>Ga0164308_10001509_pt1 | contig 12392 bp, 9 predicted proteins | sample Whisoiple_246_MG_FD_109983 | JGI IMG/M metagenome (GOLD analysis project Ga0164308, IMG submission 109983) | Soil microbial communities amended with fresh organic matter from upstate New York, USA - Whitman soil sample_246_MG | ecosystem: Environmental > Terrestrial > Soil > Unclassified >... | reverse complement strand
CAGCCCTCCGGCGACAACGAGACCGGCAAGCGGGACAAGCGCGACTTCGCCATGTGGAAGTCCGCCAAGCCGGGCGAGCCCAGCTGGGAGACCCCGTGGGGCCGCGGCCGTCCCGGCTGGCACCTCGAGTGCTCCGCGATGGCGCACAAGTACCTCGGCAGCGCCTTCGACATCCACGGCGGCGGCATCGACCTGATCTTCCCGCACCACGAGAACGAGATCGCCCAGGCCAAGGCCTTCGGCGACGACTTCGCGAAGTACTGGGTGCACAACGGCTGGGTCACCCTGTCCGGCGAGAAGATGTCGAAGTCCCTGGACAACTCCGTGCTGGTCAGCGACATGGTCAAGCAGTGGCGCCCGATCGTCCTCCGCTACTACCTCGGCACCCCGCACTACCGCTCGATGATCGAGTACAGCGAGGAAGCCCTGCGCGAGGCCGAATCCGCGTTCGCGCGGATCGAGGGCTTCGTCCAGCGCGTGGTGGAGAAGGCCGGCGGCCCGGTCGAGGCCGCCGCCGAGGTGCCGCCCGCGTTCGCCGAGGCCATGGACGACGACCTCGGTGTCCCGCAGGCGCTCGCGATCATCCACACCACCGTCCGGCAGGGCAATTCCGCCCTCGCCGCCGACGACAAGGAAGCCGCCGTCGCCCGCCTCGCCGAGGTGCGCGCGATGCTCGGCGTCCTCGGACTCGACCCCCTCGACCCGCACTGGGCGGGCGAGAGCGACCGTGGTGAGGACCTGCACGGCGTCGTCGACACCCTCGTACGACTCGTCCTCGACCAGCGCCAGTCCGCCCGTGAACGCAAGGACTGGCCCGCCGCAGACGCGATCCGGGACCAGCTCAACCAGTCCGGCCTCGTCATCGAGGACAGCCCCACCGGACCCCGCTGGACGCTCGGACCCCGCTGAGCGGGCCTTCGCACCATGCGTGAGCAGCGCAAATGTGCCGCCCGGCCGTCCGGGCGGCACACTTTCACTTGACGACGTTTTTCTGAAGCAACGAAACAGGTAGGTCATGGCCGGGAACAGCCAGCGCAGGAACCGCCGCACGTCCAACAAGAAGGGCATGCAGGTCGGCAGCGGCGGTAACCGACGCCGTGCTCTCGAAGGCAAGGGACCGACGCCGCCCGCCTCCGCCCGCAAGGGACACAAGAAGAACAGGGTGGCGAACGCCCAGGCCAAGCAGGCCGCCGCTCGCCGCCCCGCCCCGCGCCGCGGTGGCGTCAAGGGCACGTCGGAGATGGTCGTCGGCCGCAACCCGGTCTTCGAGGCACTGCGCGACGGCGTCCCCGCGACCACCCTCTACGTCCAGCAGTACATCGACAACGACGAGCGGGTCCGCGAGGCCCTCCAGCTCGCCGGCGAGCGCGGCAACATCAACCTCATGGAGGCCCCGCGCCCCGAGCTCGACCGGATGACGAACGGCCTGAACCACCAGGGCCTCGTCCTCCAGGTCCCGCCGTACGAGTACGCGCACCCGGAGGACCTCACCTCCGCCGCGTACGACAACAACGAGGACCCGCTGATCGTCGCCCTCGACGGCGTCACCGACCCCCGCAACCTCGGCGCGATCGTCCGCTCCGTCTCCGCCTTCGGCGGCCACGGCGTCGTCGTCCCCGAGCGCCGGGCGGCCGGTATGACCGCCGGAGCGTGGAAGTCCTCGGCGGGCACCGCGGCCCGTACGCCCGTCTCGCGCGTCACCAACCTGACCCGCGCCCTGGAGGGCTACCAGAAGGCGGGCCTCACCGTCGTCGGCCTCGCGGCGGACGGCGAGCACACCGTCGAGGACCTGGAGGCCCTCGCCGGCCCCGTCGTCATCGTCATCGGCAGCGAGGGCAAGGGCCTGGGCCGCCTCGTCGGCGAGACCTGCGACTACCGGGTCCGGATCTCCATGCCCGGCGGTGCCGAATCACTGAACGCCGGTGTCGCCGCCGGCATCGTCCTCTACGAGGTGGCACGCCGCCGGGCGTGACACCCGAGCCGTCGCGTCGGGACCGATGAAGGATCCCGACGCGACCGCCGCCGGGCTCGGCGCCTTCCGCGGAGGCGCGGAACGCCCGCGCGTCCGCCGGACGCACGCCCCCCTGGACGCGGCCGGTGCACGAGGGGCACGAGAGGCGGGGCAGGAGCCGTCGGCCGCCCGCCACAGGCCGCCCCACCAGCGACGAAGCCGTCCCGGCGGGCGCACCGGCTCTCCCGCCGCGTCCCCGGCGTACGCCGCCGGACCCGTGGCCGAGGACGGTTGACGGGTCTCGGACACTCTGGACGTGTCAAGGCAGTGTCCTAATCACACATCACTCGGTTAGATGAGTGTGGACACCAGAACGCCTCGGTTCGACGACCAACCCGCCCTGAGCATGACGAAGGTGGACAGCGACCCCGCGCAGGTCATCGTCAGCCACGCCAGCTTCCGGGTGCAGCTCGCCCCCGGCCAGCGCACCCGTCTGCGCCCCGTGGGCTCCGCCGGACGGGCCAGGATCCCCGCCATGAGCGGCGCGGGCGGCCGCAGGCGAGCCCCCGTCGTCTGGAGCGGCAGGTCGGAGCCGGGCGACCCCGGAGCGACCGGACTCCTGCAGGCCGTACGGAACTCCACCGCCGGCCACCTCGACACCCGCCCCGGCGGCGACTTCGGCGCGGGCCACGAGGACACGGGCGGCGGCACCCAGGTCATCCCGCGCCTCGACGAGACCCAGCCCAACCCCGTGATCCCCGCGCCGCACCGGGACGGAGGCGGCCGCACCGGACCCCTGCTGCCCCCCATGCGGCAGGCCGTCGGCGCCTACGACACCGTCGGCACACCGGCCCGCGACGCGTACGAGATCACCTACGACGACGACCTCGGGGCCGAGGACCGCGACGACGCCACCGCCGGTGACCGGCGCCAGAGCGGCGACACCGTCCGGCACGCCTACTACCCCGGCCGCCGGATGAACCTCGGCGTCGTCCTCCTCCCGCTGCGCGTCATCCTCGGCTTCCTCGCCATCTACGCCGGGATGGGCAAGCTCTGCGACCCCGCCTATTTCGACGACGGCGACCGCGGCTCCATGGTCAAGTGGCTCACCTCGCTGCACCCGTGGACGGCCGCCGAACCGCTGCGCGACTTCGCGCTCGCGCACCCCGTCGCGGCGGGCCTCTCCGTCGCCTTCCTCCAGGTCGTCGTCGGTGTGCTCACCGTCCTCGGGCTCTGGCAGCGGGTCGCCGCCGCGTTCGGCGCCCTGCTCTCCGCCGCCGTGCTGGTGGCGGTCAGCTGGCGTACCGACGGGGCCTACGACACCGCCGACATCATCCTGCTGGCCGCCTGGAGCCCTCTCGTCATCGCGGGTGCCCCCGTCTACTCCCTCGACGGGCGCCTCTCCGGGGAGGCCTGGCGCACGCTCGGCCCCCGCTCCGAGATCTGGGACCTGCGGCGCCGGGTACTGCGCCGCGGCACCGTGATCGCCACCGTCGTCGTCGGCCTGACGCTGCTGGTCGGCTCGATGCTCGGCGGTGCCGTCCGCTCCACCCAGGTCGTCACCGTGCCGGGCCCCGACAGCTACCCGACCAACCAGCTGCCCGGCTCCCCGCTCCCGGACAAGTCCGAGGGCAAGAAGCGCAAGCCGTCCAGCACCCCGGAGAACCGCACCCCGGAGACGGCGCCCTCCAGCGCCCCGGGCACCCCGTCGGCCGAGCAGTCCACGCCTGGTGCCGAGTCCGAGCGCGAGTCCGGCCCGACGGCCGGGGCGAGCACGGGGCAGCCCAGCCAGACCCAGGGCACGGGCCAGGCGCCCCCGCAGGAGCCGGCCCCGCAGGAGCCCCCGGCGGGCGACTCGGGCCCCAGCTCGTCGGGCTCCGCCGCGTCCGGTGGTTCCGACGGCGGCTCCGACGGCGGGTCCGACGGAGGTTCCGACGGGGGCTCGTCCGGCGGCGCCGGGCAGAACCCCATCGGCGGCCTCCTCGGCTGACACCGCCGGTTCACACCACGAGGGCGGTCACCGGACACCGGTGACCGCCCTCGCCCATGTCCGGGACGCCGTCAGCCGTCCGACCGGGCGCCCAGCTCCCTCGCCGCCTCCGTGAGGTCCTTCGCGGTGTCGATGGCCCGCCAGTACGCCCCGTGGGGCAGCGGGAACCCTGCCAGGCTGCGCTCACGGGCCAGCCTGGGGAACGTCGTCCGCTCGTGGTCACCGCGGTCGGGCAGCATCCCCGTGAACGCGGGCGCGAAGACGTACACCCCGGCGTTGATCAGATACGGCGAGGGCGGCGACTCGATGAAGTCGGTGATGTGGCCGAACGCGTCCGTCTCCACGGCGCCCCACGGGATCCGCGGGCGGGCCAGCGCGAGCGTCGCGGTGGCGTCCCGCTCGGCGTGGAACGCGGCCATCTCCCGCAGCGAGAAGCGGGTCCAGATGTCACCGTTGGTCGCGTACCAGGGCTCCGACGGATCGGGCAGCCGTGCCGCGGCATGCTTGAGACCGCCGCCCCGGCCCAAGGGCTCGGTCTCGACGACGGTCGTGACACGCAACGGAAGATCGGCCGAGGCCAGCCACTCCTGCAGCACATCCGCGAGATGGCCGCACGAGATCACGGCGTCGGTGACGCCCTCGGCGGCCAGCCAGGACAGCTGATGGCCGATGATCGGGGTCCCGGTCCCCGGGATCTCGACCATCGGCTTCGGGCGGTCATCGGTGTACGGGCGAAGCCGCGAGCCCTGACCACCCGCCAGGATCACGGCCTGCGTCGGAAACGTATGCATGCCAGGCACGATATGCCGTGCCCGGACACACCCGGCTCAGCTGAACTGCGCGACGCCCGAGGCGAAGGACGTGTCGCAGACCGGACGGGAGAAGCGGTGGGCGCGCGTCGGACCGTACTGGTCCACGGCGGCCTTGCCGAGCGCCTTGGCGATCGACATGCAGTGCTTCGCCAGCGAGGGACGCCCCTCGACGGTGCGCTGGAGGCTCGTCAGGGCGGCACCCGGGTCCTTCTCGCGGAGCTCCAGCAGGAGCTTGTCCCGCAGAACGTCCTGGGGAGCCGGGGCCTTCGCCTGCTTGGACACGGTCTCCGAGGAGGCGGTCAGCAGCTGGGTCTCGGTGTCCTGCCCCGACCACTGCACACGGGTGACCGCGAGGGTCCCGGACAGAACCATGACGACGGGCAGGACGAGGGCTAGGGTTCGGCCGATTCGGCGCGCGGTGTGGGTCACGCAGCGAGCGTAGCGGGCAGTGACCGTGTGGCGACATTTCGTCACCCCTGCGGGGGATGGTTCGAGTGGTCTTTTCGAATCACACGTTGACAGGCTGGGGTGAATTGACCGGTGTGCCAGGGTATTTGGAGCCCTTCGGATCCGAAACCCGATTCCGGCCGCGACACGCGAACGGCCCCGCGTCCTCGGGGGACGCGGGGCCGTGACGCCGGGTCCGCTCAGGCGGACCGGACGGATCAGGCGGTCAGACGCTCACCGGTCGAGGTGGCGAAGACGTGCAGCTCGTCCGGGCGCGGCACGACGTGCAGCTCGGTGCCCTTCTCCGGCACGGCACGGCCGCCGACGCGGACGACCAGGTCCTTGTGCTCGCCACCGACCTGCGCGGCACCGTAGACGAAGCCGTCGGCGCCGAGCTCCTCGACGACGTTGACGGAGACGGCGAGACCGGCCGGGGCGTCGGAGGAGGCCTTGGAGAGGCCGGTCGCGGCGGCGCCGCCGTGCTCGACGATGTCGAAGTGCTCCGGGCGGATGCCGACCGTGACGGTGGTGTCACCACGGTTCGCGGCGGCGGTGAGCGCCTCGCGGGAGACCGGGACGACGCTGTTGCCGAACTTCACGCCACCGTCGGTGATCGGGACCTCGACGAGGTTCATCGCGGGGGACCCGATGAAGCCGGCGACGAAGAGGTTCGCCGGGCGGTCGTACATGTTGCGCGGCGAGTCGACCTGCTGGAGCAGACCGTCCTTGAGGACCGCGACGCGGTCACCCATGGTGAGGGCCTCGACCTGGTCGTGGGTGACGTACACGGTGGTGATGCCGAGGCGGCGCTGCAGCGAGGCGATCTGCGTACGCGTCGACACACGGAGCTTGGCGTCGAGGTTCGACAGCGGCTCGTCCATGAGGAAGACCTGCGGCTCACGCACGATCGCGCGGCCCATCGCCACACGCTGACGCTGACCACCGGAGAGCGCCTTCGGCTTGCGGTCGAGGTAGTCGGTGAGGTCCAGCATCTTGGCGGCCTCTTCGACCTTCGCCCGGATCTCGGTCTTGTTCACACCGGCGATCTTGAGGGCGAAGCCCATGTTGTCCGCGACGGACATGTGCGGGTAGAGCGCGTAGTTCTGGAACACCATGGCGATGTCCCGGTCCTTCGGGGGCAGGTGCGTGACGTCGCGGTCACCGATGCGGATGGCACCGCCGTTGACGTCCTCGAGACCCGCGAGCATGCGCAGGGAGGTCGACTTGCCACAACCGGAAGGACCGACGAGGACGAGGAACTCGCCGTCCGCGATGTCGATCTCGAGCTGGTCCACAGCCGGCTTCGTGGAGCCGGGGTAGACGCGGGACGCCTTGTCGAACGTGACACTGGCCATGGCGATTCTTCTCCTCCACCGGCAGGAACGTGCCGGACGATCCGAGTAAGGGAGTGGTGTGGTCCACTGGAGTGAACCTGAGGTGACGCTACCTGGCGTTTTCGGATCTGTCAGTAGTCCGAAGGGCATGAAAAAGTCCGAGGCCGTGAGAAATTCGCCGGCAGAGCAACGCACTTTTGACCGTGTGCAAGCCACGGCAGAACTCCGTCTCCGGGTCCGATGCCGTTCGCTGCACTTCCTGCTTCAGCGCCCGCTGCCGGTCGTACGTATCCCTGGGGGATGCGCCCGCCCGGTCCTACACGGGCTCCACGGGCATCACGGCCGACGGCCCGTCGGTCCGTACCGCTCCCTCACGCGGCCGACAGCACCGCCGGCAGCTCCGACGCCTTGATCACAGGCGGAGGCACGCGCCCCGCTAGCAGTGCGCACGACACCAGGCGGTAGAGCCGCATCCCTTCCTCCCTGAGGTTTCGCGCCGCGTTCACATCCCGGTCGTGCCACGCGCCGCACTCCGCGCACAACCACTCCCGGACCGACACGTCTAGGGGCGCCCCCTTGGCATGGCAGTCGGCGCACCGCCGTGTCGAGGGGAAGAAGCGGTCGACGATCACCAGCGTGCGCCCGTACCACGCGCACTTGTACCGCAGCTGCCGCAGCAGCTCGCCCCAGGCAGCGTCCTTGATCGAGCGGATGAGTCCGGCCTTACGCCGACGCCCTCTCCCCGTGGCGGGCCGCAGCAGGTTCGTGATGGCCAGATCCTCCACGACGAGCACTTGGTTCTCGCGCACGAGGCGGGTGGTCAACTGGTCCAGCATGTCCTTGCGCGCGTCACTGATCAGCGCGTACAGCCGAGCGATGCGTTCCCGGGCCTTGTCCCGGTTCGCCGAGCCCTTCTTCTTCCGGTGCAGCCCTCGTTGCAGCCGTGCCAGTTCCTTCCCGTACTTCCGCATCAGGCGCGGATGATCAATCTTCGTCCCGTCGTCCAGCGCCACCAGCGCCGCCAGACCCAGGTCGATCCCCACCGCCCTCGGCTCATGCCCACCTGGCAGGAACGCGGCAGGCAACGGCTGGATCCGCTCCTCCACCAGCACCGAGACGAAATGGCGCCCCGCCCGGTCTCGTGTCACCGACAGTTTCACCGGGTCCGCACCCTCCGGCAGCGGTCGCGACCACCGCACGTCGAGCGGCTCCGACTGCTTCGCCAGCGTCAGCCGCCCCGTGCCCGGCAGTTCGGGGTCCTCCACCCAGCGGAATCCGGTGCGCACGTACGTCGCCGAGTTCCGCGAGCGGCGCTTCGTCTTCCGCTGCGGATACTTCGCCGACTGCTTGAAGAAGCGTGTGAACGCTCCGTCCAGATGACGTAGTGACTGCTGCAGCACCGTCGACGACACCTCCCGCAGCCAGCTCGTCCCTGACGCCTGCCGCCACCCCGTCAACGCACGGCACGACTCGGCGAACCCCACCGACACGCGATGCTGCTCCCAGGCGCCGACACGCAGGGTCAGCGCCTCGTTGTAGACCCAACGGCAGGCCCCGAAGGTCTTCTCCAGCTGCTCGGCCTGTGCCGGGCTCGGGTAGAAGCGGTAGCGGTACACACGCTGCTGCGTGCCGGCCTCCTTGGCCCGACTTCTCGGAACCCCGCGTGTGCTGCCGTGGTCCGTCCTGCGGTCGGCGATGCCGAGGGCCTCCCGCTTGATGCGTCTCGCCTCTTCGCCTGTCACCCGTACCGGCTTGTCCACCGTGTCCGTCATGCCCGCCCTCCGACTGTCCGATATACGGAACAGCACGTCAGTCCTTTTAACGCACGGGTGGTCGGAGGGTCACGGCGGTGGCGAAACTTCGTGGATCGCGGCGCGCGCTGCTGTGTAGAGTGAGGGCTTGCGCGCGCGGTTTCGGCGTGCGCTGTGCCGCCTTAGCTCAGTTGGCAGAGCGGTTGCCTTGTAAGCTCCAGGTCGTCGGTTCGATTCCGACAGGCGGCTCGAAATGCCAGGTCAGCATCATGCTGGCCTGGTTTTTTGTTGCCCGGGCCGCGATATCGGATCAGATCCACCACTCCCGGGACGCGGACGTTTCCGCGCGTGTAAGAAATGTGCAGGAAGCGTGGAGACGGGTGGGGAGAGCGATAGATGAGTCGTCGGTCCAACGGTCTGGTCGGTGCGTGGGCGGAGGCCCAGCGGCAGCTTCAGCGCCAGCACGAAGCGCAGCATCGTGCTGCCGTTCAGGGAGCACGCGAGCAGGAGCGGTTGCAGCGGGCCCACGAGCGCGACATGGCGAGGCTGCACCGGGAGCAGCAGGCCGAGTACCGGCGCAGGCGTGAGGCGGACGCGAGACGCCGTACGGAGGAGCTCGAAGCTCGGGTCGGTGTGCTGGAGGGTCTGCTGGCGGCCGGCTCCCGGGTGTCTGCGTTCCGGACGGCGTCGCTGGGGCGCGCTGAGGAGATCGAGCCGTTCGCTCCTGGGCAACTGGCTTGTCCCGTACCCATGCCTGACGTTAACCGGTACCAGGTGCAGGGCGGCTGGACCGCCGGACGGCGGGCTCAGGCTCAGCAGGAGGCGCACGCGAGGTACCAGCAGGACTGGCGGGCCGCGCAGGCGGCGGAGGCGCAGCGACAGCAGCAGCTCGCGGCATATCGGCGTCAGTACGACGACTGGGCGCAGGGGCAGTTGAGCGAGATCCGGCGGCACAACGCGGGGGTCTCCGAGCTGGCGGTGGCGCTGCGACGAGGTGATGTGGGTGCTGTGGTGGAGTACTTCTCGGCTGCGCTGTACTCGTCGTCGGCCTGGCCGGCGGAGTTTCCCCGTCAGGTGACCGTCGCGTTCGATCCGGCGGGTCGGCAGCTTGTACTGGACTGGGAGCTGCCGGGCTTCACGGTGGTTCCCGAGTCGAAGAGCGTGCGGTATCTGGTGGGCTCGGACACGGAGAAGGAGACGCCGCGGCCCGTGGGCCAGCGAAGGGCCCTCTACCGGGACGTGCTGGCTCAATGCGTGCTCCTCGTGTTGCGGGACGTTTTCGCGGCGGACGAGTTCGAGGTCGTGGAGTCGGTGGCGCTGAACGGCTTTGTGCATGACATCGATCCGGCGACTGGGCGCCAGGCGTCGGTCTGCCTGAGCACGACGATGGTCTCGCGGACGGAGTTCGGCGGGTTGAACCTGGAACAGGTGAATGCGGTGCACTGCCTGACGGGCGCGTGGCGAGGACAGCTGTCGGCTCGTCCCGATCAGCGCCTGGCCGTCCGGCCGGGCAGGATTCCGGCGGAGCTGGAGTCCGGCTCGGTGTCGCACGGCGGCGGTGCTGAGCCGGATCTGCTGGAGATGGATCCCATCGAGTTCGAAGGACTGGTCGCCGAGCTCTTCCGGGCGCGAGGGATGCATGCGGTGACCACGCAGCGTTCCAACGACGGTGGTGTCGATGTCGAGGCCATGGATCCGGACCCGATCAGCGGCGGCAAGATCATCGTCCAGGTGAAGCGCTACCGGAACACGGTTCCTCCGAGTGCCGTGCGTGATCTCTACGGCACGGTCCAGGGAGCTGGGGCCAACAAGGGTGTGCTGGTGACGACGTCAGGCTTCGGCCCCGGCTCGTACACCTTCGCCGAGGGCAAGCCGCTGACTCTCGTGTCGGGTACGGAGCTGGTCGACCTCCTGGGGCGCTGTGGGCTGCGGGGGAGGCTGCCGGGTGCTGGCGGGGCCGGGGTACCGGCTCAACGGTCGTCGCCCGAGGGCGAACCCGCCGGTGAACACAATGTGCTGGGTATGACGTGGTCGGGCGGCGTGGCCCTCGATGTGTGCGCATTGGTGTGCCGGGGCGGGCGGGTGCTGAGTGATGACCACTTCGTCTTCTTCAACAATCCGCGGACTCCCGACGGCGCTGTGCGGGCTGTGCCAGGGTTCGCGGAAGACCGGGCGGCCTTGAGTGTGTCGTTCGACGCGCTTCCCGCTGAGGCCGACCGTGTGGTGCTCGTGGCCGCTGTGGATCCGGAGGCTGAGCCTTCCGGCGATCTCGCGGGTTTCACGCAGGCCTGCATCCGGCTGCGGGATGCCCGGGGCGTGGAGCTCGACCGACTGGAGGTGTCCGACGGCAGGGCGGGGGAGGTGGCGCTGGTCCTCGGCTCGTTCAGACTGCGGGGTTCCGGTGACTGGGAGTTCGTGTCGGGAGGAAGGGGATACGCCGACGGGTTGGGGGCCTTGCTGCGGGAGTACGGCATCGAGGTCGCATAGAGGGCCGCCGCCCCTCGCTGCCCCGTGCCGAAGCCGATCGCGGTGTCCACACGGGTCGGGGCCCGGCGTCCCGGTTCAGACACCCCCAGTCCCGCCGTCCTCCCGGTCCGGGGCGCGTTCGAAGTCCTCCTCCGCCTGGCGCTGGATCTCGTCGGCGTCGGCCAGGAGGCGTTCGATGCGGGCCGCGCCGCCGGGGACGGGTGGGGGGACGTCCGTGAGGGTGTCGTACAGGTAGTCGCAGGCCTCCGCCTCGGTTGCGAAGCGGGCGATGACTTCCTCCTGGCCACGCTGGCGCAGCAGGACCGGCCACGTGTCGCCTTCCGGGCGCAGGACGTAGTAGGCGTCCAGCTGTACGGGGACGCCGTGGACTCCCGGGATCTCGTAGAGCGCGTCCGGTACCTCCTCGCGGCGGAGCCGTTCGGTGAGCTCGGTCCTGTTCATCGGTTCCCCTTGCATGCGCCTGGGCGGGCCCGGTCGTGCCGGGCCCGCCCAGGGGAGTGCGGTCGTGATCAGTTCAGGGCTTCGAGTTTCTCGGCGTTGACCAGTTCCGAGACCCGCTGGTCCGTCTTGTACTGGATCCCCAGACCGGGCTGCCCGAACCAGGGGCGGATGCGGCCGGCCTCGACGGTGAACGCCTCCGTGACCCGGTACAGGTGGTAGCTGTTCGGGTAGTCGGTCGTGTAGGTGACGAGGTTGCTCGGCGGGATGGCGCGCTTGGCGTACGGGGTCCCTGCGGGGGCGAGGAAGTTGCCGCGTCCGCTGCCGAAGAGGTCGACCAGCTGTCCCACGCGGAGCGTCAGGTTCTTCTTCACCGGGTTGCCCGCGCGGTCGAGTACGAAGCCGTCGTGGTCCGGGTACCACCAGCCGGACTCGCCGCTGGTCGGGTTGGTCTGCCAGTAGCAGCCGAGGAACCAGTACGCGGAGGTCGGGCCGGTGCGGTGGTAGTCACGCAGCATCGCCCCGATGGCGCCGGTCCTCGGCAGGACCTGTGGACCGAGCCGCCAGTCGTCGAGGTAGTACTCCTCCAGGGGTGTGGTGGGTGCTCCGTTGGTCCCGCGTGTACGGGCGTCCGTCGGGCAGTGGGTCGCGGGGCGGCCATGGTCGCCGGGGTCGGCGTGGGCGGCCGCGGGTGTCAGCCCGACGAGGAGGAGCAGCGAGGCGATGGCGCCCGATGCGATGTTTCGCAGCACCCGCATGGAGGTGGTCCCTTCTCACGGCCCGTGTCGGCCGCGGAGGGCGGCAGGCGGGCTTCGAGGTCGCGTGGAGGCGCCCGTGAGGGGACGCCGTGGTGTTGGGCCCTCAGTCAATGGCGGATGCGGTGGTGCGCGAGGACGGGGATACGTGCCGTCACCCGTTCGGAGCCGGGCTTTCTCCTGATCGGCCTAGGACGGGTCTCCGGCGGCGCACAGGGGTGGCCGACCCGGGCCTGTGACGTACCGGTCGGTGGCCGACCCGGGCCGGCGGTGCCCGGGTCGGTGGGATGTGGGCCGACGGTGCCCGGGGCAGCGGGAGCCGGGCCGGTGGCCGGCCCGGTCAGTGGCGTCCGGAGATGCGGTCCGCCGCCTTCGCGAGGGGGTCCGTGGCGAGGGAGGAGGAGGCGGCTTCGCGGCGGTCGGCGGT
>Ga0164308_10001508_pt1 | contig 12395 bp, 9 predicted proteins | sample Whisoiple_246_MG_FD_109983 | JGI IMG/M metagenome (GOLD analysis project Ga0164308, IMG submission 109983) | Soil microbial communities amended with fresh organic matter from upstate New York, USA - Whitman soil sample_246_MG | ecosystem: Environmental > Terrestrial > Soil > Unclassified >... | reverse complement strand
GTCACGATCGCGTCAACCTCCACGCCGGTCCGGATTTCGGCGCCATGCGCGGTAACCAGCCCGGTGAGCGCCTCGGCGAGCCGACCGCTGCCACCAACGGGGGCGGGGTTGCCGGCGAGCAGGGTCGCCATCAGCAGCACCGACCACAATGCGCCACCGGCGTCGTGCGGGCCGAGACCGACGTGGAGCAACCATGGCAGCCACGCCATGATCAATTCCTCGCTGGCGAACCGGTCGCCGAGCAGGTCACGCCCGGAGCCGGACAGCAGCGCGGTAAACGGCACGGACGATCCGGTGTCGCGGCACAATGCCCTAAGCAGTCCGGCGGCCTCCGGTGACGCGAGATCCATGCCCAGCAGGGGCCCCAGGGAATCCAGGTGCGGTGACACAGCGGTCATGAGCTGCGTCCACGCGTGCCGCTCACCAAGTCGGTCCAACTCGGCGGCCAACGCGTCGGGGTCCGTTTCGATCACCGCCGAGCGGCCGTCCGGAAACGACGCGCCCGTGCTCGTTTGCCCCTGCACATAGCGCAGACCATGTTCGGCCAGTTCGGGTCCCAACTCGGCGAACACCGGGCCCCCGACGAAGATCGGGTGCAAGGCGGAGAAGGTGTCGTGGACGAAGCCGGGCAGGGTCAACTCCTCGCTGCGGACCCAGCCGCCCGGTGTCGGGTGCAGGTCAAGCAGGCACACGCTGCGGCCTTCCTTGACGAGGTAGCTGGCGGCGATCAGGGCGTTGTGTCCGGCGCCGACGAAGATGACGTCGAATGTCGAAGATGCGCTCATGCCCGCTGACGCTAAAAAGCACCGCCGTCGCCGGCGACCCATCGTCCAGTCAGTGGACCTTTGCCCGCGAATCGTCGCCACGCTGGCTGACGACACACGACCACTCCGCCACAGCTGCTCCTCCAGCCTGACCCACGACAGGGGACCCGAACTGGCCCTGACCAGCAGTTAATCGATCGTCAAGGCCGGATGTGGACCGCGCGTGGCCGCGCGGCATCGCGTGCCACCCACCGGCGAGGGAAGAAGGCGGCAGCGGCGCGCGTTGACCAAATTCAATGGACGCGCGGAATTACCGCCTCATCGCCCCGACGTCTTCTGATGGTCTTGGGGTCGCACCGTTGTGCCGGGCCGACGCCGGCAGCACACCGGGAGTTGGCCGCCATGATCGATGATCGCGATCCAGCCGTACCCGCCCGCTCCGACCCGAATGACGCTCGCGGCGTCATCGAGACCGCATTTGATGTGCTGGATCATGTGGCCGCCCTGCAACCCGCCCGGCTGATTGACCTATCGGAGACGACCGGAATCCCGCGGGCAACGGTCCATCGGCTGCTCAAGCAGTTGATCGAGGTCGGGGCGGTGCGGCGCGACGGCACCCGTTATCGACTGGGCGCGAGCCTACTTGGATTGGGTGCGCTCGTGTCCCCCGAGCGGCGACTACGAGTCGCCGCCCGTCGACCGATGGCCGAACTGGCCGCCGCCACCGGCGCCGCGGTGAGCCTGTCGGGCACGATCGGCGGCGAGGTGGTGTTTCTGGACACCGTCGATGCTCGTGTCCCGCTTGGATTTCTACCCGAGCCGGGCGCCCGGGTTCCGGCGGGAACGGCGCAGGCGCGGGCCCACGCCGAAATCGGCCGCCTAGCACCGGTTGTCGACGCCGGCGAAGTGCTGCCTGATCTCAGCTGTGTCGCGGTAGCGGTTCCCCTCGGCGGCGGTCAGATGGCAGCGGTGTCCGCGCTTGTCGCCGGGATGCGCCCCCCGATCGGGTTGTTGGCCGCCACCCGAGCCACCGGCGCGCGAATCAGGGGACGGCTGCGCGCGCCATAAGCCGGTAGGTACCCATCCTCTGGGAAAGGTCCACTCAGTGGTCCATGGGTCGCCGGCAATGACGCTGCATTTCTAACGTCACGGCCAAGTGCTGTCACTGCGCGCCAACGCAACGTGACAGTTCTGTCCCAACGTATGGGAGCTGGCAAGCGACCCATTGATCAGACCGGAGCGATCTCATGTCGTACTCAGATTCGGCCAAGACTGGCGCGGAAGTGCTTCTGGAGCAGCTGGAATGTCAAGGGGTGGAGTGTATTTTCGCTTCTCCGATAGCCGTGATGGCGCCGGTATGGGAAGCGATTGCACGGCACGGAGACGAGATGAATCTGCGCTATTTCCGTTGTCGTCATGAACTCCTGGCGGTGAGCCTGGCATCGGGCTACTACAAGGCCACCGGCCGAAGCCAGATTGTCTTCCTGCCGACATCGCTCGGCGTGCAGAACGGATCAATGGCCCTGGGCACCGCGCTGCAGGAGCGCACGCCCATGACCGTCCTGTCCCCCGACACGCTGACCTACGGCGATGACCCAAACGGCGACCCAGGCGCTGAATGGGCCTCGCTTCTAACTGACCACCCTGGTCCGGCCCGCAATGCCGAAGTCGTCGTCAAGTGGACGAAGCGAGCGCGCACCGCCTCCGATCTCGTTGATGAACTTCGTCGGGCCCGCTTCATCGCCGGGTCCATCCCGCTGGGTCCAACGTTGCTTGAGACACCGTTTCAGCTGTTGATGGCCGAGGGTCACACTGAAATCCCTACCTGGGCTCCTCCGGCACCCGTTGTTGCGACGCCCCAACAGATCGACCAGGTGGCCCAGATTCTCGCCAGCGCCGCCAACCCCATTATCATCACCGAGCACGGCGGACGAACAGACGCTGAACGCGCCGCGCTGGTGGGGATCGCCGAGGCGCTTTGCGCGCCGGTTTTCGAGTTCTGGAATCCCGCCTACCACAATTTCCCGCGGTCGCACCCGCTGTACGGAGCGGGGCCGGTTGAAGCCGTGCTGGGCGACGCCGACGCCATCCTGTTGGCCGGCTGCAACGGGCCGTGGCATCCACCGCATACGACGTTGCGACCAGGGTGCGCGGTTATTCAGGTCGAGCAAGACCCCATGCGCCCGCGCGCCGCTTACTGGGGCTACCCAACCACTCATACCATCCCCGGAGATCTGCCGCTAAATCTGGGTGCGCTCGCTGACAACGTCACAAAGCGATCGACGCCGCGGCCCGAAGGGGTCGAGCGTTGGGCCCGCTATACGCGGGGCGTTCGCGCCGCGGCTATCGAGCAAGCCGGGCAGTTATCTTCACAGGCAACCGATTTCGTGCCGGCAGCCGACTTGTTTCGCGAGTTGCATGACGCACTGCCCGATGACGCGATCTGCGTCGATGAGATAACCTCCCAGGTGCCCCAAATGATTCAATTCCTCTACGAGCGCAAGCCCTTCTCGCAGTATCGCGGATGGGCTGGAGCACTGGGGACCGGCCTGGGCACCGCACTCGGTGTCAAACTTGCGCGGCCGCAGCAGGTGGTCGTCTGCATCCTGGGCGACGGAGCGTGGCACTACAACCCGACACCGGCCGCCCTTGGATTCGCACAGGAGTACGGCGTCCCGCTGCTGATCGTGTTGTGCAACAACCGCCAGTACGCGTCCCAAACGCGGAATCTCCTGAAGTATTACCCCGAGGGCGCCGCGGTCCGAGACGGGAATTCTGTCGGCAACGTTATCCAACCCACGCCCGACTATGTGAAGCAGGCCGAAGCTTATGGCGGCACCGGCGAACGTGTGCAGAAGTACAGCGAGCTGCGCCCGGCGCTGCACCACGCCCTGGAGGTCGTGGGCTCGGGAAGGACGTTCATGCTCGACGTCATCGTCAACCCGTAGGGGACACCGGTACATCAAGTGGCGCCCCGATCTTGACAATCGGCGCTTGTCCGCTTCGTGCACGCCAGAGTCAGAGGTCCCGCCGCAAGGATGCCATTCAGTTATGGGTCACCGATGACGGCGTGAACTGCTCGAGCCGAAACATCGAACTATTCGCCGAGCAGCTCATCCCACACTTCGCGCCCCACGGGGTCGATGAGACCGGCGTAGAACTGCTGAAGAAATATCGCACGTCCACTCCACCAGTAAAACGAGCGAAATATTCTGCATGCCAAAGCTTTTCCGAACAGCACACGTCGTGGGGAGTTCGAAGCACGTTAAGACCAACTCGCTGTGCGAGTCTCCGTCGGCCGCAAGAGCGGAGCCGAACGCCGCACTACGGTCGGCTATTTCCCGGTACGGACGGCAACTGGCTGACCGTGGCGTAGGCGGCCGCACCGAAGAACTCTGCCTGCGATGTGCCCGCCCAAGTCAATTCGTCACGGTGGCAGCGCCGGCGGCCCTGTGACGGCTACCCGTGATGGCCGCCATGATGAAAAAGCAAGCTGCCGGCCCAGAAGGGATATTGCGGCGCAGATTGCGCGGGAGGCGCGTCGTTGATCTGAACATTGCCGGGTGACTGGCATATGGTTTTCGAGCCGCCCAGGTTGGTGCAGGGCTGCTCTGCGACGGCACTCGGCGCGGCGGCGATCGCTATCGCGGCAGCCCCCACCGCCAATAGCGGCGTGATGTGGTTGAGCGTGATGCGCATAGCGCTGCTCCTTCGATGGTCTTGAAGCGGGTACGCGGCTGTGTGCCGCTGATCTAATAAACTCAGATGACTGCGGCATTAAAGGTTGTTGGCCAGACGAATTACCAACGGCGGGCATAAGCCATTCTTTCTGCAGGTCCGAGTTTGATGCACTGGCGAAGTGATGGAGTTGCGGGTAGCGCCGACAAATACATACGCGATTTGCTTACTCCGCAGCGTCTAGCGCCGTGAACCCTTCGCCACCACCTGGACGCGTCGGACCCGGCCGGCGGGCCGGATGCGCCCGCCGGGGAATGCCTTCGCGCCACTCGAAGTTGCCGCGCATTCACCATCCGCGCCAATTGGATTACCCCGAGCTGAAGGTGCACGGAATCGAGCCTCGACGCCTCACCGATGCGTCGGTCATGCCGACGATCGTGTCCGCCAACACGAACGCGGCGTCCTTGGCATTGCCGACAAGACAGCGAGCCTCATCACCGGCGATCGGATCAGTGCGGATTTGACGATCGCCGAGCCTTTCGGCAAAGAGGTGCTTATAGCTGCTGTTGGCAGTTGGTCTGGCGGACGGCTTTCCATGCGACCAGTGTCCGTGTCCGATGGATCCAACAGCGCACCATCAATTTTGGGCATTAAGGAGCTACTGCCATGACGACAAACGATGCCGCGCTAACGTGGGCGCAGCCATCTCTCGACTCCGTCGCCGATGGCGTCACCCCGATTCACGCCTTGACAGGTGAGCGGGGCATCGAGGGCTCGATCGCAATTATTGCTGAATCATTAAGCAACACCGACTATCTCGCCGTAACTGATACGACTGCATGCAACGACGACCGTCGCGTGACCGCGAGCGAGGTCGTCGCAGAAGCTGACGGTGTGTCGCCTTTCTGCATATCGCCGTTGCCGCATGAGCCTCGGGAAACGGGCAACACCGATGCCGAACTGAAGGCACGGTTCCAACAGGATGCTATGCCCCTGCGCGAGCCGCTGTATCGCTATGCCCTTCGCCTGACGACCAATCATTACGATGCCGAGGATCTATTCCAGGACACTATGGTGAAGGCTTACTCCGCTTTTGAATCGTTTCGGCCGGGCACCAACCTGAACGGATGGCTACACCGAATCATGGCTAACACCTACGTGAGCACCTATCGCAGGAGGCGGCGGCAGCCGGTGCAATACTCGACCGCGGATATCACCGATCAACAATTGGCGGCCCAGGCCGCACACTCTTCGACTGGACTCCGCTCAGCCGAAGATGAGGTGCTGAAAGAGCTACCCGACACCGAGATTGCGGCCGCAATGCGAGCGATGCCGGAGCCGATTCGGATGGCGGTGTACTACGCCGACGTTGAGGGTTTCCGCTACCGGGAGATCGCCGAGGTTATGGACACGTCCGTCGGAACCGTGATGTCGCGTCTTCACCGTGGACGCCGCCGATTGCGGACGCTACTCGCGACATCGCCAAGCCGGCAGCGGTACCGACGAGCCACCGACGCGGACGACTAGCCGACCGCACGCCCTGGCCGTGAACCTTCCGAACACCGCTTCTCCGGCTGCGACGTCAACCATGCCAGCCTCAGTCCCGGGCCGTTCGGGTCCATGTCGGATCCGCTTGCTCGAATGCGGCGATGAGCTGGGCGATGTCGCGTCGACGGGAGTGCGCGGCCCAAATCACCCATGTGCGCCGCACCAGGGGATTGCCGGCGACCGGAGACCATCTGACAGATTCGGGCACGCGGTGCGGCCAATTCTCGGGTGCGAGTGCGAAAGTGTGACCGGAAATTACCGCCGCGTACTTGACTTCGGCGATCAGCTCCTGGCCTTCGGGAGGGGCGGGGCCGAGATCGATGCCGTGGCTCCGCAGGATGGCCGTCAGCTCGTCATGCCAGGCGGGGCTAGCGGATCGGGAAAACCCGAGCCATTCCAATCCAGACAGCGCGTCGAGCCGGATACCCTCGGGGCCAACGAGTTCGGCGGCCAGGCGTGCCGCCAGAAGCACCCCGAGGTTTTCCCGAACCACAAGCATGGCATCGAACTGCGCGCCTGCAGGGCGTTCCCGGACCAGGCCGACGTCGAGTTCACTGCCACGCAGTGCGGCAAGTTGCGCGGCTGTCGTCAAATGCCGGGGAACGACACGCGTCGCGGGACGGTTGGCGTCGAATTTCTCCAGTGCCCCGCTGAGGACGTTGGGCGCCAGCTCCATGGGCACGCCCAGCCGGATCACGCCGCCTCCGTCACCGGCCTGGCCGGCAATTGTCCGAAGGGCCCGCTCGTGGCAGACCAGTACCGCGCGTGCGTCCGCCAGCAACGTCATGCCCGCCCTGGTTACCCGCACGCCGGTGCTGCTGCGTACCAACAGCTGGACCCCCAGCCGACGTTCAAGCGCGTTAACGGTCTGACTCAGCGCGGGCTGGCTGACGTGTAGCCGCCGCGCCGCCGCGGACAATGCGCCTTCCTCCACCGCGGCCACAAATGCGCGCAATTCGCGCAGCTCCATAATTTTCATCCTGGTTTATGCCGAAATCATGTGCTCGCCGGTGCACTGGCAGAGCCCGGCTCGGCGTGCCCATCGCCAATGCTGCACCTGTCAGCGTTTGACGACGAAGCCGGCGTCAACCGGCAGGGTTACGCCGGTGACGTAGCGGGCCACGTCGGACACCAGCCAGACCACGGCGTTGGCAACGTCCTCAGGTGCCACCATCTGCACCGGCAGCGCGTTGCTGACGTCCGTGGGGAGTTCGGACTCCCACCGCCGGGAGTATTCGTTGTCGATCATCGGCGTATGCACAGCCGACGGGTGGATCGAGTTGACCCGGATGTTATGCCGGGCAAGCACATTGGCGTACACCCGCATCAACCCGACCACGCCGTGCTTCGCCGCCGCGTATCCGATCGCGCCGCCGTTGGCCCCGCCGACAGCTACCAGGCCAGCCACCGAGCTGGTCAACACGATTGCGCCGCCGCCCTGCTCGATCATGATCGGTATCACGACGTCGACGGTGTGGTAAACACCCGCGAGGTTGACATCGATCACGTCTCGCCAGCCTTCGTCGCCTGCGCCCATCGGTGCGGTCCCGGCATTGGCAACGACGATGTCGAGGCGGCCGAACTCGCCGAGGCCGGCCTGCAACGCTTCTGTCAACGACGCGCGATCCCGAACGTCGGCCTCGTTAGCGACGATGCGCCCGCCGGTATCCTCGACGAGCTTGAAGGTGGCGGCCAGGTCGTCGGGGTTGGCCATCGGATAGGGCACCGAGTCGATCTGGTCGCACAAGTCGACCGCAATGACGTCGGCGCCCTCTGATGCCAACCGCACCGCATGGGCACGGCCCTGACCACGGGCCGCACCGGTAACGAATGCCACCTTGCCATTGAGGCTGCCGTCGCGACTTCCCCTGTTGACGACCGTCAAGGACGGTGCGGAGGTAGTCCGGCCTGACATCTCAGGCTCCCGCTGTGGTCTCGGGTGCCAATGGGAGCCGTGTGGCGTTGGGGCGCGCAGAATCTGGGACCGGGTTCAAGACGATCAACGGGAATGTGCGGGTGGTGTGGGTCTGGTATTCGAGGATGTCGGGCCAGTAGGCCACCGCCGCGGCATGAAGGCGGTCCCATTCCGCACCATTCCGCAGGATCGTCGGCGTCGCCGTCAGCATGCGCTCGCCCACCTCGATTAACACCTCCGCCTCGGCGGCGACGTTCGCCACCCACGCCGGCTCTTTCTCAGCTCCGCCGTTGGAGCCGATCAAGACGTACCGGTCGCCGTCTTCGACGTAGAGCAGCGGAGTTACGTGCTGCTTTCCGGTGCGCCAACCCGTGTTGTGGAGCAGGAGTAGGTGAATGCTGCTGAAGTGGCCGCCCATCGCGTCGAGCACTACGCCGGCGTTAGCCCTGAATTCCGCGACGACCTGATCGTCGAGTTCGGTCATCCTGGTTTTCCTCCTTGAGTGAATTCAGTCCAGGGCGCCGCCGGCTTAGGCGGCGACAGCTTCGATCACGCTTTGCGGGGAGCCAACAGTAGAAAAGGCCGTGCGCTGCAAGCCGGCCGCGGCGAGCAGTGCGTCATATTCGTCGACGGAGCGCTCCTGGCCGGGGCTGGCCGCGAGCATGTTCATGTCCATCAACGCTCCAAAGCCGGGATCGCTGAGCTTGCCGAGAACCAGCTCAATCACCGCGAGCCTGCCACCGGGGAGCATCGCTTCCCGGCATCTGCTGAGGATCTTCACGCAGTTCTCGTCGTCCCAGTCGTGCAGGATGAACTTCAGGAGGTAGAGGTCAGCCGCTGGAACCGCCTCGAAGAAGTCACCACCGACCACGTCGGTGCGTTCGGCGAGACCCCTTAGTGCCGTGTGCGCCACGGCGTCGTCGACGATGTTGGGCCGGTCGAAGATGATCCCGCGCAGCGTCGGGTTGGCTAGCTGCAGGAGGTGCAGCAGCGAACCGGTGGCACCGCCGACGTCGACCGCGAGTCTGACGCCCGTGGTGTCGATCACTCGGGCGGCGTCGGCCACCCACAGTGCCGTCGTGCTCGCCACCCCTGCGGAGAACTCGCGGGCCTGGGAGGGGTGTTGTTCCAGGTAGTCGAAGAAGCCCATGCCCAGCGCGGCTTCCGCCTGGCTCTGCCCGGTTCGCACCGACGTGGTGAACTCGTTCAACGGCAGCCATTGCGATGGCTGCGTGATGGCCAATACCAGATCCCGCAGCGAGCCAGGGGTGTCCTTGCCCAAAGTCTGCAGCAGCGGGGTGCCGGTGAACCGACCGTGGTCGTCGGCGGTCAGCAGGCCCAGCGCGACGCACGCCCGCATCAGCCGGAAGGTGGTATTCGGGGCGCTGCCTTCGCGGTCGGCCACCTCGGCCGCCGTGAGCCTCTGCCCAGAGAGATGATCGGCGAGCGAGAGGTCGACGACGGCACGGACCGTCTGGCTGACCCAATGGCCGGTCACCATTGCCGTCATCTGGTCGTAAACATCGGCGGCCAATGCCGGAATCATCTCTTGCTCGGACATGACCACGATCCTCCACTTCGTTGGGACGGAACCGATTCGTTCCATCGCTGTGACACGACTGTAGCACCGTCGGAACTGTGCAGTATCGATGTAATAGACTGACCGGCCATGCGACGTCGTCAGCCGGCGGGCGCCGCTGTTCTGCGGCCCGAGAAGACCGAGGCGATCGTCGCCGCGTTCTTCGCCGAGCTCGGCGAGAAGGGCTACGCGGGCGTGACAATGGATCGGGTTGCCGAGCGCGCGGGAGTCGGCAAGGCCGCCCTGTACCGCCGCTGGCCCTCCAAACAAGAGATGCTCATCGACCTGGTCGGCCAATACGCCATCAAGGCGGTCCTCCCACCCGACACCGGCAGCCTGCGCGGCGACTTGCTGGCCCTCGCCAACGACGCGATCGCCGTCTTGGCGAACCCGCTGATCCGCAGCGTCGTCCAATCGCTGGTTGCCGAGGCGCGCCGGTCGCCCGACCTTGCGGCAGTCCTTACCGAGCGCTTCGTCAGTCCGCGACGAGAGGCCGGCGCGAAGATGCTCCGACGGGCCGTCGAGCGCGGTGAAATCCGGCCTGACTTCGACCTCGAACTCGCACAAGACCTCGTTGGCGGCCCGCTCTACCTGCGTGGCGTGATACTCGGCGAAGAATTCCCACCCGGTTACGCCGAGCGTCTGACCGATGCCGTGCTCCGCTCCCTCGGACCGCCGTCGCTCCGACGTTGACCACGCGCGACGCCGCCTCGTCTCCCGTATGGCTCGGCGTCGATCACGTGCCAATGCACCCCCGGCAGGAACACGCTCACCGAAATGCGTACTGTTGGAAGAGATTCCATTCATCGGTGTAGCAGTGCGTCACCTGTTGCGCGCCCGCCTGGTGGAGGAGATCAATCCAATGCACCGCGTCCAGCTCGTAAACGTCACGCTGCTCTCGAGGCAGGAAGGCGTTGTCGACTTGATCGAGGCACCAGTGACGAAGGATCGCTTCCCACGCCTGGCGGCGCTGCGCGTCGACACCTGCGTGTTCTGATGCATGTGCGATCGCGCGTGCGGTACGACGCACATAGACGTCGAGGAAGTGATCAACGAGCACCGGATCGCCGGGAGGGAGGTCGAGCTCGTTGTAGCAGTCGGCCTCATTAAGCAGGCCCGTACCGTCACGCCCCTGGATTGCCGAGACACAGCGCCGCAATATTTCTGCCTTTCCGTCCCCCTCCAGGCCGAAGCTCCTTCGCTGCGCGGAGTCCAGGCCCGCGACATGGTGCAATGTCAGGCTGCACACGATCACGTCGGCGTCGGGTATCTCGACGTGCTCGGCGCTAGCGACAATCGGCCGGAAGGTCACGTTCCCCGGCAGCCGCGCGGCGACCGCATCGTGAGCCTCAGCGTGAGGGTCGATCAACGTCAGCGTGCCGGCCCGTTGTGGATTGAGAAGTCCCTGCCATAGCGCTCCGTTGCCGCCACCGATCTCGACGATGTGCCAACCGGAGCGACCCTGGAGCGTTTCCTGGATTACTGCACGGTTGCGCTGGTAGAGGCCCTGCATGACGGGTAGCTGTGTCCAGGCCTCGTAGAGACTGGTGGGGCCGAACGCCGTATTCCACTGCTCGTCGTGGGATTCAGTGAAGGTCTTGCGCAACTGCCGCAGTGCTGAATACTGCTGCGCCCGTGGAAGTAAGGCGAGGTCGTTGAGCTCGTCGATCCACATTCGATTGATGCCCTTCGCTGACGATGCACTGGCGATTGCTCAGCTCACTAAACGATCCACCGGGATGCGACGTTCACGTGTGCGACTGTGCGTCTCGTCGGAACCTGACTTACGCAGACAAGTCGACCAGTCGCCGCGTCAGGCGCTGCAGGTGAGACCGCAGTGTCCCGTCGTCAGATCTCGTCCTTGGTCTTGAACTGGTGGTATACAGCGGCTTTCGTCACGCCCATCGCGCCGGCGATCATCTGCAGCGACGTGCCGCTCACGCCGTGGTCGGCGAATAGATCAAGCGCAGGCAGAGCATGACGCGGGCCTGTGCCGCCGTCCGCCGGATGCCGCTCATCCGGCTGGCCTCCGTGGAAGTCACGCCGTCAGAGTAGCCGAGCGGCTACGTGCACATAGCGCCCGCGGAATATCAGGTTTAGCCCGCCGGGCCTTCTCTCAGCGCTCTAGGCTCTCGATGTGCGGTTGACGTGGCCGTTAATCGGTCGCTCCGAGGAGATGCAAACCATTGGGGCCGCGATATCGGATCCGGGGCTGGTCGGCATCCTGGTAAGCGGGCCCGCCGGCGTCGGGAAGAGCCGAATAGTGCGTGAGGGGCTGTCGTCGCTCGCGTCCAGGGGCTTTGAACCGCGCTGGGCGGTCGGAACGATGTCCGCACGCAAACTTCCGCTCGGTGCGTTCGCGCCATGGACCGAATCCGAGGGCACCGACCGGCTGCAACTGGTGCGCAGCGTGATCGACTCGGTGACATCCGCGCCGCCCGGCAAGACCGTGATACTGGGCGTAGACGATGTGCATCTGCTCGACGAACTGTCGGCGTTCGTCGTGCACCAGATCGTGCAGCGTGAGGCCGCCAAAGTGGTGCTCACTCTCCGCGAGGGCGAAAGCGTTCCAACCGAAATCTACGAGATTTGGCGGGGCGGCCAGTTCGACCGACTGGATCTGCAGCCGCTTTCGGCGATCGAGACCGCCGAGTTGTTGTCGGCGACGTTGGGCGGCCCGGTGGATCCCGACGCCGCCATCCGGCTGTGGAAACTGACACGGGGCAACGCTTTGTACCTCCGCAACATCGTCGAGCAGGAAATCGCCGACGGCCGAATTCAGCAGCAGAACGGCTACTGGCAGTGGATCGGCGAACCGATCATGCCGAGAGGATTGGTCGAACTGATCGAAGCCCGCTTCGGTGCGCTGTCGCAGCCCGTCGGTGAGGTGATTGACGCACTTGCCGTCGGG
>Ga0164308_10001506_pt1 | contig 12399 bp, 9 predicted proteins | sample Whisoiple_246_MG_FD_109983 | JGI IMG/M metagenome (GOLD analysis project Ga0164308, IMG submission 109983) | Soil microbial communities amended with fresh organic matter from upstate New York, USA - Whitman soil sample_246_MG | ecosystem: Environmental > Terrestrial > Soil > Unclassified >... | reverse complement strand
GGCGGCATAATGCTCAACTCCTCTTGGTACTCTAGCAGCAAGCTCGGTCCGTCTACGGCTCCTACTATCGGTTTGAATGGGGAAGCTGTAGTTAATTCCCTAGGGACGCAAATCCAAGGGAAGTATCCACGCAACGATAACCCAAGTGGGGTCAACGCGTATATTACAGAGATACGTACGAGGAGCGGTCTGGTAAGCGATCAGTTTCGTATTACCGGAGGAATCTTTATTATAGACCGCCTCTGGCATAACAGCGGGATAGACGTTACTTCTACCTCAGTGCAGACTCTTAGTTCACCGGCAGCTCATGCTGCTCGTGATCGCAATGGAGCTGCGAACGGAGCCGATGTATGGGTCGGAATTCAGGCCTCTACGGCTTGGGTCGGAGCAGCCTCCCCGACGATTTCTATATCTTACACAAATCAAGATGGAACTTCTGGTAGGACTGCTAGCTGTGTTCCCCATTCCTCACTTGCTGCTGGAGACATAGCTCTGTTTTACTTGCAGTCTGGTGACACCGGAGTTAGGTCTATACAGTCTGTTCAATTTTCGGCAGCTAAGACTTCGGGCGCGGCGAGTCTAGTGCTTTTCCGTATGATAGCGGCGTACCCGATACCTATGGTTGGGTATGTTTCTCGTGAAGACTACCTAACTCTAGCGGGACCCGATATCACAGATGCCGTGCTAGAAATCTGCATGATGCAGAACTATAACTCCTCGCCTTCTTCAAGCGGAGTTATCATCACAGAGTCCTACGTCTGATGCCTTCCCACACTAATCTCCTCGTTACCCATACGGGCTGGACTGATCTACTAGATCAACCGTGGAAGAATTGGTTCTTCGGCACTGTGACCGTGGAGACAGTCTACAAGGGTGCGGAAACTATGTCCGTCCACTACAAAGGCTCTCGTACAGAAGCTCAACTCTACTTAGGCGCTAAAGACCTCTTCCCGTAATAATTCGATGTTCAACTAGGCGTTCATGAGTTATACAGTGAATAAGGAGAACACCCATGGAGCTGATTGTTGAAGATGGCTCGGGAGTGGTCGGAGCTAACAGCTATGTCTCTCTGGAAGAGTCCAACGACTATTTCAGCATCCACCCTTACTACGCTGACAACTGGACTGATATGGATTCCCTACGCAAACAGGGTCTCCTCATCAATGCCACGCGCTATCTCGATCTCATGTTCGTTTGGCAAGGATATCCCACTTACGTAGAGCAAGAACTTGATTGGCCTCGTCAGCAAGTCTATAATCTTGATAAGCGTGTGTATCTGGACATGAACACCATTCCTGGAGAGATTCGGGCCGCTGCTTGTGAGATGGCTTTCCACTTGTCCAAGGGAGACACTTTCGCGGCCAAATCATCCGAGGGCTTGGATAGTCTTAAGATCGATGTAATTGAGCTTAACTTTAGTGAGTCTGTGACCACGCGCCCGGTACCGGCGCAGGTGGTACTGCTACTGACCGGCTTCGGAGCCTACGCATATTCAGGACATAATAAAAAGGTTCTCGTTGGGTGAGTCTAATTAACACTCTTCAGGACGGCGTGGAAATCGCCTTTGCTAACGTGTCAGATTTGGTGCGCCTCGGCACCTACCAGACGAAGGGAGGTGATCCAGTCTACGATCCTGTGTCGGACACGATGACAGGTGGTAGTCCAAAGACCTTTGATAAGGTCAGGATTCTGGAGACTTCCGCACAAGCCGAGGAACGGGAAGCCTCTCAAGTTACTGTGAGTGATAGTAAGTTCTTAATACCGTTTGTTGATCTTCCTAATCATGACCCTTCCGAGACAGACACTATAATCATGGATGGTGTTGATTACAACGTGGTCACCCGAAAGAAAGTACCGGGGCAAGCCATCCACATTATTTTCTGTCGCAAGGCATGATGAAGGTTACTTTCAAACGCCCCCGAGGCTTGAATGAAGAAGGGCGTCGTCAGGAGAAGCTTCTTAAGATTTATGTGACCACCCTGCTAACGAAAGGTCTCACTCAGTTCCAACATGATATTATGGAGACTCCTGTTTACACTGGCAAGATGCTAGTGAATTTCAGGTGGAGCCTTGGTTCACCGGTAGAAGGAATCCGCGCAGCAATCGCGCAGCCGACACTTCCTGGTAAGACCAGTGATCTCCCTCTGGGTTCAGAGCCTCGTCGTATTGCTAACGCTCGTGTCGTAGAAGAAGAGTTCCAGAGTATGATAGCCTCTATTCGTGTGAACCCGTTCCAGGATATCTATCTACGAAACAATGTTGAATACTTTAGCGAAGTGGAGTATGGTTCATATGCTCATGTTGACGGGAAGACTTCTCGTACTCCTCCGGGCGGTATGACTCGTCGGGGTGAAACGGCTCTTGAGCATTACATGGAAGGACTCTTAAAGCGTGTCGCGTGATGTAGAAAGAAGTGCTGTATTCGCTCATCTTCAGAGCGTCTGGAACTCTGCGGCCGACGGTCCTCTAGCGATACCTAACCTCCCATTCAATACTCCCGCCAAGTCTCCGTTTGCTGATGTTCATATTGTAGAACGCGGAACCTACCGCAAGAGTCTCGGTATGAACTTCTACAAGAGATTTGAAAATACCCTTCAAGTTGATATGTATTCTCCTGCCGACTCCGGCACTAAAAGATCCAGAGCTACGGCTGATCGCCTGGAGGATATCTACCAAGATCTCATACTTCCACTGACTGACGGCGAGACTGTCATCTTCGGTACTCCCAGTTCCAGGACTCTCGCTCTGAATGAGCAGCGAGCAGCGAACCTAGACGACAACTGGGATAGATATATGTTCGAGGTCCCGTACTATCGTGACCAACAAGTCGAAAAGTAATGCTTGCTCAGCTCCCTTAAATGAGGTAAGCCTAGGCAAATTCAGGAGACCAAGCTGATGGATTCCAATAGAACCGCCCTTCGTGTTGTGAAGGAAACCTCTTTCGGCGTGGCTCCGGCTAACCCGATCTACAAGGAGATTCGTCGTACGTCAGATGCTCTGGCGTTTACTCCTACGACTGAAGTCTCTTCGGAGATTGAAGCTACTCGTCAGGTCACGGATCTCATCCGTACCGGCAACGATGCTGGCGGTGATGTCGGTCTGGAGTTCTCTCTTGAGAACATGGACGTGTTCATGGAAGGGTTGTTCTGCAATCCTTGGCTTCGTACTCCTGAGGTCGTGAATGGTCCGAGCTGGAAGTACGGTGCTTCGGCTACTCGTATCACGGCGATCGCTGCGACCTCCATCACGCTTGCGGCCACTTCGGTTCTCAGTGGTTCGCTCATCAACGCGACCGGTACGGCGTTTGTCTCAGGTCACCTGATTCGTCTGACCGGCGTTGTAGCTGGTAATGGTCTGTACGCTGTTTCGGCTTCTTCGGCGACCAGCATCACGATTGCTGGTGGTCCTACTGACGCGGCTCCGGCTGTCGGTGCCAAGGTCAAGGTTGTCGGTTGTCAGGGTGCTTCTGCTGACATCGTCGCTACGATTTCTGGTGGGCCGGCTCTTACTTCCACTGTTCTCAACTGGACCACTCTCGGTCTCATCGTTGGTCAGTGGGTGAAGATCTCCAACGAAGGTGGTGCGTTCAGTTTCGCTACTGCTGCGAACAATGGTTACGCTCGCATCAGCGCGATTACCGCTACCCGCCTTAGCTTTGACGTCACTCAGGGCATCTTCGCTGCCGATACCGGCACCGGCAAGACCATCCGCATCTACTTCGGTGACACCATCCGCAACGGTATCACTCAGTTCACCTACCGCTACGAGAAGCAGTACGAACTCACGGTTGGTACGCGCTACTCGTACTTCTCGGGTCAACAGCCTTCGGCTCTTACTATCTCGGGTGAGACTCGCGGTATCCTTGGCGTCACCATGACGCTTCTGGGTTCGGCGGGTACGGCTCCTTCGGCTACTCGCGATACGGGTGCTTCCACTGAGACGGTTGAAACCAACTCGGTTCTGGATGCTTCCAACTCCATCCCGATGCTAATGGAAGCTGGTGCTGTTCTCGCCGCCCCGAACTATGTCAGCGGTTTCACCATGACCTTTGACAACGGCCTTCGCGCTCGTAACGCGATCGGTTCGCCGGGTGCCATTGGTATCGGCATGGGTCGTGTCAGTGTGACTGGTACCCTGACCACCTACTTCGGTGACGAAACTCTGCTGGCGAAGCTCCAGAATGGTACGGCCTCTGGTACGACTATCGCCTTCCGCGATAACGCGAACCTCAAGTCCGAGATCTGGGATGTTCCGCGGCTCAAGTATTCGTCGGGCTTCCCGGAAGTTCCCGGCATTGACACGGATCTCACGACCCCGCTTGGATTCCAGGGTCTCCGCGATGTCGCCAACAACCGCGACTACACGGTGATGGTCTCCCAGTTCGACTATATTGCGTAAGATGCTAGTCATCCGAAGCAGATAGATATACGGTATAGCCGACCCTAGGAATGGAAGCCTAGGGTCGGCTTCAGACTTAACAAAGAAGGAAGATAAAATGGCTGGTTTCTTTGATCGTTACGCGACAGATCGGAATCTTGAAGAGGAAGGAACGTGGGTTGATTATGGCGACGGACTCAAAGTTCAGGTCCGCCGACTCAACTCCAAGGCTTCCCGCGATTATCGCCGCCGCATTGAAAAGCCTTATTCCGGTCAGTTTCGCGGGCGTGAAATGCCGGAAGCAATTCAAGAAGAACTTCTCAACAAGCAGATCGCGAATGTTATCGTGGTCGCGTGGGAAGGTGTTCCAAACCCTGCTGACAAGAAGAAGTTCCTGGATTGCACTCCGGAGAACGTCCTTCGCATGATTACCGATTTCCCTGACTTCCGGGATGACATTCTCACGGCCGCGATGGAAAAGAGCACTTTCCAGAAGGCTGACCTGGAAGTTCAGGAAAAAAACTAAAAGAGCTCCTCCTGTGGGAGCTCAGACCCAAGCCGCAAGACTTGGAGCAGATGCGGGAAGACATACTGGAGCGAGGTGAAGACCCTGCTCTCTTCCCCATTCTAAACAGCAAGCCGGATCTCTTTCCCGACTTGCGTTGGATATGGGAAGGCTTTATGGTTCTTACTGCGTCTCGTCAAGTTGGAATGTCTTCCCCTCAGCCGATCATGGTGTCGGAGGTCCTAGCGTACTGCAAGTTCGCCGGGATCTTCGATCCTGAGGAGCGTGAAGAATTCTTGCATCATGTTCAGTGTCTGGACCGAGTCTTTCAGGCTGACTTCATCGCTCGTAACAAGACTAACGTCTCAGGAGGTAAGTCGTAATGTCTACCTATGAGATGGGGATTGACGGTTCTAGCGCCGAAGCTGGTGCCAAGAAAATTGTCAAGAGCTTTGACGACATCAAGGCTGCTGCCGACCGTATGGAAGGTGGAGTAAGCGCGGCTGCGAGAAAGGCGTCTGCTTCCTTTAGTTCGTTCGCGAACATGAAGGGTCCTAGCCCTCAAGTCGTACAGGCGATTAAAGAACTATCCTCCACTATGGCTGGCTTCAAGGGTCCTAGCCAAGCTTCGGTTAACAATACTCTGGCCCTTCTGAACGGTCTGAAGGCTGTCGGTGCGCTTAGGGTAAGCGGTGCCGGGGTGGCGGGCTTGCTAAGCTCGATGAGCAGCTATAAGGGTCCGAGTGGGGCTTCTGCGGGTAACACTAACAAGCTGCTTGCGGCCTTAGCTAAGTTCGGCGGGATAGGCGGATCCACACGTGGGTCAGCTGCTATTTTGACTGCGATGAATGGGTATCGTGGTCCCAGTATGGCTTCTGTTAAGAACACGCAAGCTCTCCTTAATGCTCTCCAGAATTTCAAGGCTCCAAGCGGTCTGGCTGCTGTAGCTCGTGCCTTTGAAGCTATGTCGGCTTCTGCTTCTAGAGCTTCGGCTTCTATCAGTAAGCTGAGAAGTCTTGCCGCTGGTAACACTGAGATCAAGCTCAATACGAAGAATGCTGCTGCCGGTCTATCTGCCCTCACGAAAGAGCATGGTCTTCTTCAGGGTGCGGTGTTTAAGACTCGCACTTTGTATCAGTCACTCGGTGGATTTCTAGCCGCCAAGGAAATCATCGGTGCTTCCAACGCTATCATCAAGATCAAGGCTCAGTTGGAAGCCGCTACCGGATCTATCCAACAAGAACGAGTTCAGTTCGGGTTTCTTAGAGAATATGCCGGTAAGCTCGGTCTAGAATTTCGTAGTCTTGCTCAGTCGTATGGCTTCTTCCTCGGTTCTATTAAAGGGACCGGGGTTGCTGTCGCAGATGCAAAGCAGATCTTCGTAGGTTTCTCTACTGCTGCTCGTGCCCTCCAGCTTTCAACTGACGACGTTGACGGTGTGTTTCGCGCTCTAGGTCAGATGCTTTCCAAGGGTAAGCTCCAGGCTGAAGAACTTCGTGGTCAGCTTGGCGATCGTCTTCCTGGTGCGTTTGTTCGCTTCGCTAAAGCGTTGAACATGACGAAGCCGGGTGAGCTTGATCAGGCCCTGAAGAAAGGGACCATCAGTGCTACTCAATTGAAAGATGCCATCCTCAAGGTCTCTCAGACTCTTGAGGTAGAATTCGCCCACTCTGCTGACGTCATGTCCAAGACAGTGGACGCGGCGTTCAATCGTCTTAAGAACAGCTTTACATTTGATGCTGCTGAGCTCGGCGCTAATGGAATGAACAGAGCTCTTATAGCTCTAGCGGATAGCACTCGTAAGTTCCTTGAATCTGATAAGTTGAATAAATTCCTTTCAGGACTCGGCGCTACTCTGGAATACTTGGGGAATCATATTGAAGGTGTCGCCTCGATAATTTCTGGTGTTCTTGTCGCAGCCTTTGCTAGCTGGATCTTAAATCTTACCAAGGTAGTCCCTATCGTAGTCTCAGCGACTTCGGTGGTGTGGGAATTCGGTACGGCTATTCTAGCTCTAGGTTCCGGAGCCACTCTAGCTTCTCTAGCTGGTCTCGGGACCGCGCTTGAAGCGATCGGTGTTGCTATTGCAGCTAATCCTATCGGCATTCTGGCTGTAGCAATCGGCGCTGTGACCGCAGCTTATCTCTACTTTTCTGATGCTACGGATCAATCTCACAAAGCTCTCCTTGAGAGCAACAAGACTATGGGTGATGCGGATAACTTTCTGCAAGCCTATACAGCGAACGTTTTCGACTCTACAGGTAAATTGAACGAGAACACGCAAGCCATTCTCAACAATGCCGCTGCGATGGAGAAGAGCGCTTTCTTTTCTCGTCAAGTAATTGGTCATGTCGGTAGAATGAGCGGTGGTCTTGGTCCCCAGGAATTTAAGATCGGAGACAATGATGTATCCAGCAAGGTTCTTCAAGATCTAATAAAGAAGAGCCCTCTTCAAATCAATAAGCAGACGGGAGCAGTTGATGTTCCCACGATGTATAACGCTGCTCAGGCTCAAGCCTATGGCAGAAGAATGGGGGACTACGCCAATAACTACGCGCTGATTAGAAATGCTCTCCCCTCTAGCGATCAGAAGGCCGGTGACTTTGCGCTTGAGATGCTTAAAGGGAGAATGAATCAGGGAGCCCATGCTCAAGGTCTGCAGAAGGACGTCTTCGGATACGATTTACACGGAGCTCTTGGCGTAGCTGCGAAAGATGCTGACTTCAACAAAGAGAACAATCAAGGCACTGGTCTGACTGGTTCTCCCGTCACCAAAGCGGGTAAGACCAAGAAAGCTCCTACCGACACCAACATCGCAGATCTTAATCGTATTCAAAATTCGGTTCGTGATCTGAATAGAGAAGTCACGGACGCTAATGAAGCGTTTAAAACTCTGATGAATGGTGGAGATATTCAGGAAACTCAAGCCCAATCTGCGGCTGTAGCGAAAGTGAACAGCTTTGCCGATGCTTTCAATAGCCCCGAGAAGAAGATCCGGGGAATCATGGATCTGGCTAAAGACCTCAGAGGTCAGGGAGCTATTGGTCCCAACGTTGACATCTCTAGCTATGATGCAGCTACTACCGCGATAACTGACTATGTAGCCGCGCAAGAACTCCAGGCTCTACAGGCTAAGAGAGATGCGAATGTCGCAGGAGATATTAGCGATCTCGCTCGGGAGAATAATCTTCGTAAAGATAACGCTGAGGCAATTGCCAAGGGCGGTGTCGCGATGGAGACTGCTAACACCACGATGGAAGTGGAGCAGAAGCTTATCGGCACAAGTCTTGCTAATCGTGACGCGCTTAGGGATAAGCTAACCAAGGAAATAGAGACCCGCAACGAACTGAACAAGATCACGGAGATCGGAAACGCTACCCGTGACTATAACGCACAGGCCTCTGTGTCCGGAAGCATGGGTGAGCTCTACGGTAAGGGCTTCTCCTCCGAGGAACTTGACTACTACAAGGAACTCTACACTACTCGCCAGCAATTAATCAATGATGGTTATACCGACGATAAACTTCGTAGCATGATGGCGATCAAGCAGGCTACTCTTGATCTTGCAGACGCTGATCGTATCGCGCAGCAAGAGGAAGAGAAGCTGCGCCAGTTGGCTGCTGATCAAGCTGACGCGGTCGTGGGTGCCTTTGAAAAAGGTATGCAGGCCGGCGACAGTTTCCTTAAGACCATGAAGAATATCTTCAAAGATCTTAAGAATGTTCTGCTGGACTTCGTGCTCTACAACCCACTGAAAGATTTCCTCAAGCAGAGCTTCCAGAGCATGGATGCTCCTGCTTATGGGAACAGGGGGGTACGCGGGATATTCTCAACTCTGAACAGTCAGGCTGATTCGGGAGTTGGTGATTCTACTAGCCTATCCAATCTAGTTAGTGTTCTCACGAAGGCTACTGATCCAGTCGCTCCTGTGGCGAATTCTTCCATTATGAATTCCTCTACTGCGAAAGCTACGGCTTACGGAGTGAAAGAAGGTAACTCTGATGTTTCTCAGGGTATCCAGGTTATAGGTCGTAGCCTGAGCCAACTCCTGCCTGATATTTCTTCCCCGATCAATGTCACACACAAGAAGTCATCTGATCCATTTGCAAACCTCAAGTCTGTTTACGACTACCATTCAAATCAGCAAGCATTCAAAGACCTCAAGTCCGGGACTACGGATGCCGTTGAAGGTGCTGTAAGCGCGGGCATGAAGGCCTTTGCCGCTTTCGGTATGGGTAAGCAAGTCGGCAAGATGCTGGGACTTGGTCGCACAGGATCAAATGTTCTCGGTGGCGCTTCCGCCGGCTACTCGGTCGGTGGTCCTATCGGTGCTGCCATCGGCGCGGGTGTAGCTCTGTGGGGTTCCATCCTTCTTAAGAAGAAGATCCCCTCGGCCTACAGCAACGTGACCGTCGGTGCTAATGGAGCAGCGATGGGTGGCGCTGCCGGAGTCTACGGAAAGGGCGACAAGAAGGTAGCGACCGCTGCTGGTCAAGCTGGCGCTGGACTCTTTAACCAGTTCGCTATCAACTACGATGGCACTCTTGCCGCTGGAAACTACGGCACTTTCGGCTCTCGCAAGTTCAAGGAGAACGGTAAGAAGGTAGATGAAAGCTTCTACTCTCTTACTGGTAATCTCAAGAAGGGTAAGCCGGTCGGACAGGAAGGTGTAGATTGGATCAAGGGTACTGAGTCCGAGGTTCAGGCCTTCGCTCTTATCGCACAGTTGAAGAAAGGAATGATCGGAGGTTTGTCCCCGACCCTGAAGACTGTTGGCATGAATACCAAGGCCACGACTATCGAGCAGCTCCAGTCTGATATGGAAGTCGGTAAGGCCTACGACACCTTTGTCAAGGCGTCCTACCAGATTAACGATACCGCGAAGCAGGTAAGGGATCTTAACGACTCCTTTGAATCTCTGTCCAAGCAAGCGGCGGCTCTTAGTCTCAGTGAGGACAAGCTGGCGAAGGCACGAGATCGCCTCCTGAAGTCCATGAAGGAGAACTTCAACTACGGGGTCAGCCAAGACATCCTCGGTATTACTGATCCTACTCAGGCTGCGTACAATGATCTTGTCAAAGAATATAAGGATCGCGTCGAGTCTGGCATGGCTGTAGGCGGCGACTTGGTTCAGGTTGAGAAGCTCTACGGCCTTAAGAGGGTTGAGCTTGCCAAGCAACTCGCTGAAGAGCAGACCAATGTCTACAAGGATCTGCTTACTTCTCTGACTTCCAGCAGCAGTTCTCCCCTCAATGCCGACACAGTGCTACAGAACGCGCAGGGTCAGTTTGAAGGTCTCAAAGGTGCCATTAAGAGTGGTGACACTTCCGGGATTGATAATCTTCAAACCTACGTTGAGAACTATCTCGGTGCTGCACGAAATGTGAATGCTTCGGGCTCTGGCTACTTTGATATCTTCAACGAAGTGACTTCGTTCTTGCAGTCAATGTCAGATTCAACGAGTACGACGAATGGGACAAGCAACGCTGATCTTCCTTCTCTTCCTAGCCTGGATTCTATTATCGCAGAGATAACTGCTAAGAACGATGAGATGATTGATGTGCAGACCAACATCGGCACGGCGATCGTTGAAACGGGAGCAGACACGACTGCCGCTATTACAAAGTCCAATGACTACCTCGCTCAGATTGCCGAACTCATGGTCCAGAATAATGGTGGATCTTTGTACGGGATTGGTAACATCAATAATTACAAGTATGCGGGATACATATACTAATGGCTGATACTCTGGTCTACCTCGTCGAGACCCAACCCTACGATCCTGTAAGCACCACGATAAAGAATGTGAACTTCTCTATCGGGCTTCTTGAGGAAGTTGTCCCGGGAGCGACAGTACCTTACGCTATTCGTCTTAATGCCCCGTTCTCGCATGAGATCGGCATCTTCTCGCAGAATGTTCCCGAGGCTACCAGCACTTCGGTTGGTTCCATTGAGATCAATAACGCGGATGGTCGCTTTGACTATCTGTTGGACTACAACTGGGACAATCGTATCGTAACGGTTAAGAAGGGTTTCCGCGGAGCGAACTACAGTTCGTACACCACTGAATTCTCTGGTAAGTCTCTGGAGATTGCGACCGATGGTACCAGGATGGTTCTTACCATCAAAGACAATAGCGCGAAGCTGACTACCCTATTGCAGACCGTTAAGTACGCTGGGACCGGCGGTGCTGAGGGTGGTGCTGATCTTAAGGGTCGCTACAAGCCTCTCCTGTTCGGTCTTGTTCGCAACGCTTCGCCGGTTCTGGTTGAAGGCCCTAAGCTGACTTATCAGTTCAGCACTACGGCTATCTCGGCGGTCACGAAGATCTACGACAAGGCTGTTCCGCTTACCTTCGCGGCAGACTATTCCACGTACTCTGCGCTGGTCGCTGCGGCCATCCCACCGGGTAGCTATGCCACCTCCCTAGCCACCGGCTTCATTCGTCTGGGTGCTCCTTCTGAGGGGCAAATAACAGGTGATCTCACGGGTACGCCGTACTTTAGCCTCATCGGTACGGAAGCGTTGAATGTCCTTAAGACTGTTGGTGGTCTTGTGGATGCTGACTTTGATCTCACTTCCTTCTCGTCAGTAGATACGGACTACCCGTTCACCTACGAGGGTCTGTACTACGACGAGCCAGACATCCAGCTCGGTGAGTTTCTTGACGGGATTGCTACTGCGATCAATGGCTACTGGTACGTCACCAAGGCTGGTCTAATTAAGCTGGCGACTTTCAAGTTCGCTACCCCTACGTACAGCATTCGGTCCGAAGACATCGGGTCTTTGACTCGTGTGAGTTCGCCGAACCCTGTGTATCGGGTGACTGTTAACTATGCTAAGAATCTCACGCAGCAGGACGTCGGCGAATTCACAATTCCCAGACAGACTTTCAACGGTGTTCTTACCAAGACCCACCAATTCATCACAACGGCGGCGGATGGAACAGGCGGTGTCTACACTACGGATGCTATATTCAAAGTCTTTCTAGACAATACCCAGATCAATGACCAGAACCTAGCTACCTTTCAGGTTCTAACTCCCGGCGCGACTTGGGTCACTATTGACTCTGCCGGCGTTGTCGCTATTACGAATCCGGGAGTCAACAGCGCGACCGCTACGCTGAGAGCAAACCTCGGTGAGTTCAATGTTGACTTTGATTTTAGCGTTATTCGCAGCCTTGGTGCTCTTAAGACTATTACGCTAACGCCTGACCGTGATCATATTCTTATCGATAGCGCTGGCAACCTGATCGGTAACCATGACGTCACTATGACGGCGACGGCTTCTGGTACGACGTTAACAACTCTCACAGCTGTAGATAATCTCGGGAACAGCTACGCTCTTACCGGCACTGGACCTTATGTTCTTGACGACGCACTTGTCGTCAACTCACCGTTGGTTCAGTACATCACTTGGACAGCTTCGGACGCAGCGGGTGTCAAGCAAACTCGCCGTACGAACATTCGTCGCGGAGTTGATCCTTACGCAGCCGGGATCAACTCCGCGTACATTCG
>Ga0164308_10001505_pt1 | contig 12399 bp, 8 predicted proteins | sample Whisoiple_246_MG_FD_109983 | JGI IMG/M metagenome (GOLD analysis project Ga0164308, IMG submission 109983) | Soil microbial communities amended with fresh organic matter from upstate New York, USA - Whitman soil sample_246_MG | ecosystem: Environmental > Terrestrial > Soil > Unclassified >... | reverse complement strand
CCTCGTCGAGGTACTGGGTGGTCAGGAGCACGGTGCAGCCATCGGCGACAGCTCGCGGATGGTGTCCCACATCTGCCCGCGGGTGCGCGGGTCGAGGCCGGTGGTGGGCTCGTCGAGGAAGATCAGCGGCGGACGGCTGATCAGGCTGGCGGCGAGGTCCAGCCGACGGCGCATGCCGCCGGAGTACTTCGCGATGGCCTTGTCGCCCGCGTCCTCGAGGCCGAACCGGCCGAGGAGGTCCTCGGCGGTCGTGCGGGCCTGCTTCGACGACAGGCCGAGGAGGCGGCCGAACAGCCAGAGGTTCTCGCGGCCGGTGAGGTTCTCGTCGACCGAGGCGTACTGCCCGGTGACGCCGAGCAGCTGGCGGATGACGTGCGGGTGCTGGCGCACGTCGACGCCGAACAGCTCGGCGCTGCCACCGTCCATCGGGAGCAGGGTGGCGAGCATCTGGAGCATCGTGGTCTTGCCGGCGCCGTTCGGGCCCAGCACGCCGAAGACCTCGCCGCGGTACACGTCGAGGTCGATGCCGTCGACGGCGCGCAGGTCGCCGAAGGTCTTGACGAGCCCCCGGGCGTGGACCGCCGTGTCGGCGGTGGGGGACGAGTTCGTGATGGTCATGCGACCACGGTGCCGCAGTGCGGTTTCAGCTCGCCTTCACGACGGTTTCACCCCTCGGCGCCGGGTTTCAGCGCGCCTCGAGGATCGGGCCATGGGTGACTTCGTCGGCGCGGTCGACCAAGTCACGACGAGCACGCGGTTCATCGTCTTCGACCACGACGGCGCCGGGTCGCCAGCACCAGCTCGAGCGCTAGAGCCGCACGCCCGGCACGCGGCGACGTGACGCAGCCGTGGTCAACTGCCGGACGGCGCTAGCACGGCAATGTGGGCGGCGAGGATTCGCCAACCTGCCTCGCTGTCGTGCGTCCACGTCCGTGTGTAGCGCAGCCGGCCCGACAGGGGTTCTCCGCCAAAGAGGCCCGCGACGGTCGCCGTGACGAACGTGACCCCGGTCGTGCCGGCGAAGAGCACCTCGACGTCCTCTTCGACCAGCTCGGTGATGACGGAGAAGCCCGAGCGGTAGCCGGCCAGATCGTCGCGGCTTGCCGACCCATCTGCTGACTCGCCGCCGGCCGCGGGAGCTAACGAGATGGGCGGCGCGGGGTTACGGTCTGACCGCCCCACTGCTCGGGCGCGACGTCGACGATCGTCTCGTTGAGGACCCACTGGTGCCCGAACGGGTCGTCGATCGTGGCTTGTCGCTCGCCGTACTCCCAGTCGTGCGGTGGCTCGACCAGAACGGCGCCTCGAGCCGTCGCCGTCCTGAGCACGCGCGCGACATCGGCGACCTTGAGCATTACTTGGTGAGAGCGCTCCTCTTGGGGTGTTCGCCGCCCGGGCCGAACTTCGGCGACCACCAGCTCGGCCGGTTGCCCGTCCGGCAGCCCGAGCTGCGAGCGGTGCCCTTCGCCGATGCGGACGTGTTCGACGAACCCGAAGACGTCGGCGTACCACGCCACCGCCGTCCGAACGTCGGAAACGGTCAGAACGGGTGTCACCCGCGCATGCGGCGCCGACCGGTTCATCAGCATCCAGCCACAGTAGATCGGTACGGTCACGTCTGCACGCGGGGTGAGTCGGACCGATCGACGCGTTGGCGGTGGCGATGCGTTCTCGTGACGATGGCTGGGACCGACGATGGGCTGGGACCTGTGTCGCATCACCGCGAGCCTCCATCCTGACCTGGTCCGGCACCCGGACGAGCTGGGGATGGTCGGCCGCTGGTGCTTTCGCTTTCTGCTACCCAGGGGTAACACTGGGGACAGGAGGCGAGGCCAATGAGCAGTGACGTCAGGCAAGACCCGTCCATCGAGCAGGCCGACCGCACCCGTCGTGTCGACGCCACCGAGCGGGAGTCTCGCGCGGTCGTCGAGGCGGCGCGCGAGAAGGGCTGGGAGCGACCGAGCTTCGCCAGGGGTCTCTACCTCGGCCGCTTCGACCTCGCCCTCGTCCACCCCCATCCCCGAGCCGACCCTGCCGACGACGCCCGCGGTGACGAGTTCCTGACCCGGATGCGCGCGGTCTGCGAACACATCGACGGCGCCCGCATCGAGCGCGAGGCGCGGATTCCCGACGAGGACGTCAAGGCCCTGGCCGACGTGGGCGCCTTCGGCATGAAGATCCCCCGCGAGTACGGCGGGTTGGGTCTGAGCACGTCGTCGTATGGCAAGGCGCTGATGCTTGCCAGTTCCGCCCACCCGAGCCTCGGGGCGCTGCTGTCGGCCCACCAGTCGATCGGGGTGCCGGAGCCGGTGAAGCTTGTCGGCACGTCCGAGCAGAAGGAGGCGTTCCTGCCCCGCTGCGCGGCGGGAGCCGTCTCGGCGTTCCTGCTCACCGAGCCCGACGTGGGGTCGGACCCGGCCCGACTGGCAACCACAGCCATCCCCACGGCGGACGGTGCGGCATACCTCCTCGACGGTGTGAAGCTGTGGACCACCAACGGCGTCGTTGCCGACCTGCTCGTGGTCATTGCGCGGGTGCCGGCGCATGACGGCCAGAAGGGAGGCATCACCGCCTTCGTCGTCGAGGGCCGTTCCCCGGGGATCACCGTCGAGCGGCGCAACTCCTTCATGGGGCTCAGGGGGATCGAGAACGGTCTGACCCGCTTCCACCAGGTGCGGGTCCCCGCGGAGAACCGGCTGGGCAACGAGGGCGACGGCCTCAAGATCGCGCTCACCACCCTCAACGCGGGCCGGCTGGCCATTCCGGCCATGTGTGCGGCGGCGGGCAAGTGGGCCCTGAAGATCGCGCGCGAGTGGTCCTCCGAGCGGGTGCAGTGGGGCAGGGCGATCGGCGAGCACGAGGCGGTCGCCGAGAAGATCGCCTTCATCGCCGCCACGACGTACGGCCTGGAGTCGGTGCTGGAGCTGTCCGCGCAGCTCGCCGACGCGGGCGGCAAGGACATCCGGATCGAGGCCGCAATCGCGAAGCTGTGGGCCAGCGAGATGGCGTGGAAGATCGCCGACGAGCTCGTGCAGATCCGTGGAGGCCGAGGGTACGAGACCGCTGAGTCCCTGCGCGCCCGTGGTGAGCGAGCCGTGCCCGCCGAGCAGATCCTGCGCGACGCCCGGATCAACCGCATCTTCGAGGGCTCGAGCGAGATCATGCGTCTGCTCATCGCTCGCGAGGCCGTCGATGCCCACCTCAAGGCGGCCGGCGCGTTGGCGGACAAGGACGCGACGTTCCAGGACAAGGCACGGGCGGCGGTGGGAGCCAGCGGGTTCTACGCGAAATGGCTCCCGCACCTCGTGGCCGGCCGGGGCTCCGCGCCGATGTCGTATGCCGAGTTCGGACCTCTCGCCGAGCACCTGCGGTTCGTGGAGCGGTCCAGTCGCAAGGTCGCGCGGCACACGTTCTACGGGATGTCCCGCTGGCAGGCGAAGCTGGAGTACCGCCAGGTGTTCCTCGGCCGGGTCGTGGACATCGGTGCCGAGCTGTTCGCCATGACGGCCGCCTGCAGCCGGGCCGAGATGCTGCGCGTCGATGACGATGTCCGCGGTCGCCAGGCCTACCAGCTCGCCGACGCGTTCTGCGACCAGAGCCGGTTGCGCGTGGAGACACTGTTCGCCGCCCTGTGGACCAACACCGATGCCACCGACTCGCGGCTGGCGCGGCGTGTCCTGGCCGGCGACTACACCTGGATCGAGGAGGGCGTGCTCGACCCGAGCGAGGGCACCGGACCGTGGATCGCCGCGTGGTCGCCGGGGCCTAGCGAGGCGGAGTCGGTCTGGCGCGCCCTCCGGTGACGTCGTCGAGATGAGTCGTCCTCATGCGGCCGGGCAGACAATCAGGCAGGGATGATCCGCCCTCCGTCGTGGCCCGTTGACTGGCTGCCGGTGACTCGGGGGACGTTGGGGCCTTCGATGCTCTCTCCCGACATCGACGCGAACGGGACTGGTGCGTGACCACCGAGGGTCAGTCGATCGAGGGTAGCGGGACCGACCGACAGCCCCACTCAGTAGACGGACCCGGCGACGCTAGCGGGTCAGAGCCCAGACAACCGCCACGATCACGGCGAGGCCGATGACCAGCACGACGACGGGGAGGCGCCTGCCCGTCGAGCCGCCGGTGCGGTGCACTTTCCGGGCCATCAATCGCGGGTCGTTGGCAGGGATCGGGCCAGGCATCGGGCCAGGCATCGGCGGCGGCGGAAGGGGCGAGTCCTCACCCGGTGCCGGTGGATCCTCCTCCGCCGGAGGCGTCCAGCGTGCCGGTGGCGCCGGCGGGGTCGTGCCTACCGGCGGCGGCAGCGGGGTCGGGGTGGCAGCCAGCGCCGAGGGTAGGCGTCGGAACTCCAGGGAGGCGAGCTCGGGCGGGGGCAGTCCGACGGCCTTCGGGAAAGGCTGCTGCCAGTAGAGAGGTAGGACGAATCCTTCTTTCGCCCTGGCGAGGGCGTGCTCCCACTGCTGCCGGCACCCGGGGGAGATCATCGACTGGGTGGACCAGAAGAGCTGGAACACATCCGCCTCGTCGATGAGGGGGAGGAGCCAGCCGGCAGGAGCGTCGTGCTGCTGCGCGCTGACGACCCGGTCGAGGTAGTCGTCGCCCAAGGCCTCGGCCACCGCGGCGACGCCTTCCACGACTGCAGTGTCGGCGCGGTCGAAGCACGGGAAGATCTTGCGGTAGCGCGGAACGGGCGCTGGTGGCAGCGGCTCGGCTGCCGAACCGTCCCGAACGACCGGCAGCTCGAGCCGGGTCTCGGCGATGACGACCGGTCCGCAGAAGATCCGCAGCCAGCCCTCGACGGTGGTGTCCGCCGAGGTCGCCCTCGCGCGGAGGGCGAACATCACTTCCGCGATGTCGCCGGTCCAGGCGAGGTCCGCCTGTCGGGGATAGCACTCCACGTGGTCCGGCAGCTCCGGCGCGACGACGAGCCGAGCTCCACGGGGGAGGGCGAGGTCGGACGCCTCGGTCGTCGAGCGGGCGGGATGCTCACCGAAGAAGCCGGCGACACGTTGCCGGACCTGCGCCGCCTGGTCGACGGTCCGGCCGTCCTCGGCGACGTAGGGCTCGCCGTGATGGGCCAGCACGAGCAACGTCTCCCAGCTCTCGACGAGCAGGCGCTGCGGACGTGCGATGGTGAACTCCACGTCCTCGTCGATACGTGGCAGCAGGCCTGCCCGTAGCCCAGCCGGCACGGACGACGAAAGGTGCAAGGCGACGACCGGCCAGTCATGAGCGACCGGTCCGTCCATGTCAGCCATGCGCGCGCGTGCCTGCGTCACGGCATCTTCGATCGGAGCAGCCGTGGCGAGGCTCTCGTAGAGCTTCGCCGCGAAGGCCACCGCGGCCACGTCGGTCACAGCCGTGCGCATCGCGACCACAGCTGGGATGCCGGCCTGCACGAGGGTCGTCCCGGCGCCCGCGAAGGGATCGGTGGGGTCGGCGAGCGAACCGTGGCAGGAGTTGAGGACGACGAGACGCAGGGTGTGCGCGGTCCCGAGCACTGCGGCGACGTCTTCGATGGAGCGGACGGACAGCATCCCTTCCGAGTCGGTCAGCACGAGCGCGCTGCGCGCGTGAGCCCCGACCGTGCCGTGACCGATGTAGTGGAAGACGTGAGTCTCCTTGGCGTGCAACGCTTCTCGAATGTCGTCGAGAGATGCGTTCTCCAGGACGTCGATGACGACCGCGGATCCGACGGTGACGGGGGCCAGTTTCTCCGCGAGCGCTGCCCGCTCCCTGGCGCCGTCGATTGGCGTGGTTGCCAGCGGCGATGACACCGCGACGAGGATGCGCAGGGGCGCCGACGAGTCGTCGCCCAGCTCGCGCAGAGCCGTCTCCGTGCAGCGGATGACGGGGGTGCTCGGATCGAGAGCGACGAAGGTGCCGGTCTGGGGATCACGGAGCAGCTCCCAGGGCAGGACGTCGGCGCCCCCTTCGAAGCGCAGCATGAGCCGCAGGCCCGAGCCGACGGAGGCGGCGCGCGACACGCTCTCCCGAAAGCGGACCAGCACAGTGTCGGACAGCAATGCTGCGAAGAGAGCCGAGCCCGCACGCCGGGCATCGGCCGCCTCGCCGGCCCGGGCGACCGCGGGGTCAAGGTCCGTGGGCCCTGCGGCCACCGGGTTCAGCCGGCGGGACGAGCGGGACAAACCCTCGCGGCTCCACGAATTGACAGCCTCCGGCCACGGCGACCTGACCGCCGCGGTCTCGCCCGCCGGTGAGCTGAGCACACGCACAGCCAGCTCGTCGCCGTGCCTCGACACCGCGACGTCGAAGTCGAGATAGGTCTGTGGTCCCACGGTGCGCCTCGTCTCGCCGACTCGCTCCAGCGTGGCACGGACGTGCGGCCGGCACGGGCGAACCGGTGTTTGATCTCGCCAGCTGACAGCGTCCCCCCGCGGTGCGTCGTCTGCCGGCCGAGCCGTCACCGGGCGGAGGCGAGCCGTTGGGATGCGAGCTCGAGCAGCACCTCGACCGCGCGCGAGACGCCGTCACAGCTGGCATACGCGCTGGCGAGCTTTCGCGCCCGATCACGGTAGGAGGGGTCGTCGAGGACGGTTCGCAGGCCGGCCGCGACCTGCGCGGAGGTGGGTGTGTCGCTGCCCAGCGACACCCCGGCCCCGGACCAGGCCACGCGGGCGTTGACCTCCATCTTGTCCTCCGTCTTGCCAGCGGTGACGAGCGGGACCCCGTTCGCGAGTGCGAGCTGCACGCCACCGAAGCCACCGTTCGTCACCATCACGTCGGTGTGCGGCAGGACTGCTGTGAAGGGGATGAACCGCACGAGCCGAAGGTTCGAGGGCCGGTCCTGCACGGGGAGCACGTCGTCGGGCTCCGACCCACCGGTCGTGGCAATGACGAGCGCGTCGGTGCCGGCCAGGGCCGCGACGGCCGGGCGGAGCAGCCGCTCGGGGTCTCGGGCGACCGTGCCCTGCGTGACGAGCACCACGGGCCGGCCATGTGAGCGGGCCTCCGCGACGTCGGCCCACCACTCGGGCGGGACGAAGCCACCCGCACCCGCGGAGAGCAGCGGCCCGATGAACTCGACGTTGGCCGGGAGGTCGCTCCGTGGGTACTCGAGCTCGGGGATGCTGGGATGGATGACGCGATCCGCGATCTGGACGCTCCAGTCCATGAAGAAGCCCTGCAGTGGCCGCAGGCCGAGCGAGGTCCGGATCTCCTCGGCCGCGCGTTGCGCCTCTCCGAAGACGAGCGAGTGCACCATCCAGTGCAGTGACCGGTTCCGGATCCGGCCGAGTGCCGAGGATGACGGCGCCAGTCCCAAGCCGAAGGGTGCCGTGTCCACGGAGGACAACGAGAGCGGTGAGACCGAGAAGACCACGCTGGGCAGCCCTCGGCGCTCGGCAACGAGCGGCCCCGACAGGAAGGCCCCGTCCGCGAGGATGACGTCGGGCTTCACCTTCTCGACCAGCTGCTCGATATCGGCAACCCAGGCGGGCACCGGGCGCAGGAAGATGTTGAGGATGTCCCACCGGAGTCGAGCGATGCCGCCCTTGATGGGGTTCTCGGGCGTGGGCACGTGGTCGTCGTCGAAGTCCAGGTCGCCCCTGATCGGCCGGTGGTCGGCGCCGGTGGCCGACACGGCGGCGCCGAAAGCACTGCCGGTGTACCAGGTCACCTCGTGCCCGTCCTCGACGAGGCGACGGGCCAGGGGGAGCGCAGGATTCACGTGGCCAGTGGCCGGGGTCGTGGTGATGAGTACGCGAGTCATGGGAATGCCTTTCGTGATGGGTCCCGATTGGTCGTGACTCACTCTGTGCCGCGACGCTTGACGTGCCCTTGACGACGGCTGAACATCATTCGCATCGGGAGTGTGGTCGGCAGTGAGGGAGGAGCATGGACGTCCGGGTGCTCGGCACGCTCGAGGTCCGCGACGACCACGGTCGGGCACTCGACCTCGGCAGTCCGCTGCAGAGGACCCTGCTGGCACTGCTCCTGCTGGAGCCCGGCGCGCTGCGCTCGGACGACTGGCTGGTGGAGCACCTGTGGTCCGACGGCTCCGCACCGGGGTCACCCCTCGGCTCGTTGCAGACCTACGTCGCCCGGGCCCGACGGGTCCTGCGCCGCGGTGACGGCAGCGCGGTCGTGGCGCGTTCGGGCAACGGCTACCGGCTCGTTCTTCGTGACGACGAGGTCGACGTGACCCGTTTCGTCGTGCGGGCAGCCCGGGGTCGGAGCGAGCTTCGTGCGGGACGCCCGGCTGCCGCGATGGCAGCGGCCGAGGACGCACTGTCGCTGTGGCGCACCGGTGACCCACTCCCGGAGCTGGAGGACCGCGAGGTCGCGCGGATCCCCCGTGAGCGGTGGCGCGAGCTGCGGGTCGGTTGTGAGGAGGACCGTCTCGAGGCCCTCGTGGCGGTCGGCCGACCGGAGGACGCCGTCGCGGACCTCGATGTCCTGACGTCCGCGCATCCGCTTCGGGAGCGCGGTTGGTTGCTGCTCATCAAAGCGCTGCACCGCTGCGGCCGCACGGCCGACGCTCTCGAGCGATACCGAAGAGTTCGCGACCTGCTCGACGAGGACCTCGGCCTCGAGCCGGGGCCGGAGCTGCGTGAGCTGCACCTGTCGATCCTGCGCGGCCGGCCGCATACCGGCGCGGTGACGGTGCCGGCCCAACCCTCGCCGGGTGCGCGCCACCCGGGATCGGGGCCGGCTGGTTCGGCCGGACGAGGACCGCTGATCGGGCGCGACGCTCAGCGGCAGATCGTCCTCGACACCATCTCGGAGCTGTGGACGAGCGGACCCCGGTACGTCGTCATCGAGGGGGAGCCGGGCATCGGCAAGACCAGGCTGGCGCAGGAGGCAACGGATCTCGCCGAGAGTCGCGGTCTCCTCACGGCGTGGGGTCGGTGTCACGAGGATGCCAGCATCCCGGCGCTGTGGCCCTGGCGACAGGTGGGCTCTGCCCTGGGTGCGGGCGACGCCACGGCCGAGGCAGATGATCTCTCGCGCGTCTTCGAGCGGGTGCGCGACGCCGTGGTGCGCGCGGCCGCCGCCGCGCCGGTCGTCATCGTCCTGGAGGACGCCCACTGGGCCGACCCCGCCTCGCTGCGGCTGCTGAGCTTCCTCACTCGCGAGCTCGACCGGGCACCGGTCGCCTTCCTCGTCACCACGAGGGCGGAGAACCTGTCCGACCAGCGGGTGCGGACGCGCGCTGACCTCGCCCGGACGACCGGCTTCCGTCACCTCGCCCTCGGGCCGCTCGACAGCATCGCGACGACGGCCTTGGTCGCCACCACCGGCGTCCGGGTGCCGGCACACGAGCTCGCACGTGTCTGTTCCCGGTCGGGGGGCAACCCGCTCTTCGCCGTCGAGCTCGCACGGCTGTACGACGGAGGCGGTGACCCCACGTCGCTGCCCGGCGGCATACGTGATGTCATCCGGCGCCGCCTGGTGCCACTCCGGCACGACGCACTGGCCCTGCTCCGCCTGGGCGCCGTCCTCGGTGAACGCGTGGACCTCCACCTGCTCCTGCGCGCCGCGGACCCCGAGCTCACCGCCGCAGCCGATGCCCTGGACGACCTGCTGGCAGCGGGGCTGCTCGTCGCCGACGGCCCGACGATTGCCTTCTCGCACGCAGTGGTTCGCGAGACCCTGCTCGCGGAGCTGTCCGTCGTGGAGCGCCGCCGTCTCCATTCTCAGGTGGCGAGCGCCGGGCCGGTCGATGTCTTCGAGCGAGCCCACCACCTCGTCGAGGGTCGGCCGCTCACCGATGCCGCGGCCGCCGAGCAAGCATGCCGCGAGGCTGCGGAGCGGGCCGAGCGGAACAGGACGTATGCCTCTGCCGCGCAGTGGTGGCAGCGTGCTCTCGACGTCGCTGGTACCTCGCACCGCCCGGTGCTGCCGCGCCAGCGGGCGCTGCTGGGCCTGGCCACCGCGCTCGTGCGGTCTGGCCAGTCGCTGGCAGGTCAACAGACGCTCCGCGAGTGCATCGAGGAGGCCCTCGACGGTGACGACGTGAGCACGGCTGTCGATGCGGCCACCGTGCTCAGTGCGAGCCAGGGTTCGTGGTACTGGGTGGAGTACGGCACCTATCCGACGGCACTCATGCTGTTGCTGCGCCGGACGCTGGCCCGCCTGGAGCCGGACGAGCGTGCGGCACGGGCCAGTGTTCTGCTCACGATGGCCGCAGGGGAGCACTATGGCGACACCCGCGCCGCCGCGGTGCTGGCCGACGAGGCGGTGGACGAGGCGAGGGCGACCGGTGAGCCGGGGGTGCTCGCGGAGGCCCTCGCCGGATGGCTCTACTGCACGTGGTCGGCCGACCAGGCCGAGGCGGTGGTGGCCGCCGCGACCGAGCTGCTGACGCTTGCCCGCGGCCCCCTCGATGTGCCCGGCCTGGCCCTGCACGCAATGGTGCGGCGGGCACAGGCTCACCTCGTGCTGGCGGCTACCGCGGCGTCGGATGCGGACGTGGCAGCTGCCTGGGACCTCGCCGAGGAGCTACGGCTGCCGGTGTACCGGGTGCAGCTCATCCAGCTCCAGGGCATGCGCGCCGTGCTTGCCGGCGAGCTGGAGCTGGCGGACGACCTCTATGCCCAGGCGAGAGCCCTGCACGAGACGGTCGAGATGCACATCAGTGCGCTCACGGACATGACCTCCCTCTTCCTGCTCCGCGTCGAGCAGGGACGTGCCGACGAACTGCTTCCGGCGGTCACCGACGCGGCTCGTCACGCCCGCCCGGAGACGATGCTTCTCACCGTTGCGGCAACCCTGCAGGCCGGGGACCTCCCCGCGGCACGTCGGCTGACCCGGCAGGCCGGTGTGCTGGACCCGGCTCCCCGATGGTGGAACTGGGAGGCCGTGACATGTTTTCAGGCGCACCTCGCCGCGGAACTCGATGTCCTCGACGAGGCGGAACGCCTCGTCGAAGAGCTGGCACCAGTGGCTGGCCACGTGGCCGTGTACGGCGGCATCACCGCGCTCGGCCCGGTGACGCGCCACCTCGGGCGCCTCGAGGCGACGCTGGGCCGGTGGGCTGACGCGGAGGGGCACCTCCGCTCGTGTCTGGAGGTGAGCGGGACACAAGGCCTACGACCCTCGTGGGCGGATGCAGCCGTCTCGCTGGCCGAGGTCCTGATCGCGACCGGGCGGCCTGAGGAGGCCACCGGGCTGCTCGCCGAGGCGGAACGCACGGCCGACGAGCTCGGCCTGGCTCCGGTCGCGGCGCGTGCACGGGCGGCGGCCGACGGTGCACAGCGACCCGACGAGACGCGGCACCGGTGAGGGGACCACTGACACCTGTCGCCGGTGTCAGGCGAAGATGTTCACGGCCCGGGCGACGACCAGTCCGAGCACCGCGAGCGAGATCAGTGACTGCGCCCCCATGGTGACCTTCACCCATGGCGCCAAGGGCATGACGTCGGTCGGACTGAAGGCGGTCGAGGCAGTCAGGCCGAGGTAGAGGTAGTCGATGAACTGCGGCTGCCAACCGGCACGCGCCAGCTCTGGGTTCAGCTGCTGGGGAAAAGCCAGGTCAGGATGCGCGGCCCGGCCCTCGGCCCGGGCGGCCGGGCCGCCGCCGTCGAGCAGCCAGTAGAGCAGACCGAACGCGACGACGTTCGATGCCCAGATGACCCCTCCAACGGTGAGCAGGTCCTCGGCAGAGCTCGTCGCCTGCCCGCCGTGGATGAGGACGTCGATGAGCCGAATGGTGGCGCCCAAGGTGTCGAGGGAGACGAAGCCGACCACCGCGATGGAGATCGCGCGAAGGAGACCTCCGAGCCGGCCTCCGCGTGCCGGATGGCTCGCCAGGACGGCGACGAGCAGGGCGATCTCGATCGTCGGAAGTACCCACGTCGCGGCAAGGCGGATCTCGGCCGGACGCAGGGCGGTGAGGGCCATGATGACGACGATGGCCGTCAGGATCGGCCACCGGGCCTCGACGATCGGCTCGGTGGTGGAGCTGTGGGTCGGTTGTCCGTCCATGGTTCTGCCGGTCCCTTCCGGGCCGCGGAGCTGCGATGGCGGGATCGGTAGCTACACCTGCCCAGTGACGTGGTGACACCTGCGACGAGATGCTCGAGCACCTTCTGGGCCTGCGCCGAGCACCATCATGCCTCGCCCAGCCTCGCCCAGCCTCGTCGAGCGGAGCACGTGATGATTCCCGACGGTGCGGTGCATCCCACCGACGGGCCGATCCCTCCCCGGGCGAGCAGCCGGCGCGCAGGCCCTGGGGCCGAGACTGCACACTGTGGACCGCGTCGTGTCACTTCGGCGACCGACCGGCCCGGTTCACTCCCGCGAGGCGGCCTCTGAGGCGAAGAGGTTGAGGCCGAGCCGCTCCCCGAGGTACTTGGTCACCAGCTGCCCACGCACGCTGTTGCCGGCAGCGTCCAGTGGCGGTGAGAACGTGGCCAGCCCACCCTTGCCGGG
>Ga0164308_10001504_pt1 | contig 12403 bp, 11 predicted proteins | sample Whisoiple_246_MG_FD_109983 | JGI IMG/M metagenome (GOLD analysis project Ga0164308, IMG submission 109983) | Soil microbial communities amended with fresh organic matter from upstate New York, USA - Whitman soil sample_246_MG | ecosystem: Environmental > Terrestrial > Soil > Unclassified >... | reverse complement strand
TCGAGCTGCTGAGCCACGTGCTGCACATGGAGCAGCGGTGGTTCGTCTGGGGCTTCCTGGGCGAGCCGGTGGCCGAGCCGTGGGGTGACTGGGACGTCGACGAGCCCTGGGGCGCGGACGTCGAGGGCCGATGGGTCGTCGCCGTGGACGTGAGCGCGGAGGAGATCGCCACCCGGCTGGCGGCGATCGGGGCGCGGACCAGCGCGATCCTGCGCGACGTCACGCTCGACACCGCCGCGTCGCCGGGCGGACGGTTCGCCGAGGACCCTCCGACGTTGGAGTGGATCTGCTTCCACGTGCTCGCCGAGTACGCCCGTCACGCGGGTCAGCTCGACGTCGCCGTCGAGATCACGGGGTTTTGACGCCGTGCCGGGGCGGGTAAGGAGGGCCGTGACCACTGCGCCGCCCTCCGACGAGACCATGATCCGGATCGAGGTCCGCAAGGACTCTGGACAGACCGTCGTCGAGGTCGGCGGTGAGCTCGACGTGTTCACCTCCGCGCGCCTGCGCACCGTCCTCTTCGATCCGGTCCTGTGCGACGGCCCGCGGGTCGTCGTCGACCTCACGGAGGTCACGTTCATGGACTCGACCAGCATCGGCGTGCTGGTCGCGGCGCGCCGCTGGCACGTGTCCCGCGATGCGGAGATCCGGCTCGTCTGCGTGCCCGGACCGGTCCTGAAGGTGCTCGGGCTCGTCATGCTCGACAAGGTCTTCGGCATCTACGAGACCGTCGAGGACGCCACCGCCTGACCCCGGGACGAAGGAGACCCGCCCCGCCTTCTCCCGAAGGAGCGCGCGGGACGGGCCTCGGACCGACCGACGACGGCGTGTCCCCCCAGAACGCCTCCGTGGTTCCCCCACGCGCCACGGGCGCGTCCAGCCGGTTCTCATGGAAGAAGCTACGCGGGCCCGGTGCACGGGCGGGCCACACGAGATCCACGCGACGGCACCAGGTCGGCAACGTTCGTCCCACAAGGGCCGCTAGCCTCGACCCGTGCTCCTCGCCTTCGACACCGCCACCCCGTTGGTCACGGTCGCCGTGTACGACGGCGACAGCGGCGAGGTCGTGGTCGAGCACGTCTCCGACCGGGCGATGAAGCACGCGGAGCAGCTGGCGCCCCTGATCGACCGGTCGATGACCGACGCGGGCATCGTCCGTCAGGACCTCACCGCGATCGCCGTCGGCGTCGGACCCGGCCCGTTCACCGGCCTGCGCGTGGGGCTCGTGACCGCCCGGACGCTGGGCTACGTGCTCGAGGTCCCGGTCTACGGCGTGTGCTCGCTGGACGTGCTCGCGGTCGAGGCTGCCGGCACCGGCGTGGTCGACGAGCCGTTCGTCGTGGCCACCGACGCGCGCCGCAAGGAGGTCTACCTCGCGCGGTACGACGCCGACGGCACGCGGCTCGAGGGCCCGCTGGTCGACAAGCCCGCGGTGCTGGCCACCGACGGGCCGGTGGTCGGTCTCGGCGCGGCGCTCTACCCGGAGGCGTTCCCGCGACGGGTCGGCCCCGAGGCCCCGAGCGCCGGCTGGCTGGCCCGCGCCGTCGCCGAGGAGCGCGCCGAGCTGCACGACCCGGAGCCGCTCTACCTGCGGCGGCCGGACGCCGACACCGGGCACGTGCCGAAGCGGGTCTCGTGACCGTCCGGCCGGCCACCCCGGCCGACACCGCGGCGGTCGCCGCGCTGGAGGAGGAGAACCTCGGGGTCGACGCCTGGTCCGAGGGCCTGGTCGCCGACGGGATCACCGGGGGGCTGCCCACGATCAGCTACCTGGTCGCCGAGCACGACGGCGTGCTGGTCGGCCACGCGGTCGCCAGCGTGGTGGCCGACATCGCGGAGCTCCAGCGGATCGCGGTCGATCCCGCCCACCGGCGTACCGGGCTGGCGACCGAGCTGCTCGACGCCGTCGTCGCCCTGGCCCGGTCGGGCGGGGCCGACCGGCTGCTGCTCGAGGTGCGCGAGGACAACGCCGGCGCACTCGCGTTCTACGCCGCCCGCGACTTCGTGGAGGTCGACCGGCGGCGCCGCTACTACCGCGACGGCACGACGGCCGTCGTGCTGCGCCGCGGCCTCGGGCGAGGCTGCGGCGCAGCAGGCTGACGCGTCGTTCTCGGGCCGAGCCCCGGGTCAGGGCAGGTAGTAGGTCGGGTTCGGCAGCTTGTACCAGCGCCGCGCGTAGCCGCCCGCGAGGTCGCTGAACTGGTCACCGAAGTTCGCGATCACCCGGAAGCCCAGGTCCCGCTGGATGTGCCGGCGGGTCTGCGACTTGTACTCGGTCGTCGTGCACTTCTCGGCCGCGCAGCGGATGTAGGACGGCTGCTGGCTCGCGCCGACCCCGGTCCACTTCGTGAAGTAGTGGCGCGGGCGGAAGGTGCCGGCGCCGTAGAGCTTGTTGAGGTTCACGATCGTGGACCACTTCTGGGCGTCGTTGCGACCGGTCAGGCCGAAGACCTTGCAGCCGCCGCGCTCGGCGGCACGCACCACGCGCTTCATCCGCGGCGTCGCGGGGAACTTCCGGGCCTGCACCCACTCGTCCTGCAGGGCCGGGTCGAAGGTGAAGTGCATCGCCGCGTTCTCCATGTCGTAGGTCCACAGCGTCGTGTCGTCGGCGTCCAGCACGATCGCGGCCTTGCGGTGCTTGACCGGTCGGTGGTGCTTGACGTGCGGTCGCGTGTAGGCGGCGCACGACCGACGCACCTGCCGGGCCCAGATGCCGGTCTGCCGGTCGAGCTGGCTGATGTACGGCGAGGTCTTCTTGTTCGCGATCCCGTTGGTGGCGTTGTAGTAGGTGCGGATCGTCGACTTCACGATGTCGATGTTCGGGATGCCCTCGCCGCCCTGCGTCGCGCCGCTCGAGCCGTCGGCGGCCATTGTGAAGCGGGTGCGCGGGGAGAACGCCGCGTCCGCCGGCGTGCCGTCGAGGTCGGGGCTCGGCAGGAAGTACGTCGGGTTGGGCAGCTTGAGCGTCGCGTCGGCGTACCCGCCCTGCAGGTCGGACCACTGGTCGCCGACGTTGAGCGCGATGTCGTAGCCGAGGTCCTGCTCGATGTGCTTGCGGGTGCCGGTCTTGTACTCGACCGTCGTGCACGACGCGGTCGCGCAGTTGACGTAGGCCGGCTGTGGGGTGGGGGCGACCCACTTCGTGAAGAAGTTGTCGTTGGTGAAGCCGGTGTAGCCCACCTTCGTGAGGTTGCCGAGCGTCGCGTCCTCCTGGTTGGCGTTGCGACCGGTCAGCCCGAAGACGGAGTAGCCCTTCGCCTGGACCGCGGCGACGAACGCGACCATCGAGGGCGTCGCCGGGAAGCGCTGCTCCTGGACCCAGGTGTTCTGGAGCGCGGGGTCGAAGGTGAAGTGCATCGCCGCGTCCTCCATGTCGTAGGTCCACAGGAGGGTGTCGTCGGCGTCCAGGACGACGGCCTTCTTGGCCGCGGGGTCGACGGCCGGCAGCTGCGCGAGCGCCGCGGCCGTGATGCTGCCCAGCTCGGTGACGTAGGGCGACGAGCTCTTGTCGGCGATTCCGCTGGTGGCGTTGTAGTAGGCGCGGATCGTGGACTTCACCGAGTCGATGTTGGGGATCCGGTCGCCCGCCTGGCTCTGGCCGCTGGAGCCGTCGGGCTGGAGCGTGAACTGCGTGCGAGGCGTCAGCGCTGGGCCGCCGCGCTCATGGGCCTGGGCCACGGTGGGGGCCCCGGTGAGGAGGAGGGCCGCGGCGGTGGCCGCGACCATCGAACGTGCAGCTGTGCGTCCCGAGATGTGCATGGTGCTCCTGGTTCGAGTGGTCTGGACCACTTCAACGTACGTCGCTCCGCCGACACTGGGAAGGACGCCCCTCGGGTGCGGCGTGGCGCGAGTCGGCACAATGGCCCCGTGACCGACGAGCCGCTGATCCTCGGGATCGAGACCTCCTGCGACGAGACCGGCGTGGGCATCGTGCGCGGACGCACGCTGCTCGCCGACGCGGTCGCGAGCAGCGTCGACGAGCACGCCCGGTTCGGCGGCGTCGTGCCCGAGGTCGCCAGCCGCGCCCACCTCGAGGCGATGGTGCCCACGATCGAGCGCGCCTGCGAGACCGCGGGCATCCGGCTCCACGACGTCGACGCGATCGCGGTCACCAGCGGCCCCGGGCTCGCCGGCGCGCTGATGGTCGGGGTGGCCGCCGCCAAGGCCCTCGCGGTCGGCCTGGGCAAGCCGATCTACGGCGTCAACCACCTCGCCGCCCACGTCGCCGTCGACCAGCTCGAGCACGGGCCGCTGCCCGAGCCCTGCCTGGCGATGCTGGTCAGTGGCGGGCACTCCTCGCTGCTGCGCGTCACCGACGTGACGACCGGCGTCGACCCGCTCGGCGCGACCATCGACGACGCGGCGGGGGAGGCCTTCGACAAGGTCGCCCGGCTGCTCGGACTGCCGTTCCCCGGCGGCCCCCACATCGACCGGGCCGCCCGCGACGGTGACAGCGTGTACGTCGACTTCCCGCGCGGGCTGACCGCGCGCAAGGACCTCGAGCGGCACCGCTTCGACTTCTCGTTCTCCGGTCTCAAGACCGCGGTCGCGCGCTGGGTCGAGGCGCGCGAGCGGTCCGGGGAGCCGGTGCCGGTCAACGACGTGGCGGCGTCCTTCCAGGAGGCCGTCTGCGACGTGCTGACCCGCAAGGCCGTCGACGCAGCCGTCACCGAGGGCATCGACGACATCCTCATCGGCGGCGGGGTCGCGGCGAACTCCCGCCTCCGGGTGATGGCCGAGGAGCGCGCCACCGCCCGTGGCATCCGGGTCCGCGTCCCGCGGCCCGGCCTGTGCACCGACAACGGCGCGATGGTCGCCGCGCTCGGCTCGGAGATGGTCGCCCGCGGACGGACCCCGTCCGCCCTCGACCTGCCCGCCGACTCGTCCCTGCCGGTGACCGAGGTGCTCGTCTAGGAGGAGCGGTGGCGAAGGTAGGTCTCTGCGAGGACGACCCGGCGATCCGCAGGATCGTGCTGGCCGCCCTGGAGCACGCCGGGCACTCCGGCGTGGCCGCGCACGACGGCCGCGAGGCGATCCGGCTCTTCGCGTCCGACGACGACCTCGACGTGATCGTGCTCGACATCGGGCTGCCCGACGCCGACGGCCGCGACGTCTGCCAGGCGCTGCGCTCGGCCGGGCAGCCGGCGCCGGTGATCTTCCTGACCGCCCTCGGGGCGATGCACGACCGCCTGGCCGGGTTCAGCGCCGGCGCCGACGACTACCTGCCCAAGCCCTTCGACGTGAAGGAGCTGATCGCCCGGGTCGAGGCGCTCGCCAAGCGCGGTCGGCAGGTGCCCGCGGCCGCTCCCGGTGACCTGCTGCTCGACCCCTCGCGGCACGCACTGCGGTGCCGTGACAAGGAGGTGCTCCTGACGCCGACGGAGTTCCGGATGCTCGCCGCGATCACCTCCCGGCCCGGCGAGGTCGTCCGCCGTCGCGTCGTCGTGGCCGCCGCCTGGCCGGACGGCGCGATCGTCAGCGAGAACACCATCGACTCGTTCGTCCGCCGGATCCGGTCCAAGCTGGCCGAGGTCGACTCGCCGCAGCGGCTGCAGACCGTGCGCGGCGTGGGGTTCACGCTCCGGTGACCGACCCCGCGCGCTGGACCGTGCCGCGCCCGCCACTGCTGAGCGGGTTCTTCCGCCGCATCGCGCCGCGGTCCTTCCGGGGCCAGATCGTGGTCTCGACGATGCTGCTGATGACCGTCGTCATGATCTTCGTCGGCGTCGGCGTGCAGGTGCTCCTCGGCATCACGGCGCGCCGCGACGTCGATCGGGTGCTCGAGGACCGAGCCGACGCCGTCATCGCCGTGGCCCGCACCGACTCGTCGCTCGACGACTCGCTCGATCCCGGGGTCCGGGTCTACGACGGCGCGGGAGATCTCGTCGCCGGGTCGATGGAGCGCTCCGCGCGGGCGGTCGCCAACGACCTCGCCACGACGGACGTCGCACGCAACAAGAACGTCGGCGAGAACCTGCGCCTGCGGGCGGTGCCCTTCACCACCGACGCGGGTGAGCGTCGCGTCGTGGTCGTCAGCCAGGCGACCACGCCGTACGAGCGCTCGGAGATGTACGCGCTCGCCGCGACGGTCGGCATCGGGGTGCTCGTCGTCGGCCTGACCGGCGTGATCGCCAGCCGCGTGACCACGCAGGCGCTCGCCCCCGTGGCCCAGATGGCCGAGCGCGCGACCGACTGGAGCGAGCACGACCTCACCCACCGCTTCGAGGTCGACCCGTCCGACAACGAGCTCGCGCAGCTCGCCGGGACGCTCGACGGCCTGCTCGAGCGGGTCGCGATGGCGATCCGGGCCGAGCAGCGGCTCACCTCGGAGCTCGCGCACGAGCTGCGCACGCCGCTCACCGCCATCCAGGGTGCCGCCGACCTCTCGCTGATGCGAGGCGTCGGCGACGCCGAGGTCCGGCTGGAGCTCGAGCAGATCGCGGCGTCCGCACGCGCCATGTCCGAGGTCATCACCACGCTCGTCGACGTCGCGCGGGACCGGGCCTCGGCCGGCGCGGCCACCTGCCGGGTGGCCGACGTGGTCGAGGACGTGAGCGCCATGGTGCGCCCCGGGCTCACCTTCGTCGCCGACACGGCCGGCTCGGTCGCCCGGGTGGCCGCGCCGCGCCAGCTCGTGGTGCGGGCGCTCGCCCCGGTGGTCGACAACGCCATCGACCACGGTCGTACGACGGTCACGCTCACCGCCGTCGACACCTCCCGCGCGGTCGAGATCTCCGTGCACGACGACGGGCCGGGCCTCGACCCGGTCGTCGCCGACGAGCTCTTCGAGGTGGGTGCGTCCGCGCGCGGCAGCACGGGCCTGGGGCTCGCGATCGCCCAGCGCGTCGCCCGGTCGATGGGCGGGTCGGTGCGGGTCGGGAACGGTGGCGACGGCGCGACGTTCGTCGTCACGCTGCCCCGCGCCTGAGGCGACGGTCAGGTCCGTGGCAGGTTGCCGCGGACACCCTTCCCGACCATGGACATCCTCACGACACCCCCGACTACCATGCCCGACCGTCGGATGCGGCGGGGCTGAGCATGCTCGACACGATCCACGGCCTGCCGGTGCACCCGCTGGTGGTGCACGCCGTCGTCGTCCTGCTCCCGCTGGCCATCCTCGGCACGATCGCGATCGTCGTTCGTCCGCGCTGGCGGCGCCCCTACGGCCCGCTGGTGCTGGCGGTGACCGCGGCGGCCACGGTGCTGATCCCGGTGGCCACGTCCAGCGGCGAGGCGCTCGAGCACCACGTGGGCGATCCGGGCAGGCACGCGCAGCTGGGCGACCAGCTGATCTGGTTCGCCCTGCCGCTGCTCGTGGTGGTGGCGGCGATCGTCTGGCTGGACCGGCGCCCGCCGCGGTCGGCGCCGACCTGGCTGCCGGCCGCGGTCTCGGTGCTCGCCGTCGTCCTGGCGGTCGCCGCCGGGGTCCAGGTCTACCGGGTCGGCGACTCCGGTGCCCGGGCCGCCTGGGGCGACCAGGTCACCGCAACGCGATAGTCCCTGACGGTCCGGGCCTGTGGGAGCGTGCCCACGGGCCGGAACGTCAGGGACTGTCGCGGCGGAGCGCTACGGGGCGACCGGCGCCTGCGGCTCCTCGGCCACGTCGGCCAGCTCCTTCGGAGCCTTCTGGTCCTCGTGGCCGGGCCACCAGGCGGCGTGGCCGATGACCGCGGTGATGCCCGGCGTCAGGAACATCGCCATCACGAACGCCGCGATGAAGATGCCGAACGAGAGCGCGAAGCCCATCGACATCAGCAGGCTGTTGCCGCTGAGCATCAACGAGGCGAACGTGCCCGCCAGGATCACGCCGGCGGCCGCGATCGTCGGGCCGGCGTGCTTGACTGCCTCGGCGGCCGCCGGGCGCGGCTCCTTGCCCTCGCGCGCCTCCTCGCGGAGGCGGGCGATCATCAGGATGTTGTAGTCCGTGCCCAGCGCTGTGACGAACAGATAGATGTAGATCGGCAGCATGAAGATCAGGCCGCTGTCACCACCGATGAACTGGAAGGCGATCACGGTCGCGCCGAGGGTGGCCGCGAAGCTCAGGCCCACCGCCGCCATCAGGTAGAGCGGAGCGACCAGGCTGCGGAGCAGCACGGCCAGGATCAGCATGATCAGCAGCGCCGCGACCGGGAACACGACCTTGTAGTCGCGGACCATCGCCGCCTGGAGGTCGGCGAAGATGCCCGGCGTACCGCCGACGAACGCCTCGGTGCCCTCCGGCGCCGCCGCGTGCGCGGCGTCCCGGATCGGCCCCTTCACGTCCTGGAGCGCCTGGTCGGAGACCGGGTCGCTGTCGAGCACGATGCTGACCTGGGCGACGGTGCCGTCCTCGGACAGCTGGCCCGGGTAGACCTGGGCGACGCCGTCCGCCTTCTGGAGGGCCGCGCCGAACGCGTCGAGCTCGGCCTGGTCGATCTGGCCGTCGTCGGACCGCAGCAGCACCGGCACCGGCTCCGCCGCGCCCGCGGCGAAGTGGGCCTGGAACGTCGTGAGACCCTCGGTCGACTCCACGTCGTCGGGCAGGCTCGAGTTGAAGTAGAACGACGGGTTGAAGCTGAACGCGAAGACGGCGAGCACCGCGAGGACGGCGCCGGCGACGCCGGCGAACACGCCCGGACGACGTCCCAGCGAGTCGCCGATCTTGGCGAAGCGGGCGCCCGTGGGCTCGACCTTCCAGTTCTTCGAGGGCCAGAAGAGCGCCCGGCCGAGCACGGTGACGATCGCCGGGACGAGCGTCAGGGCGGCGAGCAGGGTCACCGCGACGGCGATGGCTAGAGCCGGCCCGATCGCCTTGAAGATGCCCAGCGAGCTCAGCAGCAGGGCCAGGAACGCCACGATGACCGCGCCGCCGGCGGAGGCGATCGCCTCACCGGCCCGCTCGAGGGCGTGCACGACGGAGGCCTTGGTGTCGTCGCCCTGCCGCAGCCGCTCGCGGTAGCGGAAGAGGAAGAACAGGATGTAGTCGGTGCCGATGCCGTAGAGCACGACGACGAGGATCGTCTCGATCGACGAGTCGGCCTTGAGGTCGAAGATCTGGTTGGCCCAGCCGATGAGGCCGGTGGCGACCATCGACACGATCGTGACGACGACGATCGGCATCAGGCAGATGATCACGCTGCGGAAGATGATCGCGAGCAGGCCGACGATCAGCACGATGGTGGCGATGCCGACGATCGCGAGGGCCTTGTTGCCGGACTCCTGCGAGTCGAGGCCCTGCGGCACCGAGCCGGTCGTCTGGGCCGTGAGGTCGGTGCCCTTGGTCAGCTCGGCGAGGTCGCTGCGCATCGCCTTGGCGTCGTCGAACGCCTGCGGGTCGTAGCCGGTCGCGCCCTCGGCGAGGCCGACGACGCCGATCTGCACCTGGCCGTCCTCCGAGACGTTCGGCTGGCCGTCGGGGCTGACGGTCACGACCTGCTGGACGAAGGTCTTGTCGCCGAGCTCGGGACCGAGCTTCTCGGCGATGCCGTTGACCGCGGCCTGGTCGTCCTGCGTGAGCGGCTGGCCGTCCTCGCGCTGGAAGACGATCAGGGCCGCCGGCGTGGTGGCGCCGGGGAAGCTCTCCTCCTGGATCTTGTAGGCCTGCACCGACTCGTAGTGGTCGGGGAGGAACTCCTCCTGGTCCTGCGTGGTCTCGAGGGCCGGGGCCAGCGAGACCACGGCGACGGCGAGCACCACCCAGGTGGCGATGACGATCCAGGGATGACGGGACGTGAGACGACCGAGGGCTGCGAACACGTTGACTGACCCTAGCGGCGGTGAGGGACAGCCCGCCTCCGACTTTTGTCTACACCTGTAGCGAGCAGCAGCGGGTCACTCGGAGAACACGTACTCCGCGCCCATCTCGGGGTTGACGCCGCCGGTCCGTCCGGCCACCGCCTCCTGCTCCCCGGTCTCGGCGTCGACGCGGTCGAGCGTCCAGTCGTTGGTCGCGAGGTCGGCCACGGCGGCGAGCAGGTGGGTGGCGTCGGCCCAGTCGATGCGGCTGACCGCGCTCCCGTCCGGCGGCGTGACGGTGGCGACCGTCCGGAGGTCGAGGTCGAGCACCTGGGCGCTGCCGACCATGTTGTTCTCGGGGTAGCCGGTGAGGACGTGCTTGCCGTCGGGGGCGAAGCCGAGCGGGGCCGCGTCGCACGCGCGCTGGGTGATCGTCCCGGCCTCGGGGTCGTAGAGCCCGAAGCAGCCGTACTGCTCGTGGTCCGCGGTCGGCACGAACGTGACGGCCCACAGGCCGCCGTCCGGGCTGACGTCCTCGACCCGGAACGGCTCCGGCGCCGCCAGGTCGGTGATCCCGTCCGGGGTGAGCACCCCGGTGGTCGTGGTGTGGTCGCCGACGAGCAGGTGGCTCGGGTCGACCACGGCGTCGATGCTGCCGGCGTCGTCACCGGGCATCGGGATGGCACCCAGCACCGCCGGCTCGGCGGTCCCGCTCGTCAGCACGCGGACCCTCAGGTCCTCGCCCACCCAGGCCGCTGCGTTGTCCGAGGCGCTCATCGTGATCGTGTTGTACGCCGGCGGGTAGGTCGCCTGCACCGCCCCGTCGGGGGAGTAGACCCGGATGGCGTACGGCTCCTGAAGGGCCGCCACGACCCGGCCGTCGGTCAGCACGCCGAGCTCGAGCACGTCGGCGTTGTCGACGTCGAGCCGGACCGTGGTGCCGTCGGGTCGGGTCAGGACGCGGTCGTGCAGGACCGAGCTCCCGGGCGCCGGACGGGGCGCCGGGGCCGGGTCGGGTGCCGAGTCGTCCGGCCCGCCGGCCAGCGCGAACGGCGCCACCACGGCGGCGACCACCGCGACCACGGCCACTGCCGCGCCGAGCCGGCGCCGCCGCCGGATCCGTACGGCGCGCCCGCGCACCGCCTCGAAGTCGAGCGGCGCTCCCGCGACCTCCTCGGCCCGGCGCCCCAGCTCCCGGACGAACGTCTCCTCGCTCATCGCTCCTCCTCCCGCAGGCGCTCGCGCAACGAGGCCAGGGCCCGGCTGCACTGCGACTTCACGGTGCCGACCGAGATGCCCAGGGCCTCCGCGGTCTCGGCCTCGGTCAGCTGCTCGTAGTAGCGCAGCACCACCACGGCGCGCGCCTTGCGCGGAAGCGTCTGCACAACCCGCCACACCGCGTCACCGACGCCCTCGTCGTACGCGTCGTGTGCCCCCACGGTGTCCGGGAGCCGGTCGGTGCTCACCTCGCGGCGGCGCCAGCCACGCCGCCACAGCGAGGAGTTCTCGTTCACCATGATCCGGCGCACGTAGGCGTCCACGGAGTCGCGCTCGGTCACCCGGTCCCACGCGAGGTACAGCTTCGCCAGCGAGGTCTGCAGGAGATCCTCGGCCTGGTGCTGGTCCCCGGTGAGCAGGTACGCCGTGCGCAGCAGCCGCGCCTGGCGCGCCTGGAGGTACGCCGTGAAGTCGGCGTCGCGGTCGCTCATGACCGCGCCAGTCTGCTCGATGGCCTGCACACTCCCCAGACGCGAACCCGGGGGCGATGGTTGCAAATTTCACCCGATCCGCTTGGCTTGGGTCATGCATCAGGTGAAGGGCGTCGTCGCCCGCGGCAAGGGCCAGCCCGTCGAGCTGGTCACCATCAACGTGCCTAACCCGGGCCCGGGGGAGGCGCTGGTGAAGGTGCAGGCCTGCGGGGTCTGCCACACCGACCTCCACTACCGCGAGGGCGGCATCAACGACGACTTCCCGTTCCTGCTGGGCCACGAGGCCGCGGGCGTGGTCGAGGCCGTCGGCCCCGACGTCACCGGAGTGGCACCGGGCGACTTCGTGGTGCTCAACTGGCGCGCGGTGTGCGGCGAGTGCCGCGCCTGCAAGCGCGGTGAGCTCCAGTACTGCTTCAACACCCACAACGCGACCCAGAAGATGACGCTCGCTGAGGGTCCGGATGCCGGCACCGAGCTGTCCCCGGCGCTGGGCATCGGCGCGTTCGCGGAGAAGACCCTGGTCGCCGCCGGCCAGTGCACGAAGGTCGACCCGTCCGCCCGCCCGGCCGCGGTGGGCCTCCTGGGCTGCGGCGTGATGGCGGGCATCGGTGCCGCGATCAACACCGGCGCGGTCTCGCGCGGCAGGTCCGTCGCGGTCATCGGCTGCGGTGGCGTCGGCGTGGCCGCGATCGCCGGCTCCGCGCTGGTGGGCGCGAGCCCGATCATCGCCGTCGACATCGACGCCAAGAAGCTCGAGACGGCCAAGGCGATGGGCGCCACGCACACCGTGGACTCCTCGAAGGTCGACCCGATCGAGGAGATCAAGCGGATCTGCGGCGAGTTCTTCGACGGCGCCGACGGCGCCGACGTGGTCGTCGAGGCCGTCGGCCGGCCGGAGACCTGGAAGCAGGCGTTCTACGCACGCGACCTCGCCGGCACCGTCGTGCTCGTGGGCGTCCCGACCCCGGACATGAAGGTCC
>Ga0164308_10001502_pt1 | contig 12415 bp, 9 predicted proteins | sample Whisoiple_246_MG_FD_109983 | JGI IMG/M metagenome (GOLD analysis project Ga0164308, IMG submission 109983) | Soil microbial communities amended with fresh organic matter from upstate New York, USA - Whitman soil sample_246_MG | ecosystem: Environmental > Terrestrial > Soil > Unclassified >... | reverse complement strand
GCCGTCACCCACGATCGCTACTTTTTGGACGACGTCGCGGAGTGGATCTTGGAGCTGGATCGCGGCAAAGGCTACCCGTTCAAGGGCAACTACACCTCTTGGTTGGAACAAAAGTCTGCCCGCTTGGCCCTGGAAGAAAAGGGCGAGAGCGCCCGACAGCGCAAGTTGAAGCAAGAGCTCGAGTGGGTTCGCGCTTCACCGCGCGCGCGACAGGCCAAGAGCAAGGCGCGCCTCGCCGCCTACGAAGAGCTCGTGAGCAAGGCCGATAAGGGCTCGAGCGACCCAACGGAAATCAGCATTCCGCCCGGGCCGCGCTTGGGTGAAAATGTGATCGACGCGATCGCGCTGCGCAAGGGCTTCGGTGACCGGCTGTTGATCGACGGTCTGGATTTTCGGCTGCCGCGCAGCGGCATCGTGGGCGTGATAGGTCCCAATGGCGCGGGCAAAACCACGCTGTTTCGCATGTTGGTGGGTGAAGACAAACCGGACAGCGGCGAGCTCAAAGTCGGCAACACCGTCAAGATCGCGTACGTGGATCAATCGCGCTCCTCGCTCAAGGCAGACAACAGTGTCTTCCAGGAGATCTCCGGCGGCGAAGAGAAAATCTCGCTTGGCTCACGCGAGATCGCTTCGCGTGCGTACTGCTCTTGGTTCGGCTTCAAAGGGAGCGACCAGCAAAAGAAGCTCGGCACGATGTCCGGCGGTGAGCGCAACCGCGTGCATTTGGCCAAGCTGCTGAAGGAGGGCGGCAACCTGCTGCTGCTCGACGAACCGACCAACGATCTGGATGTCGATACGCTGCGCGCGCTCGAGACGGCCATGCTCGACTTCCCGGGTTGCGCCGTGATCATCAGCCACGATCGCTGGTTCCTCGACCGCATCGCCACGCACATCCTGGCCTTCGAAGGCAACAGCAAGGTCGTCTGGTTCGAAGGCAATTACCGGATGTACGAGGAGGATCGCAAACGCCGTCTGGGCGTCGACGCCGATCAGCCCACGCGCATCAAATACAAACCACTCAAGATTTAAGTCACCGACGAAACCAGCCACTTCTTGCTGGGGAGGGGGGCGATCTCAATCCCGCATCGCACCCCTCACGGCGCCTCGTTGCCGCCGTTCAAGGCTCCCCGAGTGACCGCGAACCGCCGACGCCAAACTGGCCCGAATGATTCGCCTTCGGAGTGCAGCGCGCCGCCCTTCGTTGGCCGCGAACGTGGTCAGTGGGATCGATCCGGCGAAAGGTCAATGCATGAGCACGAAGGCGCGTTCGACCAGTGAAGCGATTCCGGTCATCAACAGCGCCCCGATCAGCGCCGTGCCGAAACCGTCGATCTCGATGCTGGACGACACCTTGTCCGAGAGCTTCAAGATGATGGCCATGATGATCCAGCGGGTGATGAAGGCGAGCAGGTAGGCAATGCCCAGGGTGACGATGCTCAACACCACGAAGAACAGCCAGCCGAGCAACCAGTTCAACGTGCCGAACACGGCGGCCGCTTTGATTGCGCCCCAAAACCCGTTCACCTTGAATCCGGGCAAGATCGCGGCCGTGAGAAAGACCGCGATTGCCAGGATCAGCCAGGTCAGTAGGAGGTGCAACTTAGTTGAGCTCCGCTAGTTGTTTGCGCGCGCGATCCGCCCAGCGTTGCTCTCGTTTGCGCTGCGATTCGGGGAGTGAGGCGAACTCGCTCAGCGCCAAATCCAATTCGTTGCGCGCGGTGATCGAGTCGCCACGCTCCTTCGAGTAGTGAGCCAGCGCGAGGCGATGATTGATGCGCTTGGTGACGCTGACCAAGCCCGTGAGCAAGCCGATGGTGTCTTCTTGTTGACCGGCTTGCCAGAGTGCCTCGGCGTAGTCGAGAGCTGCCGTGTAATCGCGGAACTCCGGTTGGAGCTCCATCAGCGTCGCGAGCTCTTCGACCGCCTCACGCGGACGACCCAGAGCCAGCAACGCGCGCGCTAGACCGTGCAGTGCCTCCTTGCTTTCACGATTCACTCGCAGCACGTCACGGTACCGGCCGATGGCCTCTGGAAAGCGCGAGAGCTCCGCGAGCTTGTCCGCGAAAGCGAGCTTGTTCAGTTCGCTGGGCGTCTGACGCGCCAATTCGGCCATTTCTTCCAGAGTGGGACCGGCGGAAGCGAGTGCTCGCGCTGGCTTGCGCCCGGTCAGCTCCGGCAGCTTGACCGAGAAGAAATAGATGATCGCTGCCAGCGGGATCAGAAAAATGAGCAGCTTCCACAGGAATGGCGAGCGGCGGCGAATCGCGTCGACCAACATCCAGAGTTGGAACGCGCCGATCACCAGGTAGATGACCAGCAACTGGGGAGTCATTGGCGGCGGTTGTAGCATTAGAGTGCCATTGCCTCGGCGGCAGGGGTTTCAACAGTCGTCGTGCGCTTGCGATGCAGCTCGAGATCGAGCGGAGTGCCCGCGCCCGCGAGCAGCGCGCTACGGACCCCACGATGGGGGAAGTCGCGCACGCCGAAGAGTGCCTCGACCACCTCCGAAACCTTCGCGGAGCCACGTTGTCCGATCTCGATGGTCACGTCGATGGCAATCATGCGCCCAATCAGCCCCGCGCGCTCGAGTAGCTCGCGCGAGTCTTCGCCGCCGAGCTGCATTTCTCGGACGAACTGCCGAACATCGACGATTTTGCCGAGACCCTCTACGTCCCGCCGAATCTTGCATTCCGTCTTGGCCAAAAATTCGGCCATCCGCCGCTCCAATTCGGGCACTCCACCCAGGTCTGCGAGCGCGCTCTCGGCCAGCGCAATCACGTAGCTCGCGGCCGTGACGATGGTGGTGATCACTCGGTCGTTTTCCGACAGCGGTTGCACGCTCTTGAACGCTATTCCGCCGCTGGCGGCAGCGTTCAAGCGACGCAGGAGCTCGTCTGGCTCAGGCGCGTCGATCAGTGACACGTCCAAGAACTCGTCCAAGCTGGCCACGCCCAGCGAGAGCGCTGGGCCGAAAGACATCTCTGGCTTGGGGTGGAAGCCCTGACTGTACGCCGTCTTGGTCCCCGCGCGCCGTACGATCCGCGGCAACTCGCGGATCAGGTCCAAATGTCCGAGCAGGGCCGCGGGCCCGGTCTTGCTGAAGTTCAGTCGGAAACGCTGCGGCGCGCCGCCCGAACGCACCGGTCGCAAGGCTTCGGGCAAGCTGCGCAGCTTTTTCTTCGGTTTCTTCAGTGCGGCACCAGCCGCCACTGCCGCAGCGTCGGGCACGGCTTCGAAAGCGAACGGCTCAGGCGCCGACTCATCGAAGATCGGGCGTGCCGGCTCGGGCGCAAGCACGGGTAGCCGCACGCGATCGGTCGCCCCGAGCTTGCTCAAGAACTCCAGGCGCTCGCCGCGCATCTTGGTCATGTCGCAGGCAATGCCGCAGTCGTAGCAAACCAACTTGCGCGTGTCCCCCGCAGCGTCGGCCACGTTCGAGTGATGCACGAACATGCCTGCGACTTTGCCGCAGGGAGGGCTGAGGCGGCTTGCGAGCGCGCGCCGATACTCACGCGCGAGGAAGCCGTCTTCCAGCCCGATGTCGAAGTGATCCCACGGCAGGCGCGCAGACACCGGGATCGTGCCGAGATAAGGCGCAATTTGCACACCGTAGAAGGCAAGCGCCTCTTTCCAAGCTTCGAGTTTGAGCTGGTCGTCCCAAGAATCGAACTGGGCGCCGTGCAAGAACGCGCGCTCGATGACCTGGCCCAGCTTGCGATCGCCTCGCGCCAGCACGCCCTCGAGTACGCTCGCCGTCGACTCGTGCACGCGCAACTTGAGGCCCTTGACGCGGCTCGCGTCTTCCCGCAGCAAATCCTGTTTGCGCTGCACTTCGGCGAACGAATCCTGCGCGCACCATTGAAAGGGCGTGTGTGGCTTGGGCACGTGGGTCGAAACGCTCACCGTCACCGTCGGCTTCTTGCCAACGCGCTTGCCCACGGCCAAGGCGTTCTTGCCCACGGCGATGATGCCCCGAACGTCCTCGTCTTCCTCGGTGGGTAGCCCGATGATGAAGTACAGCTTCATCTTGTCGAAGCCGCGCGAAAAGACGCGCTGCGCGGTTTCCATCAGCTGCTCTTCGGTGACGTTCTTGTTGATCACGTCACGCATGCGTTGCGTGCCGGCTTCGGGCGCGAACGTCAGGCCGCTCGCGCGCACCTTGCGCATGTCATCCAAAAGGTCTTCGGCCAAGCCGTAGGCTCGAAGCGAGGCAACGCTCAGGCTCACGCGTTCCGGCGCAGTCTTCTCGACCAACTGCTTGATCAGCGGCGAGATGCAAGATACGTCCGCGGTCGACAGGGCGGTCAAGCTCACTTCGTCTTGTCCCGACTTGTCGAGCGCGCTGAGCACTGTGTCGATGATCTCTTTGGGATCGCGCTCGCGTACTGGCCGATAGATCATGCCAGCCTGACAGAAGCGGCAGCCCTCGGTGCAGCCACGCGCGACCTCGATGCTCATGCGATCGAAGATCGCCTCGGGGCCGCCCACCGGGCCGTCGTCGGGGAACGGAAACTTGGAAATGTCGGCTAAGAGCCGGCGTTCGATCGGGAATGGCGCGCCCGGCAGGTTCGGGCCGGTCACGACCTCGAAGCCCGTCTCTGGATCGACCGCGACGTCGTAAAGTGACGGCACGTACACGCCCGGGATCTTGGACAGCTCGATCAAGCGCTCACCGCGCGACAGCCCGCGCTTCTTGGCATCTACCCAGGCCAAGGCGATCTCGGTGGTGGCCTCTTCGCCATCGCCAATCAAGACCGCGTCCAAGAAGATCGCCATTGGCTCCATGTGCGTGGCCACCGGACCGCCGGCGATGATCAGCGGATCGTCGTCACTGCGGTTGGCACTGCGGAGCGGAATGCCCGACAGCTCGAGCATCTTCAAAATGTTGGTGTAAGTCAGCTCGTACTGCAGCGAAAAACCGACCACGTCGAAGTCGCACAGCGGGCGTGCGCTCTCCAACGACAAGAGCAGCTTGCCGTGTGCATAGAGCTCGCGCTGCATGTCGATCCACGGCGTATACGCGCGCTCGGCCAAGGTGCGCGGGTGGTCGTTCAAGATCTTGTACAACATGCGGAAGCCCAAGTGGCTCATGCCGATGTCGTAGATGTCGGGGAACGCCAGGCAGACGCGCGCGTCGACTGACTGCCAATCTTTCCTGCGCGTGCCGTGCTCGGCGCCGGTGTAGCGGGTCGGTTTCTCGACGCGCTGCAGGAAATTCGAATAGGGATGCTCGAAGAGTTGCATGGGCTGGTTCCGGCGCGGAGCTATCGCGAAGGCGAGCGCTGCTATAGCCTGGAGCGACGCGGGGCGGTACTTGCCGCCGAATCCTCGTGGGCAATCATGGTATTGGATGGCGGGGTGCAGCGACAAACCCTGACTTTCGTTTGTTTGGCGATTCTCTGGGGCTGCGCATCCGCCACGGACGCTGGTTCTTCTCCGACGGAAGGCGCGGGCGGCGGCTCGGACAGCCAAAAAACGACCCGCGAGCGAGTGCTGACCGCTTGTACAGAGTTTGCGACGCGCCTATGCGCCGATTCCGAGGACTGTTGCCAACGTGCATACGCGCGCTACGAGCCGAGCGCGTGCCTTTCGACGTTGCTGAGGGACCTGTGCCGCCCCGGAGCCGACGCCGTGGCCGCGGGCTTCGCCGTCTACGACGAGAACTTCGTGGAACCCTGCTTGGCCGCGCACGTCCGGGCAAATGCCGTGTGCGTGCCCACCTGGCGCGAAAATCTGACGATTCGGAAGTCGCTCTGGGCCGCCTGCAAGGTGCTACGCGGCCGAACCGAGTCCGGCCGCGGGTGCACCACGGACGTGACCTGCGCGGAGCCAGAAGGCGAAAAGGCCGGCGTTTGCCTGCGCGGAGCGTGCAGCGTGCTCGAGGTGCTGCCCGAGGGTGAAGCCTGTCCCTTGCAGAGCGGGACGGTCTCGACTTGCGACGCCGGACTGTTTTGTACGACCACCACGAGCGAGCCCGGAGTATGCGCGCCGGCCACCGCGCGCGGTTCGGCGTGCAGCGGGGTACTGGCGGATGCGTCCTGCGGCTTCGGCAACTACTGCGACCCGGTCGAAAAGCGCTGCAAAGAGACGGTCAATCGCGGCGGGCCGAGCTGTCGACAGGGCCTCGAATGCGTCTCGTTCGACTGCGACCGAATCAGCGAGACCTGCGCGCCTGCGCCGGCGATCGTCTCCGCTGACGAGTGTTTCTCCGCGCCCTAGCGAGGCGCCCGCTCTTTCGCTACAACGGCGGCCATGTTTCCCGCAGGTCCGCTCCGTATTCCCAAGCTGAAGCGTCCGCCCGAGCTGATTTGGCGTGTGCCCGGTTCGAAGAGCATCACCAATCGCGCGCTGGTCTTGGCGGCCTTGGCCGAAGGCGAGAGCACACTGGAAGGGGTGCTCCATAGCGATGACACGCGCCACATGCGCAGCGCGCTGTCGGCGCTCGGCATCGCGATCGAAGATCAGGGTCCGACGACCCTGCTCGTGCGCGGCGGCCGCGGCCAACTGCGGGCTCCGAAGCAACCGTTGTTCGTCGGCAACAGCGGCACGACCGTGCGCTTCTTGGCTGCGTTGGCCTGCTTGGTGCCCGGCCCGGTCACTCTCGTCGGTGACGAAGCGATGGCTCGCCGTCCGATTCAAGATCTGGTCGATGGTTTGCGGCAACTGGGGGTTCAGATCGACTGCGAAACTGGCTGTCCTCCGCTGACCATTCATGGCGGGAAGCTTCCTGGCGGCGCGCTGAGCATGCGGGGCGATCGTTCCAGCCAATACTTTTCGGCTCTGTTGATGGCCGCGGTCCTCGCGGAGGGACCGGTGACGGTGGACATATCCGGAAGCCTGGTGAGCCGCCCGTACATCGACATTACCCGGCGCATGATCGAAGACTTCGGCGGGGCGGTGGACGTGACACCGCTCGGGTACCGCGTGCTGCCTCGTTCGTCGTATCGCGCGCGCGACTACACGATCGAGCCAGATGCTTCATCGGCCAGCTACCCGTTCGCGCTGGCAGCGGCGACTGGCGGCACGATCACCGTACCCGGTCTCGGTGTTTCGGCCCTGCAGGGCGACTACGGTTTTTTGGATGTGCTCGCGCGCGTAGGCGCACGCGTCGAGAAGCGCGAGACGGGCAGCACGGTCACCGGTACGGGCAACCTGCACGGCATCGCCGTGGATATGCACGATATCTCGGACACGGTGATGACCCTGGCCGCGATCGCGCCGATCCTCGAGGGCGAGACCGGTATCAGCAACGTGGCCAACATCCGGATCAAGGAGACGGACAGGCTCCTGGCCACGGTTCGAGAACTCGAACGACTAGGCCAAGCGGTGAAGCACGGTGACGACTGGCTGAGCGTCGAGCCTCGACCGTTGACCCCGGCGATCGTGCATTGCTACGCCGATCATCGCATCGCCATGAGTTTTGCCGTGCTCGGAGCCGCTGCCGGAGCCGTGAGCATCGAAGATCCCGCCTGCGTGGCCAAGACCTACCCCGGTTTTTGGGCAGATTTGGCTAATTGCTACGCGGACGAAAAGCCCTGGTGAGCGCGCTGGTCCCGCGAGCGACTTGTGCCGGTGCTGGAAGAAGCCATGGCGCGCCGCGCCATACTTTGGTCATGATCCAGCAATTTCTCGCGCCGCGTGACGAGGCACGGTAAACGGACTAGAGCCGCCTGCCCGCAACTGGGCGGGGCCAAAAGCACATGTCGGGTCTCAGCATCATCGGCACCGGTCACTACGTCCCCGGTCGCCCCTATTCGAATCAAGATCTGTCACGCGTCCTCGACACGAACGACGAATGGATTCGTCAGCGCACTGGGATCGCACAGCGTCACTTCTGTCCGGAAGGGCAAGGGGTTTCGGATTTGGCGCTGCACGCCGCGCAGCGCGCGCTCGATGCCGCCGGCAAGCGCCCAGAGGACATCGACTACATCCTGTTTTCGACCATGACGCCGGATCACGTGTTTCCCGGCTCCGGCTCTCTTCTAGCCGCGAAGCTCGGCTGCCCGACGATCCCCGCGCCGGACCTGCGCACGCAGTGCGCTGCTTCGCTGTACGGTTTTCAAATCGCGGATGCGCTGCTGAGGGCGGACGCCGCCGGCTGCATCCTGGTCGTGGGTGCCGAGGCGCACGCGGGCCTCATGCCCTGGCGTGATTGGGACATCCTGGAGGGCACGAGCGATCGCCGGCCTTCGCCGGAGGACTGGGAACGGGCCACGCGCCACCGCGGCTGGGCCATCATCTTCGGCGACGGCGCAGGCGCCATGGTGTTGGAACGCCATAAAACTCCGGGCAAGGGCGTGATCGCCGTGGATCTCCACTCGGATGGCCGTTTTGCTTCGCAGCTGTGCATCCCGGCTGGGTTCCGCACGCGTCCCTACCTTTCGGCGGCTACCCTCGACGGCGACGCTGCGCTGCTGCACATGGACGGCCGCGAGGTCTTCAAGCACGCGGTGACCAAGCTGCCCAAGTCGATCCTCGCGGTCTGTCAGAAGGCGGAAGTGAGTGTGGATCAGGTGGACTGGTTCGTGGCCCACCAAGCCAACGCGCGTATCAACGAAGCGATTGCTTCCAGGCTCAACGTGGCGATGGACAAGATGCCGAGCAACATCGAACGCTTCGGAAATACCTCGGCAGCAACCATCCCGATCTTGATGGATGAGATGCGCCGCGACGGCCGCATCAAACCCGATCAGTTGATCTGCGTCGCCGCGCTCGGCGCAGGGTTTCACTGGGGCAGCCTACTGATCCGAACGTGAAACCAAACGAGCACTATACGTTCGGCGATTCCGATGTCGCGGCCGAGCGCTTGCGCTTGCTGGGCCGAGTCTTCGAGCCCAGTTCGAGCCGCCTGCTCGGGTCGCTCGGAAAACCCACGGGCCAATTGGCGGTGGATCTGGGCTGTGGTCCCGGCTCCACGACTCGGCTCGTAGCAGAGCACGTGGCTACGGAACGAGTAGTGGGCCTGGATCAGTCGCCGCGTTTGCTTGCCCAAGCCACGCAAGAGCAAGCGAGCGAGCGCGTCTCATTTCTGCAAAGCGACGTCTCGGCGCCGCCCTTTCCGCTGCCCGCCGCAACGTTTTTGTATTCGCGATTTTTGCTCACGCACCTCAGGGAGCCAGCGGAGGTCGTGCGGGCCTGGGCGCGTGCGGCGTTGCCGAGCGCGTTCCTGGTGCTGGAGGAAACCGCGTTCATGACCGGCGAGCACCCGGCATTCCCGCGTTATTACCAGCTGGTCGACCGAATGCAGGCTCACTACGGGCAACGCATGTACATCGGCCAAGAGCTTGCAGCGCTGACCAGCTGCGCCGAGTGGGCCCAGCAAAGTAGCGAAATCGTGGTGGCGCCCTTGCCCGCGGCGGACATGGCCCGCCTGCATTCGCTCAACCTGAGCACCTGGTCGAAGGACCCGTTCGCGCAAGCAAACTACGATCCGCAAGAATTGGCTGCCTTGGGCGTCGAGCTGGCTCGGATCGCGTCCGGCGAAGTCAGTGCTGGTCCAGTCTCGTGCGGAATCGGTCAAGTCGTTCTGCGCCGCCGCTGAATCCGCGTACTAAGCGATCGTCTCGATCGTCACCAGGTTCGCTGCCAAGCGCCGCAACGCTTCCAAGCTGCGCCGTTGCCAGGGCAGGTTGGGGTTCGTCAAAAACGCGATCTGGTAGCGGATTTCGGAGTTTTTCACGGTATCGATCCAAACCACGAAGGATTTGAAGCAGCTCGAGTTCATGAACGTGAGCTGCTTGAAATCGCAGCTGACTTGAGCGAGTCCGATGCGCAGCGCCTCCTCGTGCACGAGCTTCAAGTACTCGTTGATCACCGCGGTCGCATGCATATCGCCGCTGCCCGTGAAGACGAGGCGTAGATTGAAATCGACCAGCGTGGGCGTGACCTGAAAGCCTTCGCCGCCTACCGCGGTGAGTTGCAGCGCGCTCATCGGCCTCCCCGCTCGCTGGCATTGCCTTCGGCGGTCAGGATCAGCCAATCCTGCTCGGTGTCGTAGAATAGTTCCATTTCGCTTTCGGCCGGGATGCGCGCAAGACCCAAGCCGGAGACGTCGCGCCGGCCCGCGCTTTCGCGGATCAGCTCGTCGTAATGAGCAATCGGGTCATTGGCCGCGGCCAGCGCGTCGAGCCGCCAGCGCGCGTCCGCCATGCGCTCGGGAGCCGCGCGGTTCTTCGTCCGCAGCCGAACCTGGAGCCCGCTGGCTTTCGCTTCCAATCGCAGGTGGAACTCTGCCACCTCACCTACTGAGTATTTGACGATGTTTTCCAATAATTCGTGCGCAGCGAGCAGCAAACGGGATAGCCCGTCGGCATCAGCCACGTGCGGTTTGCAGAGATCCGACAGCAGCGTGCGGAGCGGGCCGATTTGGTTCGCAAGCGGTCGGAACGACAGCGTGAGCGAAACCAGTGCGGGTACGTCCTCGTCCGTCATTGCATCCTATTGAATGCTGATGATCTTGCTGGCCGTGCCGGGCAAGCCAGTAAACGGTGGCACGCTGGCGCGCTTCATCGCCCCCGCAATGCAGGCACCGCTGGACGTGCCTGCGAACGGGGCGTCGCTGACCGTGGCACTCGCGACTTTGCCACTGGGATCGAAGGTGACCATCACCGTCGCAAGCCCGGTGGGTCCCCCGGCTTCTTTGCATTTCGCTGTCTCGAAGGCAGCGGCGGCGAGCGCCTTGTTGGCAGCGTTCTGATCGAAGCGCTGGCCCGTGACGCCCTTCTTCTCATCGGCGGTGCGAGCACCGTTCGCAAACAGCTCCGCGAAGCCGGCGTTTGGAGTTGCGGTCAGTGAGCCACCACCTGGCGGCGCGAGCGCCGAGCGGGAGCCAGGCGCGGCTTGCGGCGCAGTAGTCGGCGTGTCTGCCGGTGCTGTGCTAACCGGTTCGGCGGGGTGAGTGGCGGGCGGAGTCGCCGCCGGCAAGGCACTGATCGGCGCTGGTGGCGGCAACTTGTCGTCGGAAGCGCTCTTGAGCGCGTACAACCCACCGGCGATTGCGATCAGCAGCAGGATCAACCCCAAGATCAAGGGCGCGCGGTTCTTCCTCTCCTCCGGCCACTCCGGAACGCCGGTGGCGGTAGGGTTGGCGCCGGCAGGCTTGGCGCTCGATCCCGGAAGGGGCTGCGCCGCTGGCGCAAACGGTGCAGCGATCGCTGGTGCCGGCACCATGACTGGTGCGGCGGAAGAGGCCGGCGCCGCCGGGAACACCGGTGCGGAAGGAAACGTGGGCGCCGAAGGGAACGTAGGCCCAGTAGCTGGAGGCATTTCGAACGGCAGCGTCACGGGCGGGGGCGGACGCCCGATTCCGGACATCGTTGGAGCGGGGGGGCGCGGCTTGGGCAGCTCCGGTTGTGATGGCTCAAGCGCTGGCGCTGAAGCCGCTTTGGCGCGAACTGGGGCTGCCGGCGGCGGCGGCGCAGGTGCAGGCACAGGCGCCGGCACGGCATAAGGAGCGTGGGGGCCCAGAACGATCCGGGTTGGTGGCTCGATGCCTTGCAGCTCCGGTACTTGTCCGAGCTCGAGCCACTCGTCCATCCCTTCGCGCCAAACCAAAGTACTGAAATTAATCGCCCCGGAGGTGATCTCTCTCTCGATCTCCGCGAGAGTGAGTTCCCGATCCTGCCCGTCGGGATAGTCGACGGCCCAAAGCACCTCTGTGGGAGGCGCAGCCAGAGGGACTGCTGCCGGTGTAGGCACGAAGGCAGGAGCAGCGAACGGCGCGGCCGTGACCGGAGGAGCGGGCGAAGCGACGACCGGAGGAGCCGGTGAAGCGACGACCGGAGGAGCCGGTGAATCCACGGCGGGCGGAGCCGGTGAACCCGCATCGGGCGGAGCCGGTGAACCCGCGTCGGGCGGAGCCGGTGAAGCGACGGCGGGCGGAGCCGGTGAAGCGACCGCTGGAAGGGTGACCGCTGGGGGAGTTGCGATGGGGGGCTTCGCGCCTGTCGCGGCCATTGTCGCCGTCACAGGGGCTTTTGCGTTTGCCAAGCCCGCCAGAGTCTTCGGCGTCCCTGCCGTGAGCGTGCCCGCTTTCGAGACTGCGCCAGCAGTCGGCACTTTCACGGGTCCCGGTTCGAGTGCTGCACCGGCAGCACCTTTGGGCGTCGAACCTAGCGCGCTCTTCGGTTGAGCAGTGGTGCTCGGCCCTTTGGAGGCGAGCGGATCGGCGATCTTAGGAGACGAGCCGAGCGTCGCTCGAGCCGCGGTGGTCGCGGCGATCTTCGGCGCTGTTCCTGTCGCGGTTGCTTTCGATTCTGCAACCTTGAGCGGGCTCGTTGCGGCCTTTTGCTCAGTCGCCTTTTGCTCGGTCGGCTTTTGCTCGGTCGGCTTTTGCTCGGTCGGCGTTTGCTCGGTCGGCTTTTGCTCGGTGGGCTGTTGCGCGGTGTGCTGTTTCTCTGTCGGCTTTTGCTCGGGT
>Ga0164308_10001501_pt1 | contig 12417 bp, 11 predicted proteins | sample Whisoiple_246_MG_FD_109983 | JGI IMG/M metagenome (GOLD analysis project Ga0164308, IMG submission 109983) | Soil microbial communities amended with fresh organic matter from upstate New York, USA - Whitman soil sample_246_MG | ecosystem: Environmental > Terrestrial > Soil > Unclassified >... | reverse complement strand
GAGGAACTCTTCGAGGTCGAAGCTCGGCATCATCACCAGGCGCGCCCGCGCGTGCAGAACGGCGTTGAGCAACACCGTCATTCCGTAGATGTGGAAGAACGGCATGATCGCGATCACGACGTCGTCGGCGGCGACCTCCTGCACCGGCCGGGTCTGTGCGACATTGGCGACCAGGTTGCGGTGTGTCAGCATCACGCCCTTGGGATTGCCTGTCGTGCCGGAGCTGTAGGGCAGCACAGCCAGGTGGGTCGCGGGGTCGAAGCTGACCTCCGGCGCACGCGCACCCGCGGCGAGAAGGTCCGCGGCGCTGGGGTGGCCGTCGGCGCCGTCGAGCACCACCAGCTGGTCGTCGGACATGCCCAACGCGGCCGCCGCCTCCTTGGCCGCAGGAAGCAGCGCGCTGACGACGATGAGCATCGTGGCCTTCGAGTCCGTCAGCTGCTTGACGATGTCCTTGGCGGTGAACAACACGTTGATCGTGGTGGCCGTCGCACCGGCGCGCAGGATGCCGTGGAACGCGACCGCGAACGCTGTGCTGTTGGGTGCCAACAATCCGACGACGTCGCCGACACCGATGCCGCGATCGGCCAATGCGCCGGCGAAAGAATCTATTTTGCCGACCGCATCGCGATAACTGGTTTGCTCGCCAGTCTTCGCATCCACCAGTGCGATGCGGTCGGCGTCGGCGTCGTCGATGTTGCCGAACAGGAAGTCATAGACGCTGGCCGCCGGAATCTCGACGTCGGGGAATGGGCTCGCGAAGCTCATGGCCTCGATAGAACCATGTCGGTACGCGCGGGGTCAGGCTTCATCGAGTCGCCGGACGACCTTCTTCGGCGCGACCATGCGGAACGACGCGTCGACCAGCTCGCGTACCTCGGCCCAGTCGACCTTCTTCGTCGCGCTGAAATCGAGGCCGAGCCAGCCCGCCGGGCCGAGGTACGCAGGATAGAAGAACCGGCTATCGGCCTGCAGTGCCCTGCGGTCGCTTTCGTCGACCTTGACCATGATGGAGCGCGGGTACTGGAGGTAGTCGCCGCCCCTCGTTTCGGGTTTGACGCTGCCGCCGTACATGGCGAACATCTTCGACACGAAGAACGCGGGTCTGCCGTGGGAGACCTTCTCGAACGAGTCGGGAAAGTCAAGGGCGATGGCGCGCACCTTCGCGAGGACAGGGTCGTCATCCGCGAACATGATCGGGTGCGGCATGCCCGCCAAGCTACCCGTTGCGCGACATCTGCTGGTCCCGCAATTCGGTGTCCATCTCCCACGGCGATTGCGGCAACACCTGCCCGGTTTCAAGTAGCGACTTGAGATTGGAGAGCACGGCCGGCCACCCCGTGGAAACGGCCCGGTAGTCCGACGGATCGTCAAGCCCCTCGTGGGTCACGGTGACACGGACGATGTCTCGATGCGGTTCGACGTCGAACGTCACGACGGTCGGCTGACCCGTCTGGTCGGTGCCGCCGAAGGTGATGACGAGGCGACGCGGCGGGGTCGCTTCAAGCACTTCGCCCGCGACGTCGACGACACCCGATCCGTCGGTGCGGACGTGCTCCCACTTTGACCCCTTCTGCCAGTCCGACACATTGCTGTGTCCCCAGTACGCGGCGGTCAGCTCGGCGCTGGTCAACGCTTCCCACACCTTCTCCGGGGTGCTGTGGATGTAGGTGACGTAGACGAACGTCGGCTTTTCGGTTGTCCCAGTCATGTGTGTCTCCTCTGCTTGGAGCTTCACTTCGTGCAATGCGTGAAGCCGATAATTTTCGAACGGCTGAATCCAGCGGTCGGCAATCTCATGCAGCGGAACGGGATTTAGGTAGTGCAACTTGAGCCGTCCACGCCGCACGCTGCTGATCAGGTTGGCCGACTCGAGCACCGCGAGGTGTTGGCTCACCGACTGGCGTGCCATTTCGAGGTACTCGCACAGCTGACCGAGCGTCTGGCCGTTGTCCTGGCGAAGCCGATCCAGCAGCAGCCGCCGGCCGGGATCCGCCAGTGCTCGAAAGACCTGATCCATCTGATCGTCCGACACCAGACCATTATGCAGGTATTTACCTGCATATAGTCAAACGCCCAGGTGGATCCCCTGGTCTGCAAGCCTTTCGTGTCGCAGCCCTCCGATAGCCTGCGAGGGTGAGCCCGAAGGCAACCGATGCGCGCAAGGCACTGGCCGAGCAGTCCGAAGACGCCCCCGACGCCGACCTGCGCCGCCGATGGCAGGAACTCGCCGACGAGGTGCGCGACCACCAGTTCCGCTATTACGTCAGGGACTCGCCGATCGTCTCCGACGCGGAGTTCGACACGCTGTTGCGCGAACTGCAGGCGCTCGAGGATGACCACCCCGAACTGCGCACACCCGATTCGCCGACCCAGCTGGTCGGCGGCGCGGGCTTTGCGACCGAATTCACCTCCGCCGACCACCTGGAGCGGATGCTGAGCCTGGACAACGTCTTCACCCCCGAGGAACTCGCGGCGTGGGCGGCGCGCACCAGGGGGGAGATCGGAGACGACGCCCATTACCTGTGCGAGCTGAAGATCGACGGTGTCGCGCTCGCGTTGGTGTACCGCAACGGAAGGCTGGAGCGCGCAGCGACCCGGGGGGATGGGCGCACCGGGGAGGACGTCACGCTCAACGCCCGCACGATCGAAGACATACCCGAGAGGCTCTCCGCTGCAAAGGAATTCCCGGTGCCGCGAGTGCTGGAGGTGCGCGGCGAGGTGTTCTTCCGGGTCGCCGACTTCGAGGATCTCAACGCCGGTCTGGTTGCCGAGGGCAAGCCGCCGTTCGCCAACCCGCGCAACAGTGCCGCCGGGTCGCTGCGACAGAAGAATCCGGCGGTCACCGCCCGACGCAAGCTTCGGATGATCTGCCACGGCCTCGGTCGTACCGAGGGCTTCAGCCCCAAGACGCTGCACGACGCGTATCTGGCACTCAAGGCGTGGGGCCTGCCCGTGTCGGATCACACCACCAAGGTCAAGGGCATCGACGCGGTCACCGAGCGAATCGCCTACTGGGGCGAACACCGCCATGACGTCGAACACGAAATCGACGGCCTGGTGGTCAAAGTCGACGAGGTGTCACTGCAGCGACGGCTGGGCGCCACATCCAGGGCGCCGCGATGGGCCATCGCCTACAAGTACCCGCCCGAGGAGGCGACCACCAAGCTGCTCGACATCAAGGTCAACGTGGGGCGTACCGGCAGGGTCACGCCCTTCGCCTTCATGGAACCCGTCAAGGTCGCCGGATCGACGGTCAGCCAGGCCACCTTGCACAACGCGTCAGAGGTCAGGCGCAAAGGGGTCCTCATCGGCGACACGGTCGTCATCCGCAAGGCGGGCGACGTGATCCCGGAAGTGTTGGGGCCCGTCGTCGACCTGCGTGACGGCTCCGAACGCGAATTCGTCATGCCGACAACGTGTCCCGAGTGCGGAACCACGCTCGCCCCGGCCAAGGAGGGCGACGCCGACATCCGGTGTCCGAACACCCGGTCGTGTCCGGCGCAGCTGCGTGAGCGGGTTTTCCACGTCGCCGGGCGCGGCGCGTTCGACATCGAGGGCCTGGGCTATGAAGCCGCCGTCGCGCTACTTGCGGCCGGTGTCATCACCGACGAAGGTGACCTGTTCACTCTCGGCAGCCCGGATCTGTTGCGCACCGAGCTCTTCACGACCAAAGACGGCAACCTGTCGGCCAACGGTAAGCGCCTGCTGGTGAACCTGCACGAAGCCAAGGCGCAACCGTTGTGGCGGGTGCTGGTCGCGCTGTCGATTCGGCACGTCGGCCCGACGGCCGCCCGCGCGCTGGCAACCGAGTACGGCAGCCTCGACGCCGTCATGGCGGCCTCCGAGGAGGAGTTGTCGGTGGTCGAGGGTGTCGGTCCGACCATCGCGGCGGCGGTCACCGAGTGGTTCACCGTCGACTGGCACCGAGCCATCATCGACAAGTGGAAGGCCGCGGGCGTGCGGATGGCCGACGAACGCGACGCAAGCATCGAACGCACGCTAGAGGGCATGTCGATCGTGGTGACCGGCTCGCTGACCGCGTTCTCCCGCGACGACGCCAAGGAGGCGATCGTCGCGCGTGGGGGAAAGGCGGCGGGTTCGGTGTCGAAGAAGACGGCGTACGTGGTGGCCGGTGACGCGCCCGGCTCGAAGTACGACAAGGCCGTCGAGCTCGGCGTGCCGATCCTCGACGAGGACGGCTTCGTCCGGCTACTGGACAGCGGGCCAGACGCGGTCTGAGCGGGTGCCGGAGTTTGCCGCGCTCGTCTGCTGGGAATGCGTCCGCAGAGTCGAGACGAAGGAGTGGACACGATGGCCATCTGCGCGACGTGCGGCAACGACTACGACAAAGCCTTCACGGTGACCTGGCCGGACGGCCGCAGCGAGAACTTCGACAGTGTCGAGTGCGCGGCCGTACAGCTGGCGCCCGAATGCGCGCACTGCGGATGTCGCATCCTTGGCCACGGCATCGAAACCGAGGAAGCCATCTTCTGTTGCGCACACTGCGCCAGGAAAGACAGCAACGCCGACGTGAACGACCGCTGGCCGGTGCCCGCGGGTGCGTAGCCGACGGGCTCAGCGCAGGATCGTGGCGACGATCCCGGCAAGGTAGCCCAGGCGGGCGACCTCCGACGGTCGGAACTCCGGGCCGCCGGGCCTGCCGAGCACAACGGCGGTACCCGCATCGCCCAACGGCGCAGCGGCGAGCGTGGTGTTCATGTCCCGCCACACCTGCGGCATCCACTCCGCCTCGCCGTCAAGCGCTTTCGCAGTATCCAGCGGCAGCCAGGGCACCTCGTTGATGTGGGTTTCCGGCGCTCCGTGGCTGCCCACCATGCGGTCGATGCCCGATTCGGTCAGCCGCACCACGGTGCACCAACCGACACGAAGCACCCGCGGTGCTTCGTCGGCCAGTACTTGAAGCTTTGCCGGCTTGCCTGGCGCGGCGGCGATGTGGTCGACCAACTCCAGTTCCCGATGCGCCTCCAACAGACCGGTGTGCGGTCGGATGCTGTCGACCCGCACCCCTCTGAGGTTCTCCGCAGCAGTGATCAACATGTCAGGCATCGCACCCGGCGGCAGATCGACGATCAGGTCGTCGATCGCGTAGCCGGTGCCACGCTCGACCACGTCGAGGGACAGGATGTCGGCGCCCACGGAGCCCAGCGCGACCGCCAAGGAGCCGAGGCTGCCTGGCCTGTCTTCCAGCTGGACCCGCAGCATGAACGAAGGCACGCGCAACACTGTTTCACAGGGCAGCGGGGTCGGCACGCCGGTGCGACGACCGCTTGCGGGAGGAGCCGACAGGCCTGCGACGACCGCTTGCGGGAGGAGCCGACGGACCGGGGTGACGCCTGACTAGGCTTGGGAGTCGTGCAGATCTCCCGAGACGAGGTAGCCCACCTCGCCCGCCTGGCTCGACTCGCCCTGACCGACGACGAGTTGGAAGGCTTCGCAGGCCAACTCGGCGCCATCCTCGAGCACGTCGGTCAGATCCAGGCCGTCGACGTGACCGACGTCGAGGCCACCGACAACCCGTTGACGTCGGTCAACGTCACCCGGCCCGACGTCGTGGAGCCGGGGTTGTCGCAGGAGCAGGCGCTGTCGCAGGCGCCGAAGTCGGCCGAGGGCCGCTTCGCGGTCCCGCGGATTCTGGGGGAGGCCGAATGACCACCGACGGCGACGTGACCAGGCTCGATGGGTTCACGCTCGGCGCCAGGATCGCCGCCAAGGAGCTGTCGTCGGTGGAGGTCACCAGGGCATGCCTGGACCGGATCGCCGAAACCGACGGCCAATATCGGGCGTTCCTGCACGTCGCCGAGGAGAACGCGCTGGCCGCGGCCGCCGACGTCGACGCCGCCGTTGCGGCCGGCGATGCGCTGCCGTCACCGCTTGCCGGTGTCCCGCTGGCGCTCAAGGACGTCTTCACCACCACGGACATGCCGACAACCTGCGGGTCGAAGATCCTCGAGGGGTGGACGTCGCCTTACGACTCGACGGTCGTCACTCGGCTGCGCGCCGCGGGCATCCCGATCCTGGGCAAGACGAACATGGACGAGTTCGCGATGGGCTCGTCCACCGAGAACTCGGCGTTCGGGCCGACGCGCAACCCCTGGGACGTCGACCGGGTTCCGGGCGGGTCCGGCGGCGGCAGTGCCGCGGCGCTGGCCGCGTTCCAGGCGCCGCTGGCGATCGGGTCGGATACCGGCGGCTCGATCCGGCAGCCCGCCGCGCTGACGGCAACGGTCGGCGTCAAACCCACCTACGGCACGGTGTCGCGCTACGGCCTGATCGCATGCGCGTCATCTCTGGATCAGGGCGGCCCGTGCGCCCGAACCGTGCTCGACACCGCGCTGCTGCACCAGGTGATCGCCGGTCACGACGCGAGGGACTCCACCTCGATCGACGCCGAGGTGCCCGACATCGTCGCCGCGGCGAAGGCGGGCGCCGGTGGCGACCTGCGCGGTGTCAAGGTCGGCGTGGTTCGTCAGCTGCGCGGCGACGGCTACCAGGAGGGCGTGCTGGCGTCGTTCAACGCCGCGGTCGACAAGCTCACCGAGCTGGGCGCCGAGGTCTCCGAGGTGGACTGTCCGCACTTTGACTTCTCGCTGCCCGCCTACTACCTGATCCTGCCGTCTGAGGTGTCGTCGAACTTGGCCCGGTTCGACGGCATGCGGTACGGCCTGCGGGTCGGCGACGACGGGACGCACAGCGCCGAGGAGGTGATGGCGTTGACCCGCGCGGCCGGTTTCGGTCCGGAAGTCAAGCGCCGCATCATGATTGGCACCTACGCGCTGTCGGCGGGCTATTACGACGCCTACTACAACCAGGCGCAGAAGGTGCGCACGTTGATCGCCCGCGACCTCGACGAGGCCTATCGCACGGTCGACGTGCTGGTGTCGCCTGCGACCCCGACGACAGCGTTCCCGCTGGGGGAGAAGGTCGACGATCCGCTCGCGATGTACCTGTTCGACCTCTGCACGCTGCCGCTGAACCTGGCCGGGCACTGCGGGATGTCGGTGCCGTCGGGTCTGTCGCCAGACGACAATCTGCCGGTCGGGCTGCAGATCATGGCGCCCGCGCTCGCCGACGACCGGCTCTACCGCGTCGGCGCGGCATATGAGGCCGCCCGCGGGCCACTGCCAACGGCCGTGTGAAGCGGCCGGTTACCGGGCAAGATAGGCACCATGCGCATCGGAATCCTGACCGGCGGCGGAGATTGTCCTGGCCTGAACGCGGTGATACGGGCGGTGGTCCGCACGTGCGACGTGCGGTACGGCTCCTCGGTGGTGGGGTTTCTCGACGGTTGGCGAGGGCTGCTCGAGGACCGTCGCATCCAGCTTCGCAACGACGACCGCAACGACCGGTTGCTCGCCAAGGGTGGCACGATGCTCGGCACGGCGCGGGTGCACCCCGACAAGCTGAGGGCGGGCCTCGAGCAGATCCAGCAGACGCTGGACGACAACGGCATCGACGTGCTGATCCCGATCGGTGGCGAGGGCACCCTGACGGCGGCGCACTGGCTCTCGGAGGAAAACGTTCCCGTCGTCGGTGTGCCCAAGACCATCGACAACGACATCGACTGCACCGATGTCACGTTCGGCCACGACACCGCGTTGGGGGTCGCCAGTGAGGCCATCGATCGGCTGCACAGCACGGCCGAGTCGCATCAGCGGGTGATGCTCGTCGAGGTGATGGGTCGGCACGCAGGCTGGATCGCGCTGAATGCGGGCCTGGCTTCCGGGGCGCACATGACGTTGATCCCCGAGCAGCCGTTCGACGTCGAGGAAGTGTGCCGGCTGATCAAGCAGCGCTTCGTGCGCGGCGACGCGCATTTCATCTGCGTGGTCGCCGAGGGCGCCAAACCGGCCGAGGGCTCGATGAAGTTGCGCGAAGGCGGTATTGACGAGTTCGGGCACGAGAAGTTCACCGGCGTCGCCCAGCAGCTGGCCTACGAGGTCGAGAAGCGGATCAACAAAGAGGTGCGCGTCACCGTTCTGGGGCACGTGCAGCGCGGCGGCACACCGACCCCGTATGACCGTGTGCTCGCCACCCGCTTCGGTGTCAACGCCGCCGACGCCGCCCACGCGGGCGAATACGGCACGATGGTGTCGCTGCGCGGACAGGAGATCGGCCGCGTCCCGCTCGCCGATGCCGTCCGCCAGCTGAAACTGGTGCCGCAGAGCCGGTACGACGACGCCGCGGAATTCTTCGGCTGACCTGTCCCTAGGATCGAATCCATGACCGCTACCTCAACGGCCGACCTGGTCGACTACGACGACGTCGTCGCACGTTTCGACCCGGTCCTCGGCCTCGAGGTGCACGTCGAGCTGTCCACGGCGACCAAGATGTTCTGCGGCTGCGCCAACCGATTCGGCGCCGAGCCCAATACCCAGGTATGTCCGGTGTGCCTCGGCCTGCCCGGCTCGCTGCCGGTGCTCAACCAGGTGGCCGTCGAGTCGGCGATGCGAATCGGGCTCGCCCTGAACTGCGAGATCGTGTCGTGGTGCCGGTTCGCCAGGAAGAACTACTTCTACCCCGACATGCCGAAGAACTACCAGATATCGCAGTACGACGAGCCGATCGCGATCAACGGCTACCTCGACGTTCCTCTCGATGACGGCACCACCTGGCGGGTTGCCATCGAGCGCGCGCACATGGAGGAGGACACCGGCAAGCTCACCCACCTCGGCAGTGATACCGGCCGGATCGAGGGCGCGACCACATCGCTCATCGACTACAACCGGGCCGGGGTGCCGCTGATCGAGATCGTCACCAAGCCCATCGAGGGCACCGGTGAACGCGCACCCGAGATCGCCCGCGCCTATGTCACCGCACTGCGGGACATGTTGCGCGCCTTAGGCGTTTCCGATGTACGGATGGATCAGGGTTCGATGCGCTGCGACTCGAACGTGTCTCTCAAGCCGAAAGGTGCCACGGAGTTCGGCACCCGCACGGAGACCAAGAACGTGAACTCGCTGAAGAGCGTCGAGGTCGCCGTCCGCTACGAGATGCGCAGGCAGGCAGCCGTGCTGGACTCCGGCGCCAATGTTCACCAGGAGACCAGGCACTTCCACGAGGACGGCTACACATCACCGGGCCGCAGCAAGGAGACCGCGGAGGACTATCGCTACTTTCCCGAACCGGACCTGGAGCCGATCGCACCCGACGCCGACTTCGTCGAGACGTTGCGGGAGAGCATTCCGGAGTATCCCTGGTTGCAGCGCAATCGCATTCAGCAGGAATGGGGCATCTCCGACGAGGTGATGCGTGATCTGGTGAACGCAGGCGCCATCGACCTGGTGGCCGCGACCGTCGAACAGGGCGCATCCAGCGAGGCGGCCAGGGCCTGGTGGGGAAACTTCTTGGTGCAGAAGGCAAACGAGGCGGGCGTCGAGCTCGCCGGGCTCAACATCACGCCCGCGCAGGTGGCCGCGGTTGTCGTGCTCGTCGACGAGGGCAAGCTGTCCAACAAGCTGGCCCGCGGGGTCATCGAGGGCGTACTCGCAGGCGAGGGCGAGCCCGACGAGGTGATGAAGGCGCGCGGCCTGGAGCTGGTCCGTGACGACTCGCTGATCCAGTCGGCAGTAGATGACGCGTTGGCCGCCAATCCCGATGTGGCCGAAAAGATTCGCGGCGGCAAGATCGCTGCCGCGGGCGCCATCGTCGGCGCCGTGATGAAGGCGACGAAGGGTCAGGCCGACGCGGCGCGCGTGCGCGAGCTGGTGCTGGCAGCCTGCACCTAGTGGCAGCGGCCGACGCTGAACTCATTGCGGCGGTGGAGCGCTCGCCCGCGGCAACCGATGCACACGATCGCTTCGGCTGGGTCGGGATATTCACAGCCGATGCGCGCGTCGAGGACCCGTACGGATCGCAACCCCATGTGGGGCACGATGAGATCGGCCGGTTCTACGACACGTTCATCGCTCCGCGCCAGGTCATCTTTCATCGCGATATCGACGTGACAGTCGGCGCCGCGGTGGTGCGCGACCTGAAGCTGGAAATCGTGATGGCTCCCGAAGTCGTTCTGCACGTGCCGATGCATCTGCGTTACGACCTTCGGGAGTCCGACGGGGAGTGGGCCGTCGCGCGACTACGCGCACATTGGGAGCTGCCGGCGATGGTGTTCTCGATGCTGGCGCACGGGGTGAAGTCGCTGCCGCCGTCGCTGCGGCTGGTCCGCGAGCTGCTTCGCAACCAGGGGATCGGTGGCAGCGTCGGGTATCTGAAGGGGTTTCGGCGGCCCGGCAGGCGTGCCAGGCGACAGGTCGCGACGCTGCTCGACGCTGCGGTCGCGGGTGACCAGCTCTCCGCGAGGCGGGCGCTGTCCGACGGTGCCGTCGTGAGCCTCGGTGAAGACGCGCCACTGGCGCTCGGCCAGTTCGTCGACAGCGTTCGAGGCGGCCGGTGGTACAAGATGATCGCCACGGGAGACACGGTCAGCGCATCGGTCCACACCCCGTCCGCACGCGGTGTGGCTTTTTGTGAAATCGACCGCGCGACAGGCAAAGTCATTCGAATCCGCTATTTCGGTTCCGTCTGACCTTCGTCAGCCCGCAGCGACAGCGCCACCCTGCGGACGCGGATGCGCAGGCAGGTGCCAGGCGGCTAGGTGTTGTCGGCGTTGCTGCGCGGGAAGCCGCCGCCCGACGGGAACACCGGGAACACGACGTCGTCTAGTTTCTCCGGGTCGCCTGTCGTCTTGTTGACCGTCGCGCCCCACACGTTTCCGTCCGGTGAGGTCTGCAGGGCCCACGCGTGGCCGTGCACGTCCTGGCGGACCACCTCCGGTTCGCCGGTCACCGAGCCGGTGTCGGGCGCCAGCCGCACCGCGACCGTCTGCTTGGTGTTGATGAGGTTGACCAGCACCGTGCCGTCCAGCGCGGCGCAGCCCGCCACGCCGGGCTTATCGGGCCAGGTCCACACGGTCGAGACCTTCGATTCCTTGGTGATGCGCTGCAGCCGGTCGGCAGTCGGCGTGCGATCGGTGATGTAGAGCGAGCCGTCCGACGGATCGACGCACAGGCCCCCGCCTGAGCCCAACCCGCTCAGCGCCGTGGTCTGAGGCGCCTGGTTGACCGTGGTGGGCTGCTCGATCCGCAGCACCTTTCCCGCCGGTGAGGCCGGGTCGGCCGCCAATGCGGGGTCGCCGGCATCGCCGGTGAGAACGGCCAGGGTGGTGGGGCTGGTGAACTGGAGAGCGCCCATGTTGCCGGTCGCACCCTTGGGGATGCCGGTGAATATCGGCTTGGGGATGTCGTCGTCGGCGATGCGGACCACACGGTTGTCGGTGGGCGTGCTGACGTAGGCGTACATCAGCCGGTCCTGCGAGTACGTCGGTGACAGCACGATGTCCATCAGCCCGCCGTCACCGCTGCCGTCGACCGGAATCGTGGTCTTCAGCTTCGGTTCCGCCTTGACAGAGACCTCTTTGACGGCGCCGGTCACGCGCTCGGCGACCAGCGCCGACTGGCTGTCGGGCAGCATGATCAGCCCGCTGGTGCTTTCCAGGCAGCCCTGCATGACCCCGGGCGCCGGGCACTCCTTGGGAAACGGCTTCGGCGGCAGCGGAGGAGGTGGCGGCGGAGTCGAACTGGGCCCCGCCTGCGCCTCGGGCTTCGTGGTGAACGGCTGCGACTGGGCGCTGTCGAATCGCGCACACCCCGACACCGCGAGCAACGTCGCACACGACAACGCGACGACGCATCGCAGCGGCCCGCGCAGTCTCATGCCCGCCAGGTTACGGATTGTTCCGCGGTACGCGCCACGCCGGTGCTCTCGTGCGGGCCCGCGGGAGCCGCGAACACGGGGCGCGAAGCGCCGCGCCAATCCGCGATTCACCGATCATCAGCACTTACCCTGAGCTGGTGACCAGTAATCCCAATTGGCAGCGGCCCGACGACCTGGGCCGACCCGCGTCGGCAAGCCTGGTCGACCCCGAGGACGACCTACCCTCGTCGAATTACGCCGGTGATTTCGAAACCACCGCCATTCCGAACTACAAGACCGGCTCCCAGCCCGGGTACGGCCTGATCGGCGAGCCGGAGCCGTTGCCGTACGCGCAGGCAGGCGACAGCCACCCCATGGGGACCTACGCCCAGCCCGCCGACATCACCCCGGGCTACGACGACCCCCGGTCAGACGGCAGGCGCGGCACCCAGGACCTCGGTCTGATGCTGCTCCGCTGGGCCGTCGGCGCGTTGTTGGTCGCTCACGGCCTGCAGAAGGCGTTCGGCTGGTGGGGCGGACCCGGCCTGGACGGCTTCGAGGAGTCGCTGACCGCGATGGGCTTCAAGTACGCCGACATGCTGACCTATATCGCCACCGGCGCCCAGATTCTGGCTGGTGTGCTCCTGATCCTTGGTCTCTTCACGCCGCTGGCCGCCGCGGGCGCGCTGGCATACCTGCTCAACG
>Ga0164308_10001498_pt1 | contig 12421 bp, 9 predicted proteins | sample Whisoiple_246_MG_FD_109983 | JGI IMG/M metagenome (GOLD analysis project Ga0164308, IMG submission 109983) | Soil microbial communities amended with fresh organic matter from upstate New York, USA - Whitman soil sample_246_MG | ecosystem: Environmental > Terrestrial > Soil > Unclassified >... | reverse complement strand
CCGATGCGGCTGCCGAATATCCCGACCAGAGAGTCGGCGTTGTCCAGGAGCGCCGCGTTGATGATCGCCTGTGGGTGATCACCGGCCCGGGGGGACACCGTCTCCCAGCGAAGGGGAACGACCACCACACCGCGGGTGCGGGTGTTCGCCTCGTTCCAGCCGGTGATCGCGCGCATGACGGCTTCACGGCCCTCGCCGACGTCTCCAGGAGACGCGATCATCACGTAGAGCACCGTCGCCGTCGAAGTCATGGGTCTGAGCATAGGGGCGCTGCAGCTCCCTCCCCACGCGACAGCGCTTCCATCTCGGTGCGAAGTGACAGTTCAAAGCGATCCATCTCCGAGGGCAGCGAGACCGTGTACACAGGCGAGGGCCGGCCGCACGTCCGCGTCATCGACGTTGCACGCGCACGTCTCCGCGCATCTGCGCGGTAGCCCGTCGAACACCGCACGAGAGCCGGTCCACAATCGGGCGGACTCGTCGTCCACTATCTGACCGTCAGCCGGCCCTCTTGAGATGTCGCGCGAAGAACCGGGCAGCATCTTCGCCGGCGAACGACGGCACGCCGGTGTGGCCGCCCATGTTGGCCTGCAGCGTCTTCTCTGTGGAGCCGAGAGCGTCGAAGAGATCCAACGCCATCTGCCGATCGTTGCCTTGGTCGTCCCATTGCAGCAGCACGTGCAAGGGGATGGTGATCTGCCGGGCCTCGTCGAACGTTGAGGCGGGGACGAAGCTGCCGGCGAACAGGCCAGCGGCGGAGATTCGTGGTTCGACCACCGCCAACCGGATGCCGATGGCGAGTACTCCGCCCGAGATCGCGACCGGCCCGCCGATCTCGGGTAGCCCGAGCAGCGCATCCAAAGTTGTCTGCCATTCCGGGACCGCCTTGTCGACTAAGGGCAGGACGAGCCGGTCGACGATCTCACTGGATATCGGCACTCCGGCCTGCAGGGCCCGAACCAATTCCGCGCGGGCTTCGTCTGCACCGGCGAGCGGAGGCCGGTCGCCGGCTCCGGGAAGCTCAATGGTGGCCGCGGCGAAGCCTTGCGCCGCCGAGTGTGTCGCCCGGGCAACCAGCCGTGGGCGCATGGCGCTGAGGCCGCCCGGATGACCGAGCAGGATGAGCGGGACGGGTGCGGAAGTGCTTGCCGATGCCGGCGTCCACAGGATGCCGGGAATCTCGCCCAGGGTGAACTCGCGTTCGATGACCTCGTCACTGAGCCGGTGTTGAGAAGTGAAGTCCATGGTCGTACCTTTCGGGGGTGCTGTTTGAGCGGCGCCCCCGGACGACCTATCGCCCGACCGTGACCCCAAAGAGGAGCACCCACGTCGATTCGTTCATGGGTACCACCTCCTTCGTTGTTGCACGGCCTCCACAGCGTAGCGCGTTGAGGACTCGCCGCTGCCGCCAGCGGTGAGCCCGCTCGCCGGTCCGCGAGCGCTCACCCTTCACAACGGGATGATGAACGCACGCTCCTCATCGTCGCCCTCGTACGAATAGTGAATCGTGAGCTTCTCCGCGTTCCCGCCCATTGCCCGGACGGTCAGATATGTGAACGAGTCACCGTACTCATAGCGCCCATCCTGAGATCCGCGCAGGTTCACGCGGTTGGCGGTGCCATCCGGCTTCACCTCAAACTTCCGGACAGTGATCGTTCTCCCAGACGTATTCGTCACCCGGTACAACTGCCCACTCACGAAGACCGGGCCTGACCAGTCGGGTGGCGTCAACTCGCGCTTCCTGAGCCGATTCGCCTCCTCCTGCGCCTCCGCCTGTCGTCTGAACGCTTCGTTCGCCTCGCCAGCAAGTCGAGCGCTCTCAGCCGCCGAACTGCGAGCATCATCGCGAGCTTCGCGTGCGTCCTTCAAGCTCTCCAACGCCGCATGCGCCTGCACCCACGCGAACACGGCGGCTGCGCCGGCCACGATGACGCCGATCGCGACCAGCAACATCCCCCAGATTTCCAAGCCCTAACTCCTTCCGACCTGAGCCCTGCACTCGGTCCGCCGCCAGGCTAGGGCGTAGAGCCGACACTGCGCAGCCTCTACGTATGGTTGACCAAGCGGCCCGGAACCCGGTCCTCCAGCGGGACGGCTCGTGCCGCGAGATGGGATCCCGCACCGGGCTGTCCGGTCTACGCTCGGCGACGATGACTAGTCAGCCATTTCCTGGAACGTTGCACGACCGTGCTCCGAGAATCTCTCGAGGTTTTGCGGCGTACGACCCCGTGGACGAAACCCTCATCGAGCCCGTTCGGCACCTGGCCGGATACGACGCTTTTGTATCGTTGTCTGCCTCGTCTGGCGCTGATCCCGCGTTGCTTGCCGCAGACATCGACGCCATCGCTGCGTTTGCTCGCGACCACTGGACCGAGATCACAACTTACGGTGCGGAAACGGCGACCGCCATTTTTCTTGGCAACGTTCTCGTTCATCAGCGGGGTGACGCCGACTGGTTACAGTACGGAGACGATCTCCCCAGCGCCGGCACCCGACGACAGCGATACGGACTTCTCCACCTCCTACTCCTACTGGTGGAGTCGGACGATGAGACCTTTCGTGAATGCCTTCGGAGGATTCGCGAGTGGGTGAACTCGTAGACCCCAGCTTGTCTGCCGCAGCATGCGCAGCGGGGTCGGTAAACGGGCCACTTGCAAGGCCCGCGAAGGCCCTGATGGAGCCGCTCCAAGTTGTAGATGACATCGAATGCGTCGACCTGAGCTTGCAGCTGCTCGAGCGAGAGTCGGCGAGGGGCTGCTTGTCGAGGTAGCGGAACAGGGTCTGGTGGAACCTCTCGTTCTTGCCTTGGGTGGTGGGTTTGTAGGGTTTCCCGGTGATCGGCTCGACGCCGAGTGATCGCAGGTAGGCGACCAGTTGGCCGAGGACTCCGCGTCGGGACGGGTTTAACGCTGCTCCGTTGTCTGACAGCAGTCGTTGCGGGACGCCGTGCGCGGTGATGCCCTTCTTCACGACCGTGATCGCGCCTTCGGAGGTTTCACCCCAGGCGACGTGCGAGGCGACCGCGAGCCGGGAGTGGTCGTCGATGAGCTGGAGGATCACGCACTTGCGACCGCCGGTCAGGACGTATTCGCGCCCGTCGAGCTGCCAGCACGCGTTCGGGGCGGGATAGACGAACCGTCGGTAGGAGGCCCGCGGCTTCTTCCGCGGTTCCACTCGGGCGACGCCCGCGTCGCGGAAGATCCGTGCCAGCGACGCCGTGGACGGCACCGGCTCCATCCTGAGCGAGCGCATCTTCTCGTGGACACTGATCGGGCCGTGATCCAGCCCGGATTGCTCCAACGAGGCCCGCACCCCGATCGCCTGCTGGACCACCTCGTCGCTGAGCGTCGCGGGGCTCTGCCTCGGTCGCCTCGAGCGTGGTTCCAACGCCGCAGCCGGCCCACCCACCAACGCCCGTCTTCGGATCGCATAGAACGTTTCCCGCGAGATCCCATGCTCCAGACAGAATGTCGTCACCACTCCCCGCGGGCGCATCCGGAGGCCACTGGGTGATCGCGAGGCGGACACGAGGATCAACAGGCTCGACACGACTCATCCCTCAAACATCAAGGAGAAGTGTCAGGACCAACCGGTCCCGGAACGTCAGAGATCTATTGATGCAGAACTGTCAGGGATGTCCTGAGACATAACAGAGAGGGCCGGCCTCGAAGCAAAATGTGTGTTGTTGGACGACGACCTCGTCACCAAGCCGATATTCGCCAATATCACAACCGGCCATCCGCCTCGACGGCCTATCCTCAGCCTGCGCTCGTCGATGTCAATGTCGTTCATGCTCGCTACGTTGCGCGTGCTCCACATTGACATCTCCAACGCTGCGGCCGTGGCTAGCCGCCTATTCGACGCGATGCCCCACCACTCGTCGCCATCTTTAACAGCCGCTCGCTCGGCACTTCGTCGTCTCCTCCCGCTTGAACAGCCGCTTGCTGAAGGGAGCGTGAGGGTCGACGCGGGTGCATATTGAGCGCGGCGCCGCGGCGCTGTTTCCATTGAGCAGCCCCGGCGGCGGGGGCAGTCGACCCCGCCGCCGGATACTGGTGCTCTACGTGCCTACGTCGTGTGGCACTCGCGGCAGCAGTGGTAGCAGCCGTTGACATCGGTGTAGACAGTCTTTGCCTTCGAGACCGCCGAGCGGCAATCCGCGTGCCAACCGAGCGCCAACTGGTTGACTGGCGCCGGGGCGTACGGGCAGGAAGCGCTGAGGTTGTGCACCTCGTGGTCTCGTGAGACCGGCTGGGCGAGCTTGTTCACGCAATAGTTCGGCATTTCGTCTCCTTGCCATGCGGCGACGCCAACCCCAGTGGTCCGCATCGCCTCTGTCAGGGAAGATTGCCGAAACCCCCGGGATCCTTACCTAAGGTCTTCAGGACTTGTAACGGCGGGATCGGGGCGGGCGCGTGGGGCGCCACCAGGGTCAGCTGCACTTGACGTTGTCAGTTGTGCCAGTGACGCTCGCCCAGTTCTGGGCGAGCGCGGTGGCGACAACGGTGGTTCCGTTGCGCGCCTGCAGGGAGCCGGTCGATCGGGCGTCCGCGATGGATCGAACGGGGACGCCGAGTGCGGTCGTGGAGAACGTGCTGCACGTCGTCCAGGAAAGTTTCGAGCCGGTGAGGGAGGCACCGCTGAATGCGCAAACGCTGCCATTGGCGCAGCTCCCGATCGCTTCACGCAGACGCGGGTCGGGCACGGTCATCGTCATGGACAGGTCGGGCCAGACGGCCGTGCGGTCGTCGATCACTTGTCCGCCGGGGACGGCGGCGAGGGCCGCAGCGATCTGCGGGTCTACCGAGTCGGCGTGTGCCGCGGAGGGTGCGGCGAGGAGCAGGGTGGCGACGAGGAGGGCGAGGGTGGTGCGGTACTTCATTTGGTTGGTAGTCCCCAGAGTGTGTATGAGATGACGGACCCGGCCGGCAGGTCGCCGTCGGGGGTAGTGCGGACGACTTCTTCCGCAACAATGCGGCCGGTATCGGAGCTGATCAGCAGGATCCGGCGGGTGCCCGCGAACCTGCCGGAGTCGGCGGCGACAGCGGTCACTTCCCGTCCGGCACGGTCGAGCCCGGTTCCCACGACTTCGATGTCCTCGCGGCTGAGCAACAGGTGCAGTAGCGTGGCATGTTGCTGGTTGGTCAGAGTCCAGTACGACATGGCGAGGTTGATGGTGTCGATGAGGTCGGCCGCGTCCGCGTCGACGGGGAGTCCCATCGCCTGCAGCCACTCGGTCATCTCGGCAATCGTGGCGCCGGGCGGGTCGACGGTCGGGGCGCCCCATTCGCCGGCTGGGACAGTCATCTGTGAAATGACGGTTCCGGGCGGGACGTAGTCAGCTGACGGGATCGGTTGCTGTGCACCGTCGGCCCAGTAGGGCACTCCCGCGACGACCAGGACTTCTCCGGATTGGTCTGGTCTCCACCGCATGGTGGTGACTTGCGGACTAATCACGACAGTGCTGGTCGCGTCCTGATGCTCAACCTGCAGGTACCAGCCCGTGGAGGTCGTGGCGCGTTCCGCTTTCACTGGCGACCTCTCTTCCAGAGCATGCTTGGCCGCGGCGAGGAGCTCCACCGCCGACTGTCCGGTGTTCGTGAATGTCAGTGGCGCCGGCGTGAGTGCGACAGCTTTGGGGGTCGGGTTGAACGAGAAGAGGACCACCAGTGTCACCATGAACGTGGCCAATGCGGGTATTCCTGCGCTCCACCACAACGGGCGCCGATAGCTCAGTCGCTTGGATGGGATCGCGGTGGCACCGGTGATGCGGTCGCGGATGGCTAGTTGAGCGGCCGTGAGCGGAGTGTTCTGCGGGGTTATGGCCGGGTCGAGTCGTCGAAGCCTTTCGGCGAGCTCGTCATCGTCGAATCGCATGGTCACCACCCATCGCATCCGAGGTGGCCTCGCTGAGCCGGTCGCGCAGCTTCTTGCGGGCTCTGGTGAGAGCGACCCAGATCGCGGACTCGCTGGTCCCGAGCACCTCACCGACTTCACGGGCAGTCAGATCTTCCCAGTACGTGAGCATCACGACGTCTCGTTCGCGAGAACTGAGTGCCTCCATCGCCGCGGCCAGATCCAACCGCTCGAGAGTGGAGATGCCGGTCTCCGGCTCCTCGGCAAGGCGGGCTAGCGCCTGTTCGGCGAGTCGCTTGCGCTGTGACCGGCGGAAGTGGTCGCCGATCTTATTGCGTGCGGTTCGATAGAGCCAGGGGAGGGAGATCTCCGCGCGATGACGCTTCGCCCAGGCCACGAGGAAGGTCTCCGCGGCGATCTCTTCCGCGATCGCGTGATCTCCGGTGCGGCGCTCCACGAACCGAACGACCCGGACGTAGCACTCTGCGAACATCCGATCGAACTCCTCCCGTTCCAGGGCACGCCTCCTCGCGATGCGGGTCCCTCCGCGCGGACTCGTCACATGAGTATTGACGGTCGCCAGCAGCCCCTTACATCGGAATGCTTCGGCTGTGCATAACTCGTGCTCGGTCGGCTCGTGGTTTGGCGGATCAGGGGCCGAGACCTGACCGAGCCTGCTCCGCGCGCAGTGCGCGAGCATCATTCCGGTGTCCGCGCTGCCGTTATCGATTCGTTACTCAGCGGACTGTGAGGAATCGCCGGGAACCGCAATTAGAGCGATGACGGCGCACCGGCCGGCCTCGAGGGCGAGGCGATCGGTGGAAGGAGTCTCATGTCTCGCAGTGGTGTTCGCGGTGGCATTCTTCGCAACTGGATCGGTATCGCGTTGGCGGGGACGCTGATCGTCGGCACCGCGGGCGTTGCGCCCGCATCTGCAGTCGAGGAAGAACGGACAGGGCAGGCGACGCAGAGCGTCGCACCCGCTGGCGTCAACGTCGCGGCAGAGGTGGCGGCCGCGCAAGCTCAAGCCGCCGTAAGCGGCTCGGCCGTGGTCGTCGAGGAGTTGACGACACCGACGTCGCTGACGAGTGCGCTTCCGGATGGGTCGATGCAGATGGAGCAGTCCAGCGTTCCGGTGCGGGTCGAGCAGGACGACGTGTGGGTGCCAGTGAACACTGACCTTGAGCGAGACGGTGACTGGTTCTCACCGGTGGCGTCGGCGGTGCCGGTGCGCTTCTCGCCGGGCGGCACCGAGGTGATCTCGCAGACCCAGACCACGACTGGAGAGTGGGTGTCGGAGTCTTGGACTCGCGGCGTGCTGCCGACGCCGACGGTAAGCGGGGACACCGCGACGTATGCCGAGGTGATACCCGGCGTGGATCTGAAGCTCGTCGCCACCAAGACGGGAATGGCGTCGATCTATGTCGTGAAGTCGGAGACGGCGGCCAAGGGCAGCGGGCTGGCCAAGCTGCAGGTCGCGATTGATGGCGCCGACCTGACGGTGCCGGATGTGGGGCGGATCGGCGCGGAGGCCGAGGACGGGTCCTCGCTGATCGCGGCGCAGCCGCTGTGGTGGGACTCGTCTGCGGGTGGCACCTACCGGGAGCCGGGCATGGAGGCTCCGCCCGCCCCGGTGACGCACACGATGACGGCGGATCTGCTGTCGATGGACGTGGGGGCGTCCGTGCGCGTGGAGGAGAACCGAGACAACCAGGCCGTCGAGTACCCGATCTTCGTGGACCCGGATTGGAGCTCCGGCACGACCGCGTCCTGGTACACCGATGCCGCGTATCCGAATCAGTCGTACCTGACCGCGGGGGCGTCGAACGTGCTGCGGGTCGGGAACTACCAGCAGTACAAGTCCGACATGTTCTTCCAGTTCCCGCTCGGCGCGCTGGCGGGCAAGCAAATCCGCGGCGCGGTGCTGAACACCACGCAGGTCTCCGTCGCGGCGTGCCCGGCCGGCCCGATCAGCAGCCACTTCGTTACGCCGCTGTCCCCGGGATACACCTGGAACCAGGAACAGGGCTGGCGTAACGCGGGTCAGATGTGGTGGTCCGGCACGATGCAGGCCTACGCGGGTCAGAGCGGCTGCGGCACGGTGAACAATCCCATCGGCTGGGACGTGTTGAGCGCGATCCAGTCGCAGGCGGGCCAGCCGAACGTGCACCTCGCGTTCACTGGCGACAACAGCCTCTCCCGCAAGCACTTCAGCCGCGCCGCGACCCTCGTCGTCAACTACAACACGCCGCCCGACACCCCGACCAGCCTCGCCTTCGCGACGCCGACGCGCACGTGTGGGACGGCCGCTGACCCGGCGATCCTCGGTGGCACCGACGTGACGGTGAGCTTCTCCCAGACCGATCCGGATGGCGGCAACGTCGACACCAACGTGTACCTGCACAAGACCTCCGATCTGGTCAACGCCTGGCAGCATCGCAACCCGGGCCTCGGCGCGCAGGGCGCGAAGAGCGTTACCTTCAACGGCCTCACCGACGGTCAGGCGTACGCATGGAGGGCGCGCGGCAGCGACTGGATAATCGATGGCGCGAGCTTCTCCGGCTGGTGCTACTTCACGATCGACAACACCGCTCCCGCTGCGCCGACTCTCGCCTCGACGGCGTGGGCCTACACCGTGGGTGTGCCTGTCGGTGTCGATCTGAGCGGCGCTGCCGACGTCGCCGGATACGAGTACTGGCTCGCCTATGGCGCGCCCGCTGCCACGTCTCCGGCCGCGCCGGTTGCCGTCTCCCGCACCACGACCCTGCCTGACTGCGCGAAGCGTGAGGACGGTACGCGGTTTGCGTGCGGCGCGGGTGCGGCCGCGGTGCGCGTCTCGGTCGCGCCGGTCGATGCGCAGTCGACGTTGTGGGTCGCCGCGTACGACAAAGCCGGCAACGTGTCGCCGGCGACCGCGCTGAAACTGTTCTCGGCCGACGGAACTCCCGCAGCGCGGATGCCTGGAGCAGACAGCGGCCACATGTGGCAGACCAGCGCTCTGCCCAGCCCACTGGCTCAGCAACTCCCGGACGCCAATCCGTGGCTCACCACGGGTGCTCTGTCGCTGACGGCTGCATCGGGCGTGGGATTGGGCGAGTCTGACACGATCGGCGGCGTCCCGTACCCGGTGGTGCGGATCGGATCGTTGTCGAGCTCGACCGACGCGCTGGTGACCGCCGCGGCGCCGCTGAATGCGACCAACAGCTTCACCCTCAGTGCGTGGGTCAAGCCCACGACTGTCGCCGGTGAGCAGCTCATTGCGGTGCAGAGCGGGTCCGGGCGCGGACGGGTGGAGCTGAAGCTCACCGGCGGCAAGTACGCGTTCTGCCTCCTCGGAGCACCCGCGGGCGACGACGGGACCAAACCGGTCAGCGGCTGCGCGATCGCTCCGACCGCGGCGGTGGCGAACACTTGGGTACTCGTGACGGGAATGTGGGACGCCGGCAACCAGCAGCTGCGTCTCATCACGGGAGGCACGACCTCGCCGGTCGCCGTCGCACCACATGTCGTGGGCTCCGGCGACTGGTCCGCCAACGGGCCGGTGCGGTTCGGGCCGGCACCGGACGCCACACGGTTCATCGGCCTGATCACCAATCCGGTGATCGTTCCCTCGATCCTCGACAGCGACCAGATGACCGAACTGTCCTTCCTGGGCACCCCGTTCACGTACTGAAACGAGCACACACATCATGGTGACTATTCGACGTACTCGAGCGGTGCTTGCGGGCATCGTCATCGCCTCTCTGATGATCGGATTCGCGACCGAGGCTTCCGCCGCGCCGATCACGGCAGCCGCAGCTCAGGCGCCGACCGCGGAGCCGACGCCGGACTTCGGCGACCCGGTTCCAGGGGCCTCCGCCAGCAAATCCGTGGCCACCGGCGAGGACACCTCCTCGAAGACGGACCGGGGAGGCAAACACAAGCGCGTCGAGCCCACGAAGCCGATGAATGTCAAGACCGCGAAGGGTCAGTGGCGTGAGGCCGGGTCGTCCGGCATCCGCGTCTCTGCAGCAGCGTCCGGGCAGAGCGTGGACAGCGTCGACGTCCAGGTGCTGACCGAGCGCCAGGCGAGGGCCGAGGGACTATCCGATCTCGTCATCGGACTGACCCGCGCGGACGGCAAGACCGGCAGAGGCGCGGTCGCGGTACAGATTCCCCTTGCCGCGATCGTGGACGCGTACGGAGCGGACTATGCCAGCCGGCTGCAGTGGGTGCAGATCCCGGATGCCTCAGCCTCCGGCGACGCCACCCCGCTCGCGACGAAAACGCAGGATGATGCCCTCACCCTGACCGCCACGGTCTCCTCCAAGACCACGCTTGTCACCGCGCTGGCCGGTCCGACATCGGCGAGCGGGGCCGGCACCTACACTGCCACGCCGCTGAAGTCGGCATCATCGTGGGATGTCTCGGAGCAGACTGGTGCGTTCACCTGGACGTATGACATGGCTGTTCCGCAGGCTACGGCCGGCCCGATCCCGAGCGTGGGTCTGTCTTATAATTCGCAGTCCGTCGACGGTCTGACCGGGTCGACGAACAACCAGCCCTCGATGGTCGGGGAAGGCTGGGACCTGATGGGCGGCGGCTCTATCGACCGCAGTTACGTCCCCTGCGCCAAAGATGACGGCACCTCGGGTCCGGTCGCGAGCTCTGGCGACCTGTGCTGGAAATCGGACAATGCGACGGTCTCGTTCGCGGGCCACTCAGGAGCACTGATCAAAGACGCCGCGACGGGCGTGTGGCGCCTGCAGAACGACGACGGTACGCGGTTTGAGCGTCTGCAGGGCACCGCGCAGGGCTGCGGAGTGAACGGCACCGTGAGCAACGACTGCTGGCGGATGACTACCACCGATGGGACGCAGTACTACTTTGGCCTCAACCAGCTGCCCGGCTGGAGCACGGGCAAGGCGGTGACCAACTCCACCTGGACTGTGCCGGTGTTCGGCAACGATACGGGCGAACCGTGCAAGGCGGCCACATTCGCGACCTCCTCGTGCCTGCAGGCGTGGCGGTGGAACCTCGACTATGTCGTCGATGTGCACGGCAACGCGCAGACCCTGTACTACACCGCGGAGTCCAACAAGTACGCCAAGAACGGCACCGGCGCCACCAGCTACCAGCGCGGGGGAGTCCTCTCACGCATTGAGTACGGCTTGCGCTCGACCAACATCTATGTCGCGAACGCGGCAGGCTACAAAGTCCAGTTCGGCTACGACTCCCGTGGCCGCTGCAACGATGCCACCGGCGCTACCTGCACCACGGGTGCGCTGGATGCTGCTGTCGCGCCGGCGACTCCGTCCGCCTACCCGGACGTACCGTTCGACCAGCTGTGCACAGGCACGTCGTGCACCGCAGCACAGATCTCCCCCACCTTCTTCACCAACGCACGGCTTAGCGCCGTCGAGACGCAGGTGCTCGTATCGGGCGTTTACCAGAAGGTCAACGCGTGGGCGCTGTCGCACTCGTTCCCGGCCCCCGGCGACGGCACAAGCCCCGCCCTGTGGCTGACGAAGGTGCAGCGCACCGGCACGGCCGCCGGCCAGACGGCGACTGTGGAGCCGGCGACGGAGTTCTCCGGTGTCACGATGCAGAACCGGGTATGGGTCGTCGACGGATTCGTGCCGCTGGACAAATGGCGCCTCAGCTCTATCAAGACCAGCCTCGGCGGCGTGATCAGCGTCAACTACGCCGCACAGCAGTGCACGGCCGCCGAAGCCTCTACGATTCTCGCCGCGCCGGAGAACAACACGAAGTGGTGCTTCCCGGAGTGGTGGCAGCCCGACACGTCCGTGCCAGTCCCCTCGAGACTGGATCTGTTCCACAAGTACCCGGTCACCTCCATACAGGTCGACGGTGTCACGGGCGGCGGACTGAGCACGACCCAGCGCACCTCCTACACGTACGGCACACCCCGGTGGCGGTACAACGACTCGCCGTTCACGCCGGCCAACTCCAGGACCTGGGGAGTGTTCGCCGGTGTCGACACCGTCGAGGTGCGTGAGGGATCCGCGGACACTCCGTCGGCGCAGAAGGTGACGAAGTACACCTACTACCAGGGCATGAACGGCGACCGCGCCAACGCGGCGGGCGCGACCCGCACCGCGACCGTGACCGGCACAGCGATCCCCGACGAGCGTTGGTTCGCGGGCCAGCTGTATCGGCAGCAGACGCTGCTCGGCGTCGGCGGCGCGGTCGTGTCCGACCAGATCAGCACCCCATGGAACTCCGCGGTCACCGCCAACGACGGCACCCGCCAGGCCCGAATGACCGCCGTCGGCCAAACCGTGCTCACGGAGCCGCTGTCTACCGGAGGAGCCCGCACCGTCGACACCCGCACGACGTTCGACGCGACCTACGGCTACCCGCTGACGGTGTCGACGATCCCCTCGGATGCTGCCGCGAAGTGCTCCACCACGACCTACGCTGCACCGAACACGGCGGCGTGGGTGCTCGGGCTGCTGGTGATGCGGTGAGCAGCACGGTCTTGGTCATCCGCGTCGTCGTCCTGCCTGCCGCATCGTTCTGGGGAGCGACTGACGGCAGCCGGACGCGGCCGTGGAGACGTCGG
>Ga0164308_10001497_pt1 | contig 12437 bp, 10 predicted proteins | sample Whisoiple_246_MG_FD_109983 | JGI IMG/M metagenome (GOLD analysis project Ga0164308, IMG submission 109983) | Soil microbial communities amended with fresh organic matter from upstate New York, USA - Whitman soil sample_246_MG | ecosystem: Environmental > Terrestrial > Soil > Unclassified >... | reverse complement strand
CCTCCCCGGCCGGGCGGGGCGTGCCCTGGCCCCACGTGGTGAGCGTGGCGCGCTCCGCCGGGGCCGTGAGCTCCAGCCGCTCCACCGGGGTGCCGGGCGTGGTGACCGCCTGATCGAGCAGATACAGGAAGTTCTCCGCCATCCGCTCGATCCGGTCCCGGTCGAAGAGCGCGGTGGGGTAGATGAACTCCCCTCCCATGGAACCGTCCGGACGCTCCGTCAGATGCAGGGAGAGGTCGAAGGCGGAGCTGCGCGTTCCGCCGTCCACCCGGGTGACCCGCATGCCCGGCAGTGCGAACGGGCGGCGGTGCGCGTTGTGCAGGGCGAACCCCGCCTGGAAGACCGGGTTGCGGCCCGCGTCCCGTTCGGGGGCGAGGGCCGCGACCACCCGCTCGAAGGGCACCTCCTGATGGCTGTAGGCGTCCAGGGTGGTGTGCTTCACCCGGGACAGCAGCTCCCGGAAGTCCGGTGCGCCACCCAGATCCGTACGCAGCACGACCGTGTTCAGGAACAGGCCGATCAGCCGCTCGAGCCGGGCGTCGTCCCGGTTGGCGAGGGAGACCCCGACCGCGATGTCCTCCGCGCCGGAATAGCGGGCGAGAAGCAGCTGGTAGGCGGCCAGCCCGGCCATGAAGACGGTGGTTCCCTGCTCCTTGGCGAGCGCGGAGAAACGGGTCGCCAGCGATGCCGGCACGGTGAACGCCACCGTGTCCCCCGAGGCGTCCCAACGCGGCGGACGCGGACGGTCGGTGGGCAGCTCCAGAGGCGCCGCTCCCGACAGCTGCTGCCTCCAGTAACGGAGTTGTTGATCCATCAGTTCCGGCTGCGCCGACCACCACTCGCGCTGCCATTCCGCGTAGTCGGCGTACTGGAGCTCCACGGGCTCCAGGGGTTCCGGCGTCGGATCGCGGTCGGAGGCGAACACGCCGTACAGCTCGCGCAGTTCGTCGGCGAGAAGGCCCCAGGACCAGCCGTCGAAGGCGATGTGGTGAAAGGTGAGCAGCAGGGCCCAGTCCTCCGGTGCCAGCCGGACCACGGCCACCCGCCAGGAATGGTCCCGGCGCAGGTCGATCGGCGTGCCGGCCCAGCTCGCGCCGAACTCCCGCAGGCTCTGCTCGCGCCGGTCGGCGGGGACATCACCGAGATCGGCGAACTCAGGTTTCACCGGCTCGGGTTCGTCGATGACCTGGACGGCGACGCCGTCCTCGTCGGCGTACCGGGTGCGCAGTACCTCGTGCCGGGCGGCTGTCTCCGTGAGCGCGGCGGTCAGCGCCCCCGTGTCCAGCGGTCCCCGGATTCTGAAGGTCTCGTGCATCAGGTACTCGGCGGCGTCACCCGACCTGAGCTGGTCGAGCAACCAGAGCTGTTCCTGTGCGAAGGACAGCGGATATCCGCCGTCGACGGGTGCCATCGGTCGTGTCTCCCTGGGCATGTGGTGATGGGGCGGTAGGTGTACGGGAACGGGCGGAGAGTCAGCCCCGCTCGACCGGTCCGCTGGAGGGCTCGGCCATGGCGACGGCGATCTTCCGGGGGCCGGTGAACGGCTCCCGGGCGTGCGCGGCGAGCATGTTGTCCACGACCAGCACGTCTCCCTGCTGCCAGTCGAAGCGCCGCTGTTCGGCGCGGTAGCAGTCCCTCAGATGGCTCACCACCTCGTCCGGGACCGGGGCGCCGTCGCCGTAGTACGTGTTGGTCGGCAGGTCCGGCTCGTCGTACATCTCCCGCAGCGCTGCGCAGAGGTCGGGCCCCAGCGTGGTGACATGGAAGAACGTCAGGTGGTTGAACCACACCCGCTCCCCGGTCACCGGGTGGTGGTGCACCGCCTCGCGGCGGGCGCGCGTCCGCAGGCCTCCGGCGGTCCACTCGGCGACGACCCCGTTGCGCGCGCAGTAGGCCTCCACCTGGGCCCGGTCCTCGGTGTTGAAGGCGTGCTGCCACGGGACGCCGAATCCGTCCGTGAAGTTGCGCACCACCATCCAGCCGCGGGCGGCGAACTCCTCCCGGACCTCCGGGGCGATGGCGGCCAGCACCCGCCGGGTGTCGGCGAGCGGGGTGGAGCCGAGAGTGTCGGGCGGGGTCACGCAGGAGAAGAACAGGGTCAGCGGCCAGGTGGCCTGGTAGGAGTTCTCGTTGTGCAGGAAGATCTCCTCCGAAGGCGGATAGTCGGTCGAGGTGTACACCTGGCCCTTGATGGTGGACCGGGGAGAGGAGCGCTCGGCGTACGTCAGCGGCTCGCCACCGATGGTGCGGACCGTCTGCTCGAAGCCGTCCACCCCGTCGTGGCCGAAGCCGCGCAGCAGGACGGCGCCGTGCTCGCGCAGCCGGGCGCGGATCTCCTGGCGGGCGGCGGTCAGCTGGTCGGCCGGAGAGTCCTTGCCGGTTGCGGCGGTCATCAGATGGGGCAGCGTCTGTCCGGACGCCCGAGGCCCGCCGGCCGCCGGCGCGAACAGCGCTGAAGGGTTCGCAGTCATACCCGTCAGGGTCGGCGCACCACTCCCCGTCGGGCAGAGAACATCCGGCGGAGTCGTCGGCACGGCAGGTGCGCGCCTTTCTGCGCGTCCTTCCCTGGGCCGCCCGTCGCTCGCCGGGCACGCTGGCGGCACCGTGCGCTCGGCCGTCCAACCGGTGTGCCGGGCATCGTGTGCGGTTGTCGAAAGGATTCCCCATGTCTGAGTGGAGAGCATGTCCATGAGCAGGGTCGCCGAGGACGCGGGTGTCGTTCCCGCGCCGCCGCCACTGCGGCGCAACCGGGATTTCATGTTGTTGTGGAGCGGTTCGGCGGTGGCGATCATCGGCTCCACGGCCTCCACGGTGGCCTATCCGCTGCTGGTGCTCGCGGTGACGGGCTCGCCTTCCGCCGCCGGGGTGGTCGGCTTCGTCGTCCTGCTGCCCGCCCTGCTCTTCCAGCTTCCGGCCGGGGTCCTGGTCGACAGCTGGAACCGCAGACGGGTGATGATCTGGTGCGACGGGCTGCGGGCGGCCGGCGCGGCCACGGTGGTGCTGGCGCTGCTCGCCGGTGAACTGCGGCTGGCGCACGTGATGGTGGTCGGCTTCGTGGAGGGCACCCTCACGGTGCTCAACGGCCTCGCCTCCACCGCGGCGGTGCCCAACGTGGTGCACCGCAGCCAGCTGTCGGCGGCACTCGCGGGGAACGAGGCGCGCGGCCGGGCCGCCACCATGATCGGGACCCCGTTGGGCGGCATCCTGTTCGGCCTCGGCCGGGCGGTGCCGTTCGTGCTGGAGACCTTGGCCTATCTGGTGTCGCTGGCGACGCTGCTGGGCATCCGGAAGGAATTCCAGGCGGCACGTCCCGGCGAACCCGCGCCGGCCGGGAACGGCCCGGGCGGCGACGCCGCGACGGGCAGCCGTCGTGACCGCGCCCTGCGGCAGGCGGGCCGGATGGCCGAAGGGCTCACCTGGCTGTGGCGGCGGCCCCTGCTGCGGACCACCGCGCTCCTGGTGGCCGGCAGCAACCTGCTCTTCCGCGCCCTCTTCCTGGTGATGATCGTGCTGCTCGCCGAGGAGGGCGCCGGCCCGGCCGCGATCGGCCTGCTCATCGGCGTGGCCGGCGGCTGCGGCATGCTCGGTTCCCTGGTCGCAGGCTGGTTCGGACGCACCCTGAGGCTGAACGCCCTGGTCATCGGCGCCAACTGGGTCTGGGCGCTGCTGATGTGCGTGCTGGCCTTCAGCGGCGGGCTCTGGCCTGCAGCGATCGCCTACACCGCCATGTGGTTCGTCGGACCCATCTGGAACGTGGCGGTGGGCAGCTACCAGCTGACCGTCACCCCCGACGATCTGCGAGGCCGGGTGCTCAGCGCATCCAGCCTGCTGGCCAACGGCGCCCTGCCGCTGGGCGCCCTCGTCGGCGGCCTGCTCCTGGACGCCTTCGGGGTACGGGCCGCGGCGACGGTCCTGGCCGGGTGGATGGTGCTGATGGCGCTGGCCGCCACCCTTGCCCGCCCGGTACGCCGGGCGACCATGACCGCGATCAACGACCCGGCAGGTCCGGCCCCCGCCGAGTCCCGGGCGGTCCCCACGACCGCCGCCGACTCACACTGAGACGACCGCCCCCATCCCCGCCCCCGCCCGACACACGCAGGAGACCACGCCATGTTCCGCACCATGTTCAAGTCCAAGATCCACCGTGCCACCGTCACCCAGGCCGATCTGCACTACGTCGGATCGCTGACGATCGACGAGGACCTGATGGACGCCGCCGACCTGCTCCCCGGCGAGCAGGTCCAGATCGTCGACATCACCAACGGCGCCCGGCTGGAGACCTATGTGATCTCCGGGGAACGCGGCAGCGGCGTCATCGGGATCAACGGAGCGGCGGCCCGCCTGGTGCAGCCGGGCGATCTCGTCATCATCATCTCGTACGCCTCCGTGGCGGACGCCGAGGCCAAGGCGCTCGTGCCCTGCGTGGTCCATGTGGACCAGCACAACCGGCAGGTGTCGCTGACCGGTTCGGACCTTGCCGAGCCGGTACCGGGCAGCGGCACCGTCCGGGGCGACCTCCTCCGTCCCGGGAACTGAGAACCGGCCCGAGGACCCGGGAAGGGCGCCGGCCCGGCGCCCTTCCTCAGGCCACCGGGCGGAGGCGCGGGCCGGTCAGATGAGACCGGCCCGCACGGCGCGTGCCACCGCATGAGCGCGGTTGCGCACCTGGAGCCGGGCCATCAGCTCGTAGATGACGTTCTTGACGGTGTGCTCCGAGCAGGACAGCGCGCGGGCGATCACCGCGTTGCCATGGCCCTCGGCGACCAGGGTGAGTACCACGGTCTGGCGCGGCGTGAGCGGAGCAACCGCCTGCTGCGCACGGGGGATGCCGGGGGCCGGCGCCACGGGCCGCTGTGCGGTGCCCAGCAGACGTACCAGGACGCCGTAGGGCACCCGGCCGTCACCGTGGTGCGCGGAGTGCACGGCGGCCACCAACTGCTCCGGGTGGGCGTCGGCGGTGCGCAGGATGGTCCGGGCCCCCACCCGCACGGCGCGCAGCACGCTGTCGGGGGAGACCAACTGGGCTGCCACCAGAAACCCTCGGCGGTCCGGGTCGTCCGGAGGCGAGCAGGAATCCACCGCCTCGTCCACGGTGCGGCCGGCGGCCAGCAGCACGACCCCGGGGCCCGGCTGCGAGTCCTCCGCGAGCGGGATACCGGCCCTGGTGAGCCGCTGGTGCCAGGACCGGCGCAGGCCGTCGTTGGCGGCGCGCACATGGACGCGTACCGGTGCGGGGCCGTAGGACGCGGGGATCCCCGGGACGTGGTGGCCGGGCAGTCTCGCGGGGCTCACAGCAGACCCGCCCGCAGCACGTAGGCGACCGCGTGGGCGCGGTTCTTCAGCCGGAACCGCTGCGTCACGTTGTGCAGGACCGTGGTCACCGTCCGCACCGAATAGCAGAGTTCGTCCGCTATCGCGCTGGTCTCATGTCCGTCGGCGACCAGCCGCAACACCGCGCGCTCCCTTTCGCTGAGCCCCGCGGCACCCCAGGAGTCGGCGACGCCCGGGTCGGCGCCCTCCGCGCGCTGCTCCAGGAGCCCGTCCAGCAGATCGGGCGGCACCGCGCAGTCACCGCCGGCCGCGGCCAGGACGGCGTGGGCCAGGCGCGGACCACTGGTCTCACGGCGGCGCAGCAGGCCCCGGGCCCCTGTGGCGATGGCGTGCAGTGCCTCCACCGGGCCCAGTTCGGTGGCGACCAGGACGACCTCCGGACGGTGCTCGGCGGCCCGGGTGCGACGCAGCAGGTCCAAGACCGGTTCGGCCACCCGGTCGACCACGACCACCGTCACATCGGGCCGTTGCTCCCCGACGACAGGCCGTACCTCCGCGAAGCCGTCCAGCGCGCTCAGAGTGCCGGCCTCCAGCACCGGGTCCAGAGCGATGACGCTCACCCGCACCGGATTCCTCATGGATCCTCCTCGGTTCGTGCCGGCTCTCGCCGGCACCACCGAGCATCGTGGCCGCGGCCACGCGGGACATCGGTGCGCGGCACCCAGATTTGTGCCGTACCCCGCCCCCTGCCCGTCCACCGGAGTCTTCGCCGCCCTACGCCCGGGCGGACGCGTCGGGCAGAACCGGTTGTTCCCCTTCCAGGCCGCTCTCGTCCGACCGGTCCTCCAACCCCGTGCTGGCCTGCCCGGGAGCGGTTTTCGGACCGAGGTGGGGACGCGCAGGCGAAATATGGGGGGCCGTTCCCCATAGATCTTCTCGTCCGGCGCCCCACCTGGGGCACCGGACGAGAAGGGCTGCCCGCTCAGCCGGAACCGGTCGCCCGGGGCTCCGGCAGGAAGCCGGTGATCTCGGTGCCCACACCCGCTGCACGGGCCCGGCGGAGCACCAGCCCGGCCAGCGCCAGGTCCAGCACACCGAGTCCGAACGGCGAGAACAGCGTGATGCGTCGCGGGTCGCGGTGGTCCGCGTCCGTCTTCCGCAGGAGCTCCCCGAGGGTGCTGTCGATGAAGGACCGGCTGCCCGACCGGGTCTCCGCCAGGTGCACGGAGGTGGCGGCCCGGCAGACGTGGTCGGGGTCGTCCACCACGTTCACCGCGTCCAGCACGCCTTCCACCGTGACGTCCCGCAGCGAGACGTGCAGTACCAGGGTGCCGGGACGACACGCGCGCAGGTCCAGGTGCGGCACGGTGGCCGTGGTCGCCAGGCTCACCAGCCGGTGCGTGCCCAGCGCTTCCTCGGCGCTGTCCGCCACACGCACGACTCGTCCGGCCCCGCCGAACTCCGAGGCGCAGCGCTCCCGGAACTCCTCTGCCCGGCCGGCGTCCAGATCGAAGACGGTGACGTCGGTCAGCTCGGGCCGTACCACCAACAGGAAGCGAAGAACCTCGAAGTTGATCACACCGCAGCCGATCAGCGCGACACCGGTCTCCTGACCGCCCTCGGCCGGGAGGCTGGCGGCGGCGAGCGCGGCGCTCGCCGCAGTGCGCCGGGCTGAGATGGTGGAGCCCTCGACCAGAGCCACCGGCTGTCCGGTACGCATGGAGTTGACGATGATCGCGGCGGAGGCGCGCTCCAGGCCGTCGGCGACATTGCCGGGGAAGGAGGCGATCCACTTCATCCCGGCCAGGGGCTCCGGCCCGCCCAGATAGGCCGGCAGCCCGATGATCCGGTTGCGGGTGTCGTCCGGGAAGCGGAGGAACACCGAGTGGGGCAGCGACGTCTCCTCGTCGGCATGGCGCAGATACGCCTCCCGTACAGCGTCCAGCACCTCCCGCTCCCTGCCGTCCAGAAGCCGCCGGACGTCTCCGTTGCCGAGCGTCAGCACGGTGCCACCTCGGTCATCTCGCTGGTGTCGGCCACGTCGGCCACCTCGTCCTTCCACAGGTGGGTGACCTCGCCGAACTGAGCCTTCACCCACCCGTCGTCGTAGATCGTGTTCAGATAGCGTTCGCCGCGGTCCGGCATCAGCAGCACGCACGAGGAGCCGTCCGGAATGCGTCCGCTCAGCCGTTCCAGGGCCGTGGCCACCGCGCCTGACGAGCCGCCCAGCAGCAGCCCCTCGCGTAGCGCCAGGCGGCGGCAGCCCACCAGGCTGTCCAGATCGCTGACGTGCACCACCTCGTCGGCGAGACCGCCCCGGTAGAGCGGTGGGCGCACTGCCGCACCATGACCGGGGATCAGCCGGCGAGCGGTCGGCGGCCGGAAGATCGCACTGCCCTCGGCGTCCACGGTGATCACCCGGGTGGGAAGCCGGTGGTCGCGGATCAGGTCACCGCAGCCACGCAGGGTGCCGGAGGAGCTGATCGTGCAGAACAGGTAGTCGGGTGCCTGGCCCAGGTCCTCCACGATCTCCGTCATGGTGATCCGGTGTGCCCAGGCGTTGCGGGGGTTGGCGTACTGGTTGGGCCAGTACGCCCCGGGCACCGCCGCGACCAGCTCCCGCACCCGCGCGATCCGCACCGGCTGGAACTCACCGGTGACGGGGTCGCCTTCGTCGACGGTGTGCACCTCGGCACCGAGCGCTCGCATGATCGCGATGTTCTGCGGATTGGTCCGCGGGTCCACCACACAGATGAACCTGAGATCCATGGCACGGCACATCTGCGCCATGCCGACACCGAGGTTTCCGGAGCTGGACTCGACCACGGTGCCGGTGCCGGGCACCACCGCGCCGGTGGCGACCGCGTGGCTCAGCATGGTGTAGGCGGACCGGTCCTTGATGCTGCCGCCGGGACTGACCGACTCCAGCTTGGCCCAGACCCGGAACCGGGCACCGGGCAGCAGCCGGGTCAATTCCACCAGAGGTGTCCCGCCGACGGCGGACAGTGCCCCGGTGCGGTCAGCGCCGTACGCGGTGGGCGCGGGTCCGGACGGATCGGTGGCGTCGGGTGGTATGGCTTCCTGGTCCGCCCGCGCTACGGGCGCCGGCCTGTATCTCGGCTGGGAGACGGAGTTCATCGCCGGGTTTCCCCTCGGTGTCGGTAGGCGGATCAGACCGGGATGCTCTGTCGTCCGCCCTGACCGCCCGCCGCCCCGGCGGCATCGCTCTCCATCCGGCGGCGCAGACTGGCGGGACGCATGTCCGTCCACACCCGGCCGATGTGCTCCAGGCACTCCTGCTTGGTGCCCTCGGTCCCCTCGGCCCGCCAGCCCGCGGGCAGTTCGCGGTCGGCCTGCCAGATCGAGTACTGCTCCTCGTCGTTGAGCACGACGCGGTAGACGCTTTCGGTGTGGTCGGACATCGCCGTCCCTCTTCGGTAGGTGGGGGCGCAGGGATCGATACCGCGCCAGAGCGAGCGTCCCTTTTGACGACGACCGGCCGTAGAGACAAAAGGGCAGCGGTGACGGCGACGGCGGGCCGCTGTTCCTTCCCCTGCCAAAACGATCGGCGTGTACCGCTCGACTTCTCGGAGGGACGTTCGTCGGTCGATGTCTGTTCCTGCTGCCGTTGATGCCAGCTGATCCGAGGTTGCCGTGCCGCACGGCCGTGCAGCAGGATCGGGTCATGTCCCGATCAGTAGGACCGCACACCGCTGACCCATGTCCCCGGTGCCTCGTCGAAGCGGTCCGTCCGGGCTCCCCGATGACGGTCGAGGGGCGCGATGTGGTCGGCTACCTCTGCGAGCAGTGCACGCACGTGTGGAACCGGCCGGTCGAGGGCGATCTGGAGGTCCACGACGTCGTCAGGGTGGATCTCCCCGGCGCCACGCTCTACGGCACCGTTCGGCAGGTGGAAGAAGACCGTGTCCGGGTACGCGTCCAGGACGGTCAGCGGCTGCTGTGGGCCGAGCGTTGGCGACTCATCCTCCACTGACCGACAGCCGACGCCATGAGCCGGGTATGCCGGGGCAGGGCTGCCGGTCGCAGACCGACTGCCCGCTCCATGGTGGAACTGCCGCTGTCCGCGATGTCACCCTTCCCGGCGCAGCGTCAGCATCCTGCTCGCGTAACCGCCCCGCGGGAGCTGAGCCGACAGTCCGTGCGCCATCAGCGCGGCACCGCTGCGCACGGTGCCCGCACGCGTGATCTCGCTGTCGTCGTCGACGCGGTACACGGCCTCGGGAACAAGGCCGCGCAGCCGCAGGCGGGGCAACGCCGCGCGTTCCTCGGGCCCGGCCCGCCACTGGAAGACCACGGACTCGTCGCCGTCGCGCGCCACGTACTGCACGGCGTGGGAACTGTCCGCCGGGGAGCCCAGCCTGTACTGCCGGCCGGTCTGGACGGTGGACCGCACCGTCTTGTACAGGGCTACGTACGCCGCCGTCTCGTCCAGTTCCGCCTCCGGCCAGCGCGTCAGGTCGCCGCCGATACCGAGCGCCCCGGCCATCGCGCTGTGCAGGCGGAAGCGGAGGGGCACGGTCCGCAGGGTGATCGGGTTCGGGCTGTCCGTCACCCAGGCGCCCATCACCTGCGCGGGATAGAGCTGCGAGAAGCCGTACTGGATGCCCAGCCGGTCGACCGCGTCCGTGTTGTCCGACGTCCACGCCTGATCGGTGCGGGCCAGGCTCGCCAGGTCGACGCGTCCGCCGCCGCCCGAGCAGGTCTCGATCCGCAGCGCCGGCCGCGCGGCCCGCAGCCGGTCCATGACCTCGTGCGCCCCGAGGGCGTGCCCGACGAACACCCTGCGTCCGTCGGGGTGGCGACCGGCGGAACCCGCCTCCGTGAACGACCGGTTGAAGTCCCACTTGAGGAAGTCCACAGCGAACGCGTCGACGGTGCGCAGCAGCCAGGTGAGCGCCCAGTCCGTCACCTCGGGCCGCGAGAAGTCGAGCACCAGCTGGTTGCGCAGGGTGTGGGCGGTGCGGTCGGGCAGGTGCAGCACCCACTCCGGGTGCGCGCGGAACAGATCACTGTCGGGATTGACCATCTCCGGCTCCACCCACAGCCCGAACCGCATGCCCAGCCCGTGGACGTGGTCGGCGAGCGGGCGCAGCCCGTCGGGGAAGGCGCCCGGCCGAGGGGTCCAGTCGCCGAGACCCGCGCGGTCGCTGTCGCGGGCCCCGAACCATCCGTCGTCGACCACGAACAGCTCGGCCCCGACGCGCGCGGCCAGGTCCGCCAGTTCCCGCTGCCCGTCGAAGGTGACGTCGAAGGCCGTCGCCTCCCAGGAGTTGTAGAGCACGGGGCGTGGTTCGTCGGGGGCGGGCAGCACGTATCGCCGTACGTAGGAGTGGTACGCCCGGGACGCTCCGCCGAACCCCCCTGGCGCGTACAGGCCGGTGCTCACGGGAGTGGTCCAGCTCGCGCCGGGCGCGAGGGTGATCTCCACGCCCTCGTGACCGCTGCCGCCCAGCACCCCGCACCGGCCCTCCGCGGACCGCACCGCCGTCATCCGCCAGCTTCCCGCGGTGGCGAGGGCGACCGTCCAGACCTCGCCCGTCTCCTCGGTGGCGTCCCCGGCGTCGAGGGCGAGCCAGGGGTTGCTCTGGTGACCCGTGTGACCACGCCGGCTGCTGACCGTCGTCTCGCCTACGGCGAGCGGGGTCCGCCGCAGCTGGAACTCGCCCGCCCACTGCCCGTGCACGGAACTCATCCGGTACGCGGGCAGGACCGGCAGATTCCACTGGGCGGCCGAATGCCGTACGAGCGAGAGCGCCGGCTCCTCGCCGGGCTCCGCCGGCCCGGGGCCCGTGTGCCGGAACACGGTCCAGCGTTCGATCACCGGGCAGTCCTGCCGGACGCGGTAGTGCAGCGTCCACGCGAGCGGGCGGCCGTGGTCGCGGAGCCTGACGGACAGCTCCGAGCTGTCGCCGTCCCGCCGGACGTCGTAGCCGTCCACGACGGGCTCGACCGCGCTGGTCCCGTCCCCGTACCGCACATCGAGTGCGGGCGGGGCGAACCGCACCTGTCCGTCGACCGCCAGTTCCTCCGTGCCGTCCAGGGGGCTGCGGAAACTGTCCGTAGCGGGGTCCGGCTCCAGCAGCGAGCGGGCGTCGTCGAGGGAGAGGGAGGCCCCCCAGTGGAGCGTGCGCACGGTCCCGGTCGCCGTGTCGACCCGCAGGACGTAGCTGGTGTCGGAGGCGCGGAGCAGCACGGTCCCCGACGGGCGGTCGATCTCGATGTGGGGCATCAGCGGTCTTCCTCGCGGTGTGGACGGGCGGGTTGCTCTGCGGTGCCGCCTTCCCGCAGGACGACGACATCTCCTGCCGGGACGACCACGGGCCCCGGCGGCACCGAGCCGTCGAGTCGTGTACGGCCGTCGAGAGGCACGCTCACATCCTCACCCGTGTGGTTGATGAGGAAGAGGTACGAGCGGTCGTCAGCCGCTCGGCGTACCGCTTCGACCCCGGCGGGTACGGACGCCGCGGGGGCCGCTCCGGCTTCCCGGCACACGGCGTCGATAAGGTCGCGCAGGGCGGGCGCCGGCAGCGTGGCGGCCGCGTACCAGCCGGCGCCGTCACCGTAGGAGTTCCGGGTCACCGCGGGACCGCCGGGGACGGGGCCGCCGTCGGGGCCGTCCGCGAACCGCAGCCGGACGGTGCAGCCGCGCGACTCGACACGCTCGGTCCACAGCCGTGCGCGGGAGCCGTCGGACAGCAGCACCGACTCGTCCTCCCGCAGGGGGATGTACTCGTCGACGACGAGGCCCAGGAGGTCGCGGAACGCGCCGGGGTGGGCCCCGGGGTGCATCCGGTCGTAGGCGTCCACGGCGCCGCTGAACGGGCCGAACACGGCGTGACCGCCGCCGCGCACGTAGGTGTGCAGTGCCTCGGCGTCCGCGGCGGAGACCAGATAGAGGCTGGGGGCGACGACGGCCGCGTAGGACGTCAGATCGGCGTCGGGTGCCACGAGGTCGCAGGTGACGCCGAGGTCCCACAGCGCCACGTACCACTGCCGGACCGTGTCCAGATAGCGCAGGCGCTCGGAGGGGCGGGCCTCCAGCTCCAGTGCCCACCAGGCATGCCAGTCGAAGAGCAGCGCCACGCTCGCCCGCACCCGGGTGCCCCGGACCTCGGCCAGGCCGGCGATCTCCGCGCCGAGGCCGG
>Ga0164308_10001496_pt1 | contig 12437 bp, 8 predicted proteins | sample Whisoiple_246_MG_FD_109983 | JGI IMG/M metagenome (GOLD analysis project Ga0164308, IMG submission 109983) | Soil microbial communities amended with fresh organic matter from upstate New York, USA - Whitman soil sample_246_MG | ecosystem: Environmental > Terrestrial > Soil > Unclassified >... | reverse complement strand
GGACGTACCGGGGTCCGTGTTTCCGAATTGTTTCCGAATCGAGTCAGTGTGCCACTCAGGGAAAATCGCTCAGATTCTTTGCAATCCGAAACACCGGCCGCAAAAAGAGCGCCGGTCCGCCGCGCGTGAACGCGCAATGGCGCGTCGCGTCAGACACTGACGCTCCGAGCTCGACCGCACCTGCCGGCCTAGCGGCCAAAGCCTGACTGGGTCTCGGGACGAGAGCGCAATTCGGGTACTGTACTGCCGTTCCCGTCCCGCCCCGATCGCCGAGCTGCCCCTCCGTCAATGCCGTCTCAGAATCAGTCTCAAGTTCCGGTCGGGACAGTCCTCGAGGGCAAGTTTCGGATCACCAAAGAGATCGGCCGCGGCGGCATGGCGGCAGTCTACGAGGCGGAGAACGTCGACATCGGTAAGCGAGTCGCGGTCAAGATCCTCGCCGCCGAGTTGATCACCTCGCGCGTCGTGCGCGAGCGCTTCATTCGTGAAGCGCGCGCAGCCGCCGCCATTCGCAGTCCTTACATCTGCGACGTGTACGACTCGGGCATGTTCGAGGAGCGCCCATTCTTGGTGATGGAGCTGCTCGAAGGCGAGAGCCTGTACGATCTGATGACTCGCGTGCGACAGATCGACGTCGAAACCACGCTGCGCATCGCGACACACACCGCCCGCGGCCTGGCCAAAGCCCACGAGTCGAACGTGGTGCATCGCGATCTGAAGCCCGAAAACATTTTCCTGACCAAGGACGAGGAGGGCAAGCTCGTCGTCAAAATCGTGGATTTCGGCTTGGCGAAGTTTTACGAGCCGACGACGCCCGACGCGCAGACCGTGCGCTTGACCCGCGAAGGCGCGCTATTTGGCACGCCGGCGTACATGAGCCCCGAACAGGCAAAGGGTAAGGGTGAGGTCGACCACCGCGCCGACCTGTGGGCGCTCGGTTGCATCGTGTACGAGTGTCTGACCGCCCAAACGGTGTGGAACGTGGAGCAAGGCGTAGCCATGATATTGGCGCAAATCGCCAGCGCCCCGCTGCCCAAACCGAGCAAACTGCGCCCCGATCTGCCGCCCAGTTTCGACGTCTGGTTCACACGCGCGTTGGATCGGGATCCGAACAAGCGCTACCAGACGGCGCGCGAACTCTCGGACTCGCTGTCCAAAGCACTGCTCGGTGGCCGCGGGCCAGCGCGTGGTGTGTCCTTGTCGAGCGACGACGAAGGCATGGTGGTCGATGAGCTGATCGCCAGCGAAACCGCGCCGCCCGCGAGTCAGCCGATGACCGAACGTGCGCCACCGAGCCCGCCGCGGCCTGCACCGCCACCGGTAGTGGAGCCGACGCCCGTGCTGGGCGCGAGCGCCGCGCCGGTGCCTTCGATGCGCCCCGAATCGCGGACGGGCCGTGCGATTTCGGTCTTGCTCTTGCTCTCTGCCCTGAGCCTGGGCGCGTACGCCGTCTGGTTATACGTCTTGCATCCGCCGGGACAACCCGCGGCGGTTCGTACCGCTGTGCCCAAGGCCCGCCCCACGAGTTCGACGCCGCCCTTGAGCCAAGCTGCAGCCAGTGCCGCGCGCGCGGCCGAGGCCGAGGCCTACGCGATGAAAATTTCACGCGCTCAAGAGCTGCTCGCGAACGGTGACGGCAAAGCCTCTCTCGACGCTTTCAAGGACGCGATGAAGGGTGGAGCGGCGGTTGCCCGCTCGGTGCTCTCGCACATGTCGACCGCGATCGAGGAACCGAGCGGTCCATGCAAGCTCACCGGCATCGGACGGCCGCGACCATACGCCATCGAGGTCCCCCCCATCTCGCGTCCGACCTTGCTGCACAGCAGCGCGGGCACGGTTTTCGTTTGGATCGACAACCACCAGGATCCCAAGAAAAAGCAGGCCTATGCCGTGCTGCTCGACGACGCGCTGCGACGCACGTCGCCCGAGGTCCCGCTGACGCCCGAGGTTTCGTCCGCGCGCCAAGTGCAACTCGTGCCGGCTGGCGAGCGCTTCGTGCTGTTGTACTGGGACGATGGTGGGAGCGAGCCGGGAGTCTACGCGCGTTTCGTCTCTCACGATGGTCACATCGCCGGACCTCCGCGCCGCATTTCCGGCGTGAAGAAGGGCGAACTATCGGCCGCGCTGGCCGTGAACGGCAATCGATTCTGGGCCGTCTGGCAAGAAGAGCTCGAGAAAGGCTCGTCGGACATCATGGCTCGCGAGCTGGACGCGGACCTCACGCCAGTCGGCGAAGCGATCCGCTTGACCGCGATCCCGCCCGCCAAAGGCGCGAGCTTCGGGGCAGGCACGCCCACCGTCGCGGTGCAGAACGGGCATCTGTACGTCGCCTTCTCGGTCAACCGCGGCTACGAGCGAATCCAGATGTATCTGTCGCGCATCGCGCTCAGCGACCCGAGCTTGAAGACTGGCCTTTTGACGACCAAAAAGACGGCCGGCAAAGAGCGCTTCCTCGGGCAACCGCAGATGCTGAGCGCCAAAGAAGGCAAGCACACCACCCCGGTGTTGGCCTGCTCCTCGGAAGGCTGCTTCGTGGCCTGGGACGACGAGAAGGCCGGAGCGTCCGTCGCGTTCGTCGATAAGGACAAGGGACAAATGCTGTGGCGGCGGGATTTGCCAGCGAAGGTCGTGCGCCCGGCGGTGGCCGCTAGCGGCAATACCGCGGTCATTTCCTGGTTCGACGAATCCCGGCTGCGGCTTGCCCAGCTGACCCGAGACGGCCTGGGCGCGGTCACTTCACTCAGCCGTGTGAGCGGTTTTCAGCCTCAACCCGATCTCGCCGCAGGCGAAAAACCGGGACAGTGGTACGTTTCCTGGCGCGACTTCGAGTCTGCACACTTCGAGGTGTTCGCCCTGCGTACGGATTGCCCTTGAAAAACCGGGAAGCAAAAGACACGGAGCAATACTCGGGCTCACAGCCCATTGCGCATCTTTTGTCGATCCCTTCCCGCGCAGCGATCCGACGCTCGCCGCTCGAGACCAGCCGCGTCGTGCTCGTGCCGCTCGAGCTCGGTGATGGCAGCGAGTTGTGGGAGGCAGTCGATGGTTCGCGCTGGCACCTCGAGCGGTGGCTGCCCTGGGTGCCGTTCAACAACGCGCCGGAAGCCAGCGTGCGGTATGCGGAGGCCTGCGTGTCGGATTGGGACGCGGGTCGAGCCGTGCGATTCGCAATTCGCGATCGGCAAACGCGCGCGCTGCTGGGCGTCGTGGGTCTGGATTCATGCGTGCATTTGCACCGCTCGTGTGAGCTCGGCTATTGGCTGCGGAGAGATGCCACAGGTCGTGGCATCATGACCGAGGCTGCCCGAGCCTGCGTGGATTTTGCTTTTGGACGCATGGCGGTGCATCGCATTCGTTGCGCGGCTGCCACGGACAACAGCGCCAGCCTGCGCGTGATCGCCCGGCTCGGTTTTCGCTTCGAAGGCATCGCACGGCAGGCCGAGCTGGTGGGCGCACGCTGGCTCGATCACGCCATTTTCGCGCGCCTGTCTGGCGACGAGTGAAAACCGTCAACTCGCGCATCCCTCGCGAGCACCGGCCGACGCGCACGCTCAACACGCGGCTGCGCCAGATTCCGTTCTTGGTCATCGCTCCGATGGTGGTGTTGATCGTCGGTCTCGCCGCGGGCATCGCGCTGGCGGTTTCTGGAACCAGCCGCCTGCGCGCACAGAGTGACGAAGCCGCGGCGCTGCGCTGTCGCCTGTTGGCACTCACGCTCGCCGAACGACTGCGTCGTACCTCCGAAGAAGATCGCCCGATCGTGCTGGAACGTGCGGCGCGCAGGTCCGGGGCCGAGCTGCTACTGGTCAGCGCCGCGGGGCAGATCGTCGTCGATGCGTCACAGGGTCCTCCGCCCAAGCCTCGCCTGCTCGAGATGATGGTCGCCGGTGAGGGCGAAACCACGACCGAGCTCGGACGGTCGCGCTTCTTCTCCGCCGCCTTCCCCAGCCCGAACGAGTACATGAACGTGCTCTCGTTCGTGGCCGCGCCCGCCACTCCCTTCGCCACCGGATCGCTGTTGGTCTGGATGGCGGCCTTGACCGCGCTCTTGGTCGGCGTCGCCGCTTTGGTCGCGCTGGCCTTGGCGCGCGACGTGCACGCGGACGTGACGTTCGTGCGCAATCGAATCGTGGAGATGGCGCGCGAGGGCGCAGACCCGACCGGTAAACCGATCCCGGTCCGTTCGGTGGATTTGGTCGGCCTGCTCACCAGCGCGTTCAACGTGCTGGTCGACCGGTTTACCGCCGCGGAGCATGCCTATCGCCAGGATTTGTCGGGCGCGCTCGCTTACGATCGCGATCGCAGCGACTTTCTCGCGGCATTGAGCCACGAGCTGCGCACGCCACTGAACGCGATTTTGGGCTTCACCGACGTGCTGCTGAGCGAGGTCGATGGCCCGCTCAGCGCCGATGCGCGCGAAAATCTCTCGGTCGTACGCAATAGCGGGCAACACCTGCGAGCGCTGATCGACGACATCTTGGATCTCTCCGCACTCGAATCGGGCGAGCTTCGACTCACGTGCAAGATGATCGACGTGTTCTCGATTGGCCAAGAGGTGGTGCGGGAAGCGAGCATCGTAGCCGAGGGCAAACAGCTCGAGATCAACGTGGTCGGCAACCGGGCCATGGCTTACGCCGACGGCCGCCGAGTGCGCCAAATCATCAGCAACGTCGTCGGGAACGCGATCAAATTCACCTCCCGCGGCGGCGTGCTGCTGCGCATCGATCCGCGTGATGGCGGCGTGACCATCGCCATCAGCGACACCGGGCCGGGCATCGCCCGCGAGGATCACGAAGCGATTTTTCAGGAGTATTGGCAAGCCGGCGACGTCAAACGCCAGCGCGTCGGTACTGGGTTGGGGCTGGCGATCACTCGGCGCTTGGTGCAAATGCATCGCGGCTTCATCGATTTGCGCAGTCAGTTGGGCAAAGGTTCGACTTTCACCATCGTCTTGCCGTCGCAGCCGCCGGTCGTGGTCAGCCAGCGACCACCGGACCCGGTGCCCGACGAAATCACCGACGCCGGCAAGAGCGTGGGGGGCCGAGCGTGAACGCAGCGGCCGCGCACTTGCAGCGTCGCGTGCTCGGCATCGAGGCGCTGTTCACGCTCGCTTCGAGCGCGCTGTTGGCGCTGTTGACCTCGCATTTTTTGGTCTTGAGCGGGCAGGTGGCGTTCGATGGCGCAGAAACGCTCGGTGTATCTTTGCTCGCCGGTGGTGTGCTCGAAGTGGGGCGCTGCTTCTGGCGCATGCGTCGCTATCGCTTCGTACTGCGCACATTGGCCCTGGGCGGCAAAGCCGTCGAAGTGCGGGAGTTGTTCGCTCTGAGCAGCGAGCCGGCGTACGTGGTCTTCGGCTGGCTTGCCTCGTCGATGCTGAGCATCGGCGTGTTTCACACGCTTCTGCGACCCAAGTTGGTGGATTTTTCGACGGGCATGAACCTCGCGCTATTCGGCGTGGTGATCGTCTCTGCGGCGTCACTGCCGCTGTTCGTCGTGGTTCGCTCCGCGTTCCTGCGCGCGCTCGAGCTCGCCCCGCCCGAGCTGATGCGGGAGGTGGTAGAAGACGCCGACAAGCGAGGCGTGATCGAGCGGCGCATTCCCCGACGCTTGGTGGCGGCCGTCACCACGCCCGTGGTGTTTCTGGTCTTCGGCTGCGCGCTCATCGTCGGTTCGCATTTGCGCCGGGCGGACGAGCGTAGCCGCGAGGAAACGGCCCGGGTTTTGGCTCGCGCAGCGCTCGAACCCCGGCCCGGCGTAGCCGCGGGCGCCGGGCTCGAAGACGCAATCGCGCAGGGTGAATTGCTCGGCTTCCGAGCGACCGTGCACCCCTGGCCCGACGAGTACCGCGTCCAGCGCGGCAACGACGGTGCGGTCAAGGTGGTCACGCCGCTCGACGAGGGCAGCGCGGAGGTGCGTTTCGAGGGCTCCGTGGTTGGCGTGCTCAGCCCCTCTTTCGTGTTGATCGCTCTGCTCGGAACGCTGATCGCGGGTGGCTTGGGGCTCGCGCTGGGGCAAGCCTTGGCCGAAGATCTGCGAGCCGCCACCCGCGACGTGCGCTTGCTGGGCACCGACGCGGTGCTCAGCGGCGGCACGCGCGTGGTGCGCGCCGCACGCTTCCGCGTGGTCGCGCGTTTGGGCCGGGCCATCGAGCGCTTGGCCGCTCGCTTCGGCGTCTTTGCCAAGGCCCAGGAGCGCGCGATTTCGGCGCGCAAGGCCGCAGCGCGCATGCGCGGCTTGTTCTTCGCGAGCGTCAGCCATGATTTGAAGAGCCCCCTGAATGCCATCTTGGGTTTTACCGAGCTGGTGCGGAAAAGCGAGCGACTGAGCGCCGGACAAAGCGAGAGTTTGAGCTTGATCGATCGCCGCGGCCGCGAACTCCTGGCGTTAATCGAGACTATCTTGGACGCGGCTCGCGTCGACGCCGGACAACTGAGCTTGGTATTGGACCACTGTGATGTGCGACAGCTGCTCGCCGAGGCCGTGGCCAAGGGCAAAGATTTGGGTGGCGATCGCGGAGTCGAGATTTTCGCGGAGGTCGCCGACGACGTGTACTCCTTGCGCGTCGACCGCGTACGTATGCCGCGCGCGTTGGCGACTTTCATCGGGCACGCGGTACGTGTCTCCGAGTCGGCGGCGGTGCACGTCCAAGTCGTGTCCGAGGCCGACGCAGTGCGCTTCGACGTCGAAGTTCCGGGGTCGCGCGTGGACGCGCAAAAGTTGGAGGCATTGCTCGATCCGAGCCCAGCTCTAGGTCCCAGCGAACATCGCGGGCTCGCGCTCGGCCTGCGGCTCGCGCGATCGGTGGTCGAACTGCACGGCGGTTCGGTGACCGTCACGCCGCTCAGCGGCCGCGGAGCAATTTTCTCGCTGTCGATGCCGACCGGAGACGCCGAGTCGCGGCTACCTCCGCCCATTTCCGCGGCGCGGTGGTAGGCTGCACGGCGATGGCAGCCAAGAAAACGCGTCCCGTCCCCGAGCCCGACTTCGAGCCCGCGGCTCCGCAGGGCGAGCGCGTCCTGGGCACGCAATCGCGTCCAGAAGACGACCGCTTCGATCGCTTGTTTCGGCCGGAGTCGCTGGAAGAGTTCGTCGGTCAGCAAAAGCACCGCGAAAATCTGAAGGTCTACGTGGAAGCAGCGCGGCGCCGCAGCGAACCGCTCGACCATATTCTATTGTGCGGTCCGCCCGGGCTCGGCAAAACCACGCTGGCCCACATCCTGGCCAAGGAAATGGGGGTGACGCTGCATCAAACGAGCGGACCTGCGGTCGAGCACAAGGGGCTTTTGACCGGGCAACTCACCAAGCTCGGGCGCGGTGACATCCTATTCATCGACGAAATTCATCGACTGAGCGCGACCGTGGAAGAGGCGCTCTATCCCGCGATCGAAGACTTTCGCATCGACGTGATGATGGGTGATGGCGCCTACGCGGAGAGCATCACTCTCGACATCAAGCCGTTCACGCTGATTGGCGCCACCACACGCACGGGCCTCTTGACCAAACCGCTCCAAGAGCGCTTCGGCGTGACCCTGCGCTTGGACTTTTATCCGCCGGAAGATTTGGAAAAGATCATCCTGCGTAGCGCGCGGCTCCTGGGAGTGCCCTGCGACAAAGACGGAGCAAAGCAGCTCTCGACGCGTTCGCGCGGAACGCCGCGCGTCGCCAACCGCTTGGTCCGACGCGTACGCGACTTTGCCGAGGTCCAGGGCTCGGGCAAGATCGATCGCGAGATCGTCAACCATACTTGTGATCGCCTGGGCGTCGACAGCGCCGGCCTGGACGAGATGGATCGACGGCTCTTGGGAATCTTGATCGAACACTACGAGGGCGGCCCGGTCGGCGTCGAAACGCTGGCCGCAGCGCTCGCCGAACCGCGCGATACGATCGAGGACGTGTACGAGCCGTATCTTCTGCAACAGGGCTACTTGGGCCGTACCCCGCGCGGGCGAATCGCCACTAAAAAGGCTTACGAACACCTCGGCCAAAAACAGCCACACAAGGCGCAGGGCAGCCTGTTCTGACGAGGCGCGCCCCTCGCTGCTCTCGCTTCGCCACGGACGGGGTCCGGATTTTTCAACCGGCTGCGATGGCCACGCCCAGGTCCGCGTTGCTGTACGCCTTGCCTCCAATTCCCCACGCACCGTCGACCGCGTAGCTGACGTAAACGAACGTGCGATTTCGCGGATGCTCACCGGCTCTGAGTTCGTCGATCACGTTCGTCACGCGCTCGATGAACGCCTGCTGCACGGCCGCGTTGGCAAAGGTGATCGACGGCACCTTCACCTCGATCACCGCCAGAGATTGCGGCCTTCCCTCTACGTATGAAGCGCCTTCCGGAAACACCGTGACGTGACCAATGACGTTCGGGGTCATGAACTTGTTTCCCCGAAGGCCGTGCACGTCGAGCAAAACCGCGGCGATGCGCGAGAACACGCTGCGCTGACCCTCGTCAGTCAATAGACCCGGGCTGAGCTGAATGGAAATCGGCATCTTCTTCCCTCTCCTGTGTTTGGTGCTGTGAAGCCAGAGGTTTGGTGCTGTGAAGCCAGAGAGCGTGGCGCTGAAAAGCATTGCCTGAGTCGGGGCTCCCTGCCGCAGTCATACATAGAGGTCGTTATCTAATCGTCAAGCGGTTGGATAACGACTCCAATTTATGACCCGGATCCCGGCGTTCCTGGCGCGCTTTGGGCGGGCTTGCTATCTTGAGCAAGGCCATGCGCTACAGCGCCGAACACAAAGCCGAGACCAAGCGCCGAATTTTAGAGGCGGCAAGTCGCGGGTTTCGCAAGGAGGGCTTCGGCCTGATGGGTGTCGACCAGCTCGCGCGTGGGGCCGGGGTCACCTCCGGCGCCTTCTACGGTCACTTTCGTTCCAAGGTAGAGGCTTTCCGCGCAACGCTGATCGGCGGGCTAGACGAGTTTCGTCGAGCCATCGAAGATTTCCAAGAGCGCTTCGGAGAAGGATGGGTCGAATCGCTCGCGGACTTCTACTTCACCGAGCGCGTCAATTGTGACCTGGCAGACGGCTGTGCCCTTCCAAGTCTGAGTGCCGACGTCTCACGCGGCGATGCCAAGACCAAGGCCGCCTTCCAAAAGGAGTACCTGGGCCTGACCGCCGCCCTCGCCAAAGGCCTTCCCGGGACCACCGCGGAGAGCCGCGAAGCGCGCGCGCTGGTGATGACCGCGCTGTTCGCGGGCGGCGTCACGATCGCCCGCTCGGTCCGCGACAAGGCCACCCGAGATCGGATCGCACGCGTGCTTCGCGACGCCGTAGTGGCGACCGCGCTCGAGAAGTAGCCGAGTTCGAACATGCATCGCGCACCCCACCATGCATCGAAGCTGGAATGATCTCCCCGAGTTCGATCCCGACTCTCGAATGCCCCGCGCCGAAGTCTCGAACGAGCTCCAAGTCGAAGCCGCGGACGGAAGTGCCAGTGTGAGAACTCAGCCGACTCGTGCTACTTCAGCCTGCGCTCGGAGCGCGAAGAGCACACTCGAGACTGGAAGCGGTTCCAGGTCCGCGATTGCTTTACTCTGCACATGGAAAAGCGTGCTTTTCGTTGACTAGAGCCGATCTCCGTGGCTCATTGCGTGATTCGGCGGCGGCAGGTTCGAGATCCATTGAGCTTTGTGGTCTTTGTTGGTTCGGAGTATTTACGATGCGAAAGTATCTAGGCCTTGCGGTTTTAGCGGGTGCCCTCGGGGCGGGGTCAGCTGGCTGCAGCACAGGCAGTAAAGGCGGGGCGATAAACCGCGTCGGCGGGTCTGCCGCGAACGGCAGTGGAGCGAACTCGTCCGGTGGCAATGGCTCGGGTTTCGACCCGCTGGGCAACGGCGGCCAAGGCTTCAATCCCGGCGATGTGAACATGAACGGCGGCGGACCGGCCGATGCGGACCCGTCGAATCCGAACATCACCCATCCCGGGTGCACGGCCGGCATGTGCCAGGATTTTCCCGCGGCGCCGATCATGGGTGAAGGGGTGCCTCCGAACGCGCCCGCGCTGTTCGGCGACCCCTCGAACATGACGACGGGCGGGCTGTGCGTACTCGAGCCGCAGCTCGGTGTTGGCGGCAAGCCCGGCGCGATGATGCCGGCCAACTGGGTCCGCCCCCGCTTCCGCGTTGCAGGCGTTCCCGCTGGCATAGACGTGCTCGAAATCCGCATCCATTCGCCGATGGAGGCGAACGACTTGGTGGCCTACACCAAGTACTCGGCCGCTGGCGGAGTCGCCCCCTCCTGGTACCTGCCGAAGGAGATCTGGACCGGCGCGGTGCCCGCGGCCGATATGGCAAACCCGCGCGCTTCGGGCTACGGCCTTGCCAACAACGCGGCAGGCCAGCCGCTGACCGTCACCATCCGCGGCGTCAATTCGACTGCTCCGGCCAAGCCGATCGGTATTCAAGGTGAGTTCAATATTGCGCCGGTGGTGGCCACGGGCAGCATGGTGTTCTGGACCGTGAACTCGGGCAACGTGACGCCCGATTCGAGCAAGCTGCTCGGCTTCGCCGTGGGCGACGAGGGCGTTGCCAATGCCCTCACCTTGCCGCAAGTGAAATGGACCGGCGAAATCGGTGAAGACGGCGCGGTCTTGCGCGGCTTCTACGATGAGATGAAGCTACCTGGCTTCGTCGACGGGCAGGTTCGCTGCATCGGCTGCCACACCACGGTGCCGGATGCCTCGGGCGCGGTGCTCTTCGGCGACGATTGGCCGTGGTCACTCGCAGGCGCCACGCTCAACACGGGCGCAGTGCCGACCACGCTCGCGGCGGGCGCTCAGGCGATCATGAAGACGCCCTGGTGGGGTCAGCAGCACATGTCCAAGGGACATTGGGCTGCCGGCGACCATATCATCGTCACCAGCTATGGCACGACCTTCACCTCCGGCGCAGCGCGGACCAAGCCGTGGAGCCCTCTGCCCAACTACGCTTCGATGGGCGGGACGGACGACAAGGTCAAGTGGCACTCGCTCGCCTGGATCAACGCCGACTACGACGCGGCTATCCCGGTGACGATCTCGACGGGCAACGACTACGGCAAGCCCGAACTCGACATGCGCAATGCCATGGTCACTGCTGCCAAAGGCACCGGCTGGGGCACGATCGCAACCGGCGACACCGGCGTCAGTGATGTGTCGCCGAACTTGAGCCACGACGGGAACACCATCGTCTACGTGACGACGGACTATTCGCCCGACGGTCACCCGGACGCGACCGCCACCAAGGCCGATATCCGGACCGTCCCGTACAACAACAAAGCAGGCGGGACTTCCGCTGCGTTGGCGGGTGCGTCCGATCCCAATCTTCTCGAGTACTACCCCTCGTTCTCGCAAGACGACAAGCTGATCGCCTTCACTCAGGCGCCGAAGAAGACCAGCCCAACTTCCGCGGAAGACGGCCCGTACTACAACCGCAACGGCAAGATCATGGTCGTTCCCGCTACCGGCGGTACCGCCGTGGAGCTGGCGGCCAATGACCCTGGGGCGTGCGGCGGTGACAGCTTGGCCACTGGCATCATCAACAGTTGGCCGAAGTGGTCGCCTGACGCGGTTCCGGTCAAGGCCGATGGAAAGACGTACTACTTCTTGGTCTTCTCGTCCGCGCGCAAGTACGGCGATGAGTTCTCGAAGCAGTTTGCCTTGCCCGTCAATCCGCTGTCGACGTTCAAGGGGCTGCCGCAATCCTCTCAGCTGTACCTGGCGGCCGTCGTGGTCAACGCCGACAACACGATCACCACCTACCCGGCGGTGTATATCTGGAACCAGAACCGCACGCCGGGTACCGGCGGCACGATGGCGGCGGGCCTGCAATACAGCAACCTGACGCCCGCGTGGGATCCCATCAAGTTGCCCGATCTGGTGATTCCGGACGTCCCGAGCGACATCATTCCGAAGTAAGCCTCCGGTACACCCCGAGAGCATCGCCATGGCAGCGGAGGTCGAGCAATCGATCCCCGCTGCTCGGCGTTTGTGCTCCCGAAACGGCGCACTAACGCGCGCGCGTCGCCAGCCACGCTCGCAGATCAGTCGCAAAAGCGTGGGGCTCCCGCATCGTGATCATGTGGCCAGAGGCGGCGTAGTGGAAAATGGCAAGCTCGCGAGTGCCGCTCGGGAACGCGAGCGTCAACTCCGTTGCCGATTCGCCCACCGTGACTGAGCCCGAGATGGCTCGCAAAGCGGGCGCCAGCGCGATCTCGGGCACCACCAGATCGTGTTGCCCGTCCGTAACGAGGGTGGGCACGTGTTGCGCGTTGTCCAAGAAGGCTGCCCCCACCCGATTCTGTCGGCGCCAATCCGGATCAGTCGAGCCCTTGCCGCTGGTGAGCGGGGAATAGGCCAGGTTGTAGCTTTGCCCCTCAGGCAGCGGCCCGAGTAGCGACAGCAATGCGGATTGCTCGGGCGTTTCGTCGTCGGCAATGCTGCATTTGAAGCCGCGCGCGCG
>Ga0164308_10001494_pt1 | contig 12453 bp, 6 predicted proteins | sample Whisoiple_246_MG_FD_109983 | JGI IMG/M metagenome (GOLD analysis project Ga0164308, IMG submission 109983) | Soil microbial communities amended with fresh organic matter from upstate New York, USA - Whitman soil sample_246_MG | ecosystem: Environmental > Terrestrial > Soil > Unclassified >... | reverse complement strand
TTGTATTTGTAAAGTATGAATATTGGTATTACTATCTTAAACAGGTATATAAAAGAAAAATACCTTTGTTACTTGTTTCAGGTATATTTCTCCCGGAGTTTTCTTTCTTTAAATGGTATGGCAATATGCGGCGCGAAATGCTGCTTTTTTTTACACACTTTTTTGTGCAAACAGCGCATTCAAAACAATTATTGCACTCTATACATATTACTAATGTAAGCGTTACAGGCGATACAAGATTCGACCGCGTTTTGCAGGTTGCTTCTACGCATAAGGCTTTACCCCAAATTGAACGTTTTATCAATCAGCACAAAACTATTGTTGTTGGCAGTACCTGGACAGATGACGATGAGGTGCTTGATCATTTCGCAAATACACATCCTGAATTAAAGTTTATCATTGCTCCACATGATATAGAAAAAGATAGGCTTAAAGAATGCACTACGCTATACAAGCGTTCAATTTTATATTCAGCCTGGCTTGAGAAATTTAACAGGAACGAGGCGATAGATGAAACCATTAATACACTTATTATTGATAACATCGGGTTACTTAAGTTCCTGTATTATTATGCAAACATTTGTTATGTGGGCGGCGGTTTTGGCAGTGCCGGCATACATAATATTCTTGAAGCCGCTGTATATTATAAACCTGTACTATTTGGCCCTGCGCATGAACAATTTGCTGAAGCCAATGAACTGATCGAAAAAGGTGGTGCTTTTGATGTAGAAGATTCTATTGAACTGGAAGACCAGCTTGAAGAATTATTATCCGATGAAGTGCTTTATAAAGAAGCCTCATCGGTTGCCGGTGAATATGTAAAAAACAAAGCCGGCGCTACAAACGCCATCATGAATTATATTCAGGCAAACCGTCTTTTAATTAACTGATCAAAATACTTAACCGAATCTAATTCATCATTCCAGCCTAATTTTAGTTTAAGCTCACGTTTTATCCAAAGTTCGGCTTCAGCATAAATATTAAAACCATTAATGGTTTTTATGCTGCGTTCATACATCGTTTGGTCTCCACGAAAAAGATCATTAATAAAAAGGTACTGATCATTAATGCCAATGGCCTTGCGCAGGTCTTTAATCGGGCCGTCTTTTAATTTGTTGCCAAGTTCTTTATAAGCAGCAATGGATTTTAATTTATCATTTACACTTTCATGTTGCGCAGCAATGGTCTCATTCACTTCCTGCTGCTTTAATGCCAGCGTTGGAATTTCAACCATCGGGTCAAACAATACCTCGGGTGCTGTTTGTACTTCAGGCTGTGGCTCTTGTTTTATTTCAGGGGTAACTGTAACTGCTTCTGCGGGTTTTACCGGCCCTGCTTCAACAATACGTTGCAAATCCGGATAGCCTCCTGTTGGGAAAAAAACAGAGACAAGCGGGTAGCTGGATTGCTCATTTTCTTTTTCATCCAGCTCATACAAAAGCAATTGCGCTGTTGCGCGCAGCTGTTCTTTACCAGCATCATTCCGGTATTGTTCAAGTAACCGCTCTATTAATACGCCTGCTTTATCCATAAGATATTTACATTTGAGCGTTTTATACAATCTATTATAACGCACTAAGTTAACTAATATTATCAATGTTTATTGAACCACACATTACCGGGGAGAAACGTGGATGGATAGAAGTGATCTGCGGCTCTATGTTCAGCGGTAAAACAGAAGAGCTGATCCGCAGGATGAAACGTACGCGTATTGCCCATCTTAAAACAGAGATATTTAAACCAACTATTGACAATCGTTATGATGAAATAAATGTGGTGAGTCATGATGCAAATGCCATTGTATCACAATCCGTACAGCATTCCGGGGACATTTTATTACTGGCGCAAAATGTTGATGTAGTTGGCGTAGATGAAGCACAATTTTTTGATGAAGGCCTGGTAAATGTTTGCGAGCAGCTCGCCTTAAATGGCACGCGTGTTATAGTTGCCGGGCTTGATATGGATTACCTTGGCCAGCCATTTGGACCTGTTCCCAAATTACTGGCAGTTGCAGATTATATTACCAAGCTGCATGCTATTTGTGTGCATTGCGGCAATATTGCAAGCATATCGTATCGCAAAACAAAACAAAGCGGACAGGTTGTAATTGGAGAGCTGGATATTTATGAACCGAGGTGCAGGATTTGTTATGCGAAGGGGGATAAGATTTAATATAGTAGATAATACAGATAATGAGGTTTAAGGTGTAAGATATAGGTGTAAGGAAAACAAATAACGCAGCTATTCTAACTTTAAGACAGGTATAAATGAAGCTTATTTTATTCATATTATTTTGGTTGATTTTGATCTCTTCTAAAGCGCAATCAATAATTGCTTTTAATGATCATTTAAAAGAAAACAAACAGGTGCTGTTTGTAAAAACGCCTTCCTGGAATTCAATTAAAGGAGCCATGTTTTTATATGAAAGAAAGAATGTAAGGCGGCAGTGGAAATTAGTTGATTCTTTTGCTGTAACCGTTGGCCGCTCAGGCCTTGCAAGAGATATAAATGCAACAATCACTTTCGATGATACGGTTGCTGTAAAACACGAAGGTGACGGTAAATCTCCTTCCGGCATTTTTAAGCTGGGAAAGGTCTTCAGTTACCATCATGAAAAAAATTTAAAAATGCCTTTTGTGCAGGTTGATACCAACTTTTATTGTGTTGATGACGCAGGTTCTGCTTATTACAATACTTTGATAAAACAAGACACAGCAAGGCACGATTTCAACAGCTTTGAGTATATGAAACGGCAGGACGATTTATATGAATACGGTGTATGGGTTTTGTACAATAGCGATCCGGTTACTGCCAATAACGGCTCCTGTATTTTTTTGCATATCTGGAGAAATGAAAACTTCGCAACATCGGGTTGTACTGCCATGGCAAAAGTAAATATGCTTCATCTTATTCATTGGCTGAATAAAAAGAAAGACCCGGTGTTATTGCAGGTGGTTGGTGAATAGTTGAATGGTTGAAAAATTTCTATAGACTGGCTCAGTCTTAAAGACTGAGCCAGTCTTAATAAACCAAATGTGCATAAATCGGTGCTCCCATTCACGTTTCACGATTGATGATTGACGCTATATTTGCCCCCATGGCAAAAGCCTCCGACGATACTCCGTTAATGCAGCAACACAAGGCGATAAAACAAAAATATCCTGATGCCATTTTGTTGTTTCGTGTCGGAGATTTTTATGAAACTTTTGGTTCTGATGCCATTACTGCCTCACAGGTATTGGGCATTACCTTAACCAAACGGAATAATGGCGCGGCAGCATCAAGCGAGCTTGCAGGTTTCCCGCACCACGCATTGGATACCTACCTGCATAAGCTTGTAAAGGCAGGCTACCGTGTTGCTGTTTGCGATCAATTAGAAGATCCCAAACTCGCCAAAGGCATTGTAAAACGCGGCGTAACAGAAATGGTAACGCCGGGCATTGCGACTAATGACAAGCTGCTTGAACTTAACAGCAATAATTTTTTAGCAGGTATTCATTTCAGCAGCGAAGAGGTATTTGGCCTTGCATTTCTCGACATTTCAACAGGCGAATTTTTTGTGGCTGAAGGCAACCAGGAATATGCAGATAAACTGTTGCAAACATTAAAGCCTGCTGAAGTTATTTACCAGCGCAGCAATCAAAAAACATTCAAGGAAAAATTCGGGTTGAAGTTTTATACCTATACTTTGGACGCCTGGATATTTGATGAAGCTTTTGCCGCAGAAAATCTTTTAAAACATTTTCAAACACATTCCTTAAAAGGTTTTGGAATTGAAAACCTTCATTACGGCATTATCGCGGCAGGTGCTGTTTTGCATTATTTAAAAGAAACAGCGCATCCCAATCTTCAGCACATCACCAGCATACAGCGGCTGGAAAAAGAAGATTATTTATGGATGGACCGCTTTACTATCCGCAACCTTGAATTATTAGGCAATGAACAACAGCAAAGCCTCATAAACATACTCGATAATACGGCGGGCCCGATGGGGGCACGTTTATTAAAACGCTGGCTGCTGCTTCCTTTAAAAGATATTAATAAGATACAGGAAAGATTGAACGCTGTTGAATACCTGATCCTTCAAACAGACCTGCGCAAACAAGTTCAGCAATTAATAAAACAATGCGGCGATATTGAAAGGCTGGTAAGCAAGATTCCTACAAAAAAGATCAACCCTAGAGATGTAATGCAGCTTGCAAAAGGATTGCAATACATACAGCAGATAAAGTTGCGCTGCAATCAATCGAACAACGAATATTTAAAACGGCTGGGTTCTACGCTTGATACCTGCGATTACATTTCCGGTAAAATTTTAAATGAAATAGCAGAAGTAGCACCGTTTGCCGTTAACAAAGGCGGGGTTATAAAAAAAGGGGTTGATGCTGCGCTGGATGAATTAAGAAGCATAGCAAGCGGCGGTAAGCAATACCTTGTAAACATACAACAAAGAGAAGCGGAACAAACAGGCATCAGCACTTTAAAGATCGGGTTTAATAATGTGTTCGGCTATTATCTTGAGGTAACCAATTCGCAAAAACCAAAAGTTCCTGCGATATGGATACGTAAGCAAACACTGGCGAATGCGGAACGGTATATTACGCCTGAGCTGAAAGAATACGAAGAAAAAATAACCGGCGCAGAAGATAAAATATTACAGCTTGAAGCAAGCTTATATGATAAACTTTTAACCGAACTGCAGGATTTTATTGCACCTGTCCAGAACAATGGAAAATTGTTGGCCATACTTGATTGCCTGTGTTGCTTTGCACAAAATGCCATCCAGTATAATTATAAAAAACCTGAATTGCATGAAGGCTTCGAACTTGTATTAAAAGCAAGCCGCCATCCTGTTATTGAAAGAAACCTACCGGCAGGTGAACAGTATATAACGAATGATATTTTGCTTGATCCATCATCCCAGCAAATTATTATTCTTACTGGCCCCAACATGAGTGGTAAGAGCGCATTGCTTCGACAGGCAGCATTAATAACACTGCTTGCACACATGGGCAGTTTTGTGCCCGCAGATGAAGCAAGGATTCCATTAACAGATAAAATTTTTACACGCGTAGGTGCGAGTGATAATTTAAGTGGTGGCGAAAGCACGTTTATGGTGGAGATGAATGAAACTGCAAGCATCATCAATAATATTTCGCAACGCAGTTTAATATTACTGGATGAGATTGGCAGAGGCACATCAACGTATGATGGTATTTCCATTGCATGGAGCATTGCGGAGTTTTTGCATAATTCGGGTTGCGCTCCCAAAACATTATTTGCTACGCATTACCATGAGCTGAATGAACTGGAGAATAAATTGCAGCGCATTAAAAACTTTCATATCACCAATAAAGAAGTTGGCAATAAGATCATTTTTTTACGCAAGCTGGCGCCGGGTGGCAGTACGCATAGCTTTGGCATACACGTGGCCAAGATGGCCGGTATGCCACCCCAATTAATTGACCGCGCAAACGAAGTTTTAAAACAACTGGAAACAAAGCAGGAAGGAAGCCATCATCAAACCAATATTAAAAAAATTGCAGCACCACAATTACAGCTTTCCATTTTTGATGAACACACTACCACATTTTCTTCTATAAGAGAATTGCTTGGGAATATTGACATCAACCGTCTTACACCAGTTGAAGCACTAATGAAACTGAACGAGATAAAAAATCTTATGAAGTAATATTTATTTTTTATTCTTTTTAAACATATACAGCGGCGCATTATTCATACCGACCAATATAAAGTTTTCACCCTTGGCGTTGCTGATGGTATCAATACAACGGGCTTCACCGTTTACAAACAGGCCGCTTTGCATGGGTGAAATGTAATTATACTTTTTAGTTGCTGCACCTAATAAAGTAACGCCATAACCTGCATCAAAGCGACCGCCCTGCGGCTTTAATCCATAAAAATTACCTGCCATAAAAATATCTTTAATGCCATCGTTGTTTATATCTGTTGCCGTTATACAATTAACAGTTGAAAGCTGCGACATTACCGGCAAATATTCAACATCAAAATCATCCTTTCCCCTATTGATATATACAACTGTTTGTGGTTGCGTAACCGTTAATATAGTTGCCTTACTCAACTGCTCTTTAGTAAAAATATCGTCAATAGATTTGCCGGCATAATCTGTATAATGCAAAAACTTTTTCTTTAACTGTGGCAGTTGTTTTTGAATATCATCTTTTAAAAAATAAGGATATGCCTTACCATCTGTTTTATAATAAACAGGAATGCATAATGATTGCCCGTTACCGGCAAAATCTCCTATATACATTTTTGCAGGATGCAGGCTATCGGGTCTTATTCGCGAGTTCAATCCTATGTTACCCGCAAGTATATCAGGCTTCCCGTCATTGTTCATATCAGTAACTGTAATGCAATTCCACCAGCCGGAAGAGTTGGGAATAGTCTTTATTTTTCTGAGCTGACCATTTACATACCTGAAAATTTCAACGGGCATCCAATCGCCTGCAATGATCAGTTCTTTGCTTCTATAATTATCTATTTCTGCCCATTGCGCATCGGTTACCATGCCGGCATTTAAAAGTTCAGGAGCAATTTGTTTGGTTACATCCGTAAAAATTCCCTTACCATTATTTTTAAATAATATACTGCGCGGTGTTATGCCGTAACTGCCTGGTACGCTTCTGCCACCAATAAAAATATCGGGCCGGCCATCACCATCAAAATCGTTGACGCGCACACAGGATGCATTTAAAGAAATCGCAGGAAACTTTTCACTTCTTGTAAATTTTCCTTTGCCATCATTCAGGTATAATCTTGTATCAAGATAAGGTGAACCCTGTTTTGCCTGGTTGCCACCCGATGCAACAATAAGGTCCAGGTCTCCATCACCATCTGCATCAAAAAATACGGCGCCTGCATCTTCACAATATTTATCCTTTATAAAAGTTTCCTGTGTTTGTTGAATGAATGTGCCATTTTTTTGTTGAATGAAAATTTTCGCAGTATCCGCCATTGCCCCACCCATAAAAAAATCTTCAAGCCCATCACCATTAATATCTGCAACCGCAAGCTTTGGGCCTTCCTTCGATAACATTTTAGGCAGTAATGGTTCATCATCAAAATCTATATAATCGTTTTCACGATACCGTATATTTCCCTGTAAATAGTGTGTGCCAACATTTGTATATAACTGTTCGTGCAACAAAGCAGGCGGAACATAATTCCCTGTTGCGTTTTGCTGATACAATGTAAGCACGGTATCGGCTTTTATGTTGATAAGCTTTTGTGTTTTATTGTTGGGCCATTTTATGATCAGGCTGTCAACCATAGCTGCATTGCTCAAACCAAAAAGCAATTCAGGATTTATACTGCTTTGAAACCCGCGTTCAGGTAATTGTTCTGCAGCCTGCATTCCATTTTTTGTATATACAATAGCTTTGGCGCCATAGCCAAAAATGTTCTTACCGCTTCCCTTCAATTTAATTTTTAAGTAATGATGTTGCAGTGTTTCAGACGACATATTGCGGTATACAAACGCAGGCATGTTCACATTATTGATCACGAGATCGAGATCGCCATCGCCATCAAGATCTCCGTAAGCAGCGCCATTACTGAAACCAGGCCTACCAAGGCCAAGCGCATTTGTTTCATTTTTAAACAAAAGGTCATGCTGGTTTATAAATGCATAATTAGCTATTGGTGTTGAAGGAATATGTGCAAGCAAATCCCGCCAGTTCATCTCACCATTTCTTACCTGTTGCAGGGTGGCATCACTGCCGAAGAAAGCAAGAAAATCCTGGTCGGTAAGATCGCGGTATAAGCCATTGCAAACAAAAATGTCTTTCCATCCATCATTGTCAAAATCAAAATTTAAAGCGCCCCAACTCCAACCTGTAGCATCAACACCGGCAAGCTGTGCTATATCGCTAAATGTTCCATCCTTGTTATTTAACTGCAGGCAATTGCTGGTAAGCTGGTGATGAAAATCCTGTGAATGTTTTTGATTTTCTATATCATACTCATCAAACTTAATATTGGTTTTTAAACGATAGTCATCTTCGGGCAACATTTCAGTTGTAAACACATCCATGTAACCATCGTTGTTGATATCGGCAATATCAGAACCCATGGAACCCTGGCTGCTATGCTGCATGGCGCTATCCAGTATTTCTTTATATGTGCCGTTTTGTTGATTGATGTATAAATAATCGCGCTCAAAAAAATCATTTGATACATAAATGTCTTCCCAGCCATCATTGTTAAGATCTGAAACAGTTATTCCTAAACCATAAGCGATCCTGCTTTGATAAATACCAGCCTCCTGGCTTACTTCTATAAATCTACCATTATTATTTTTGTATAAATGGTCGCCATTTACCGTATCCCGTATATTCCTTATGCTACTGTTATAACCAAAACTATTTAGCGACTGTACATCGTTGTTCATTACAAAACAATCAAGATCGCCATCATGATCATAATCAAAAAAAGCAGCTTGTGTTGAAGGGCCTTTATCATCAAGGCCATAGTTGTGCGCTTCTTCTTTAAATGTACCGTTTTGTTGATTTATCCATAACTCATTACTCCTGTCATCACCAGGCATATTCCCGCTATTGCAGATATATATATCAAGCCACCCGTCGCTGTTTATATCCACCATAGCAACGCCAGTATGCCATTTATGGTCGCTTGTTATAAGCGCGTGTTTAGTATCGTCTTCAAACTTCCAGTTTCCCTTGTTAATGTATAATTTGTTTTGTTGCTGGTTGGATGTAAAGAAAACATCAGGCTTGCCATCGTTGTTTATATCACCAATTGCCACACCGCCGCCATTATAGAAATTATGATAATTGAGTATATTAAATTCTTTTGTGTCAGTAACCTTATTATTAAAACCGATACCAGTTTCATCTAAAGACTGCAGCTGGAAAAGCGCATCTTTATTTGGCGGAGTTTCCCTTTTTAAATGACAGGATGCAATAAAAATGAAAAAAGTAAAAAGCCATAAAAAACGCTTTAGCACCATAACCACATCAAAGAATTTAAAGCAGTAAAATAGCAATCACTATAATTTAATCCTCATAAAATTATTGCGAAGATGTGTTAAAATGCAGTATGTAATTGAATAATAAAGTTAATACTGTTTATTTTGAACAAATTTTTTTCCCTATATGAAAAAATGGATTGCCGGTATAATTGTAGTTGCTGTTATGTTTTTTTTCATTACTTATTTTTCAATTGCTTCAACGCTTACTATATCAAATACTGTTTATTGTGAAGTAACATTTCCCGGAGCTTCCAGGTGTATAATGAACAAAGCGTTCTGGCCAAAATGGTGGCCGGATACTGCCGCTTCACAAAATAAATATGATTATAAAGGCGATGCATATAGATTAACAGATACGCATATAAGCAGCGCCGTAATTACAATCGGCAATAACAATGATCCGATTGTGAGTGAAATGCGTGTATTGGAATTGGTTTATGATTCAGTTGCTATTAACTGGACATTAAATATTAAAACCAGCTTAAACCCTTTCAAAAGGATCAGCCAATACCAACAGGCAGTTAGGCTTAAAGCAAATACCTTAGCTATATTAAATCATTTAAAGGTTTTTGCAGAAAATGACAAGAACATATACGGCATCCCGATAGAATTATCTTCTATCGAGCACATTTTTATATTAACCACCAAATCAGTTTATGATCATTACCCAACAACCACTGAAATATATGAGAAGATTAATTTCCTGAAAGAATTTGGCAATAAGCAACATCTTGTTCAAACTTATTATCCGATGATGAATGTGATTAAAACTAATACATCTTATAGGCTTATGGTTGGCTTACCTGTTAATAAAGAAACATTTTACAGGGGCGATATACATTCGGTAAGAATGGTGCAGGGTAATTTTATGGTAACTGAAGTAAAAGGCGGATATAAAACTATCAGCAATGCGTTGGATCAGATCCAACTATATTTCCAGGACTATGAAAAAACTGCTATGGCAATACCTTTTGAGTATATAGTTACGAACAGGTTAAGCGAACAAGACACTACCAAATGGATAACTAAAATTTATGCACCGGTAAATTAATCCTTTATTTTTTCTCTACATTTTTATACCCGATCACCATTACACTATCATCATTTCTTGCCAGTACAAACGCTTCTTTGTTATTGGCCAGCCGTATTGGTGATATGCGGCGTACCTGCCCTTTAATTATAACGCCGTTTATATTTTGAGCAGAAAAATTATCATTGTTTTTGTTTACAAGGATAGTTCCATAATCTGCATCATACCGGCCCATCTGTATATTGTTGTCATAATAATTTCCTCCTAACAAAATATCAGGCAGGTTATCATTATTGGCATCCATAATTGCTGCGGTACGATAAGTTGAAAGTTGCGCCTGCATTGGCATAGCGAGCGGTTTAAAATCCATTTTTCCATCATTAATGAAAATGGTATTATAGAACCAATTGGCCGTTAATGTTGTTGATGATTTTAATTTGCTTTCAGAAAACAATTCGGTTAATGATGCTTTTGCAAAATCACCTGCATACAGATATTTCTTTTTTAAGTTCGGCATTTGCTTTTGCAATTCCTCCTTGTTGGCGAAAGGAATTTCTTTATTACCAAGATAATAAGTCATCACCTGTTCCCTGTTACCATTATCATCAAAGTCATTGATGTATAACCGTACCGGGTGTTCATCACTTGCGTTTAACCGGCTGTTAAGGCCGAGATTACCTGCAATCAAATCAATATCGCCATCGTTGTCTATATCATAAGGCAAAACAAAATTCCACCAGCCTTTTTTATCAGTAAGGTATTTTTTAGTGAAGTGTGTTTTTTCGTTTATAAACGCAACTATTCCATCCCATTCAAGAGAAAGTACCAGGTCTTTATCGCCATCTTTATCTATATCAAACCAAACAGCATTGGTTACCATTCCAACACCAGATAAATCTTTTGCATATTTATTTGTAACGTCTTTGAATTTACCTGTTCCATCATTCATTAATAAATAAGATGCAGGTGCATCACCATAATGAAATGGAACTACCCGGCCTCCAACAAACAGATCCATGTTGCCATCGTTATTAAAATCAAAAGGGACAATGCAGGATTGTATAGCATATAAGTTTGAAAATGCATCGTGTTTGCGTTCTAAATTCCCTTTACCATCATTCAGGTAAACACGCGGTAATAAATTTGAATCAGTACCATAATATTCATTACCTCCGCTGGCAATGATCAAGTCAACATTTTTATCATTATTTACATCAATCCAGCAGGCATCAACATCTTCATACGTACTGTCTTTATCTAAAGCGGGCACATCTATTTTTTTAAATTTTCCGCTTAACTGTTGAATAAACAAACCCGGTTTGTACCGCCGTGCAGCTCCCACAAAAACATCATCAAGCCCATCATGATTAATATCTGCCACTGCAAGCGCAGGGCCCTCTGTTGAACTCATGTGTGGTATCAAGGGTTCACGATCAAACTCAGGAAATGAATTTTCTGTATGCAGATAATTTAAACCAACCTGTTCTGTTATATTTTTTGCCGGCATGGTTGCATTGCTGTGGTATTGTGCAAGGGCATTATAATCAAATGCCGGCAGCCCGGCTGCATATGCAACCGTTACTGTTTTGCCGGTATCGCTTTGCCAGTTTATTTTTTGAAATGAATTATCGGGCCAGATCAGGATAACTGAATCAACTGATGTATTGCCAAGGCCAATGTGCATAGGAATTTCTGCGCTTGATAAAAATCCATGCAATGGAAACTTTTCATATGTCCTGGTATCTTTTTTGGTGAACACAAGCACTTTAGCGCCTACTGCATTTATGTTTTTAGCACTGCCTTTTAATTTAAGCTCTATATAATTCTCTTTCTGATTATCGTTGGTATTGTTTTGATAGATCATTGCAGGTGCATCAATATTATTTACTGCAATATCAAGATCGCCATCATTATCAAAATCTGCACACACAGCGCCGTTTGAAAACGTTGACTGATCATTTTTAATGAGAGCCGACAGATCGCTGAATGAAAGCGCGCCATCATTTTTATAAAATTTATTCGGGATCTTGATCTCAGGAAATTTTTTGATGAGCGACATGTCTTTTGAATTAAGATTATTCAAACGAATGTCCATCTGCATCTGGTCGTTGGAAACATAATTGATATAATCGATATCATTTAACCGCTTGGGGATACCATTTGAAATAAAAAGATCCTTTAACCCATCATTATCAAAATCCATCCACAACGGTGACCAGCTCCAGTCTGTTGCCGCGATGCCTGCATATAAGCCTACTTCACTAAACACACCATCGCCCCGGTTATACTGCAGATTGTTGCGCGTGTATTGATAACTGTACCCGTATTTTATTTTTAATTTGAAAATATCGTTCTCGTCCTCCCCTTCAGAACGCTTTAAAATATAGGG
>Ga0164308_10001491_pt1 | contig 12464 bp, 9 predicted proteins | sample Whisoiple_246_MG_FD_109983 | JGI IMG/M metagenome (GOLD analysis project Ga0164308, IMG submission 109983) | Soil microbial communities amended with fresh organic matter from upstate New York, USA - Whitman soil sample_246_MG | ecosystem: Environmental > Terrestrial > Soil > Unclassified >... | reverse complement strand
GGTAATGGAGCCTTCCACGCGGGACAGCACGAAGGCTTCAGTGGGACCGATCGGTAGATCGCGCACGCTCACGCCGCTGACGAGCGTCAGCACGCCATCGCGAAGGCCTTTTCCTACGATTGATTCTCCCCGAACCATCTGGTCTCGTACCTTGGAACGCCGGCCACGAAACCCGTGTCCGCCGACCGCAAACTCAGGCAGCAGTCATAGCTGCTGCTCGAGCAAATGCGAGCAGCAGACCCCGGCTAAATCATAGGTAAATCATCATGATCTCACCCCGAGCGTCATCAGCGCGCACTCGGGCGGGCACTACGCTGAAAATGCTCAGAGCTACCGTCGGCGTCTCGGTCAGACATTTGGCTCGAATCGCCCTCCTTCTTGTCGGCGTGGCGCTTCATTCCGTGGCCCGGGCGGCCGACCCCGCATCCGGCCCAATTACGGTCTCACTGCACAGCGAGAGCAGCGATCTCAGCTATGACGCGCTCGCTCGAGCGCTGACCGAGGAGCTCGGAGAGTCCACGGTCACGGCAGACGAAGGTGCGGCCGCGCGCGGTGTGCTCACAGTCACCTACCGCCCACGCACGAAAGAGCTCGTCGTCAGCTACTCCGACCCAGCACGCGGAACGGTGACGCGCGTCGTCCCCGCTCCAGACCGCGTGAACGACGTAGCGGAACTTGCGGCGCTCATCGCTGGAAATTTAATCCGCGATCAAGCCGCCGAGTTCCTGCCGAGAGCCAAGCTGATCGCTCCGGTGCCAGTGACAATTGCAAATCTGCCACCGGCAACATCCGTCTCGCCCCTCGAGACCCCGCCACCAGACGAGCCGGCGCGCGCTTCCCCCGTGCGCTGGCGGGCCAATGCTGCGCTATTCTATCCACTCGCCACCAACGCGCACTTTCCCGAGCTCGAGACCAACCTCGACATCAACCTGCTGTACGGGCACATCGGTTCGCTCGACGGTTTGGAACTTGGCATGGTAAGCCGGGTTGATGGCGACGCGCAGGGACTGCAAGCGTCGATGCTCACCAACCTCGTGCGAGGTCAGGTTCGTGCGGCGCAATTCAGTTTGCTATTCAATCACGGTCGCAGCGTCGACGGCGTCCAAGTCGCGCTGGTCAATCGCGCGGACCAGGCCATGCAGGGCGTACAGCTCGGCGCATTGAATCTCGCGGGGTCGCTGTCCCAGGGCGCGCAGTTGGCGGTGTCGCACTCCGCAGGCAATTTGGACGGAGTGCAGCTCGGCCTGATCAACGTGGCAAAGCGTGTACGCGGGGTGCAAATTGGTCTCGTCAATATCGCCGATGACGTCGAGGGAGCACCGATTGGCTTGGTCAACGTTTCCAAGACGGGCAGCGTGCACCCATTGGCGTGGAGCAGCAACACCACCTACGCCAACTTGGGCGTCAAATTCGCGATGCGCTACACGTACACCATGCTCAGCGGCGCCATGCACCATGACGGCGGCCACGACTTGTACGGTGGAGGATTCACCATCGGGGCGAGTATTCCGGTCACCAAAAAGATCACGACAGAAATTGACCTGCAGGCGCTGCATCTATTCGCAGACTCGAGCTGCACCACGCAGTCTTCGGCCGAGCGCTCCTACTACCCCGTGCCCGAAGACCCTTGGCCCGCGGTGGGACCCTGCACGGAGCAAGCAGCGGCGGTGCCCGCCTACGGCAGCGGTGCACCGCGTCCTCGACCAGCGAACGAATTCACTTCTGCCACTTACCGAGCCTACGACCAGTCCCTTGCCAAGCTGCGAGCTTTGATCCGCTTCGAACTTTATTCGCACCTCAGTTTGTTCATCGGCACGGGCGTGACCGGCCGGGTCACCTACCCCGTGGTCAACGGTGACACCCAGGTCACATTTCGGCTGTTGTCAGAGTTTTTTGGGGGCGTGCAACTCTAGCGACGGGATCGCAGCCTCCTCGCAACTCGAGACGTCTTACTGATGAACCCGTGGTATTTAGCGCCCCTCGTGAGCGCGGAACTCGTGACGCAGAAAGTCGAGCACTCGCTGGACCCGTTTCTGCTCGCGCTCGCGCACGGCGATAGGCAGGCGCTGAGCGCTGCCTACCGCGAGCATCATCGGGCGGTGCGCACGTTTGCCTGCCGCTTGTTGGGCGATGAGTCCGCGGCCGAGGACCTGGTGCAAGAGGCCTTTCTGGCGCTGCCAGCGGCGGTGCGACGTTTTCGTGGCGAGACGAGCTTGCGCAGTTTCGTGATTGCGGTGGCCGTTAACCATGCGCGTCACTTCGTGCGAGCGGCCGCACGGCGAAGAAAGCACACGCAGCGGCTGGCAGGTGAGCCCGCCACCGCAACCACTACCCCGGACGACCGGCTCGCGCGCGCAGAGCTCGGTGATGCGCTATTTCGGAGCCTGGATGAGCTCCCCCTCGATCAGCGGATAGCTTTCGTTTTGTGCGTGATAGAGGAACGCTCTTCGCAGGAAGCGGCTGAGATCACCGGCTCCCCGTCGCCGACCGTGCGCGCGCGCGTCCAGGCGGCCAAAAAGCGCCTGCGAGAGTTGCTCGACGAGGGTGGCTTACGATGAACGACGATTTGCTCGACCGCGCTGCTCGCGTGGTGCGTGAGCGCTACGACGGCGAATCCGCGCTCGCAGCTGGCAGTGAGGGCCGAATCCTGGAGGCGTTCGCTGGTCGGAGCGTTCGACATCGCCGCCTGCCGCTGCTCGTCGTTCCCTTGGTGGCAGCGTTGCTTGCGTCGGTGGCTTGGGGAACGGTGAGCGAGAAAATGCGCGCGCTCGTGCACCCGGCCGAAAGCAGACGCGATACGAGCGCTCCAATCGCGCGGAAACTCGGCGGGCAGCCCGCGCAGCCCATGCCTTCTGCGCCTCCGCCCGAGCCAACCGCGTGCCTACCGCTGGGCGAACAGCTTCCACCCTCGCCGCCGCCTGCCGCAGCGAGCGGCCGTTCAGCCCCACCGTCGCCTGCTGTCCGCCCGGCTCCGCCGCATGCCGTCGCAGCTTCCGAATCGGAGATCACGGAACTCTACCGTGCCGCACATCGAGCGCAATTCATCGGCACCAATCCCGACCGCGCGCTAGAGCTCTGGGATCGCTATTTGAACGTGGCACCGAACGGCGCCTTGTCACCCGAGGCGCGTTACAACCGCGCGATCGCGCTGGCCCGACTCGGCCGGAAGGGGGAGGCGGCCGCCGCGCTCGCCCCCTTCGCTGACGGCGACTACGGCGGCTATCGCCAGAGCGAGGCTAAATCCCTGCTCGAAGTGCTGCGACCGGACAAGTAAGCCTCTAGCCGTTCTTCAGTCGCTCTGCCAAGCGAGTCATGCGCTCTTCGCGCCGCGTTTCGGCCAACGCCGCACGAATCGCCCGCGGATCGGCGGCTAGCACGCACAGCTTTTTGGCGCGCGTGACCGCCGTGTACACCAGATTGCGCGACAGCATCACGAAGTGTGCAGTCAAAAGTGGAATGACGACCGCGGGGTACTCGCTGCCTTGGCTCTTGTGAATGCTGGTTGCGTACGCCAGCGTGAGCGAAGACAAACTCGGATCATCGTATTGTACGTCGCGCTGATCGTAGCGCACCGTGAGCGTGCGGTTCTCGGAGTCGACGGCAGTCACCACACCGATGTCGCCGTTGAAAGCCTCGCGCTCGTAGTCGTTTCTGGTCTGCATGACCTTGTCGCCCAGACGAAGCTTCTGCCCCCGCGACTCGAGCGCGGGGCCGTGGGGGTTCAACGCTGCCTGCAGCAGCTCGTTCAGCGCGATCGTCCCCGCTGGCCCGCGGTGCATCGGGGTCAAGACTTGGATGTCGCGCTTTGGGTCGAAGCCGAAACGGCGAGGGATGCGCGTCACCACCAGTTCTCGCACGAGCTCAGCCGCTTCCTCCGGGGTCTTGCGCGGGACAACGAAGAAGTCCGCATTGGGCGAGTCGGCATCGACGCTTTCCGGCATTTCACCGTGCAAAATGCGGTGCGCGTTGAGCACGATCCGACTCTCACCGGCTTGCCGGAAGATGTCGTTCAAACGCACCGTGGGCACCGCTCCACTATCGATCAAGTCACGCAAGAAGGCGCCCGGTCCCACCGAGGGCAACTGGTCCGAATCGCCCACGATGATCAAGCGCGCGGCGGTGGGCAGGGCGGCAACCAATGCGGCCGCCAGCGGCAGGTCGATCATCGACGCTTCGTCGACGATCAGTACGTCTGCCTCGATGGGATTGTCGGCGTCGAGTTGAAAATCGTTCTGCCGCGGGTCGAACGCGAGCAGCCGATGCAAGGTCGTCGCCTCGAGTCCGGTCGACTCATTGAGACGTTTGGCTGCGCGCCCAGTGGGCGCCGCGAGCTTCACTCGCAAGCGCGAGCGGCCGAGCACGTTCAAGACCGCGCGCACGATCGTGGTCTTGCCCACACCGGGACCACCGGTGATTACCACCACCTTGTGTTGCGCCGCGGCTTCTACGGCTGCGCGCTGACCCGGCGCGAGCTGAATCTTGGCGGTCTGTTCGAAGGCGGCGAGCGCCGCGTCCAGCCCACCCAAGCTCGCCCCGGGACTCTCGAGCAAACGCCGAAGTCCGCTTGCCACGGAGACTTCGGCCGCATGTAGCCAGCTCAAATAGACGCCGCCGGCTTCTACCACTACGCGCTCGGAGGCCCACAATTTGTCGATCGCCGCCGTGACGTGGGCTTCGTCGATTTGCAGCATTTCTGCGGCGCGCGCGGCGATCATCTCGCGCGGAACGACGACGTGCCCTTGATTGGCGAGCTCGCCCAGCTCGTGCATCACGCCGGCTTGTGCGCGTTCGGGGTGGTCACCCGCGATGCCCAGTGATCGCGCCAACTGATCGGCAGTCTTGAACCCCACCCCCCGCACATCGAGCGCCAAACGATAGGGATACCGCTGCAAGATGCTAGCGGCCTTGTCGCCGTATTGTTTGAAGATGCGCGCAGCGAGCGCGGGTGAGGCGCCGTGCGACTGCAGCAAGAGCATGATGTTGCTGACCGCGCGCTGCGAGGCCCAGGTCTTCTTGATCTCCTCGATGCGTCGCTCGCCGATGCCGCTGACTTCACTCAAGCGTTCGGGGTGCTCGTCCAACACCGACAGGCTTTGCAAGCCGAACGTTGCCACGATGCGCTTGGCGAAGCCGGGCCCAATGCCGTGGATCAACCCTGACCCCAGATACTTCTCGAGACCTGCCAAGGTACTCGGCGCGATCGGCATCAGCGTCTCGACACGAAACTGCTCACCGTGTTTTGGGTCTTGCACGAATTCGCCGGTAACACGCACACGCGTGCCGGGGCCGACCGCGGGGAAAGTGCCCACCGCCGGCAAAGCGCCACGGCGCACGTCACCGCCCTCGAGCGATCCGATACGGATCACCCGGAAGCCCGTCGCCTCATTTTCGTAGGTGACGCGCTCGACTTCACCGGTCAAGGTGGTGGGCACGCTCGAACCCTAGCGCGGCTTTTGCTCGGCTGTCAGGCGCGAGCCGATCGCGACGAGTTGAAGCCCGGTCGCGCCGGGCCTTGCGATGGGCCGCGGGGCGGCCTACAGAGCTTGAAGTAGTATGTCGCAACTCGTCCAACGCCTTCATTCCCGATGCGCCTGCTCGAGCGCCGGCTCCCCCTTCGCGCTGGCCGGCACCGAGCGCAAGTACGAGCGCTCCCGGCCATTTGCCATCCCACACCTGGCGCTGGATCTGGTGTTGGATTTCGACCGCAAGTCCGTCTCGGGCCGGGCAACGCTCAGCTTCGAGCGCGTGGCTGCACACGCAAGCGAGCTCCTGCTCGACGCCGTCGGCTTCGAGATCGAAAGTGTGCGTCTGAGTGCCGGTAAGGATTTCACGAACACCCCCTTCGACTACGACGGTGACACGCTCACGGTGCGCGGCCTGGAAAGCGCCCAGGCAGGCAAAGTCGAGAACCGCTATCGGGCCACACCGCGTCGGGGTATGTACTTCCTAGAGCCGGACGCCAAGGTCAAGCACCGACCGAAGCAAGTCTGGACCCAGTGCCAGGACGAAGACGCGCGGTACTTCATTCCGTGTCACGACAAGCCGCACGTCAAGATGACGAGCGAGCTGCGCGTGACCGTGCCCAACGGCTTCGTGGCGTTGTCCAACGGCGAGCTGGTCGAATCCGAGACGCCTACTGGCAAGAAGCCGTGGACGTACCACTTTCGGCTGGACAAGCCGCACCCGAGCTACCTTTTGACCCTGGTCGCCGGAAACTTCACGATCATCGACGATCGCCCGGCGGACCTCGGCCAATCCAAGCAAGTGCCGGTGCGCTACTACGTGCCACCTGCGCGCAAGAAGGATACCGCGCGCAGCTTCGGGGAAACTCCGCGCATGATCGAACTGTTTTCGCGGCTGACCGGCGTGCCCTTCCCCTGGCAACGGTACTCCCAAATCGTCGTCAGCGATTTCATCTTCGGCGGGATGGAGAACACCACTGCCACCACGATGTACGAGCACGTGCTGCTCGACGAACGCGCGGTGCTGGACATCACCTCCAACGATCTGGTCGCGCACGAGTTGGCCCACCAGTGGTTCGGCGATTTCGTAACCTGTCGAGACTGGTCACACGCCTGGCTGAACGAAGGCTTTGCCACGTTCATGGAGCACGTCGAACGCGAGGATCGCCTGGGCCGTGACGAGTACGACTACGGCGTGTCGTCCGACAACGACACCTACCTGCACGAAGCCAGCGCGCGCTACTCGCGCCCGATCGTATGCCGAGACTACGCCGAGCCGATCGATCTGTTCGACCGACATCTGTACGAAAAGGGCGGACTCGTGCTGCACATGCTGCGGCGAGAATTGGGAGACGAGACGTTCTGGGCCGGAGTGCGCAATTACCTCGAGGCGCACGCCTACGGCGTGGTCGAGACCAACGATTTACAGCGAGCATTGGAGCAGGTCTCGGGTCGTTCGCTGGAGCGCTTCTTCGACTCCTGGGTGTATCGCCCTGGACACCCCGAGCTGAAAGTGAAGGTCAGTTGGGACGACGGTCTGTTGTCGATCGGCGTGAAGCAGGCTCAGAAGCTCGGTGAGACTGCCGAGTTTCATTTCGAACTCGAGGTCGAGGTCGGTACGCGAGCAGGCGCGGTATCGCGGTACAAAAAGTTGGTCAGCGCCGCGTCGGATAACTTCGTGATCGCGCTCTCCGAGCGCCCGGCCTTCGTGGCGTTCGACCCGGACTTGCGCGTGATGGGCGAGCTCAGCTTCGATGCTCCGAGCGACATGCTGCGCGCGCAACTGGCAAGCGCAACACACGCCATCTCGCGTGCGCGCGCCGCAGACTCGCTCTCGAGGCGCGATGATCCGCCCACCATCGAAGCGCTCGCCGAGAGCCTCTCCAAAACCAGCGAAGCTTGGATGGTGCGCGCCGAAGCCGCCCGCGCGCTGGGCAAAATTCGCTCGCAAGAAGCGTTTTCCGCGCTCGCCGCCGAAGCGGGCGCCGATCACCCGAAGGTACGCCGCGCGGTTGCCTCTGCGCTCGGCAATTTCAAGACCGCAGAAGCCGCCAAGGTTTTGGAGAAGCGCGCCAAGAGTGACCCGAGCTACTTGGTGGAGGCCGAGTCCGTGCGCTCGCTCGGTCGGACGCGCCAAGCCGATTCGCTGCAAATGATCGTGTCTTTGTTGGATAGACCTTCTTGGGCGGAGGTTTCGCGAGCGGGTGCGCTGGACGCACTCGGCGCGCTGCGCGACGAACGCGCCTTACCCGAAGTCTTCAAGCGCACCGAATACGGTTATCCGACGCGGGGTAGGCGCGCCGCGATCGCCGCACTGCCCCAAATTTCCGATGGTCGCAAAGTGCGGGAACACCTCGAGGATCTACTCGACGACAAAGATCCGCATCTGAAGATCGACGTCGTCGCTGCGCTGCAGTTCCTGGGCGATGTCAAAAGCCGCGGGCCATTGCACCGCGCCAAAGAGCGTGAATTGGATGGCCGCGTCGTGCGTCGCTTGCGCGAAGCGCTGCGTGACATGGGCGAGCACAAGGCGGTCGCCGAGCGTAAACGCCTGAACGACGAATTGGATGGCGTACGCGGCGAGGTCTTGGAATTGAAAGCTCGCTTGTCGAAGGTCGAGGCCAGCAAGGCCAAGCCCCCTGCCGCGACGACGGCGAAGAAAGCTCCCGCGAAGCGCGCCGCAAAGACCAAGAAGAAAGCCGGCAGATGAGCGAGCTGGTCCGACTTGAGCGCAACGCCTCGATCGCGGTCCTGACCATCGATCGTCCCGAGCGCATGAATGCGCTGTCGTGGGCCACCGTTCAGCGCTTGGGTGAGATTGGGAGAGAGCTCGCTGGGGATGCCAGCGTGCTCGGCGTGGTTCTCACCGGCGCGGGCGAGAAAGCCTTCTGCGCGGGCGCAGACTTGAAAGAGCGCCAGGGCATGAGCCGCGGCCAGGTCCGAGAAATGCTGAGCGCGTACCGCAGCGAGCTCGGCTGGCTCGAGAAGTCGGATTTCGTGAGCGTCGCCGCGATCAACGGCATAGCGCTCGGTGGCGGGCTCGAACTCGCGTTGACCTGTGATCTGCGCATCGCAGCTCCGCTGGCCACGTTTGGGCTACCCGAGACCGGGCTCGGCATCATTCCAGGCGCGGGCGGCACGCAACGCATGGCCCGACTGATCGGTGAGTCGCGCGCGCTGGACCTGGTGCTCACCGGCCGTCGCATCGACACGAGCGAGGCACTCGCCCTGGGACTCGTCAATCGCGTCGCCCCGAGCGCCGAACAGCTGTTGAACAGCGCTCTGCAGTGGTTACAACCCGTGGCAGAAGGCGCGCCGATTGCACAGCGCGCGGCGCTCTCCGCGGTGCGCGCGGCTCGTCGCCTGCCGCTGGAGCAGGGGCTCGACTTCGAACGCGCCGCGTACGAGCGGTGTCTGGACACCGCCGATCGGGACGAGGCGTTGCTCGCACTTTCCGAGAAGCGCAAGCCGCGCTTCGAGGGAAAGTAGCCAGCCCCTACTTCGAGGAGATGCCTTGCGGCGGTTCGACGATGGCCCTTGGTTTGCCTTTTTCGACCTTCATTCGTACGTGACAGAACTTCTTCACGGGTCGCCGCGAGTCCTTGTCGCTGCCCAAACCCCAAAGCGCCACTTGCAGGTCGAGAGAGTCTCCGGTGCCGAGCACGCGCACGCCCTTCGCCGGCCAAGTGCGACTGAACTTGGCCGGGGTTTCAGCCGATATTTCTTGCTCACCATCACCGCTGCGCTCATCACCGAACGTTTCGGCCTCTGACTTGCCGTTGCGCGAGACCGAACCGGCGAAGGCCAATGGCCCGCTCTTCGGGCTCGAGAGTGAGTGCGCTTTGCCGTCGAGCACGCTGGCAACCACGTTCAACTTGACGCCCCAACCCGAGGCGACCTGCACGGCGCTCGCGGAAACCGCGAAGCGCACGCCAGCGACGCTGATTTTCAAGCCTTCCGGGACCACCACGTAGGTCACCTCGCGCGTGGCGTTGGGATCGGGCTCTGACTTCGCGGGAGCCGGTGCAGCGGCGTCCGAGCTTGCCGCTCCGGCGCTGGGCTCAGGCTTTGCCGGCTCGCTGCTGGGCTCAGGCTCGCCTGCAGCCGAAGCGGCTAGAGCCGAGGCGGCCGGTGCCGGCGCTTCCGCAACCTTCGGCTGCGTGTTGGGCGAAGGCTCAGCGCCAGCGCAAGCGACCGCGAGCCACGGCAAAAACAGCAAGGCAAAGCGAGCAATCCGCATGTCCGGTAGCCTACACTGGCGGGCGCGCCGACGGCAATTAGTGCGCGGCCGCGAACTCCCTCTGCACCTCCGCGAAGAGCTTGGGATCCTCGAGCAGATCGAGCGTGGTACGAGCCATCGCCTTGGCTGCGACGAGCATCGTCGAGATGCCGCGATCGCTCGCCGCGCAATCGGCGAAGCGATGTTCGTGGCACAAGGATTCGCCTTCGTCACAAATCGCCAAGTAGGGGTGAATCGAGGGCAGATGTAGGCTCAAATCGCCCATGTCCGTGGAACCTGCGCCGACTCGAGCGTCGCTTTCACGCGCGTTGCGCCCGAGCGCTTCGAGCGCCGCTCCGAAGCGCCGCGCCATGGTCAAGTTGTTCTTCATCTCGCGGTAGCCGATCTTCTCTTTGAACGAGACTTCGACGTCACAGGCCAAAGCTGCGGCGCGCGCGCAACGCAGCACGATCGACTTGACCCGCTCGAGCTCGCTCGAGGTAGGCGCGCGCAGCGTGAACTCCGAAGCCGCGTGCTCGACGATCACGTTCACGGCTTGCCCGCCGTTGGTGATGATGCCGTGCACGCGCGTGCCGTCACGAAAGTGCACGCGCTGCGAGTCGATGAGGCGAAAAGTTTCCATGCACGCAGTGAGCGCGCTCTTGCCGGCGAACGGCGCCGCCGCAGCGTGGGCGGGCACGCCGTGATAGGTCATGGCAATGCGCATGCTGCACAGGGCTGGGTGCGCCAAAATATCGCGATCGAAGGGATGAAACATCATCGCGGCGTCGACACCTTGGAACACGCCGGCTTGCAGCAGCTTGATTTTCCCGCCTCCGCCTTCTTCCGCGGGCGTACCGATGATCTCCACCGACCCGGCCAGCGCAGAGGCTTGACGCGCGAGTGCTAAGAACGCTCCCACGGCGCTGCCCGCGATTAGGTTGTGCCCACACGCGTGCCCGATTTCCGGCAGCGCGTCGTACTCCGCCAGGATCGCGACCCTCGGCGAACCGCGGCCGACCCGGGCGCGAAACGCGGTCGGCAGACCGCCGACGCCGCGTTCGATTTCAGCGCCCAGCTTCTGCTCCAAACAATCACCGAGCCAGGCCGCCGCCTGACGCTCTTCGAAGCACAGCTCCGGGTGAGCGTGGATGCGACGTGAAAGGGCAGAAAGCTCCCCGCTGAGCTCGTCCACGCACAGGTCCAATGCCTTACGATCGAGCGCCATGCTAGAGAGCATAGCCCAGAGATGACGGGATCTGCGAAGTACCAGCGATTCGCCGGGCAAAACAAGGGCAAATACGCACTCCTTTCGGTACCCTGGCTGCTCGCTGCATGCAACCGGCCCACCATCGAAAAGGGCCCGGAGCTGAGCGATGCCGCGCACGCCGCCGGGGGGAGCGCGCTCGTCCCGAAAGCCCCTCCGGCCGAAGCCGCGCCCGTGTCCACTGTCTCCCCGGAGCCGATCGAAAAGGTGGACTTTCAAGACGTCGCGATGGGCACTCACGTGCACTTCGTCGCCTACACCAACGCAGAGGTCGATAGCTCGAAGGTTCGCGGAGCGATCACCCAAGCGTTGGCCGAAATGAAGCGACTCGAAGCCGTGCTCAGCGAGTGGCGTGAGGACAGCGAGGTCGGGCAGATCAACTCCCACCCCGAGCAATGGGTGCGCGTCGGCCCCGATACCTTCACGGTCATCTCGCGCGCGCTCGCAGAGGGCAAGGCCTCCGGAGGAGCGTTCGACATCACCTTTCAGGCGATGAGCGGCGTGTGGAAGTTCGGGAGCTCAGCCGAGGCGAACCCGCGATTGCCTTCGAAGGCCGAAGTCGAGCGGCTGCGCGCATTGGTCGACTACCGCACGGTCGAGCTCGATGCAGCGGCTCGAGCCGTCCGCGTGCCCAAGGCACACCAGATCGGCCTGGGTGGGATCGCCAAAGGCTACATCGTCGATCGCGCAGCTTGGGTGTTGAAGAAGGCAGGCGTGCAGGCTTTCTTGGTGCAAGCCGGCGGTGACTTGTATGGCGCCGGTCGAAAGCCCGATGGCTCAGCGTGGGTGAGCGGGATCATGGATCCACGGGGGCCCGAGGGCAGCTCGTTTGCGACCATCGAACTGACCGATCACGCCTTCTCCACGGCGGGTGACTACGCGCGCTCGTACCTGATCGGCAAACGGCGCTACCACCACATCATCGATCCGCATACGGGCTACCCCGCCGACGCGAGCCGCAGCGTCACCGTGTGGGCAGACGACGCCACGACGGCGGACGCGATCGACGATGCCGTTTTCATCATGGGTCCGCAGGCGGGGCTCGAGCTGGTCGAGAAAACGCCCGGCGTCGGCGTGGTGATCGTAGACAAAAACAACAAGGTTTGGGTGAGCCCTCGCTTGCAAGGCAAAGTGCACATCACCCACGCGCCAACCGACGGGATCTAGAGCCGTCACTGAACTGCTGAGCCCCGCCCACGTGCCCTTGCCGTCTGCCGAGGGCTCGAGTGCATGCCCCGGAATTTGCTAACGCTGGGGGGCCTCGGGCCTGTCCCTGATTGCTCAGGCTCCCGTAAGCGTGCCCGTGCCCGTGCCCGAAAGAGGCAACGGGCGCGGCGGATGGTCGATAGGGAGGGATGGATCTGGATCACGAGCGTTCTTCCATGGTCCAAATTCTACGGGGAGATCTCGCCATGGAACGCCTGTCCGCCGCCACCACAAGACGGCTTCCACGAACATCCGATTGTCGTTTCCTCGGCGACCTGGGCCCCGTCTTTCTGCCAGGACCGCAGCGATC
>Ga0164308_10001490_pt1 | contig 12464 bp, 10 predicted proteins | sample Whisoiple_246_MG_FD_109983 | JGI IMG/M metagenome (GOLD analysis project Ga0164308, IMG submission 109983) | Soil microbial communities amended with fresh organic matter from upstate New York, USA - Whitman soil sample_246_MG | ecosystem: Environmental > Terrestrial > Soil > Unclassified >... | reverse complement strand
GTTCCCCGCGATCTCGACGACCACCTGGCCAGGCTCGCCATCTCGGCGGAGATGACCGGCCTGGTCGTGCCACCGCCCTCGGCCTGGCGCCGGGGGATCGACGGGCTGGTCGGCGCGTGGTCAGGTGACCGGCAGATGGTGATGCGGCTGGTGGCCAGCCGTGGGCCGCAGGACGCGACCGAACCCGTCAGTTACATCCTGGGTTCGGCGCTGTCACCGGTCAGCATCCGGCAACGCTCGACCGGCGTCCGGGTGCTGCTGCTGGACCGGGGTTTCACTGCGCAGTCCGCCAAGGACGCGCCGTGGTTGCTGGCCGGCGCCAAAACCCTGTCGTACGGGGTGAACATGGCCGCGCTGCGCTACGCCGGCGAACACGGCGCCGACGACGTGATCTTTCTCGGCTCGGACGGGGCAGTGCTGGAGGCGCCGACCGCCTCCGTGGTGGTCGCGCTCGACCGCACCCTGATCACGCCACCACAGGACGGCATCCTCGATGGCATCACCGTTCGCCGGTTGCTCCGCGCGGCCGGCGAGGCCGGCTGGTCGACCGGGACGGCCGTGCTGACCCGCGATCAGCTGATGGCCTCGGACGGCGTGTGGCTGGCGTCCAGTGCACGGTTGCTCGCACCCGTGACCGCCATCGACGACGAGAAGCTCGCCGGCACCGACCTGACCGGTGAACTCGCTGCGCTGCTGGAAGTTCCGGTTTGATCCGGCTCGAGAACGTTGCCGCGGTTCAGGCGAGCAGCAATCCGAAGCCGAGGGTGACGACTCCGGCGGCCAGTGACGCCGCGCCGGCGAAGATCAGCCCGATGAAACGGTTCGGGGTGGTCCGTCCGGTCCCCATCGCCGAGAAGAAGAATCCGGCGGACATCAGGATCGCCGCGATCAGCACTCCGGTGCCGGCGAGCCAGGCCCAGAAACCGGTCAGGCCGGTTGCGCCGGTCAGCACCAGGCAGAGCAATCCGAGGATCACCAGGACCCCGGCGTGCGCGTGCCCGGCGCGGAAGAACGAGCGCTGGAAATCGGTGAAACCAAGGTTCGAGCGGGCGGTGCGGAGCAGGAACAACCCGCCCGACTCGATCCCGACGATGGTCAGCATCACGATGCCTGCGGTGATCCTGGCGTCTGTGGCGAGCACCAACACGTCCGGGCCTCCCCTCTTCCATGGTTTGTAACTGTGTTACCGAACACTGTTATAGAACATTGTTACCAATGAGTTGTCAATGATTTAAGCTGCTCTCATGCCGCCACCGAAGCTTCACGACGCCACTCTGCGCACGGCGTTGCTGGTGCAGACGTCACGATTGGTGGCCGAGCACGGCCCGGAGGCGGTCAGCGTCCGGGCGGCAGCAGCAGCCGCCGGAACCTCGACATCCGCGGTGTATGCGCTGTTCGGAAGCCGGGAAGTGTTGCTGTCGGCGGTCGCGCAGGAGGCGACCGCCCGGTTCGCCGCTCACCTGGAGGCGGTCGCCTCCAGCGATGACCCGGTCGGCGACCTGCTGGCGCTCGGTCTGGCGTACCGGGACAGCGCGCTGGACGATCCGCATTTCTATCGGGTGATGTTCGATGCCGGTCCCGCCCGCCTGGACAGACTCGGCCGCGACGAGCCGACATTCGGGGTGTTACGCAGTGCCGTGCAGCGCTGCATCGATGACGGCGCCACTGCCGATGACGATGCGGAACGGCTGGCGACAACGCTGTGGGCGCTGGTTCACGGTCTGGTGCAGCTGGAGCTGGCGGGCCTGCTGGGCGATGACGAAGATTCCCGCAGTACCGGCTATCAGCTTGCGCTGCAGGACATGTGGCTGGGCCTGGCGGTCCGCGAGCAGTAGAACTCAAGCGGCCGCCCCTTACCCAGGGGGTGGGGCTCAGCGCTGCAGGCGGTCCAGGGCATCCCGGGTCCGACGCTGCCGGATCTCCGCCCGCCGCAATCCGATGCGCGCCTCGTCGACCTCTTTCCGCGCCTGCGCCACCTGCTCCTCGAGCACCCGCAGGCGCTCCACCTTGGTCTGTTCCTCGTCGCCGGCCAGGATCGCCGCCTCCTCGGCGTCCTCCGCCGCCTGGATCGCTTCGTCCATCCTCGCCTGCTTGGCGGCCTCGGCGGCAGCCTTCGCATTGGCCTTCTCCTCGGCCTCTGCCTCCGCTGCTTCCTTGCGGGCCTGGGCCGCCTCCTCCTTGGACGCACCCTTGCGGATGGCCGGACGTTTCGGCGGCGCGGACCGGGCCGGCGCCGAGTGCACCAGGGTCAGATCGGCTCCTCCGCCGAAGCCGAAGCCCTCCCATTTCGCCGGTTTGACCAATGTGCCGTCGGCGACCTGGTCCGCCACGTCGTTGTCGGCAAGGGCTGCGGTGAGTGTGGAGACCACCTCGTCGCGGAGCGCTGAGCTGGGGGAGCGCTCCTCGACGACCTCGAATGCTCGCTTGGTCAGCTCGTCCACCAGCCGGCGACGTCGACCGGTCAGCTCGCGGATCTGCTTGGCATCGACGGACTTCTCCGCATCCCGGAGCTGACTGCCCAGGTCGAGGAGCTCCGCGACCGCGTCCGGATCCTCCCGGGCGAGCCGGTTGACGGTGTAGGCGGAGCGGGTTGGCTTGCGCAGGGCGCCGATCTTCTTCGCGGTAGCGGCATCGCCCGACTTCTTGACCTCGGCCGACAACTCCGCGCGACGTTGCATGAAGTCATCCGGGTCCACGGAGTACAGCTCGTCAGCCGCCGCCTGCAGCGCGTCCTCGTCCCCTGCCATCGCCCCATCCTGACGTACGGGCCGTCGCGCGGGGTGCCGGACTCCGCCCATCGGGGCGTCAGACGGTGCTGCTCGAAAAGACGTCTCCGCGATATCGGCAATCCGGCCCGCCGCCTCGGTCCCGGTGGTCGCCGGGCGTGCCCTTCAGGCTCGCGGCGTTCGTCACACCCGGCGCGACCATCCACGTCAACGGCACCGGGCGCTGGGGTGTCACCCGGGTATGCGCTGGGGTGTCAGTCGGGAATGTAGGGCGGGGCGACACCCCAACCCCACCGGGGGACTGGTGCGTGTTCGGCCACTTCGGCATCGGTCTGCGAATTGGAGACGGCGAGCCGGGTGCCCCATTCCAGATACCCGACCAGCGCCGCGCGGAACTCCGGATCGTCCGGCAACGTCGCGTCGTCCGCGGCCCGGCTCATCAGCGTGGCGAACCGGAACCGCTGTTCGGCGGTGATCTGCAGGCCGCGGTGGTGTGCCAGCATTCGTTCGTACCCGCCGAGTTCCGCGGTGTAGTCCGCCGGTCCGCCGAAGACCTCGATCCACCAGGTCGCGACGTTCGCCCGATGCTCCTGGCTCACGCCACCGGGGAACAGCGGGCTCAGCAGGTCGTCCGATTCGACGCGGTCGTAGAACGCATTGATCATGGCGCGGAACGCTTCCGACCCGCCGGCCCATTCGTACAGGGTGGGCGGCGCGTCCTCGGCTTGCGCTCGCTGGGGACCCGCATCCTCGACACGCGCCTGCTCGGACATCAACAGTTCGGACACCGGTTCCTCGGCCACGGCCGAACAGTAATCCTCGCCCGACAGCCCTCGAGCGGCGCCCATCAGCGGTGCGGAAAGGCGCGGTCAGCGGTTGGCGTCGCCGCCGATCAGCCCGCGTTGGTGGGCAACCGACACCGCCTCGGCCCGCCCGCTGACGCCGAGCTTGGCCAGCACGTTGGACATGTGCACGCTGACGGTCTTCGCGCTGATGAAGAGCCGCTCGCCGACCTGCCGATTGGTCAAACCCTTGGCCACCAGCCGCAGCACCTCGTCCTCGCGGTCGGTCAGCACTCCGATCGGTTGCCGGGTGCCGGGCAGGTCGAGGCGCGCGCGCCGGGCGAAGGCCACGATGGCTTCGCTCAACGGCCGCGCACCCATCTCCGTCGCCTCGGCCAGCGCGACAGTCGCCTCGACGCGAGCGGCTGCCGGGTCACCGGCGCCCTGCAACGCCCCGGCCAACCGCCAACGGCTCCGGGCGACCTCGTAGCGGTAGCCCTTGCCGCGGTGTTCGAAGCTGAACTCCTCGATCGCCTCCCGCCACAGCGCGGGGTCGTCCCGGTCGATCAACCTGCCGTACTCGGCCCGTGCCCTTGCCATCCAGCCGCGACCCTCCGGACCCAACTTCCCGCCCCTTGGCCGACCGCGACGGGCCGTCTCCACGGTCCGCTCGAGCAGGGTGGCGCCGAGTGCCAGGTCGGCCGAGAGGTCGCCACCGGTCAGCCTTGTCTGCTCCGCGCGATCCGCCAACGCGGCGAGACCCAAGGCGCTGAGCCAAATCCCACCCAGGAAGTAGTCGTTCCAGGCACTGTCCAAAAACGCGATGACCTGCAGCGTGAGGTCGGCCGCGTCCTGATGACGGCCGGCCCAGGTCAGCGCGTCGATGCTGCAACCACCCGACACCAGCGCCATCATCGGGTCCCGTTTCCAGTCGACCTCGATCGACCGGCCGCGCTCGATCACGTCGGTGTCCCCGCGGGCGACCGCCGCGTAGAGGTCGACCACCGACAACGTCCAGGTGGCCGACTCGGGTACCCAGTCGACCGGGGGCGGCGCCGGCGTCAGATCGCCGGTGACGTAGCGGATCAACTCGCGGTAGATGAGCATGCCGACGCCGTAGCCCATCCAGAGCACCCCGGTGGACCTCGCCCGAACGATGCCTGCCTCGCAGACCAACCGGGCCTCCTCCAGCTCACCGGCGTAGTACCGGTTGCCCGCGAGGTTGTGGGTGCCGCGCAGCTCGGTCAACAGGTCCCCGGATTCCCGCGCCCTGGCCACCGACGCGCCCAGCAGCTCGGCGGCCCGGTCGGCGTCGTTCACCTCGAGGACGGCCAGTGAGGTCAATGCGTCGGCCTCGGCGTCGGCCACTCCGAGTTGCCGGGCCTCGACCACCGCGCGCTCTGCGGTCACCATCGCCTCGTCGTCGCGGTCGCTGTTCAGCGCCGACCGGGCGTGTGCGGCCAGCAGCCGGGCGCGATCGGCGGATGGACCCTCGCCGTCCAGCACGCCCAGCGCCTTCTCCGCGAGAACCAACGCATCCTCCGGACGGCCGTCCTCGATCAGGTAGGACGCGGTCGCCGGCGTCAATCGGGCAGCCCGGATCGCATCGGAGAGCTCGACCGCCGACATCGCAAGAGCCACGGCGCGACCTGGCTGACCGGCGCGGCTGGCCGCACCCGCCGCTGCCATCGCCACGTCGATCTGGTCGACGCCGATGCGGGTCGTCGCATCCGGCACCGCATCCCAGAGCTGCAGGACGGTTTCCAGCCGTCGCAGCTCCTCCGCCGGCGCCAGCACTTCGGCCGCTTCCCGGGATGCCGCATAGGACGCGGCCAGGGCGGCGGGCAATTCGTGGCTGAGCAGGGCGTGCCGGGCGAGTTCGGCCTGGGATCCGAGGGCGGGGTTCGCCGTCAACTGCTGGAGGTAGGTGCGGTGCATGCCGGCGAGTTCGCCGGGCAACAGGTCGGCGTACACCGCCTCGGCGAGCAGTGCGTGCCGGAAGGCGATCCAGTCGGCGTCCTCGGTCCCCAGCACGTGGTGGGTGACGGCCTCCCGCAGCGCAGCGTCGAAGGTCAGGTGGTCGGCGAACCGGGGGTCCTGCGAGGCGACGGCCCACAACAACGGCTCTGACACCCGGCGCCCGGATACCGACGCGATGCGGGCCAGGACCTGCACCGTGGGATCGAGCCGTTCGAGGCGGGAGTGCAGGACATCCGACAGCGACCCCGGCAGAGCTGCTGCGTCCGGCCCTCCTTCGATCAACTCCTGGGCGAAATAGGCGTTGCCTTCCGAGCGGGCGAGCACCCGCTGCAGGGCGGCCTCCGGCAGCACCCGGCCGGTGATCGCCTCGCTGAACTCGGCCAACTCGTCGTGGGTGAAGGGCGACAGCTCGATGTGCTCGATCTTCGGGTGCCGCAACAGCTCGGCCAGCACCGGTCGGAGCGGATGACGCCGGTGCAGATCGTCGGTGCGGTAGGTGCCGACCACCAGCAGGTGCTCACCCCGTAACCGGGCCAGCAGGAACCGCAGGACGTCGCGGCTGGACGGATCGGCCCAGTGCAGGTCCTCGATCATCAGCACCAACGGGCTTTCCGCCGTCCCGCACCCGCCGAGGACGGCAGCGATCCCGTCGAACAACTGCAGCCGCGCCGCCTGGTCCTCGGCTGCGCCATGCGGTGCCACCAGGCCGACGTCGAGCAGTCTGCCCAGTGACGGTCGAGCTGCGATCGCCGGTTCGACGGTGTCGGTCACGGACCGCAACTGGGTCAGTGCCTCGGCGAACGGTAGATACGGCAACCCCACATCGCCGAGATCGATGCAATGACTGACCACGACCAGTGCGCCGGCTGCATCGGCGAACTCGGCCATTCTGGTCAACAGGCGGGTCTTGCCGACCCCGGCGTCACCGGACACCAGGATCGCGCCCGGTTCGCCGCGGCGGGCACGGTCGAGCGCGAGCTGGAATCTCTCCAACTCGGCCGTGCGCGCCACGAACGGCGATCCAGCCGCGGATCTGGCCATGCTCCCCATACTGTCAGCAGGCACCGACAGCGCCGTGCTCATCTTCCGGTCGAGTGTCCGATCCGGAACGGGCGTCTCTCAGGCAACGTGTGCATGCTCCCGGTCCTGATCCACGGTGACGGACTCCACCTGCCGGGCCGGCTGAGCCGGAATGTGTGCCGGCTCCCGCCGGCTCGAGCGCACCGAGGTCAAATCGGTCAGCGAAGTGGCAGCCGCAGGGCGGGCCTTGCGGTGTGGGCGCCGGATCATCGGCCGGTGAAAAGCGCTGTGCAGCTGCTGGTGCCGGTAGTTGACCTCGGCATCGAGTGCCGGTCCCCAGGCGATGCTCATGATGGTCTCCCTTGCGAATGCCGGCGAACCTGCTGCTCGTCGTCTGCAGTCGAGATTTGCCGTAAGGAGCCACCGACGGCATTGGTCGTTCGCGTCGGCTTTCGGCCTCCGAGCCTCAGACCGCACCTCAGATCCGGTCTAAGGCACCTCAGAGGGCACTGAGGCGACAACGGAGGAGCCCTGGCGTCCATCCCGATTCGGGGCGGGCCCGCCGCCGTTTGCGGCCGGGTAGGAGATGAGAATCAGTGCGGGACAGCGCATATCGAGGCGGTCGAAGCAGCGAATGCCCTCCGACCGCCGCACCCGCCACTGCGGGTCGAGGTGGCCGACCGTCAGTTCCCGGCGCCCTGACCGGCCAGCAGCCCACGGACGTAGTCGGCGCTGGTCCGGACGTCGGAGACCGGACCTTCACCCCGCGGCTCCTCGGTCAGGATCGTGTCCTGCTCCAGCACGTACCACCCGGCATATCCGTTGGCGGACAGCGTGTTGACGATGTCCGCGACATCGACGTCGCCGGATCCCAGCGGGCGGTACATACCCTGCGCGACCGCCTCGGTGTACGTGAGCCGGCCGGCCCTGACCTTGCCGGCGACCTGGTTGTCGACGTCCTTGAGGTGGGTGTGCGCAACCCGGTCCGGCGCCTGGCGGGTGAGCGCCGCCGGATCGGTGCCGCCGATCAACAGGTGGCCGGTATCCAAGCAGAGCGAGATCGACGAACCCTCGAGCACCCGCTGCACCTCGTCGCCGTTCTCGACCATCGTCCCGACATGGGGATGCAGGACGGCCCGGACGTTGTGCTCGGCGGCCACGCCGGAGATGCGATCCAGGTTGTCCAGCAACCGCTTCCAGCCATCGTTGTCAAGTTCGGGGCGGCTGTCGTAGCCATCCATCCCGGAGACTGCCGACAGCACCAGAACGTCGGCAGCGGTGGCGTCGTAACTGGCCAGGATCCGGTTGATCTCGGGCAGCGGATCGTGGTCGGCCACGTGCATCAGCACCGGGGTGAATCCGCCGACGGCGGTCAGGTGATGGTTGTCCAGCACGCTCGCCATCTGCTGCGCATCGGCCGGCAGGAAGCCGTCCGGGCCGAATTCGGTGGCCGACAGCCCCACGTCCTGCATCTCGGCGAGCACCCGGTCCGGGGTGAGCTGATAGCCCCAGCCCGGGACCTCGCAGACACCCCAGGAAATGGGTGCGCCCGCGATCCGCTGCCGGGCGGCAGGGGCAGCGGGCGTGGTGGCATCGTTCATGTCGCTTCGACCTCGGCGATCTGCACCTGGCGGTGCTGTTGACGGGAAAGGTATTCGGTAAAGGTTGCTGGTGGAGCTGTTCGGGGCGCCGGGGCGTGAACGACGGGTCCGATCACGGGTGCCGGAAGCAGTCATCAGATTGGCGGGTGCAGAGGTCGCTGTCAACCTCATCGAGCCGTCATCGTTCCGTCAGGGAGACCAACACCCTGCCATTTGAACCTCGTGGCTCGCCACTTGCCTCGCCATCATTTACCCATCAGACTCCAGGGGTGTCCCATCCCTATCCGATCCGCGAGATCGCGCAGCAGGCCGGCGTCAGTGAGGCAACCGTCGACCGGGTGCTGAACAGCCGGCCAGGCGTGCGGTCCAGTACGACGGCAAACGTGCACCAGGCGATCCTCGATTTGGATCGGCAACGCAGCCAGCTGCGGCTCAACGGCCGGACCTTCATCGTCGACGTGGTGATGCAGACGCCCGATCGTTTCTCCGAGGCCGTCAAGGTGGCGTTGGAGACGGAACTTCCGGCGCTGCGACCCGCGGCGGTGCGTTCCCGGTTCACCTTTCGGGAGAAGGCCAAGCCGGCCGAGCTGGTCAAGGTGCTCGAGGACATCCGGCACCGCAAGTCGATGGGCGTGATCCTGAAGGCCCCGGACGTGCCGGAGATCAGCGAACAGGTCGCCCGGCTGACGGCCGACGGTGTCCCGGTGGTCACCTTCGTCACCGACATCCCGCTGAGCAGGCGGCTCGCCTACGTCGGCATCGACAACCGGGCGGCCGGGGCCACCGCTGCCTATCTCATCGACAGGTGGTTGGACCACACCCCGGGTGACGTGTTGATCGCATTGAGCCGCAGCGTCTTTCGCGGTGAGGAGGAACGGGAGATCGGATTCCGGGCGACCATGCGGCAATTGTCGGAGAGCCGGACGCTGGTGGAGGCGACGGACACCGACGGGATCGACGCCTCGGTGCGGGACCTGACGATCGCCCTCCTGCGCGAACACCCCGGCATCTGCGCCGTGTATTCGATCGGCGGGGGGAACCGGGCGATCATCGAGGCCTTCGACGCTGTGCAGCGGCCCTGCAAGGTGTTCATCGGCCACGACCTGGATCGGGACAACCGGGAGTTGCTCAGGGAACAGCGGGTCGCGGCGGTCCTGCACCACGACCTCGGCAGTGACATGCGACGCGCCTGCCAGATCATCATGCAGGCGCACGGAGCCATCGAGGGGCCGATCGCATCGATCCCCTCCCAGATCCACGTGGTGACGCCGTACAACGTGCCGGTGATCCCCACGAGCTGACCCCGGGCGGCCCGGATCGCGCCGGATCGAACCGGCGGCCGCGGTTCCGTTCCGGATCGCGCCGGATGGAACCGGCGGGTCAGCCGGCGACTGCGGTCCCGTACCGGACGGCAGCCCTTGCCCGCGCCTTGGCGGCCTCGGTCTCCCGGTCCTTCGGCGGCGCGTTGGTCACCAGGTCCTCGAGCAGATGCCTGGTGATGTGGGCGATCTCGTGCACCGCCCGGTCGAAGGCGTCCTGGTTGGCCGCTGACGGTTTGGTCGTCCCGCTGACCTTGCGGACGTACTGCAGGGCAGCGGCGTGCACCTCGTCGTTCGTCGCCGGCGGGTCGAAGTTGTGCAGGGTTCGAATGTTGCGACACATGTCTCCAGGGTGGCACAACCGCCCGGCCGGTCCCACCCGCGGACTCCGGCCGCGCGACGTGGTTAACCTCGCTATCGGACGGCACGCCGAACCCGCCGCCAGGAGGCACTCATGAAAATCGGACTGCACATCGCGGACTTCACCTACCCGAACGGTCCGGCAGGTTTGCGTGACGACCTGACCAGGATCGTCACCACCGCCGAGGAGAGCGGCTTCGACAAGGTCAGCGTGATGGACCATCTTTGGCAGATCGGCGTGGTCGGTCCGCCGGAACACGAGATGCTCGAGGCATACACGACTCTCGGTTACCTCGCGGCCCGCACGTCGACGGTCGAATTGGTGTCCTGGGTGACGGCGGTGACCTACCGGCAGCCCGGGATGCTTGCCAAGCTGGTCAGCACCCTGGATGTGTTGTCGGGCGGCCGGGCCTGGTTGGGTATCGGCGCTGCCTGGAACGAGCACGAGGCGCGCGGCCTCGGACTGCACTTCCCGCCGACCGCCGAGCGGTTCGAGCGGCTGGAGGAGACCCTGCAGATCTGCCTGCAGATGTGGAGCGATGACGACGGCCCCTACGAGGGCAAGCACTACCAGTTGGCCAGGACGCTGAATTCGCCCCAGGTGCTCACCAAGCCGCCCCCGCCGATCCTGATCGGCGGCGGCGGCGAGAAGAAGACGCTGCGTTTGGTGGCCAAGTACGCCCAGGCCTGCAATCTGTTCCCGACACCGGAACTCGAGCACAAACTGGACGTCCTGCGCGAGCACTGCGAGCGGGAGGGCAGGGACTACGACGACATCCAGAAGACCGTGATGATGGGGCTCGACCCGGGCGCCGACGGTGAGAAGGTGCCGGGCCTGCTCGACCAGCTCAAGGGCATGTCGGAGCTGGGGATCTCGCACGTGCACGGCATCGTGCCCGATGTCTGGAAGCTGGAGCCGCTGGCCGTGCTCGGCCGGGAGGTGGTTCCGGTGATCGCCGATTGGTGACGGCGCCGGAGCGGGTACGGGTCGCCGGGACCCGCCGTCCCCCGTGATGCCGACGGAGTCCGAGTCCGGTTCAATGACGTCATGGATCCACGCGCAGGACAGCCTGCTCAGGCCAGCGATCTCATCGACGTCGACGCCGTTCTCTCGGCCTATGAGGACTTGCATCCCGACGTCTCCATCCCCGATCAACGGGTCGTCTTCGGCACCTCCGGCCACCGTGGGTCCAGCCTGGACACCGCCTTCAACCGGGACCACATCCTGGCCATCACCCAGGCCATCTGCGAGTACCGCGCCGAACAGGGCACCGATGGTCCGATGTTCATCGGGGCGGACAGCCATGCGTTGTCCGAACCGGCCACGGCGACCGCGCTGGAGGTGTTCGCCGCCAACAACGTCACCGTGATGCTGGATTCCGCGGACGGTTACACCCCGACTCCCGCTGTCTCGCACGCGATCCTCAAGGCCAACCGCAATCGCACCAGCAAACTTGCGGACGGCATCTGCGTCACACCCAGCCACAACCCGCCGCGGGACGGTGGCTTCAAGTACAACCCGCCGAACGGTGGCCCGGCCGACAGCGACGCCACCTCGGTGATCGCCGCCAGGGCGAACGACATCCTGGCCGGCGGGCTGAAGGACGTGAAGCGGGTCAGCTACGAAGAGGCCAAGAACGCCGACACCACCGGCTACTACGACTTCATCTCCGGCTACGTGGGCGACCTGGAGAATGTGCTGGACATCGACGCCATCCGGGATGCGGGCGTGCACATCGGCGCGGATCCGCTCGGCGGCGCCTCGGTGGCCTACTGGGCGGCGATCGCCGACCGGCTGAAGCTCGATCTGACCGTGCTGAACAAGGCCACAGATCCCCAGTTCTCGTTCATGACGCTGGACTGGGACGGCAAGATCCGGATGGACTGCTCGTCCCCGAACGTGATGGCCTCCGTCGTTGCCAAGGCGGCCGACTACGACATCGCGACCGGTAACGACGCCGACGCCGACCGGCACGGCATCGTGACGCCCGATGCGGGCCTGATGAACCCCAATCACTACCTGGCCGTTGCCATCGACTACCTCTACAGCCACCGCCCGGAGTGGGGTGCGGACATGGGTGTCGGCAAGACCCTGGTCTCGTCGTCGATGATCGACCGGGTGGTCGAGCAGCTGGGCCGCACGCTGGTCGAGGTGCCCGTGGGGTTCAAGTGGTTCGTTCCCGGCCTGATCGACGGCTCGATCGGGTTCGGCGGCGAGGAGTCGGCCGGTGCCTCGTTCCTGCGCAAGCGCGGCACGGTGTGGACCACGGACAAGGACGGCATCCTGCTGGCCCTGCTGGCCTCTGAGATCAAGGCCGTCACCGGCAAATCGCCGAGCGAGCGGTACAAGGAGCTGACCGGTCAGTTCGGCAACCCGGCCTACGCCCGGGTCGACGCACCGGCGTCCAAGGCGGAAAAGGCCAAGTTGGCCAAGTTGGCTCCCGAGGACGTGAAGGCCGACTCCCTTGCCGGCGAGAAGATCACCGCCCGCCTGGTCACCGCTCCCGGCAATGGTGCCGCCATCGGCGGACTCAAGGTCACCACCGAGAACGCCTGGTTCGCGGCCCGGCCGTCCGGCACCGAGGACGTCTACAAGATCTACGCCGAGTCGTTCAAGGGACCGGAACACCTCAAGCAGGTCCAGGAAGAGGCCCGCGAGGTGGTCAGCGCAGCCCT
>Ga0164308_10001488_pt1 | contig 12472 bp, 10 predicted proteins | sample Whisoiple_246_MG_FD_109983 | JGI IMG/M metagenome (GOLD analysis project Ga0164308, IMG submission 109983) | Soil microbial communities amended with fresh organic matter from upstate New York, USA - Whitman soil sample_246_MG | ecosystem: Environmental > Terrestrial > Soil > Unclassified >... | reverse complement strand
CCCGATCCTGTGGCCTGATCTCGAGGCGATACTCGTGGTGCCCAACAACGCTCATGCACTGTTCGCCCGGCCGATGGTGACCAGTCCCGAGGCCGCCATCGCGATCGAGGTCGAGGCGACCGGCCATGACGCGCTGGTGTTCTGCGACGGGCGCCGCGAGATGGTCGTACCTGCTGGCGGGCGCCTCGAGGTGACGCGATGCGGCACACCGCTCAAATGGGTGCGGCTGGATAGCGCACCTTTCACCGATCGCCTGGTGCGCAAGTTCCAGCTGCCGGTCAAGGGCTGGCGCGGACAGTAGTGCTCTCCGAAATCCGCATCGAGTCCCTTGGCGCCATCAGCACGGCGACCGCCGAGTTCGACCGTGGGCTGACCGTGCTGACCGGCGAGACCGGCACGGGTAAGACGATGGTCGTCACCGGGCTGCACCTGCTCGGCGGTGCGCGCGCCGATGCGACGCGAATCCGGTCAGGTGCCGACCGCGCCGTCGTCGAAGGTCGGTTCAGCACTGGCGAACTCGGCGCCGGGGTGGCTGCGCAGGTCGACGAGATTCTCGACGCGTCCGGCGCGGATCGCGACGAAGACGGCAGCGTCATCGCGGCACGCTCTGTGAGCCGGGCAGGCCCGTCGCGGGCATACCTCGGCGGCCGCAGTGTGCCCGCAAAATCGTTGAGCACCTTCACCACCGAGTTGCTGACCTTGCACGGGCAGAACGATCAGCTACGCCTGATGCGCGGCGACGAACAGCGCGCCGCTCTCGACCGGTTCGCGGACGTCGGCGCCCGCCTGCAGCGCTATCGCGCGGTGCGCGAAACCTGGCAGGCCGCACGCCGCGACTTGACCGAAAGGACCCGGCGGGCACGGGAAATGGCGCAGGAGGCGGACCGACTCAAGTTCGGTCTCGGTGAAATCGATGCCGTCGACCCGCAGCCGGGCGAGGACGACGCGCTCGTCGACGCCATCAGGCGGCTGTCCGAACTCGATGCGCTGCGGGAGGCCGCCCACTCCGCTCGCACCGCGCTGTCGGGCGCTCTCGACGATGCCGCCGATGCCGACACGGCATCGGCCGCGCACCAAGTCGGGCAGGCCAAGTCGGCCCTGGAAGCCACCGACGACTATGTGTTGCGCGCACTGGGGGAGCGCCTGGCTGAGGCCATGGCGGTGATCGGGGATGTGTCCACCGAGCTCGGTGACTTTCTCGCCGAACTTCCCAGCGACGCAAGCACTTTAGAGACGAAGTTGGCCAGACAGGGCGAGTTGCGGGTGCTGACCCGGAAGTACGCGGCCGATATCGACGCCGTCCTTGAGTGGGCCCGCGAGTCGCGGGAACGGCTTGTGGCGCTGGATGTCTCCGAGGAGACTCTCGCCGGCCTGCAGCGCCGCGTGGCGGAGCTTGAAGTCGATCTCGTCGCCGCTGCAAGCGAACTCAGCAAGGTGCGCAGCAAAGCGGCGAAGGGCCTCGCCAAAGCGGTGACCGCCGAGCTGTCCGGGCTGGCGATGGCCGACGCCCAGTTCACCGTCACAGTGTCGCCGTTGACTGTCCGGGGTGACGATGCCGCTCCTGTCACTCTGCCGTCGGGCGTGACGGTGCACGCGGGGTCTGACGGCGCCGACGCGGTCGAGTTCGGGTTCGCGGCCCATCGGGGGACAGACGTACTGCCCCTGAGCAAGAGTGCGTCAGGCGGCGAACTGTCCCGAGTCATGCTGGCGCTGGAAGTGGTCCTTGCCGTGTCGGTCGAAGGCACCACGATGGTGTTCGATGAGGTCGACGCAGGCGTCGGCGGTCGCGCCGCGGTCCAGATCGGCCGGCGCCTTGCCCGGTTGGCGCGCACCCACCAGGTCATCGTCGTCACGCACCTGCCTCAGGTCGCCGCGTACGCCGACATCCATCTCGTCGTCGACAGCGCGGGCCGCAACAATGCGAGCGGCGTGGGGCGGCTCGACGACGAGGACCGGGTGGCCGAGCTTGCCCGCATGCTCGCCGGTCTCGGCGACTCCGACAGCGGAAGGGCTCATGCCCGCGAGCTACTCAGCGCCGCGCAGGACGACCGTGAAAAGGTCTCCTAGCCTGTGGCTCGTGTGACAGAAGCTAACTTCTGAGGCTGGTGTTACGGCGCGCCTCCACCTCAACTTGAGGGTTCCCCGACAGAATCGCGCCTATGAAGATGTCAGCGCTGCTATCCCGTACTGCCAGCCCGCGCCCGGGCATTACCGGCACCGCCAGGGTGGACCGCGACATCGACCGGCTGTTGCGGCGTGTGGGACCCGGCGACATCGTGGTGATCGACGCGCTCGATCTCGACCGCATCACCGCGGACGCGCTGGTGGAGGCGGATATCGCCGCCGTCATCAACGCATCGCCGTCAATCTCCGGCCGCTACCCGAACCTGGGGCCTGAGGTGCTGGTGAACAACGGCGTCACGCTGATCGACGAGACCGGCCCCGAGGTCTTCAAACGCGTCAAGGATGGCGCCAAGGTCCGGCTGTACGACGGCGGAGTGTATGCGGGCGACCGCAGGCTCGCGGTCGGCACCGAGCGAACGGACCACGAGATCCACGAACTGATGCACGAGGCGAAGAGCGGCCTGGTCGCCCACCTCGAGGCGTTCGCAGGCAACACCATCGAGTTCATCCGCAGTGAGAGCCCGCTGCTGATCGACGGCATCGGCATTCCGGATATCGATGTCGATCTCCATCGCCGTCACGTGGTGATTGTGGCCGAGGAGCCGAACGCGGCACATGAGCTGAAGGCGCTCAAACCGTTCATCAAGGAGTACCAGCCGGTGCTCATCGGTGTCGGAACGGGCGCCGACGTCCTGCGGAAAGGCGGCTACCGGCCACAGCTGATCGTCGGCGATCCGGAACGCATCAGCGCAGAGGCGCTCCGCAGCGGTGCGCAGGTGGTGCTGCCCGCCGATGCTGACGGACACGCGGCGGGACTCGAGCGCATCCAGGATCTCGGTGTCGGGGCGATGACGTTCCCGGCCGCAGGCTCCGCTGCTGACCTCGCGCTGCTGCTGGCCGATCACCACGGTGCCGCGTTGATCGTGACAGCCGGTCACACGGCGAGCATCGAAGAATTCTTCGACCGGTCCCGTCAGCAAAGCAACCCCTCGACCTTCCTAACCCGACTCAAGGTGGGCGAGAAGCTGGTCGACGCCAAAGCCGTTGCGACGCTTTACCGAAGCCGGATCTCCGGCGGAGCGATCGCAATGCTGGTGCTGGCGATGCTGGTCGCGGTCATCGTTGCGCTCTGGGTGTCGCGTGCTGACGGCGCGGTCATCGACTGGGCCGTCGCCTACTGGAACCGATTCTCGCTGTGGGTCCAGGGCTTAGTCACCTAGGAGCGCCCGGTGATATCTCTACGAACACACGCGATTTCGCTTGCCGCAGTCTTTTTGGCCCTCGCGATCGGCGTTGCACTGGGCTCCGGTCTGCTCTCCAACACGGTGCTGTCCGGGCTGCGCGATGACAAGCAGGAACTGCAGAACCAGATCAACGGCCTCACCGATGAGAGGAACGCGCTCAACGAGAAGCTGAGCGCCGCGGGCGAATTCGACGCGCAGATGTCCCCGCGAATCCTGCGCGACACGATGGGGGCCAAGTCGGTCGTGGTGTTCCGCACGCCCGACGCATCCGACGACGACGTCGAATCGCTGAAGCGGATGGTGGAGCAGGCAGGCGGCACGGTGACGGGCACCGTCGCGCTGACCGAGGAGTTCGTCGACGCCAATTCTGCGGAGAAACTCCTTTCGGTGGTGAATTCGCCGATCGTGCCCGCCGGCGCGCAGTTGAGCACCAAGTCGGTCGACCAGGGTTCGCAGGCGGGTGACCTGCTGGGCATCGCGCTGTTGATCAACCGGGATCCCAAGGTGCCCGCGGTCGATGATCAGCAGCGCGACGCCGTACTCACCGCGCTGCGCGACACCGGGTTCATCACGTACGGCGACAGTCGTGTCGGCGCGGCGAACACGGCGCTGATCGTCACCGGCGGCGGGTTGGGCGACGATGCGGGGAACAAAGGCGCCACGGTTGCGCGCTTCGCTGCCGGCCTGGCCCCACACGGCTCCGGCACGGTGATCGCCGGTCGCGACGGCACCGCTTCCGGGACTGCCGCGGTGGCCGTCACCCGGTCGGACGCAGCGCTCACCTCAGCGGTCAGCACGGTGGACGACGTAGACGCCGCTTCGGGCCGGATCACCACGGTTCTGGCGCTGCAGGAGCTGATCAGCGGCGGACGTCCGGCCCAGTATGGCGTCGGGCAGGGAGCGACGGCGGTAACCGTCCCGCAATAGGCAACCCCGGCGCGTCAGCGACGGGTTGTCGGGGTCGGTGTTAATGTTGAGTTCCGTGGGTCGGCAGGCCCCAAGCAAGGCACTTGCCTAAAGAATCAAGCCCTGCCCGTCGTCACGGAGGTTGCTCTTGCCAGCGTTACGCAAGCACCCGCAAACCGCCACCAAGCACCTCTTCGTCACCGGCGGTGTGGTTTCTTCGCTTGGTAAGGGGCTCACTGCGTCGAGTCTCGGGCAGTTGCTGACCGCTCGTGGCCTGCAGGTCACCATGCAGAAGCTCGACCCGTACCTCAACGTCGACCCCGGCACGATGAACCCGTTTCAGCACGGCGAGGTGTTCGTCACCGAGGACGGCGCCGAGACCGATCTCGACGTCGGGCACTACGAGCGATTCCTGGACCGCAACCTACCCGGCTGGGCGAATGTGACTACCGGACAGGTGTATTCGACGGTGATCGCCAAGGAGCGCCGCGGCGAGTATCTCGGCGATACCGTTCAAGTCATCCCGCACATCACCGATGAGATCAAGAGTCGGGTGCTGGCGATGGCGCAACCGGACGCTGACGGCAACCGCGCGGATGTGGTGATCACCGAGATCGGCGGCACCGTCGGCGACATCGAGTCGTTGCCGTTCCTCGAGGCTGCCCGCCAGGTGCGCCACGAGGTGGGCAGGGAGAACTGCTTCTTCCTGCACTGCTCGCTGGTGCCGTTCATGGCGCCGTCGGGCGAGCTCAAGACCAAACCGACCCAGCACTCCGTCGCGGCGCTCCGCAGCATCGGCATCACCCCCGACGCGTTGATCCTGCGGTGTGACCGTGACGTGCCCGAACCGCTGAAGAACAAGATCGCGTTGATGTGCGACGTCGACATCGACGGCGTGATCTCGACACCGGACGCGCCGTCGATCTACGACATCCCCAAGGTGCTGCACCGTGAGGAACTCGACGCCTACGTGGTGAGGCGGCTGAACCTGCCGTTCCGCGACGTCGACTGGACACAGTGGAACGACCTCCTGCAGCGGGTGCACGAGCCGCATGAGAGCGTGCGAATCGCCTTGGTGGGCAAGTACATCGACCTTTCCGACGCGTACCTGTCGGTGGCCGAGGCGCTGCGTGCGGGCGGCTTCAAGCATCGCGCCAAGGTGGAACTGCGGTGGGTCGCCTCCGACGACTGCGAGAACGACGGAAGCGCCGCGGCGGTACTCGACGATGTGCATGCCGTGCTGATCCCCGGCGGCTTCGGCATTCGGGGCATCGAAGGCAAGATCGGCGCGATCCGGTACGCGCGCAAACGCGGCCTACCAGTGCTGGGTCTGTGCCTGGGCCTGCAGTGCATCGTCATCGAGGCGGCCCGATCTGCCGGCATCGCCGGCGCGAACTCGGCGGAATTCGACGCCGACACCCCCGATCCGGTGATTTCCACCATGGCCGACCAGCGCGACGCCGTCGCGGGGGAGGCCGACCTGGGCGGCACCATGCGACTGGGTGCCTACCCAGCGGTTCTGGAACCGGACTCCATCGTCGCGCAGGCCTATGGCACCACCGAGGTGTCCGAGCGGCACCGGCACCGCTACGAGGTCAACAACGCCTATCGCGACCGCATCGCCGAAAGCGGCTTGAGGTTCTCCGGGACGTCACCCGACGGGCATCTGGTGGAGTTCGTCGAGTACTCGCCCGATGTCCACCCCTTCATGGTCGGGACGCAGGCTCACCCCGAGTTGAAGAGCCGCCCCACCCGCCCGCATCCGCTGTTCGCTGCCTTCATCGGTGCCGCCCTGGACTACAAGGCTGCCGAGAGATTGCCGGTGGAGATCCCTGAGCAGCGAGCCAACGGTGCCGAGCACCCGGACGACGCGGAGCAACTGCTCCAGGACGACTCCAGGGTGAAATCGGAAGTCCGTGGCTGAACACGATTTCGCGACCGTCGAATCCGAAACCGTCTACGTCGGAAAGATTTTCGCACTCCGCGCCGATGAGGTGCAGATGCCTGGCGGCGGCTCGGCCCGACGCGAAGTGGTCGAGCACTACGGCGCGGTCGCCATCCTCGCCCTCGACGAGGACGCGAACATCGTCATGGTCTATCAATATCGCCACCCTGTGGGCAGGCGCCTGTGGGAGCTGCCCGCGGGCCTGTTGGACATGGGCGGCGAGCCGCCGCACATCACCGCGGCACGCGAGCTCGAGGAAGAGGCCGGGCTGTCTGCCACGAACTGGCGTGTTCTCGTCGATCTCGTCAGCGCACCGGGCTTCAGCGACGAGAGCGTGCGGGTGTATCTCGCCACCGACCTATCCGATGTCGGTAGGCCCGACGCGCATGACGAAGAGGCCGATCTGGTGGTGCGGCGATTCGCCATCGATGAGGCGGTCCGGATGGCGCTGAGCGGTGAGATCACCAACGCCATCGCGGTGAGCGGCATTCTCGCGGCACATGCCGTCGACGGCGACTTCGACTCGTTGCGGCCCGTCGACGCCGTGTGGGTCGACAGGCCCACGGCGTTCGCCCGACGGAAGGAACAGTCGTGACGACATTCCGGCCCGTGCTCGATGACCAACTTCAGGGTTACCTGGACCACCTCACGATCGAGCGCGGTGTCGCCGCCAACACATTGAGCTCCTACCGCAGAGATCTGCGGCGCTACGCAGAGCACCTCACCCTGCGCGGCGTCGATGACCTCGGCAAGGTCACCGAGACCGACGTGAGTGACTTCCTTGCGGCCCTGCGCCGCGGCGACGCCGATGCCGGGGTCATACCGCTTTCGGCGGTGTCGGCGGCGCGCGCGCTGATCGCGGTGCGCGGACTGCATCGCTTCGCTGCCGCGGAAGGCGTCACCGAACTCGACGTCGCCCGCGCCGTGAAGCCGCCGACGCCGAGCAGGCGCCTGCCCAAGAGCCTGACCATCGACGAGGTGCTGGCCCTTCTCGATGGGGCGGGCGGCGACAGCGAGGCCGATGGTCCGCTGACGTTGCGCAACCGGGCACTGCTCGAGCTGCTGTACTCCACCGGCGCGCGAATATCCGAGGCGGTCGGGCTCGATATCGACGACGTCGACACCCACGCCCGTTCGGTGCTGTTGCGGGGCAAGGGCGGGAAGCAGCGGCTGGTACCGATCGGTCGTCCCGCCGTCAGCGCGCTGGACGCCTACTTCGTCCGAGGACGGCCCGACCTGGCGCGGCGCGGGAAGGGCACACCGGCGATCTTTCTCAATGCCCGCGGCGGCCGGCTGTCCCGGCAAAGCGCATGGCAGGTGCTGCAGGACGCCGCCGAACGGGCGGGCATCACCGCGGCAGTGTCTCCGCACACCCTTCGGCACTCCTTTGCCACCCACCTGCTCGACGGTGGCGCTGACGTCCGCGTCGTTCAGGAGCTGCTCGGCCATGCATCGGTCACCACCACGCAGATCTACACACTGGTCACGGTGCACGCACTGCGGGAGGTGTGGGCCGGAGCCCACCCCAGGGCGCGTTAGCGTCAGCCGGCCAGGTACTCCGACTCCAGCACCAGGTCAGGGAACACGGAGCCGTACTCGCCATGTGTCTTGTGCTCGCGGGTCTCCCAGGTCTTGCCCTGCTGCTCGCGCATGGCCGCGCGGTACAGGGGCGCCCCGGGAATCTTCACGTTGTCGGCGACCACGATCGAGCCAGCGTGAAGCCAGCCGCGATCGACAATGCTCTGCAGATCGGCAAGATACGCGTTCTTGTCGTGGTCCAGAAACACGAAATCCAAAGCGCCGGAATCGAATCCGTGCTCGTCGGCCAATGCATCCAGCGTGTGTCCACCGTCTCCGATCGTGCCGACGACGCAGGTGATCTGGTCGGCGAGGCCCGCATGCGCCCAGATGCGACGGGCATTGACTGCGTTGGCCTCGGCCAGTTCGATCGAATACACCTTCGCGTTCGGGGCTGCCGCCGCAATGCGTAGTGCTCCATAGCCGCAGTAGGTACCCAACTCCAGCGCCAGCGACGGGTGTGCGCGCCGCACCGCTGCATCCAGGAGTTCGCCCTTCTCGTCACCGACGTTGATGAGGAACGACTTCTCGTACGCGAAGCGGTCGATGGCGGCCAGGACATCGGTGACGTCGCCCTGGCGGGCCTCGGCCAGAACGTACTCGACAACCGCGGCTTCGCGACCATCGCCGATCTGCCCGGTCTTGTTGATCCTGGCGCTTGCGGCGGCCATCCGCCAGAACGACCAGCGCAGAAGCGGCACCCGTTGTTTCAGGTTCACGTGCGGACTACCTCCAGGTTGATGGCTCTGCTCGGCACCGCGGCCACACCGCGCGGAATGGATCGTGGCAGTCGCGAGCGGCGCGAATCGGGCAGCCGCAGTTCGACTCTGGTCAGGATGGTGCCCAACGCGATCGCCAGCTCCAGCGCGGCGAACGCCGACCCGGGGCAGCGTCGATGCCCGTAGCCGAACGGAGAATACTCAGCAGGTGGCGGCTTGCGGACAACGAATCGTTCTGGATCGAACCGGCCGGGATCCGGCCAAACCTGCGGATCAGCGTGCAGGGCAGGCAGCGCCACGCCCACGATGTCACCGGCCTTCCTGGAGGTGCGCCACGTGTCCACAGGACAGGTCAATTGGCGCACCACGATCGAAACCGTCGGATGCATCCGCAGTGTCTCGGAGATCACCGCATTGAGGTAGGGGAGCTTCGGCATCTGCTCCGGTGTGGGATTGCCGCTCAGTTCCTCGAGAACCTTGCGGCGGACGGTGTCGTCGTCATGGATGTGGAAAAGTGCCCAGGCCAGAGTCGTCGCCGACGTTTCGTGGCCAGACACCAGTAACGTGCGCAGCTGCTGTTGTACTTCCTCGTCGCTACGATGACCGCCCTTGTCGTCGGCAAGCAGCACGCTGAGCACGTCGTCGTAGCCATCGGTGCCGGTTCTCCGCCGCGCGGCGATCTGCTCGGACAGGATCTCATCGAGCCGGACCCGCTTCTCGGAGAAGCGCTTCCACGGACCGAACCCGAACGGTGCCCGCCGCAGCGCGGGGAAGAACATGAAAGGGGCGATGTAGTTGCGCATCATCGCCTTAACCACGTGAACGTACTCGCCGCAACGCTCATCGTCCTCGATACCGAAGACTGCCCGCACGATGATCTGCAGCGTGATCGTCTGCGAGGCGTCGCGCGCGTCCACCAAGGTTCCTGGACGCCACGTCGCGACCACATCGTCAGCGGCCTTGGCCATCACATCGGTGTAGCGGCGGATGCGCTCACCGTGCAGGGCGGGCAGGAAGCGGGCACGCTCGTTCTTGTGGGGTTGGCCGTCGAGCAGGATGATCGATCCTGCGCCGACGACCGGCTCGATCGGGTTGGGCATCGGGGGAGTGAACGATGTCGCCGGTATTCTGAGGAACTCGCGGACGTCCTCGGGGTGGGCTGCGAACAGCACATCCCCGAACCCGGGGATGGGCATGTGAAATGCGCTGCCCGTCTTCGCTCTTCGGCGGAAGTAGGCCTCGGCGTCATACCAGGCTGCGACCTTGTGCCCGATCCGGAAGCGCAGCCTTGATGGTGGCGGCCTCATATGGCGCCTGCGGCGACTGATGTTCCCAGGGCGTCCAGCACGGCCTGGGTGGACGTGCGATTCCCCACGGTGATGCGTACTCCACCGTCGCCGTAGGAGCGCACTTGAAGTCCGGTTCCCTCGAACGCTTCGCTCCACGGCCGTCCGCTGGGCGGCAGGTAGACGAAGTTCGCGTGCGAGTCTGTGCTGCGGATCCCCATCGCCCGCAGCCGCATGCGCAGGCGTGCCCGCTCGGCGGTGATCATCCGGATGCGTTGTCTCAGTTCGCGTTCTGCACAGTAGGAAGCCACGACCGCAGCCAGGCTGGCGATGTTGGTGCCGAACGGCAACTGCATCCTCCATAGGGTATGAGCCATCTCCGCTGAACAGAAGGCGTAACCCGTCCGCATGCCGGCAAGTCCGTACGCCTTCGAAAATGTCCGCACCACAATCACATTCGGGAACTGCCGAACCAGGGCGGGCGCGTTTATCCGTAGGCTCGACGAGACGAATTCGATATAGGCCTCGTCGAGCAGCACGAGGGTGTCGCGGGGCACCCGCCGCAGGAAGCGGCGGACTGCGCCGATGGACTCGACGGTGCCGCTGGGGTTGTGGGGTCGGCAGAGCACAACGACACGCGCATCGGCCGCTGCGTCGGCCATCGCGTCGAGATCGTGGCGGCCGTCGTGGTCAAGGGGCACCTTGACCGTCTGCAGGCGGGCCATCTGCGCGCAGATCGGGTAGCCGTCGAAGGTCGGATATGCCATCACGATGCGGTCGCCCGGGTCGGTGAGCGCGTGCAGTGCCTGCATGACGACGCCGGTAGCTCCGGCGCCGATGACGATCTGCTCGTCGTTGACCCCCAGGTGCCGAGCAATGACGCCGCGTAGTCGCTCGGGCAGAAACTCCGGGTAGCGGTTCGCAGTACCGACCGCCGCGACTATCGCGGCGTGCACGGCAGGCAGCGGCGAGAAAGGATTCTCGTTGAGCGACAACGCCAGTGGGTTGTCGGATCCCTGCATCGGCGGTTCGGTCGCCAACCGCATCAGCGATTCCATCAAGGTCTGCCGCCCCAGCGGATAGCGGCCGCGCCTGCGAAGTCACCAGCGTGGGCGAAGGCGGCCATCAACACCAGGTCGTCCTTTTTGAGTCGCCCCTCGGTGATGGCGCGGTCGAGGTTGACGGGGATGCCCGCGGCAAAGAGGTTGCCGCATTCGTCGAAGGTGTCCACGTGTCGCTCCCTCGGTAGCTCCAATGCCTCCCGCCAGTTGCGTAGGAACACCCGGTTGGGCTGGTTCGTCACGAGCAGGTCGATATCGCGGGTCTTCACTCCGGCCCGATCGCACACCGCGTATGCCACTTCGGGCACCTGTCGATTGCCACGCGCGAGTACTTTCGTGATCTTGCTCTCCGAGAAGCCGATACAGCCCTCGCCCGGTCCGGCCTGCCACCACTTGCGCTCAGGTTCGACGGCAATGGTCATCTCGCCGGCGTACTGCCCGTAGGTGCGGCACTCCACGTCGAGGATCGGTGACTCATCGGAGACACTCAGTAGGCCGACGGCAGCCCCGTCACCGGGTACCGAGGCCTGAGCCTTCCGTCGTACCGTCGGTTGGTCGAAAATCTGTCCGGCTGCGTTCTGCGCGATGGCGATCAGCGCCGTTCGGCCTTCCCCCGACGCCAACAGATTCCGGGCCAGCTTCATCCCGAGGACGAATGCAGCACATCCACCGTTGTGCAGGTCCAGCACCCATTTGGGCTTCATGCCAAGGCGATGTGCCATACCCCCGCCGCCGCCGTAGAACGGCATGTCGGGCATTTGTGTGTGGGTGATCAGAATGTCGACGTTCGCGATCGCGTCGTCGCCATGACGCTTGATCAGCCCCTGCGCCGCGCGCTCGACCATGTCGATGGCCGTTTCGTCTTGGGCTACATGGTGACGGAACTTGGGCGCTCGGAACATCATGTTGTCGCGCAGGTCATCGGAGTCTGCGAATTGCGCGTAGTAGTCGGCACCGATCGGATCGCCGGGTAGGTATGTCGACACATCGACCAAGCTGACACTCATCGCGGCGCTCATCTCATCCAGGCCGGTGTCACCGGCAGACCTTGGTGGTGGCGGAATTCGGCAATTGCCTTGAGGTTCTTCAACTCCAGGAGATGGCCTGCGCCGAACATGTCCCAAAAATCACCCACCCATACCGGCCGTTCGGACGGTGCAGCGTCGGGGTAGGGATTGCGGTCATAGAACGGGTGATGACAGTTCGTCCACAGCACGACCGAACCGGGTTTGTCGAGCACCAGCTGTGCGTCGACGACCCGCATCAGGTAAATCATCCAGAGGTGTTTGCCCTGATCCCAGGCGCAGTGGTAATCCACCGTGCGCGCATCGGGATTGGCGACGGTGCGGGTGTAGATTTCGGTTTCCGAGCCGAGCCGGTCGTATGCAAGCCACAAACCCGGTTCTTCGGTGGGTGTGAAACCGCGAAGACTGTAAGTCCACTCCTCGAGGCTGCGGGTGTCCGACAGGTAGGCGTAGAGCTCGTCGGGCGGGCAGTCGATGTAGTCGTTCACGGTGCAGTACTCCCCGAATACCTGGTCGTGTGGATACACCGACCGCATCATCTCCATGATGATCGGGGTGGCCTTCTCCCTGGGGGACGTCTCGAT
>Ga0164308_10001487_pt1 | contig 12472 bp, 12 predicted proteins | sample Whisoiple_246_MG_FD_109983 | JGI IMG/M metagenome (GOLD analysis project Ga0164308, IMG submission 109983) | Soil microbial communities amended with fresh organic matter from upstate New York, USA - Whitman soil sample_246_MG | ecosystem: Environmental > Terrestrial > Soil > Unclassified >... | reverse complement strand
CGTAGCGCTCGATCACAGGAGCGAGGGCGTCGCGGTGGTCGTCGGACCAGCTGGCCAGCATGTTCGCGGTGTGGAACACGTCGGCCGCCCGTGCGTGCCCTTCGGCGACCGTGCGGAACGAGTCGGCCAGGGTCTGTTCGCTGTGGTCGGCGAGCCCGATGTAGGTCGTCAGGTGTGGCATCAGCGGTCCTCCTGGGCGGGGTCGAGGGAGTAGTGAGGAACGTCGGTGAGCACGGTGCTGGACGTGGGTCCGCCACCCTCGGTCGGCACCGGCCGTCGAGCGCGTTGTCGGGCGGGCGGCCGAGCGCTGCTGGGTGCGGATGCCGTGGTGGTCGGCGCCGGGGATGGACCGTCGCCTGCGCGCAGGCGGGTCACCTGACAGGCGGCCGTCTTGAAGGCCGGTTGCTTCGACACCGGGTCCCAGACCGTCATCGTGAGCTCGTTGGCGAGCCGGTGCAGGGCATCTTCGTGCCCTCCGCCGACGTTGGCGTCCGGCTCCCAGTGGCCGTAGTGGAATGGAGCGAACACCGCGCCCTCCATGACGTCACCCACCCGGGCACGGACCTCGATCGCGCCGCGCGGCGACTCCACCCTCACCCAATCTCCTTCGGCGATGTCACGCGCGTCTGCGTCGGGCGGCGAGATCTCGACCCACGCGTCGGGTGCGGCCCGGTTGAGGTCGCCCGAGCGGCCGGTCTTGGTGCGGGTGTGGAAGTGGTAGACGGTGCGGCCGGTGGTGTAGCGCAGCGGGTAGTCCGCGGAGGGCTCCTCGTGCGGAGGCGTGTACGGCGCTCCCTTCAGGAAGGCCCGCCCGGCGGGCTGCATCGCCCTGTGCTCGGTCTCGGTGACGGTGCCGCCGGTGATGAGGTCGTGGCCGAAGGTCTCGCAGTAGTCGGTGTCCGTGGGGAAGACGGCGTCGGTGTAGAGGCGGTCGGTGCCGTCGGGGTGTTGCTCGTTCACGGGCCATGGGATACCGGTGGGTCCGCGGAGCTTGTCGTAGGACAGTCCGGTGTAGTCGACGGGGCGTCCGGCGGTGATGGACGCCCACGCGTTGAAGGCCTCCTCGGGTGTGCGCCACTGGATGAGCGGGCGACCGGAGTTGTTGGTGAACCCCATTGCGTCGGCGTACATGAGGAAGATGTCGAGGTCGCTGCGCGCCTCACCTGGCGGATCGACGGCCTTCTCCGAGAGGTGGACGGTGCGGTTGACGTTGGTGAAGCAGCCGGTCTTCTCTCCCCACCCGGCGGCCGGGAGCACCACGTCGGCGAGCTCGGCGGTCTCGGTCAGGAACAGGTCCTGCACGATGACGAAGCACTGCTCGCCCCCGAGGATCCGCCGGATCCGAGCCGACTCCGGCATCGAGACGGCCGGGTTGGTGGCCGAGATCCAGAGGAGCTCGATCGAGCCGGTCTCGGCGTAGGAGAAGATCTGCATGGCGTGCGTCGGTGGTGCCCAGTGCGGGATCATCATGGCGTCGACGTCCCACGCGTCAGCGAGCTGTTGCACGTGGGCGGGGTTGTCCCAGTTCCGGAACCCCGGCAGGTCGCCGTCAGCCCCACACTCGCGGTTGTTCTGCGCGGTGGGCTGGCCGTTCATCTGCAGGACGCCCGCACCGGGGCGCCCGATCATCCCGCGCAGCAGGTGCAGGTTGTGCACCGCGACGGAGGCCGCGGTGGCCTGGTGCGACTGGTAGAAGCCCTGCAGCACGGTCGACAGGACGCCGTCGCTCTCACCGAAGATCCGCGCCGCCCGGCGTACGTCGTCGGCGTCGACGCCGCAGACCTCAGCCACGTGCTCAGGTGTGTAGGGCTCGAGGACGTCGCGGAGATCGTCCACGCCTATCGTGTGGGCGCCAACCCAGTCCTCATCCACCCAGCCGTTGGCGAACAACTCGCGAGTCAGCCCGTTCATCAGGGCGAGATTGGTGCCCACGCGGGGCGCGAGGTGGACGCCACCGGTCCGTTCGGCCTCGAGGGCCACCAAGGTGCGGCGTGGGTCGACGCACACGATCTTCGGTGGGTCATCCGCGCGGGTGCGGTCCAGGATGCGGGCCCACAGGACGGTCTGGGTCTCGGGCATGTTGTGGCCGTAGAGGAAGATCGCGTCGCAGTGCTCGATGTCGGTGTACGAGCCCGGCTGACCGTCGGCGCCGAAAGACTCCTTGAACGCCGCTGCGCTGGTGGCAGTGCACAGGCGCGTGTTGCCGTCCATGTGCGGCGTGCCGAGCCCCGCCTTGCCGATGACGGCGAGCGCGTAGTACTCCTCGAGGAACAGCTGGCCGGAGGTGTAGAAGCCGTGGCTCAGCGGTCCCTTGGCCTCGAGCAGCGACTTCGACCGCTCGACGATCCGGCCCATCGCGGTCTCCCAGTCGGTCTCGACCAGCCGACCGCCTTCGCGCACCAGCGGCCGGGTCAGCCGGTCGCCGGCATTGGCCCATCGCGTCGACCCGTACAGGCCCTTGGGCCCGAGCCGCCCGTGACTGACCACGTCGGTGGCGCGGCCGCGCACCCCGACCATCCGGCCGTCGCGGACGGCGATGTCAACACCGCAGCCGTTGCTGCACAACAAGCATGCGGACTGCACCCACGCCTCGACGTCGCCCTCACCCACCCCGTCGTCCAGGTACTGGTCGACCCGAGCAGGCCACGCAGTGCCCTTCGGATGTGGTGTGCGCACTCCGTAGATGTCGGCGATTCGATCGCTCACGTCCATTCCTCCTCCGGCATGTCACCACTTTTCGATGCCCTAGCGCATACACTTTCAGTGTTGCACGCAACAGCAACGCCGCTCCAGCCCCACAGGGGTGTGCTGCGGTTCGGCTGGCGGGTGAACGGCGAATGCCCCTTCAGAGAACGGACCCCCACGATGACCGACGCCCCCACCGACGTCGATGCTCAAGCCGCCGCCACGGCGTTCATGACCGCCAGTCGGGCTCTGCTGGGAATGTCGTTGCGGTCCGTGGCTGCGGCCCCGGTCCCGTTGACGGTGCCCCAGCACCGACTCCTGGTCCTCGTCTCGTCCGACGGCCCACGTCGCATCGGCGCCGTCGCCGACGACCTGGGGGTCAACCAGTCCAACGCCAGCAGGCTGGTGGCCCGCCTCGCCGAGCAGGGGCTCGTCCAGCGGGTCACCGACCCCGCTGACGGACGCGCCTCAGTCGTCGAAGCAACCGCAGCAGGACGTCGTGTCCTGGATGCCGTCAGCGACCACCGCCTGCGAGAGATCCGCGCCGTCGTCGCTGCCATGCCACCTGGGAGCTGGCGCCCCGCCGTCGCGGTGCTGCATGAGTTCAACTCCGCCGCACACGAGGCAGAGGCCGCAGCGCCGAGCACCCCCGATGAGGAAGACCGATGAGAGCCCTGACCAGTCGGCGGGCCGCGCCTGACCCGCTGGGCGCGTACGACGTGGCGGAAGACGACGTCCCGGCCGTGGCCAAGCCTCTGGGAGGTGGTGCCTGATGTGGATGACGATCCTGTACGCCGCTGGCGCTTCGTTGCCGCTGCTCGCGGGTGCCATCGTGGGAGTGCGGTGGCAGCCGCCGCAGCGACTGGTGGCGTCGGTCCTGGCCTTCGCGGCAGGAGCGCTCATCGTGTCGACGTCCTTCGAGCTGTTCGAGCCCGCTTACGAAGGCGGAGGTGCCTGGCGGGCCGCGCTGTCATTCGGGGCGGGTGCGCTGGTCTTCGTGGTCGCCGACACCTGGCTCGACCGTCGTACGTCCGGGAGCTCCGCCGGGCTCGCGCTTCTGGCCGGGGTGACGCTCGACGGCATCCCTGAGAACACTGCCCTCGGTGTCTCCCTCAACAGCACGGCCAGCCTGGCGCTGCTCGTCGCCGTCTTCGTCAGCAACTTCCCCGAGGCGTTGGCCGGCGCTCGAGGCATGCTGGACCAGGGCCGCAGCTCGCGGTTCGTCGTCGGTGTGTGGAGCGGCGCCACGGTTCTCCTGGCCACCGCCGTGCTCGCGGGCCGGTACTTCTTCGTCGGCGCAGACCCCGCCACGTTGGCCTACCCCCTCGCCTTCGCCGGTGGCGCGGTGCTGGCCTCCGTTATCGACACCCTCGCTCCGGAGGCCTTCGGCGAGGGCGGTCCGGCCATCGCACTGGCCAGCGCCGCCGGCTTTGTGACGGGCTTCTTGCTCAGCCTCTGACCCGCGGGCGGTTGTACGGCCGTTGCGCAGATCGGGCGCGCCGCTGATGCCGTGATCAACCGTCACGCAATGGTTATCGCGCCGTGACGTCCGCGCTCAGGACCACTTCTCCGAAGCCATCTGACGCCGCCCAATGCGGTTGTCCGTGATGTCGACGGGCCAGCGACACGCCGTCTTGCTCACCGGCGCCTTGCTATGTGTTGAAACATGCCTCCTACCCGCGAAAGCACACCGATCGAAAGCCATCACGCAGGTCGTCGTCGGGCGCGTTCATCTCGAAAGTGGCGCACGGTGATGGTGCTGGTGGTCTGCGTGCTCCTCGCCGGCGTCTTGTCGTCGTGCGGCCAGGAGGGAGTGAGCGGCGCGGCGCCGTTGAGTGAACGGGCAGAGAACGACGTGCCCCTCAACCCGCCGACATTGCGGTTCCACGTATCCGCGGACGGTCAGGTCGACGCTTCCCCTGACCGGGAGGCCGAGGCCGGCGAAGTCGTCGCACTCGTGTTGGAGAACGAGAGCGACTCCGACTACGAGCTGCGCCTGCTGGACCCCGACGGGGACGACGTCTTTACCGTGGAGGCGCCGGCGGGCGAGCGCGGTGATGGTCGCGCGTCGCCTCGCACGGGGGGAACCCATTTCGTCCAGGTCTACCCAGTCGGCGACCAGGAAGCGGCTGAAGAGTTCTTGGTCCAGGTGACGGAGACCTGAGCTTCAGGCCGCACGAGCGGCAGTCTCAAATCGCTGACATCTACTGGAGGTGAAGCATGCGCACGAACCGACGAGCCCTGTTGTGCGCCGGTCTTCTGCTGGGACCCGTCGGCTTGTCCGGGTGCTCTGCGGAAGAATTCCGCGCCGCTGAGCCCTACCAGCCTTCGATCGGCAGCAGCGCCCGTACGGAACAGGTCGACGCCCTCGGAGTGGCCATCGTGGTCGACGGCGACGGGAATGGCCGAGTCGTTGGCACCTTGCTGAACACAGAGAACGTACGACACGCCTTGACCGGTGCCACCGTCAAGAGCGACGGGGTACCCGTGAAGGCAGCCGTACTGACCGACGTTGTGCGGCTGCCACCGCACGAGCAGGTCAACCTGGCTCACGAGCCCCCCGTGTCGGTGGCCGCGGGCGGTCTGTCCGTGGGCTCGTTCGTCGAGCTCACGCTGGACGTCACCGATGGTGAACTCGTGCAGATGCTCATCCCGGTCGAGGCGCGCAAAGGCCCGTACGCCGACATCGACGTAGTCAGCGTCTCAGCCGCGAGAGTGTCGCGCTCCTGACGTCGTGCCCGGCGGCCACCACCGAACACACGGAGGAGAGCCAGTCGGCCACGCATCCATCGACAAACCATGGTCAGGGTTGGCCGCAAGTCAACAAGTCCCGGTGCGCGGCGGGCCAGTCACCGGCCCATGACACCTACCGCGTCGGCAGGTGAGCGCTCAAGAGAGACGGGGTGAGCGGCCAACGTCCAATCGGCCGGCTTGGCCGAGTCCTGGTCAGTGGGCGGCGCGGTCGCGGACGACGAACTCCAGCCGGCCGGTGTCGTCGGTGCGGACGTCGAGCACGCTGTCAGCGAAGCGCAGGGCGGCGATGGGCGCGAGGAAGACGCGTGCGCCGTCGTGCTCGACAACGTGGTCCATCTCTTGCGGGGCAGTGGCGCGATTGACAGCGAAGGTGGGACGGTCGCTGCGGCGACTGATGCGCAAGCCGGGTACCAGTTCGCCGGTCGTGGACGTCGAGAGCAACCTGACGGCTTCGTGTGCCTGGTCGGTGAGGGTGAACATGGTTCGGTCTCCTTCGGCTGGTTGGTGGTCTTTCGTTGTGGCTCGGTGGCTGGTGTGCGCAGCAGGTGGTGATCCTCGAGCCGGTTCGACTCCGGTCCACGCGGCGGGGCGGGTCATCCGGCCCGGCTGATCGTGAAGGCGGCCAGGAACCCCAAGGTGGCGAGCAGGCCGGCGTACAGGTGAGTGCGCTCGAACGCTTCGGGGATCATGGTGTCGGCGACCATCGTCAAGATCGCCCCGGCCGCAAGGGCGGTGATGACGGAGACCACCTGCACCGAGGCGCCTTCGAGCAGGAGACAACCGAGAAGTCCCGCGGCGCCGCTGGCAAGCGCCACACCGATCCACACGCCGAAGACGTAGCGCGCAGGACGACCGCTGCGTTTCATACCGGCGGCACTGGAGAGCCCCTCGGGGAGGTTCGAGATGAAGATGGCCGCTAGCACGGGGATGCCGACGCCGTTTCCGCCCAAGAGCGAGAGCCCAAGGACGACGGACTCGGGGATGCCATCGAGCAGGGCGCCGACCGCGATAGCGGTACCGCTGCCATCCTGCTCGTGCTCGCTCGGTTGTTGGTCCCCGGAGCGCTTGCGGTGTCGTGCGCCCCCTCTGGCCAGGACGAGGTTGGCCAGCAGGTAAGCCACAGAGCCGGCGATGAAGCCGGCCACGGTGGGCAGCAGGCCGCCGCTGCGTTCGGCCTCGTCGACCAGGTCGAAGGCGAGCGCGGAGATGAGCACACCAGCACCGAAGGCCATCACCGAGGCGACGATGCGCTGCGGCACGTTGCTCAGCCAGGCGACGAGCGCGCCTACGACCAGCGCCCCGCCTGCGGCGAGTCCCCAGAGTCCGGCTTGCGCCCAGATCGGCATGTCAGCGAGAAGGCCGGGGACGTCGCGAGGCGGTCGCGATCGATGTGTCTGTCATGGCGATCTCCTTGCTCATCGTCTCGCCTGGTCAGGCTGGCGAGGCCGGCCGCCTTTCGGTTGCCGTCGGGCCGGGTGGCTTGTCTGCGGAGCATCGGCGTGCTTTCGTTGCCCAAGAGCATACATGCTGTTGCGCATCTAATGGAAGGCGATCGACATGCCCGTTCGAGTAGTCCGGCCCCAAGCGTTGTCCGGTCACCCGTGACGCGCCGAGCGACTGGCGACGTGGTCCGTCCTGCCCCGCAGGTGCTGCGCCAGTACGCGCTCATCGCCGACGGGGAGCGGGGCGCACTGGTTGGACCGCGCGGCGACATCGCGTTCATGTGCGCTCCGAGCTGGCACGACGACGCGGTGTTCTCCAGCTTGCTCGGAGGGCGCGGCGGCTACGGGGTGAGCCCCGCCGACGACCGGTTCGTGTGGGGCGGCTACTACGAGCCGCAGACCTTGATCTGGCGCAGCCGCTGGGTCTCGACCAACGCGGTGACGGAGTGCCGCGAAGCGCTTGCCTTCCCCGGCGACCCCCACCGTGTCGTGCTGCTGCGCCGGATCGAGGCAACACTCGGCGTAGCCCACGTCCACGTGGGTCTGGATCTGCGGGCCGACTTCGGCGCCCGGACGATGACCGTCGCTCGCAGCGAGGACGGGCACTGGCACGGTCACTCCGGCGAGCTCGCCTACCGATGGTCCGGTTCCACCCAGCATGCCCACCTGGAGGACGGGCGACTCGTCCTGGATCTCGTGGTGCCGGCTGGCGAGTCCCGCGACCTGGTCCTGGAGATCACACGTGGCGAGCTCCCGCACAGGTTGCCCGACCCGGAGAAGCTCTGGGACCGCACCGTGCAGGCATGGAAGGACACCGCTCCCGACATGAGCAGTTCCGCGACTCCCGGAGCCTCCGGCCACTCCTACGCAGTGCTGCGGGGCCTGACCGCCAGCACCGGTGCGATGGTCGCCGCTGCCACGACCTCGCTGCCCGAGCGCGCCGCCCAAGGACGCAACTACGACTACCGCTACGCCTGGATCCGCGACCAGTGCTACGCCGGGCGCGCAGCAGCCGTCATGGGAGACAACGCCCTGCTCGACAGCGCCGTCCAGTTCGTCTCGGAGCGGGTCCTCACCGACGGGCCAGACCTGCGGCCGGCCTACACAGTGACGGGAGGTCCGGTGCCCGACCAGCAAGACGTCACACTTCCCGGATACCCCGGAGCCCCGGTACGGACCGGCAACTGGGTGAATCGCCAGTTCCAGCTCGACGCACTCGGCGAGGCACTGCTGCTCCTCACCGCCGCAGACGGTCGCGGCCGGTTGCACGACGACGGCCGCCGCGCCGTCACCACGCTCGTCGAGGCGATCCGCAAGCGCGACCACGATGCCGACGCCGGCATCTGGGAGATCGACGATCGCCGCTGGGCCCACTCGAGGCTCATGTGCGCCGCCGGCCTGCGAGCCGCCGCAGACGCCCCCTCGCTTGGCATCGACACCGACGCCGCATCGTCCTGGCGCGACCACGCCGACGAGCTCGTCAGCTCGGTGGACCGAGACTGCCTGCACCACTCCGGACGCTGGCAGCGTTCACCCCACGACGACGCAGTGGACGCAGCCCTGCTCCTGCCCGGGATCCGGGGCGCGGTCGCGGCACACGACCCGCGAAACGTCGCCACGATCCGAGCGGTGCTCGAGGAGCTCACCGACGACGGCTACGTCTACCGGTTCCGCCAAGACGCTCACCGGCCACTGCATGAGACCGAGGGCGCGTTCACCCTGTGCGGCTTCTGGATGTCGCTCGCTCTGCTCAACCTCGGTCGACGCGAGGACGCCCTGCGCTGGTTCGAGCGCAACCGCGCCGCCATGGGGCCGCCGGGACTTCTGGCCGAGGAGTACGACGTCGTCCAACGCCAGCTGCGCGGCAACCTGCCCCAGGCCTTCGTCCACGCCCAGCTCATGGAGACCGCCCACCGCCTGGGCCAGGCAGGGGTGAGCTCCCAAGGCTTCCAGGCCCGCGCCCGGTGAAGGCGCCACACCCGCACACCCAGCCGACACCCAGCACTCCGAGGAGGAGCACATGAAACCCAAGAAGAGCCCCCGAGTCGTCGTCATCACCGGAGCATCCGGCGGCATCGGCCGAGCCAGCGCTCGCCTGTTCGCCGGCGAGGGCGACCACGTCGTGCTGCTCGCCCGCGGCAGTGCCGGCCTCGAGGCAGCGGCCCGCGAGGTCCGCGACCTCGGCGGCCACGCCCTCACGATCAGCGTCGACACCGCAGACCACCATGCGGTGGAGCACGCAGCAGCCCGAGTGGAGGCCGAGATCGGGCCCATCGACGTCTGGGTCAACGACGCGTTCACCTCCGTGTTCGCGCGCTTCGTCGACATCGACCCCGAGGAGTTCCGGCGCGTCACCGACGTGACCTACCTCGGCTTCGTCAACGGCACCCGAGCCGCACTGCGCAGAATGCTTCCCCGCGACCGCGGCGTGATCGTCCAGGTCGGCTCGGCCCTGGCCCACCGCGGCATCCCCCTGCAGAGCCCCTACTGCGGCGCCAAGCACGCCATGTGGGGCTTCCACGAGTCCCTCCTGACCGAACTGCGCCACGAGCACAGCAACGTCCACGTCACCTCGGTCGCCATGCCGGGTGTCAACACGCCACAGTTCAGGTGGGTGCTATCCCGGCTGCCGATGCAGGCACAGCCCGTACCGCCCTTCTACCAACCGGAGGTCGCGGCCCGGGCCGTCCTGTACGCCGCCGCCCACCCCCAACGACGGGCCTACTGGGTCGGCGCCACCACGGCCGCCACCATCATCGCGAACCGGGTCGCAGGTGGCCTGCTGGACCGCTACCTTGCTCGCACCGGCGTGTCGTCGCAGCAGACGGACACCCCCCGCCCCGCCTACCAGCCGGTCAACCTCTGGGAGCCGGTCGATGACGAGGAAGGTCACGACTACGGCGCCCACGGCGTCTTCGACGACCGCGCCGTCGCCCACTCACCGCAGCAATGGGCCTCCCAGCACCGACGTGCCCTCGGCGTCGCCGCCCTGGCGGCAGCAAGCGGCGGCGCCTTGCGCGCCTGGCGGACCGCATGAGCACCACGCGTCCGGTCGACGTCGTCCGGCTGGGCCTTGGCCTGGTGACCCTCACCCGGCCCGAGCTGCCGCTACGACTAGTTGGAGAACGCAAGCACCAGCACGAACGGGCAGCGGTCCGCATCCTCGGAGCCCGCTACGTCGCCCAGTCCGTCATGGGACTCGCGGTCACCCGCTCTCGGCAGCGACCCGCTTCCTCGAACCGTGCTCGACCGTGGCTGCAGCAGCTCGACGTCACCATCGAGGTGATCCATTCCGCCACCATGCTCGCGCTGGCCGGCGCCTCGCCGAGGCACCGCCGCCTCGCCCTCCTCAGCGCCGCCACGGCCCTCGGCTTCTCAGCCGCCGACCTGCGGGAGAACGGGCGATGACGACACCCTCACTGCCTCCCGCAGAGACGGGGTCACCAACGGGGAGCACCTGCATCGGAGTAGCGACGTGACGACCGATGACTCCGCCCCGGGCCTTCGCCGGGCCCGGCACCTGGTCCGTCCTCGGTGGGTCTGGGGCGGGCTCGCCGGCGCCCTGAGCGGTGCCGTCGTCCTGAGCATCGGCGTGGTGGTGTTGTCCGTTCCGCTCTCCTTGACCGGCACCGTGCTGCTGCTGCTGGGCGCGGCCTGCAGCGTCCGCGGTGGCGTGCTCTACGACGCCGTGCCGGGGTTCTCCCCGCGCCAAGAGCTCCGCCAGATGCGCGACGGAACGGTCCACCCCGGGGTCGCCGCAGGTGACATGGTCGGCACGGACCGTGCCCGACGTGACGCAGTGGCGTCCAACCACCTCACCCGCGACCTCGAGCGGGCCGCCCACCATCCCGAGCGAGCTCAGTGGGCGCCAGTCGCCGGGTGGACGTCCATGCTCATCACGGCAACCCTCGTCGTGTCCCAGTGGAACCTGGTGGCCCACAACGCCACCGGCGCAAGCAACAGCTTCCGCGACACAGGGTGGGCGATCCTGCTCGGACTCTCGGGAATGCGTGTGGCCGTCGTGGCCGGCCGGCACCGCATCTCAGGTGCGGTCATGCTCGTCTCGGGACTCGGCCTGGCCCTGGGAGGCATGCTCGCCGAGCACGACCACTTCGGGCTCCAGATGGTCGAGGTCACCACCGGATGCCTCGCCATCGCGTGCGCACTCGTCGCCTACCTCTCACCATCGTCACCGGCGTGAGACTGGCGCGCTGAGCTCGGCAAGGCGGTTTGGCCGCGTCCCGCTGTGGAGGCCGCGGTCAGGTCGTCAAGCATCCGTCGACGGTGACGACCTGCCCGGTCACGTAGGACGAGCGCGGCGAGCTCCGCCAGAGCACAGCGTGGGCCACCTCCTCTGGACGGCCGAGACGACTATCGCGATGAGGGGCTGGCACCGCGCCACACGTGCGTCCCGTTCGTCGGGGGACGCCTCGTGGACATGGCGATCCAACCGTGGGCGTCGCCATCACTCACGGACGAACGCCGTTGACTCATGCTCGTCGGTGGCCCCGAGTCGGAACGAGATCGGGGCTGATGGGGATCATCTGTAGTGAGTCTTTCCGCCGCGTGCGCTCGTGCCCTCGCCCCAAGCGACTGGGCGCAGAGTCAGGGGCTATTGCTGGTCCAGGCTGCGGCCGGCTTTCAGCGAATCCGGTGATTCCAGCACCACAAGCCCGTACCAGTGAGTGGCTCAGTGAACCTGGCATGCATTCCTTCGGCCGCCAGCACGGCCAGCTCGGCGTCGGTGTGGCTGCCTGCGTGGAACACGACGTGAAATTCTACGGTGGCATCCTGTCCGCGAAGAATCACCGCATCAACCCGATGAAGCGAAACCGACGCTGGCACAAACCGGGAAGGCGGAATGAGTAGGACGCTCAGGTCAGCGGTCGCTTCGTCGTCGAGTCCCCCGTACCACGCGCGTTGCGTTACAGCGAGAGACGCTCGGAGTCGCGCGCTATATCGTGGCACGGGACCAAACGCGGTCGTGGACCGGTGAAGACTTGAGCCAACCTACGCTCATGTATCCCCCTCGTAGGAGCAATTCAGCCGACGTCAGAGTAGGCGGTCTGTTGAGGGCCAGGTCGCCGGACCGGTTTCACCTGACCTAGCCGCTCCGCTCCCCGCGACGTGCGTCTAACCGCCGCCTGATGGCGCCCGTCATTTACCGGATCTGCCCGCCTGGGCGCCACGTGCGTTCAGCATCCCCATTTTGATGCGGTGGCGCCACCCTCCCCGCTATGAACGAAGGATTCCTGCTGTCTCGAGAAGCGCAGGCAGCACCGAGTCGGCGATGACCGCGTACCCGGCGCTCGAGGGGTGGATCCGGTCAGCGGAGAACAATGAGGTGTCAGACGCGAACGCAGCTGAGGCTCGGCCGTCCGCATCAGCGACGCGGCCTCCCTCGGCCTCGACGACTTCAGCTTGCCGGCGTCGCAGCACCTCGCTTGCCTGACGCACCGCGTCGCGTAGGAAGACCGGCACGTGCGGGACCGCGCCCAGGTCAGGTGCGGGGGCAACTACTACCTGCGCTTGCGCCGCGCGTAACCGCCGCACTGCTGCACCCAAGCTGCCTACGGCCGCGTCGAGGGGCT
>Ga0164308_10001486_pt1 | contig 12473 bp, 9 predicted proteins | sample Whisoiple_246_MG_FD_109983 | JGI IMG/M metagenome (GOLD analysis project Ga0164308, IMG submission 109983) | Soil microbial communities amended with fresh organic matter from upstate New York, USA - Whitman soil sample_246_MG | ecosystem: Environmental > Terrestrial > Soil > Unclassified >... | reverse complement strand
CGTCGGTCGAGATCGTGGCGATCTGGGTGTACCCGACCGCGATCTGCGGATAGAAGGCCGCAAGCTGCAGGTGCTGCTGGTGCTCCTTCGGGCAGTAGTGCCCGCGCGCGAGCGTGAGGACCAGCGGATCGTCACCCTGGATCTCGCTGAGCTTCCGCATCGTGCGCGTGTGGTCTGGCAGCTCGTGGTCGGGGAAGACCGCGCCGGGCGCGATGTCGGGACGCATGGTGCCTCCTTCGCTCTTCTCGACCCCTGCCGGCGATGCTACCCACGCCCTCTCACCCGGCGATCGTCGAGCGCCGCGTTCAACTCCGCCGCAACGACGATCAGCCGTCCAACGAGCACGAGCGAGAAGAGGAGCGCCGCTGCGATCCCGAGCGCGCCGTACGTGTTGCCCCGGTTCTCGACGAGGCGCGTCGTCACGTAGATGTTGAACACGTTGACGAGCAGCAGCCCGGCGCCCATCACGATCGCGCCGGGAAGCAGCTCGAACCAGCGAGCCTCGCGGTGCGGCAGGTGTCGCGAGACGGCGAGCCACGCGCCGCCGACGAAGACGAGGTAGACGAGCAGCGCGGCCAGTCCCCCGAACTGGTTCCCGCGCCGGATCCAACCGACGATCTCCACGGCCGTGAACTGGAGCACCAGCGCGAACGTGAAGACGCCGACGCCGCGCGGCGTGATCCGGACGCCGCGGGCCGAGTCGTGCCAGGCGATCGCGTGCACCTTCGCGATCGCGCGATAAAGGGCGACGATCGCGTAGAGGACCGCGGGGAGAGTCAGCACGAAGATCACGCCGCGGTGATGGCCGCCGGCGGTCGACGCCACCTCCGTCGCGATCAAGCCGTTCAGGCCGGCCTCCGCGGCGACGGTGCTCGGGCTCTTGTCCACGCTGTCGGCGTAGAGGCCGAGCCCGGAGACGAGCAGCAGCGCGGTCGGGAGCAGGAAGACGAAGAGGCGGTAGGCGAGCGCGCCCGCGAGCAGGCCGCCGCCGATCGCCGAGTCCCGCTCTACGAGGCTGAGGCCGAGGTCGACCGAGTTGCGCCTCGCACGCGCTGCCTCGACCTGACTGCGCAGCAGACGCGCCCGCTCCGTCCAGCGCGCGACCGCGTCAACCATGCGGCTGCGCTTTCGACGCGAGCAGATCCAGCCCGAGCCGTCGCGCGAGGAACGCTGCGGCCAGCTGCCCCTTGACGCTGTTCCCGGCCTCGTCGAGGAGGGGCGCGAACGTCCCGAGGCTTCCCTTGCCCGGCGCGACGGCGACGATGCCGCCGCCGATCCCGCTCTTGCCGGGGAGCCCGATGTCGTAGAGCCAGTCGCCCGACGTCTCGTACAGACCGGCGGTCGTCATGACGGCCAGCGTGCAGTGACACGTCTCGGCGTCCACGACGCGCTCCTCCGTGAGCGGATTGACGCCGCCGTTCGCGAGCGTCGCTCCCATCACCGCGAGGTCGCGTGCGGTGACGCGGAGGCAGCTCTGCCGCGTGTAGAGGTCGACGGCTTCCGCCGGGTCGGAGTAGAGGCGGCCGTAGCTCTGCAACAACCGGGCGAGGCTCTGGTTTCGATCGTTGGTGGCGCTCGCCGACTCGTACACCTCGCCGTCGAGCTCGAGCTCGCGGCCGGCGAACCGGGAGAGCGTGTTGCGAAGGAGCTGCCAGCGCTCCTCGAGGGCGCCGCCGCGGACGAGGCTCGTCGCCGCGATCGCCCCCGGGTTGACCATCGGGTTCGTGCGTCCGTCGCCGCCGCGCTCAACCGCCGACGCGGAGTTGAACGGCAGCCCGGTCGCGTTGACGCCGATCAGCCGCCGCGTCTCGTCGCGGCCCAGCCGCTCGCAGACGAGCGCGTACACGAACGGCTTCGCGACGCTCATGATCGTGAACTCCGTGTCGGCGTCGCCCGCCGCATAGACGGTGCCGCCGATCCCCGCGACGCAGAGACCGAAGCGCTCGGGAGGCACGCGGGCGAGCGCCGGGTAGACGGACGACGTCGAACCGTCGGAGTTCGCCTCGTAGCGCGCGTGCGCCTCTTCGACCAGCAGCTGTACCTGCTGCGGCGTGGGAAGCTCGCCCGTCGAGATGAACGGCGACTCCGCTCCTGCGTCTATCCCGGCCCGAAGGTCGATCGCTTCTCCTTCCTCAGAGGTAGCGGTTGCGCTGCAGCCAGAGCAGAGCGGGGAAGCCCCACGCAGGCGGCACGTAGAAGGTCGAGATCCGGTAGAGGAGGACGGCTGCGATCGCGGTCTCCGGTGTCATTCCTGCCGACGTCAGACCGACCGTGAGACCGAACTCGGCGACGCCGATGCCGCCGGGGACTGGGATGAAGCTCGCGAGCAGCGAGACGCTGATGTTGACGACGAGCAGCTCGGCGAGGCCGATGCTCGCGCCGAAGCTGCGCGCGAACAGACCGAGCGCGAGTGCGAAGAGCAGCTCGGTCGCCAGGCTCCCGAGCAGCAGGAGAGTCAGCTTGTGCGACGCGCCGAGCGCCGTCAGCGTCGCGCGCACGTCGGGCCACCAGCGCGTGACCCGGTCGACGATCGCCGTACGCAGACGGCGGACCGCGACGAGCGTCACGACACTCGCGAAGAGCACGCCGACGAGGATCCAGAGCAGGACGCCGAATCCTCCCGACGGAACGGGGAGGTCGAGCGGCAGTTCCGACTCGGAGAAGACGAGCAGCAGGCCGAGGAGCACCGCCTGTAAGGCCGTGCTCGCGAACGAGTCGATCGCTCCCGAGGCGACGGCGGTCGGCGCGGTCAGCCCCTGGCGCTGGAAGAACCGGACGTTGACGGCCATGCGTGCGAGATTCGACGGCAGCGCGACATTCATGTAGCCGGTCGCCAGCTGCATCGCGTAGACAGGCCCGAACGGCATCGCGGCGGGCACGGACCCGAGGGTGCTGATCGTCTGGCTCACGCGCGGGAGCTGCGCGACCACGAACGCGAACATGATCCAGGCCCAGGACGCATGCGCGATCGTCGAGAGGACGTCGCCCCAGTCGACGCCCGCGGCTGCATCGAGGATCGTGTACGCCGCGAACCCGAAGAGCGCGATCTGCAGCAGCGCGCGGACGCTGACCCGACGCAGCTTCGCGAGCTCGGGCGCCGGGATGTCGACCGCGGCGGCGGCCGCCGCGCGGAGGTCGTCGACGTCGACGCCCGCACGGTCGAGCGAACGCCGCAGCGAGGAGGTCAGCGCGGCCGACTGGAGGTAGGGGAGGAGGTCGCCGACGCCGCGCGGCCCGAGTGCTTCGATCGCTGCGCGAATTGCGGACTCCCCGCCCGCAAGGCTCGCCGTGGTCATCAGGAGCCGGGCGCGGTCGGCGACGAGTTGCGCGCCCGTCGGTGACACGGTCGACGCGCCGAAGTCCACGAAGCCGACCTCGCCGTCCGCGATCGCGACCGTCTCGGGATCGAGCTCCTGGTGCGCGACGCCCAGGTCCCCAAGGCGGGCGAGCGCGTCCCACGCTGCTCGCAGGAGATCATCGTCGAGCTCTCGCGGCTCGAGCGCTGCGAGCGGCCTGGGGTCGCCCCGCAGGACGAGCAGCGCGTCGTCGTTCCCGGTGCGCGCGGCAGTGACGACGTCGCAGCCCGGGAGACCTCCCGCACGCACGAGCAGTGTCACGAACGCCTCGTGCTCGGCGGCCTCCAACCGCCCGAGGCGGATCGGCAGGGCCGGGCCGCGGTACCAGAGGCGGCGCCAGACCCGCGCGACGAGCTGCGTGTCGTAGGCGTCGCGGCCGTACACCTTGACGAGTAGCGATCGCCCCTGCTCGTCGACGCCGCGGACGTGGAAGACCCCGGCGACCTGGCGCGCCGCCTCCTCGAGCGCGCGCGGGCGCACGCCGAGCTCGGCCAGCCCCGCGGCGACATCGTCCAGGCCCGGCCTGCCGACCGACGTGCCCGAGACGAGCCTGATCGCCGACGCTGCAGCGAACGCGATCAGTGCGGCCGCGAGCGTCCCGAGTGGCGTTCCGACCACGGCCGTGCCGAGCAACCCCAGGACGACGAGCGAGCGCCCGAATGTGCGTACGGGCCGGGCGAGATGCGGCGCGACCGTCACGATTGCCGCCATCGCCTCTGCCGACCGGACGCCGAGGAAGCCGCGCACGGACGGCGCGCCGGCGAGCGCGTCTCCGAGCACCGGCCACGACCCCGTCGCGAGGCGGACGGCCGCGAGCGCTGCGATCGCTGCGAGCACGAACGCTCCCAGTGCCTGGCCGACGACCACGACGCGCCGGCGGACGAGTGCGACGGCGACGAGCACCAGCGCCCACAGCCAGAGCAGGTCGGCAAGGAAGCCGCACGCCTCGTCGACCCAGTTCGGCAGCGTGGCGAGGAACGCCTCGAGCGAGCGTTCCAGCGCGGACGGCGGGTACGCCGCGATCGCGAGGCCGAGCCCCAGCAGCGCCGACACGAGGACGACGACGTCGGTGCCGCGCCGCGCGCGCGGCTGTCCGCGCGGCGCGGCGAAGAACCTCAGCCGCAGTCCCTGCGCCGACGTGCCAACACGCTGGATCGCCTTTCGCTCGGTGCCGGGCATGCTCATGCTCAGAACCGCCAGAAGACCGGCACGAGCAGGACGGCGACGAGGCCGTAGAGGACGAGCAGCGGCAGGCCGAGCTTCCAGTAGTCGCCGAAGCGGTAGCCGGCGGGCTCCATCACCATCAGGTTCGCCGGCGTCGCGACGGGTGTCAGGAGCGCGGCCGCCGCCGAGACCGTGACGCACATCAGCACCGGCCGCGCGGAGACGTCGAGATCGCGCGCCGCGGAGAGCGCGACCGGGAACACGATCAGCGCCGTCGCCATGTTGCTGATCAGCTGCCCGAGCACGGCGGTGAGCACGAACAGTCCGAGCAGCAGCGCGTACGGGCCGGCGTCGCCGACGATGCGCACGAGCGCGTCGGCGAGCCGCCCTGCGGCGCCCGTCTGCGTCATGGCGGTCGAGAGCGGGATCATCCCAGCCACGAGCACGACCGTCGTCCACGCGATCCCGCGGTACGCGGCTTCGATCGTGAGCACGCCCGAGACGACGAGCGCGCCGGCGGCGAGCAGGCCGGCCACCGCGGGCGGCACGGCGCCGGTCGCGAGCAGCAGCACCATCGCGCCGAGGATCACGACCGCACGGCGGGCGCCCGGGCCGAACGGGACCGCCTGCCGCCGCACGAGCTCCGGGTCGTCGACGACGAGCACCCCGGGGTCGTCGAGGCGTCCGAGCGCGCCCCAGCTTCCGCCGAGCAGGAGCGTGTCTCCGGCGGCGAGCTGCGTCTCTCCCGCGAGCTCCCGCTCGTGGCGCTGCACGGCCACGACTACGAGGTCGCCGCTCTCGGTGACCATGCCCGGGAACGCCGTGTCGCCGATCAGCTCCGAGCGCGGCGGGATCACGACCTCCGCGAGGCCGGACCTTCGCGTCAGCGTCGCCTCGCCGTCGACGAGACCGTACTGCTCGACGAGCGTGCGAGCGTGGTCGGAGAAGTCCTTCGACAGCGACCGCGCGCTCCGGGTCGGCAGCAGTCGTGCACCGAAGAGGAGCACGACCGCGATCGTGCCGGCGACGAGCGGGATGCCGGCAAGCGCGAACGAGAGGTAGCCGAAGCTGCCAGCCCCGGCGTCGTCCGCGTACTCGGAGGCGATCACGTTGACCGGCGAGCCCGTCAGGGCGAGCAGCGACCCGGCGTGTGCGGCGAACGCGAGCGGCATCAGGAGCTGCGAGGTCGGCCGCCGCAGTCGTGCGGCCGTCACGACCATCACGGGCAGCAGCGCCGCCACGGCTCCGTTCACGCTGATCAGCGCCGTGAGCACCGCGACGAGCAGCATCATCAGGACGAGCAGCCGTCTACGGCTCTCGCCGACGCGTTCGATCAGCATCTGTCCGGCCCACGCGGTGACCCCGGTCGCGTCGAGGCTCTCGCTGACGACGAAGAGCGACGCGATGAACAGGACAGCCGGGTCGCCGAAGCCGGCGAGGGCCTGGTTCAGGTCGAGGACGCCGGTCGCCCACAGGCTCAGCGAAGTGCCGACCGCGACGACGGCCACCGGCAGCCGGTCGAGGACGAAGACCACGACGACCGCCGCGAGTACGAGAAAGGTGATGGTCTGGTCGCTCACGGCGGCGGGCCGCGCCCTCGCGGACGCCTCTACGTGTGCACGGGCGAGCCCGGGCCGAGCGGGATCCCGATCAGGTACCAGACGACGAAGAAGAGCGTCCATGCGATCGAGAGGATCACGACGTACGGAAGCATCAGCGAGACGACCGTCCCGATGCCAGCGTCCTTCTTGTAGCGCTTTGTGAAGACGACGATGAGCGGGAAGTACGCCATGAGCGGCGTGACCACGTTGAACGGCGAGTCGCCGACGCGATACGCGGCGAGCACGGTCTGTGGCGCCACGCCGAGACGGATGAACAGCGGGATGAAGATCGGGGCGAGTAGCGCCCACTTGGCGATCGCGGCGGGGATGATCAGGTCGACGATGAACGTCACGATGATCAGCCCGATCAGCAGCCACACGGCGCCGATGTTCATGCGCTCGAGGACGTCACCGAGCTTGACCGCGAGCACCTCGGCGATGTTGCTGAAGTTGAAGTACGCGATGAAGTTCGCGATCAGCAGGAAGAGGAAGAGCAGGCTTGCGAGCGACGCCCACGACTTCGTGATCGTGCCGAGCACGTCGGCGCTCGTCTTGATCGTCCCCGCGCCGCGTCCGAACGCGAGACCTGCCGCGAAGAAGACGAGCATGATGATCACGATCAGGCTGTTCATGAAGGGCGAGTCGCCGATGATCTTCCCCGTGTCCGGGTTGCGCAGCGGCGCCCCCGGGATGACCGTGAGCAGCGTGATCGCAAGGAGCACGGCGAGGGTCGCCCACATCGCGTAGCGCATCCCGCGCGCCTCGTCCGCGGGTGAGATCTCCGGCGCCTCGTCGGCGGTCTGCGGTCCCTCGCCGGCGTCGGCCGGGTTCCACTCGCCGAGGCGCCGCTCCACGAGCCAGGCGGAGATGAACGTGAGCACGATCGCGACGAAGATCGTCGAGCCGATGCCGAAGTAGAGGTTGGAGGCGAGGTCGATCTGGGCGGCGCCGCTGCCGGCCGCGTCGTTCGTGATCTCCGTGAGCACGCCGTCGAGCGGGGTGATCAGGAAGTTCACGCCGAAGCCCGCGGCGACACCCGCGAAGGCGGCCGCGATACCCGCTAACGGGTTTCGACCGACGCTTCGGAAGGCGGCCGCCCCCAGCGGGATGAGCACGAGGTAGCCCGCGTCGGAGGCGATGCTGGAGATGATCCCGAGCAGCACGATGATGAAGGTCAGCGTGCTCTTCGACGAGACGCCGACGAGCTTGCGTATCAGGGCGGCTATCAGCCCGGCCGCCTCCGCCAGCCCGACGCCGATCATCACGACCAGCATGATCGTGACCGCCGAGAAATTCCGGAAGTTGTCGACGAACGACGTGAACAGGAAGCTCACGCCCTCGCCGGTGAGCAGGCCCTTGACCTTCGCCGTCTCCGTCACGAGGCGGTAGTCGTTTGCGGGCTCGGCCTCCGTCGGCCCGACGTCGGTCGGCTCGACCGAGCCGCCGACGTACTGCTGCTCGGTCGGGACCGGCGGCGGCTTGACGACCTCGAACGTCGCCTTCACGTCGAACCAGAAGAGGATCTGCGAGACGACGATCACAAGCGCGCACAGGACGAGGAAGAGGATCGCCGGGTCCGGCATCTTGTTGCCCGCACGCTCGATCGCGTCGAGCAGGCGCTCGAGGAACGTGTGCTCGTGCGGCTCCGCCGGGACCGGCGGCGCGTCCGTCGTCACGCGACGCCTTTCGCGACCGCAGCGAAGCGTCCGAAGAACTCCGCCTCGGCGCGCGTCGCCTTCTCGAATTCGTCGATGAGCACGCGCTCGTTCGGTGCGTGGATGTTCGCGAACCCGTCCGTCGTTCCCATCAGCAGCATCTCTGCGTTCGGTGCGGCCTCCTGCAGCGCGCTCACGAGCGGGATCGACCCGCCCGAAGCGAAGGTCACCGTCGGCTCGCCCCATGCACTCGCGAGCGCTGCGCGCGCGGCCTCGTACGCCGGGCCGGACGTCGCGGCCGCGAATCCCTGTCCCGTCTCCGCGAGGTGCACCGTGAGCGAGACGCCGTACGGCTGCGACTCCTCGAGGTAGCGGGCGAGCGCCGCCTGGGCCTCGGCCGGGTCCTGCTCGGGATGCACCCGCAGGCTCACCTTCGCGCGCGCGTACGGGACGACCGCATTCACCGCCTGGTCGACCGGCAAGACGTCCATGCCGGTCACGGTGACGGACGGCCCGGTCCAGATCCGCTCGCCGAGCCCGCCGGTGCCGAAGAACGGCACGTCCGACGCAACCTCGGCGAGCTCGCGGAACTCCTCGTCGCTGTACGAGGCGCCTGTCCATTCCTCACGGCGCAGACCGGGCACGACCACGTCGCCGTGCTCGTCGTGCACCGACGCGATCGCACGGAGGAGCGCGAGCAGCGCGTCCGGTGCGGCACCGCCGAACTGGCCGCTGTGCTTCGGCCCGGCCAGTGTGCGTGCCTCGACGGTGAGCATCGCCATCCCGCGCAGCGCGACAGTGAGTGTCGGCACTCCCGGCCGGAAGCTGCCCATGTCGCCGATCACCATCGCGTCCGCCTCGAACAGCTCGGGCCGCGACGGTGGGAACGTGCTGAAGGCGCTGCCGACCTCCTCCATCCCTTCGATCACGACCTTGATGCCGACCGGCGGCTTGCCCTCCCACGCGCGCAGCGCGCCGACGTGCATGAGGATGTTCGACTTCGTGTCCGCTGTGCCGCGGCCGTAGATCGCGCCGTCGCGTTCGGTCGCCTCGAACGGCGGCGACTCCCACTTCGACTCGTCGCCGACCGGAACGACGTCGTAGTGGCTGTAGAGGAGCACGGTCGGCGCGCCGGGCGGCGCCGGGATCCCGCCCAGCACGACCGGGGCCGTGCCCGGCAGCTCGAGCGGGTCGAGCATGGTGACGCCGGCATCGCGGCAGAGCTCGACGACCGCGTCGTACGCCTCGAGCAGCGACGCATGGGTCTCCGAGGGGAAGTTCGCCGCGGAGATGGACGGAATCGCCACGAGCCGGTCGAGGTCCGCCTTGAGCTGCGGCATCAGCGACGCCACCGGCAGCGGAGGCGACGCACCTGCGAGCGTCTCGGCCATCGGGTGACTGCAACGCCTGCCCGGGTCGGCCAGCCTCCTACTCTGCGGGTGATCTCACCGGGGCTCGTTTGGAGCAAAATGCCGGCATGCCGGTGCCCACGCTCGCCGCGTTCGAGGTCGACGTCGCGCACGCCCTCGAGCACATCAACATCCCGAGCTACCTGGTCGACGCGGCCGGCGTGATCCGCTGGATCAATCCGGCCGGCCGACGCCTGGTCGGAGATGTCGACGGGCGGCAGTTCACGTCCGTCGTCGCCGCCGAGGACACGCGCCGGGCCAGGGAGGCATTCGCGCGCAAGCTGCTCGGGAGCACCGACTCGACCGACACGCCCGTCGTGCTCGTCGACGGCAAGGGCGGGCGCGTCGCGGTCGAGGTGAGCTCGGTGCCGCTGATCCGCGGCGAACGGGTGATCGGCATCTTCGGCCAGGTCTCCGACACCATCGAGGAGCCGCAACCGCATCCGGAGCTCCACCTCACGCCGCGCCAGTCCGAAGTGCTGCGCCTGCTCGAGCGCGGGCGCACGACGACGCAGATCGCCGAGGACCTGCACCTGAGCATCGAGACCGTGCGGAACCACATCCGTCACCTCCTGCACGCCACGGGCACGCATTCTCGGCTCGAGGCGGTCGCGGTCGCGCGGGGCGAGGGGCTCAGACGGCCGGCAGCGTGATCTCCGCGGGCAGGACGGCGGGCGCGCTCGTGCGCTCGAGCTCGTCGCGCGTGCGCGCGTCGAAATAGGCGTAGGAGGTTGTCAGCGCGACGAACGGCATCGCGAGCGCGTAGACGATGCCCGCGACGATGTTCAGGAGCGGCAACGCCGCGTCGCTGAGCAGGATCAAGAGTGCGCCGAGCAGCGGGCCGATCAGGAGCGCGAGCAGCGCGCCGACCCCGATCAGCGACCCGAGCCTGAGCCAGCGGCCGCGCACGAGCTGGGAGCTACGCCGGAGCCCGCCGAGTGCCGACTCGTCTTCCAGTTCGACCACCTGCGCGAGCAACAGCCAGCGGACACCGAGCCAGATGGCGACCGGGATCAGGATCGTCGTCGCGATCAACACGAGCACCACTGCCACCGCGACGCCGAGGCCGCCGAGCAGCGGCCGCGTCTTCGCGAGCGCCATGCGATAGGCCCGGAGCGGCCCGATCGACCGCCCCTCGTCGATCTCGACCAGCGCGCACGCCGTTGCCGCCTGGACGAGGCCGAGGCCGAGGAGCGTGAGCGTCGTTCCGATCGCGAAGACCACGAAGAGGAGCGCACCCGCCGACTCGCCCGTCGTGTCGACGCCGACCAGCCCGAAGCCGCCGAGGACGAGCGCCTGGACGCCGGAGATGACCGCGCCGAGCGGGATGAAGAGCAGCCCGATGCCGAGGAACACGGACGCGCGCTTCACGTACATCCGGCACGCGGCCGAGAGGATCTGCCCCCAGGCGCGGCGGCGCGCGACGTGCAGCGGCGCGGCCGGACGCCACTCGGTGCGTGTGACACCGAAGATCAGCAGCGCTGCGAGCACGATCAGCACGAGCAGGGTCAGCCCCGGGTTGCGGAGCAGGCTGATGAGGCCGCGCGAGCCGCTCGTCACCGCAGCGCAGAAGAAGTCCGTTGCGCCCGTGCCGAGTATCCCGCCCGTCGGCACCGCGTAGCTGCGATCGCGCCAGCTCTTCGACCACTCGATCGGCTCGGTCCACTGCTCCTTCAGGTTCGGCCCGGTCGGGCCGTTGAAGAACGCCTTCTGCAGCTCGCCCCAGCGCCCCTGGAAGGCGATCCAGGGGAACGCGCGCTGAGCGGCCGCGGCGTCGCTCGGGATCGTCGCCACCGTCGGCCGGAGCTCGTCGTGCGGGCCTTGCGTGTCGTCACAGCCGACGCCTGCCTCGGCCGAGCTGCCGAGATAGAGGGCGGTCGTGTACTTGTTCGCGTGTGAGCCCGCGCCCGGGTAGACGACGGGATGCGTGCCGTCGACCACCTCGAGCTTGTCGTCGCCCCAGTCCGCACGCTCGGCGCCTTCGTGCGAGCTGTAGCCGACCTCCGCGGGTCTCTGGCCCAGCGCCGCCCGTGCGTCGGGCGCGTCGAAGTTCAGCTGGATCATCTCCCAGTCGCCTTCGTGCAGGTTGTTGAAGTCGTTGAAGGCGTAGAAGAGCCAGTACTGCAGCGCGACCTTGCCCGGGTCCTTCGGGTCGGTGGCGACGTGCGCGTAGACGGTCGGCTTCTTGCCGATCGTGATCCGGCGCGACCAGCGCTCGTAGTCGCAGCCGGGGTCGAGCGCGCTGCCCGGGAAGTCGAGGTGGTACTCGTAGCGGCCGACGAGATCCTTGGCGGCCGGGCCGATCTTCACGAGGTCGCCCTTGGTCCAGGGTCCGCGTAGCGCGACCGTGTCCTCTCCGAAGAGCGCGTCGACGTCCATCGGCCGGTACGGCTCGCCCGGGCCGCATTCCTCTTCCTGCGTGACGAGCCGGACGACCGGGGCGTAACGGGCAGCGAGCTGCTGCTCGTCCGCCAGGTCGGCATGTGCGCGCGCGGCGAAGGCGAGCGAGAGCGCCGCCCCAGCGAGGACGATGAAAGCCCACGCCTTCACGGAACAAGCTTCGACACGCTGACGCGCGAACCTGTCGCGTAGGGCGCCGGCGCAAGACGGCGCGGTATTGGCTTCGCGGCCGCGGCGGCGATCGGCCGGGCGCTTCCAGCTCGCGCTGGCGTGGCTCACGGGCGGCGCGCTGCTCGGCACCCTGTCACCGGTCGTCGGCGTAGCGGCGATCGCGGGTCTTCAACGCGTGCTATTGGCTCCCGATCCACGGCGAGAGCCCTCGGCCGCGGCGCGCCGGCGTGTGACATTGCGCGTCGGAGTACGATTGCCGTGTCATGCAACTGGCCGGCGACGGAGATCGGGAGCGGGCGGCAGCCTCGCTGCAGGAGCACTTCCTTCTCGGCCGGCTGACGGTCGAGGAGCTCTCCGAGCGGACCGGGATGGCGCTTCGCGCACGGTCGCGGGAGGAGCTGCGTCGCGCGCTCGACGGGCTCCCGCAGTTCAGGGGCAGCGCGGTGGCGCAGACGGTCACACGCGTCGCCGCCCTCGTGCTCTTCACCGGCGCGTGGCTGCTGTTCAGCTTCGTCCTGCTCGTCGTCCTCGGTCTGACCATGCTGATCCACGGAGCCTCGGGGACCGCGCTCGTCGGATTCCTGCTCGTCTGGCTCGTTCCGACGTACTTCCTTTCACGCCTCTGGCGGAGAGGAAGGCACCGGCCCGGAAACGCCTAGCGGCGCAACCGCTGGGTTCAGACACCGGCGCGCCGACCTGTCGATCCCCGTTGTTGCT
>Ga0164308_10001485_pt1 | contig 12479 bp, 7 predicted proteins | sample Whisoiple_246_MG_FD_109983 | JGI IMG/M metagenome (GOLD analysis project Ga0164308, IMG submission 109983) | Soil microbial communities amended with fresh organic matter from upstate New York, USA - Whitman soil sample_246_MG | ecosystem: Environmental > Terrestrial > Soil > Unclassified >... | reverse complement strand
TGGGTTCGCCGGCGGGCGATGTACGCGCCGAGGCCGGCCCTGGGACGGTCCCGCGGCCCAACCGCCGGAAGGGCTTGAAGGCGGTCCGAGCAGGCGTCACTTTGTGGTTCCACTCCTGGAGGACGCCGCCGAGGACGTCGCCGCCGCCGTCCGCCGCACGGGCTCCTACGGAGGTGACAGCATGGTTGCCATGATCGAGTTCGACGAGGAGATGGCCCAGCGGGTGGAGGCCGTCTACGGGACGTCGGACGTCGTTGAGCAGCGGCGCGCGACCCGGGCCGTGTTGTCACTCCGGCCGGGCCAGCGGGTGCTCGACATCGGCTCCGGTCCTGGCTTCCTGGCCGCGGAGATGGCCGCGGAGGTCGGCCCGGACGGTCGCGTGCACGGCATCGACCCCAGCGAGAGCATGCTGGCTAGCGCCCGCCGGCGCGGCGCGCCTGTTGAGTTCGGCATCGGTGATGCGCTGGCGTTGCCGTTCCCGGACGAGCATTTCGACGTCGCCGTCTGCACTCAGGTGTACGAGTACGTCGAGGACATCGCGGCGGCGCTGGCCGAAGCGCGGCGTGTGCTGCGCCCCGGCGGGCGGCTGCTGGTGTTGGACACCGACTGGGACTCGATCGTCTGGCATTCGAGCGACCGCGAGCGGATGCAGCGGGTGCTCGCCGCCTGGAACGAGCACCTCGCTGACCCCTACCTGCCGCGGCGGCTGCCGGGGCTGCTGCGGGCCGCCGGCCTCGAGCCGACGCAGTCCGCGATCATCCCGATCCTCAACGTCGGCGCGGACCGCGACACGTTGAGCGCCGGGATCAGCCGGCTCGTGGCCGCCTTCGTCGCTGGCCGCGGCGGGGTCAGCGAGGCTGAGGCCACCGCCTGGGAGCAGGATCTCGCTGGTCTCGGCGACGACTACTTCTTCAGTCTCAACCGCTACCTGTTCGTAGCGCAAAGGTCCTGAGGAGAACCCGTCAGGGGCTCATCGCCAGTCCCGTCCGACCAGCACAAGTCGTCAACCGTCACAGACACCGATGCCCGCTGGCGTGGCATCCAGGTCGAGCGTGATCTGAGCGGCGGCAACGAGCAAGGCGGCGCGGCAGCCGAAGTTCGGGCGTGCGTGGACCTCAAAGCCGAAGCCGTCGCCGAGCCAGTCGAACTACTGAGGCAAGACCGCCGGTGCAAGTGCGGCGAAAGGGAGCAGAGCAGATCCATGCTTGCAGGATCAGTTGGGTGGCGGCGTCGAACCTCACCCGGTCGCCGAGGTATGGCGGTGTACAGCATCGCCAGGACCACGCCATTTTCTGGGCGGAAGGACGTGACGGCTCATCGGTTATTCAGGTCGTTGTCGAGGCGGATTGGTCGAGCGCGCGCTCTTCGGCTAGATGCGGTGTCGCCGTGCACCTCGTGGGCGCCGGTCTGTGGGGTCCAGTAGATGGTCGCGTTGTCGGAGTCGCGCGCCCGGCCACGCCCGTCTGGCAGAGCCAACTCCGCGCTGCCCGCGCCCTCGTCTTTAGGATTGCCGACCCAGCGGATCTGGTGCCAGTTGTCGTCGATTGCACTCAACGCGGTCTCCCGTCTCCTATCGACCGCATCCGCTCCCGCCTGCCCGGTCAATCTGGTGGGGTGAGGCGCTGTGCTCTCGCGGCCGCCTCGTGTCGGTTCGCGGCGTTGAGCTTGCGCAGGATGTGCGCGACGTGGACGTTGACGGTTCTTGAGCTGACGGTAAGCTGCTGGGCGATTTCCCGGTCGGTGTGCCCGCGGACGAGAAGTGCGAGGATCTGGCCCTCTCGTGGTGTCAGTCCCCAGCTCGGTTGCGGTGCTGTGGGGGAGGGTCGGGTTGGGGTTGCGGGGTCGATTCGCGCCCGGCGGGCCAGGTTCTCGATCTCTCGGATCAGCGGTTGTGCTCGGAGTCGGGTGGCTTCGGCGTACGCATGACGCAGCGGTTCCGTGACGCGTGCGCGGTCCGCGCCGGCGGTGATCATGGCCTCGGCCTGTCGCCAGCGGCAGTAGACGGCTGCCGGGATGCGCTCCAGATCGTCCCAGCGTTGAGCGGCGTCCTCCCACGATTCGGGCCGTGCTTCGTTGTGGACGCGCTGGTGCTCGGCCCGTGCGAGGGCGTGCCAGGCCGCGGCGTTCGGGGTGACCGCTGCGGATTCTCCGGCGGCGTCGTCGGCGATGGTCAGGAGCCGATCCGCCTCCTGTCTGCAGGCGCGAACGCCGCGAGCGTCCCGGCTGGCGCTGCTGATGGCCGCGAGCTCGGCATGGGCGCGGAGTCCCTTGGCACAGAACCACACTCGCAGCTGAGCCCTTTCGAGACCGGGTGCTCGAGCCAACGCCTCGTCGACCAGGCGCTCGGCGTCGGTCCATCGCCGTTGCCAGAGTGCGAGCTCGGCCTGGTACACCTCGTAGACGCCGAGCCCGTGGTCTTCTCGAAGGGTGGCCCGGGCCAGGTCGAGGTGCGTTCGCGCGGCTTCGAAGTCCCCACGGCCCATTTCAAGGTCGGCCCGGTTCATGAGCAGCATGTAGGGGAAGCTGCCCGTGATGCTGCGTAGCGCCGCGGCCGATTCGGTGTCGGCGGCGTCCCAGTCGCCGATGATGAGTAGAGCCTCGATCCGGTTGGACAGCAGGACGCTGCTGTGGATTCCGTAGCCGCGCAGGAGGACCAGAGCCTGCTTCGCGGTGCGGGCTGCTTCGGTGGGGCGTCCGAGCATGGTGAGTGAGTCGGTGAGGTGGACGTAGGCGCGATGCAAGCCTGGGTGGTCGCCGACCGCCTCGGCGAGCTCGATGGCGAGGTGCAGCTCGCGCAGACCCTGGTCGCTGTCGCCCAGGTACGTCAGGTCGGAGCCGAGAACCGTGCGGGCGCGGACGGTGGCCTCGTCGGCAGTGACCTGCCGAGCGAGCGCTAGTGCCTCGGTCGCCACCTTCCGGGACTCGCCGTGCCGCCAGGCGGTCGTGAGCCCCCCCGCCAGAGAGGCCAGGCAGGACGCCAGCTCCGGTGACGGCGGTTCGGCCGGGACGACGTCCACCGCCCTCGTGAGGGCGCGGAGCGCGGCGTCGGTGTGACCGGCCTCGTGTAGGTACTGGCCGAGTCGGACGCGCACGAGCCCGGCGCGGTGTGGCTCGTCCACAGGGATCAGCTCGATCGCCCTTCGGGCAAGCTCCACGGCGCGCGGCGCGGCCCCGACGAGGCTGGCCAGTTCCGCTGCCCACGCGCAGACACTCGACAGGTCGGTGTCGGGGCGTTCTCGGGAATCTGGCACCCGATGCCAGAGGGCGATCGCCCGCTCGAGATGTGAATACGCTTCAGCGAGACCGAACACCGCTTGCGCCTCCCGGGCTGCGGCCATCGACGCGGACAGCGCTTCCGCGTGACGACCGGCCGCCGCCCAGTGCGGGGCCACCTCCGCCGCGGTGGCGTCTCCACGGGTGCGGAGGGCTTCGGCCAGTCGGGTATGCGTCTCCTCCAGCTCGCCCGGAAGGACCGTCGCGTAGATCGCGTCCGCCAGCAGTGCGTGACGGAAGCGGAACCGGCCGCTGTCGCGGTCGACGACCAGCACCTCATGGTCGACCGCCTCGCGCAACGCCCGGCGTGTCTGGTCCACCGACAGGGCGGCGGTGTCGCGAAGAAGGGACGGGTCGGCATCCCGGCCGGCCGTGGCTGCCACCCGCAGCAACGCCTGCGTCTCCGGACCGAGCTGTTCCACCGTACGCAGCAACAGCTCGCGCAGACTCAGCGGGAGCTGCCGGCCAGACAGGTCGGAGGACGTCAGCAGCTCCTCGGCGAAGAAGGGGTTGCCCTCCGATCGGGTCGCGATCGCCGTCGCTACGGAGGCAGGCACGGGACGACCGGTACGCGACGCGACGAGTTCCGCGATCTCGTCGGCCGTCAACGGTCGCAGGGCGACGGTGACACCCCCGCCGCGACGGATCCCCTCTTCGAGCCGGTATCGGCGGTCACCTCCAGCATGGTCAGTGCGGCTGGTCCCGACCAGCAGCACCCGAGTGCCGGTGAGGTTGTTGGCCAGGTAGACGGTCAGGTCGACGGTCGTGGCATCGGCCCAGTGCAGGTCCTCCAGGATCAGCATCAACGGCGTAGACGCCGCCTGCCCCGAGAGCAGGGCGACGACGTCCTCGAAGACGAGCAGCTGAGACGCCGCCGTCGCCCAGGGGGGCCGGGACGACTCGGGCACAAGCGGGCGAAGGGCGGTGGCGAAGGGCGCATACGGCAGTTCGGATCCCACCAGGTCGATCGCTCGACCAATCAGCACCACGAAGCCCGTAGCCGCTGCCCTCGAGGCCACCTCAGCGACCAGCCGGGACTTTCCGATACCCGCCTCGCCGGTGACCAGGACGGCCTGGCCATGGCCTGCTTGCGCCGCCGCCAAGGCGCGCGCGAGCTGCGTCATCTCGGGCGCGCGACCGACGAGAACGCCGGCGGCCTTCACCCCCGCAGTATCGCGCACAGCGCCGGGTCGCCACCGGGTTGACCCGAATCCCTGGCGCTGACCAAGCTGCGCCTCGGGGGTGGCGTGACGATCCACGGTGGTCTACGGAGGCCCGAAGACGGTGTGGATACCTACCGTGGCGCTCGATCTACGCATACCTGGACCCGAAAGATAAGCAGCCGATTACGGACGTGCCCACCCACACCCACCGGTCACGATCCGAAGACCAGAAACCTACGAGGAGGAGGATCACCATGACAACCCTGACCCAGACCGACGCGCCGGGCGCCGCACAGACGACGATCCACGCGGTGCGCGGTGGCGGCGGGCTGTCGTTGCATGTCCGGGAGTGGGGCAATCCGACCGGGACGCCGATCCTGTTCCTGCACGGCTGGTCCCAGAGCCACCTCGCGTGGCGCAGGCAGTACGACAGCGACCTGGCCGATGACTTCCGGCTCGTCGCCTGCGACCTGCGCGGTCACGGGATGTCCGAAACCCCGGCGGACGCGGAGCACTACACCCAAGGCCAGCGGTGGGCCGATGACGTCGCCGCCATCCTCGGTGAGCTGGATCTTGACCGTCCGGTCCTCGTCGGCTGGTCGTATGGTGCGTTCGTCATCGGCGACTACGTAAGGGCCTACGGCCAGGACCGGATCCGGGCCGTCAACTTCGTCGCCGGCGCGGTCAAGCTCGGCGAGACCGCCTTCGGAACTCTGATCGGCCCCGGCTTCCTCGACCACTTCGCGGACGCCACCTCCGACGACATCCCCACGAGCATCCGAGGCATGCGTGGCCTGGTCGGCGCCTTCGCCGCCAGCCCGTTGCCGGCCGCAGACGAGGAGACCCTGCTCTGCTCCAGCATGACCGTCCCGGCCGAGGTCCGTGCCCACCTCGCCGCGCGCCAGCTCGACTACGACGACGTCCTCCACACCCTCCGGTTTCCCCTCCTGGTCAGCCAGGGACGCGACGACACCATCGTCCTGCCCGCCATGGCCGAGCACATCGCCAGCACCTGCCCCACCGCCGAGACCTCCTGGTACGAGCACACCGCGCACGTCCCACACCTCGAGCACCCCGACCGCTTCAACCGCGAGCTCGCAGGGCTGGCCGGTCGCAGTACGTAATTTCGGCGACCGACCTCTTCACGAGCAAGGCCTTCTCTCGCCGACCACCGAAGTCGCCTTGCTGTGCGCTCCCTCCAGACGCGCTGTCGACGGCAGGGCCGAGAAGCTCCGAAGTGACCGTCCGCGGCGTTCAGACACGCCGCCGCTGGGCGGACCACCTAAAGACCGACGCCCGGGGCGGGGCCGTTGTTCCGGGGGGATCTCCTGCTGCGTGGCGCGCGCATTCCGCCTCATGAACCGCGGCGCTGCGTGTCCTCGATCGAAGACCTAGTGGCCGTTGGCGCGGGCTCATTCCCTGCCTCGACCACCTGATCCTGGTCGTAGCCGCGCCCAGTCGGGCGGCCGGTGCCGGAGCGCAACCCGCCGCTCTTGCAGGCGGTGCTCGCGGAGCGATGGAGGGGCCTTCACCGGCCTTGTCGACGGTTTTCATGGACAGCTCGATCTTGTGACCTTCGTCTGCTGGCGCGTCACCCACCAGGGTCTTCGCCTCCTCACGGCGAGCGGGCGCAGTTTGGATCGTGCTCCGGCGGGCGGTGGGCTTTAGCCCGATCGTCGGTGTCCTCGAGCCAAAGTCGACGGTCAGCGCATCGACAGGTTCGAGCCATTCTTCGGCCGGTTGCCCGCGCTGTGGCCGCCGGGACTGTCCGGTGAACAACCTGATGACATGTCCGCAGGGCGGGGGCTAAGGGGCTCACCGCTCGATCTGAGGTGTCCGCCCGATTCGACCGGGTCGATGATCCACGAGGCTGAATGGCAACCGGCCCGCCACCTCGAAATGGGTCTCGGAGAACCAGCCTGAGGGGGATCAATCATGCTTGTCCACCACACGTTCTGGGGAGCTAGCACCCGCGCGGACCGCACCCAACGGAACGCCGGCAGGCCACGCTGGTTCTCCCACCCAACCCTGGTCACCCTCGCGGATATGTCCTACGAAAGCTCGCAGTTGTGGGCAGTCGACAGCGTCCCTCTGGACCTCCCCCCGATCGCCGGACTCTCCGTGGCAGGGGACACCCAACCGATGAACCTCAAACAGCTCGAGCCGGCCCATCACCAACCAAGACAAGCTGGCCACGTCGTCGCCAACGATCGGCTGCGCCGTCTCGCCAGTCCAGAACCCTCCAGGGCAACGGCTGAACCTGCGGCCCACGCCATCGCGCGCGGGACGAGAGGTAGCTGATGCGCATCCTTCTGGTCTGCTCGGCGTTCAACGGTCTCAGCCAACGGGCGTGGATCGAGTTGAGGGAGTCGGGTCATCAGGTAACCGTCCAGATCTCCGACGGCGACGAGAGCATCCGATCAGCGGTGGCCGCCACCGACCCGGACTTAGTGATCTGCCCGTTCCTTCGCGAACGCCTCCCCGAGGATGTCTGGCGCAGCCGACCCACGATCGTCGTCCATCCCGGTCCGCAGGGCGACCGGGGACCGTCCTCATTGGACTGGGCGATCTTGGGCGCGGAACCCGTATGGGGTGTGACGGCGCTCCAGGCCGTGGACACGATGGACGCCGGTCCGGTGTGGGCCACGGAGACGATCGCGATGCCGGCCGATCCCCCGCGTAAGAGCGACCTCTACAACGGTCTCGTCGCCGACGGGGCCATGGGTCTTATCCGAAAGGTTCTCAGCAAGGCCCCGGACCCCGACTTCCGCCCGGAACCGCAGGACTACGACCGTCCCGACGTGTGGGGCCGCACCCGACCCGGCGCCAGCCAGTTCGACCGCCATTTCCGGTGGGCCGACGACACGGACCACATCCTGCGCCGCATCCGTGCCTCAGACGGATCACCCGGTGCCCACACGGTCCTCTGCGGGGTTCCGGTGGCCGTCTATGACGCGCACCGAGGGACCGTGCGGCGTGGAGAGACAACCCGGCCGGGCATGCTCATGCGGCGTCGACATGGTGCGGTCCTCGTGCGAACCGGCGACGGCGCCGTGTGGATCGGCCACCTCCGGGCTCTGGACGACCCGCGTAACGCAGGCCTGAAACTGCCCGCCACGTCGGTCCTCATCGGGCACCTGTCCGACGTTCCGGAAGGCACGGATGACACCGGCTACCGCGAGATCGGATACCGCCGTGACGGTGACGTCGGGGCCGTGCAGTTCCGCTTCTACAACGGCGCCATGTCCACGGCCCAGTCCCGACGCCTGGAGGCGGCACTGCGGCACGCCGTCGCACAGGACACCAAAGTGCTAGTGCTCCGTGGAGGGCAGCCATTCTCCAACGGCATCCACCTCGGCGTTATCGAAGGGGCGGCGAACCCAGCCCACGAGGCCTGGGACAACATCGTGGCGATCGACGACGTATGCCAGCGAATCATCACCTGTACCGAGCAGCTGATCGTCGCAGCCGTCGGCGGGTCCGCCGGCGCTGGCGGCGTCATGCTGGCCCTCGGCGCGGACCGGGTCCTGCAACGTGACGGGACCGTCCTCAACCCGCACTACAAGAATATGGGCCTGTATGGGTCGGAGTACTGGACATACCTTCTGCCCGGCCGGGTGGGTCGGAATGCCGCGCTCTCGCTGACGTCGGAGTGCCTCCCCATCGGTGCCCGCGAGGCGCGACGGATCGGGCTGGTTGACCAGACGCTCAAAGGAGTAGTTGACGACTTCGAGCCAGCAGCCATGATGTACGCCGCCCGGCTAGCTGCCGCTCCCGACTACGCCGACCAGCTGGCCCGGAAGCAGCAACGACGCGACGCCGACGAGCAGCGAAGCCCCCTGGCCGGATACCGCCAGCGGGAATTAGCCGAGATGAGGTCGGACATCCTCGAAGACCGCCATGGCTTCGCCGACGCACGACGCGCCTTTATTCGCAGGCAAGTCCAGCGGCGCTCTGCAGCCTGAACGCGCACAGCCCCACATGCCGCCGCGATACCCCCATCGAACCGCCGCCACGAAACGTCTATCTGGGGCGAAGTGCAGTGGGGCAGCGCTGCGCGCAGGCTGGCAGCCGGGACTCCAATCCGGCCGTTGGTCGGATGATCGAGAGCGGCCTGGTTGATCAGGCTGGTCGCGCGACGAGCTGGTGGGCGTGCGGTCCGGGTGAGACAGCGGCCGAGGTGGGCGCTTCTCGCGCGCGATTTGCCGTGCGAGGTGATCAATGTGGGGTGAACGCTTAGTATCGGGTCGCCAGGTCACGTCGAGAGCACGGCGGGGGCCGCCTGGCCAGTACATGGACAGGCAGTCCCGTATGAGCACGCAATCCACCGTGGTTTCGTCGGCATGATCGGCTCTTCCGACGTCGAGGGCCAGGTAGTCCTTCGGGCTCTGTTCCCGGGAGATGACGAATCAGCGGTGTTGGCGCGGGCAACGGCGTGGGGTCGGACATCGTTGGGGGACCCGGCGGGCTGGAGCCCGGAGTTGTGCTCAGCGGTGCTGACGGTGATGCCCTCGCGGATCCCGATGCTGCTGTGGTGGGGCAGCGACCTGGTCCAGATTTACAACGAGGCTTACCGTCCACTCCTGGGGTCGAAGCATCCGGGCGCGATGGGGCAGCCGGCCGCCGGGTGCTGGGCTGAGGTGTGGGATGACCTCGGGCCGAAGGTTGCCCAGGTGTTGGAGGCCGGTGAGGCGACGTTCGATGAGGATCTGCTGCTGTTCATGGAGCGGCATGGCTATCTCGAGGAGACGTACTGGACGTTCTCCTACAGCCCGGTCCGGTCGGCGGCCGGAGACGTCGTGGGCGTCTTCGTGGCCACGACCGACGTCACCATGGCACGGGTGGAGACCCGGCGGCTGGTCACCATCCGCGATCTGGCTGTCTTGTCGAGCGCAAACTTCGCGTCACCCGGCGAGGCCCTGGCCCGGGTCTGCGACATCCTCGCAGCCAACCGGTGGGCGGTCCCGTTCGCGGCCATCTACGTCGCCGACCCGTCGGGGCAGCTGGTCGTCCAGCGCGTGTACGGAGCCCCGGTCCCGACGGCGGCGCTGCCCGACCGGGTGGCAATACGGTCGTCGCATCCGATCGCCACTGTGGTCCGAACCTCGGAACCCACGCTGATGACCTACCGGGCTGAGGAGCTTCGCGCCGACCCTGGGCCGCTGGGACCGCAGCTGCCCACCGCCGCATACCTGATGCCGCTGAGGGGAACCGACCGCGACCACGACGTCGTTCTCGTGCTGGGGCTGAACCCCTACCGGCATGTCGATGAGCGGTACACGACCTTCATCACACTGGTCACCCGCCAGCTCACCGCGTTACTCGCCGACGTCCGTGTGACTGCCGCCGAACGTGCCCGGGCGACGGCCCTGGCCGAGCTGGATCGGGACAAGTCCGCGTTCTTCGCCAACGTCAGCCATGAGTTCCGCACCCCGATCACCGTCGCCCTCGCGGGCGCCGGCGAGCTGCGCGACTCTTCTCTGTCGGCGGAGCAGGCCGGACACGTCGATGCGGTGAAACGCGCCGCCGAACGGCTCAACCGGCTGGTCGACACCCTCCTGGACTTCGCCCGGGCCGAGGCCGGCGCGCTCACGCCCGTCCTGGAATCGGTCGATCTCGCCGAAACGACGCGGGACGTGGTCAGCATGTTCCGCAGCGCGATCGAGGCGGCTGGGCTCCGCCTCACCGTCGACGCCGACGACTTCGGGACGGTAGTAAGCGACCGTGAGGCGTGGATCAAGGTCGTCGCCAACCTTGTCTCCAACGCGTACAAGTTCACCGAGCACGGCTCCATCGAGATCACGTTGCGGCGGAACGGCGACACGGTCACGCTCACGGTTGCCGACACCGGAGCAGGGATCACCGCGGACCAGGCGGAGCGGGTGTTCGACCGGTTCCACCTGGTAACCGGCCAACCGGCGCGTGGGATCCCGGGCACGGGCATCGGACTCGCACTGGTCAAGGACCTGGTCGAGGCCCAGGCCGGTCGGGTCCGCCTGGAGAGCACTCCTGGAGTGGGCACCACCGTCACCGTGTCCCTACCGGTCGCGGAACCCTCGCGCCCGGAAGACCCGATCGCCAGCACTGACGTCGCCAAGGCGATCGGCGGGTTGACCGCGCAGCTTGAGCTGCCTGCCGACGGGGTTGAGCCACCGCCGAGCCTCGCCAATGACCATGCCGCGCATGTTCTGGTTGTGGAGGACAACGCGGACCTTCGCCAGTACCTGACCCGGCTGCTGACCTCCGATGGCTGGAGCGTGACGGCCGCGGCTGATGTCAGCAGCGCACTACGCGTCGAGCGGCTCCCGGGCATCGTCCTGTCCGACGTGATGCTCCCGGGTCGAAGCGGGCTGGACCTGGTGCGCCTCATCCGCTCCCAAGAGCAATGGGCGCCGATCCCGGTGGTGCTGCTGACCGCGCGAACCGGCGCCGGTGAGGCGGCCGAAGGCCTCTCCGCCGGCGCGGACGACTACGTACGCAAGCCCTTCGAGCCGGTCGAGCTGTTGTCCCGACTGAGAACCCACTACGAGCTCGCCCAACAACACAGCCGCCGCTTGGTCCACGCCCAACAGACGGCAACCCAACTCCAGACTGCACTGACGAGCAACCGCCAGATCGGGGTAGCCGTAGGAGTGTTGATGTCTCGCGAGAAGATCACCAGTGAGCGCGCCTTCGACATGCTGCGGCTTCGCAGCAACAACACCAATCGCAAGCTGCGCGACGTCGCCGAAGAGGTCGCCCAGACCGGGCAGCTGCCCCAGCCGCCGAGCCAAGATGGCCCCCCATCATCCGCAGGGTCGCTTCGATAGGACCGCGGGACACTTGGGTCGGTCCGGTCTGATCAGCCGCGTCCTCCGGGGGACCCATGAATCCGCGTGGTTGGTGTGCTCGGGTCAGGGGTGAACGATGCCAGGAGCCGCGTCCCAGCTTGTTCGCAGACGCTGACGAGGAACAGGTGAAGGAGGCCGTGATCAGTCCTCCGCAGCGGCGAGTCCGCAATATTGCCAGCGCGGTCCTCAGCGAGCTGCGTGATCCGGCATCGAGGCGTCAAAATGCCGAAGGCACATCCGAGCCTCAACCCTTCCGGTTCAGAGAGGCGACAGGCGGCGAAAGACTCGAAACAGAGCTAGATGCCGTGGAGCACCGGTCCCGCCAGCCCTGTCCTGGACCGGCGGGACCTCCAACACGCAAGGCTGCGCAACCTCCCGTGCTCGTGCCTGAGGTCTACCCCAACAGCAGGCGGCCATTCCCCATTACCCCGACGTGCCCGGCAGATCCTGGCCATACGAGTTCATCCACAACGCCCGGAAGGGAGTGGCGTCGGCAGCGTCGGCACCCGGGCCTGGATCCTGCTGCTGCTCGGCCGGGACGGCCAGGACCCGCTGTTCCTGCAGGCCAAGGAAGCCCAAGAGTCGGTACTGGAACGTTTCGTCGGATGCAGCCCGTACCAGAACTGTGGGCAGTGGGTGGTCGCCGGTCGACGGCTCATGCAGGCGGCCAGCGACACTTCCTTGGCTTGCAGCGCGTTCCCGTGTTCGACGGCAGTCCCGTGACTTCTACATACGCCAGCTGTGGGACGGAAAGGCTCGACCGACGTCGACGCCATGACCGCCTCCGCGATGGCGGTGTACGCCCGATGGTGCGGGGCAACCCTGGCCCGCGTCCACGCCCGCTCCGGCGACCGGATCGCCATCGCCTCCTACCTGCTTACCAGCGACGTCTTCGACAAAGCCATCGCCGACTTCTCCGCCGCCCACGCCGACCAGAACGAACGCGAGTACCAAACCCTCCGCGACGCTGTCCGGTCCGGCCGCATCACCGCCCAGACCGGTCTTGAGCCGGAGGCCGACTCCATCGCCAACGCCCGACACTTGGCGCCCGCCGCCGCGAACCACGTCCCAAAGAAAACGCCGTCCACCAGCCCGGCCGAACGGGCGCACGATTCGCCTCACGGTCGGGATCGTGCCGTCGGAGTCGTCGACGCCCGCGCCCGATACCGTCGTGTACCTCGCCGGCGGCCCCGGCGGCTTCCCGTTAGGCGAG
>Ga0164308_10001477_pt1 | contig 12505 bp, 12 predicted proteins | sample Whisoiple_246_MG_FD_109983 | JGI IMG/M metagenome (GOLD analysis project Ga0164308, IMG submission 109983) | Soil microbial communities amended with fresh organic matter from upstate New York, USA - Whitman soil sample_246_MG | ecosystem: Environmental > Terrestrial > Soil > Unclassified >... | reverse complement strand
GATCGACGACGTGTGCGTGCCGAGGTCCCGGCTGGGCGCGATGATCGAGGGAACCGCCGCGATCGCCGAGAAGTTCGGGCTGACCATCGGTGTCTGCGCCCACGCGGGCGACGGCAACACCCATCCCGTCGTCTGCTTCGACCACACGGATCCCGACGAATCCCGCCGGGCCCGCGCGTCGTTCGACGAGATCATGGCGCTGGGGCTCGAACTGGGCGGCACCATCACCGGCGAACACGGCGTCGGCGTCCTGAAGAAGGAATGGCTCGCCCGCGAACTGGGCGAGGTGGGGCTTGAGTTGCAGCGCGGGATCAAGTCCGCCTTCGACCCGCTCGGACTGCTCAACCCCGGCAAGCTGTTCTGAGGCGGAGCACCACCGCTCACCCCTCGCCGTCCTGCTGCTCGTCCTTGGACCAGGGATCGCTCAGCCACAGGTCGTCGGCCGGCAGGGGGGTGAGCAGCTCGGAGAGCGCCCCGTCCAGGCCCAGCAGTCCGCTCTCGGTCCCGGGGGGCACCACCCGCAGGGTCCGCTCCACCCAGGCGGTGACGGCGACCGACGGCACCTCCAGCAGGGCGTCGCCGTCGGGTGAGGTGAGCGCGACGCAGATGATGCCCCGGTCCTCCACCTTCGTCGGCCAGATCCTGACGTCCCCGTGCCCGCACGGCCGGAACGCCCCCTCCACCAGCAGCTCCCGGGCGAACGTCCAGTGCACGGGCGACTCGGAGCCGATGTGGAAGGTGATGTGCACGGCGTACGGGTCGTCGGTGAAGTAGGCCAGCCGGGCGGGCACGGCCACGGACCGCTCGGGCGACAGGACCAGTTGCACTTCGAGCTCGCGTTCCACGGCGTTCTGCATGAGGGTGCACGACCTTCCGATGCTCGTAGGGGCCGGTCCTCCGACCGGTCCTCACAAGGAGAGAGCGCCCTGCCGGACGTCTATGACGCGACTTCCCAGAAAAACTTGTCCGGACCCTGAAAGTGGTCCAAACGGCAGGACGGGCCCGGGGGTGCTCGGTGGTCTGATAGATGTGGACCCTTGTATGAGGCCTCGAAGAGATACGGGACCACGGTGATGAGCGCCCCAACCCCGGCACCCGGTGACGAAAGCCCCCGCGAGGGCTACTACCCCGACCCGTCCATCCCCGGATACGTCCGGTACTGGAACGGCGCGGCGTGGGTCCCCGGCACCAGCCGGCCCGCGCCCCAGGGCGGGACGACACCCGCGACGCCGCCCGCCCCGGTGGACGAGACGGGCCCGATGTACCTCGACGAGGTCGAGGGGGCGGACACCGCGCGCGGTGACGGCGGTTCGGGAACCGGTCAGCCGGACGCGGCACCCGGCAGATCCCTGCCGGCGACGGCCTGGCAGGCGGACACCTCCCGGCAGACCGGCTTCGGCGGCGACCGCGACAACCGCGTCTCGTGGGGCGGCCAGGACCCGCGTACCCCCGAGGCCCGCACCCCCGAGGCCCGTACGTCCGGCCCCACGACCCCGCCCGTCGCCTCCGCCCCCGCGGACGGCGCGCCCGCCGGCCCCGACCCGACGCGTGGCGCCCTGCCCGGTATGCGCGACGGCAGCGACGAGGTGACCGACGGCACCGTGACCATCCGCGCGGACCGGCCCGGAAGCGGCGGCCGTCCGCCGGCCGAGGGTACGGTCGCGATCCGCGCGGTGGGCCCCGCCGCCGACCGTCCGCCGCGTCCGCGTGCGGAGGAGCCCGCGGGTCCCGGGCACCCCGACGGCACGCTGACGATCCGCGCCGTGCAGCCCGGCGGCACCGCGCGTCCCGCCCCCGCCCCGGCGCCCGCTCCCGTGCCGGCCCCGCAGCCGCAGGGGCTGAACACCCCTCTGACTCCGGGCCCCGGCGGCGGATCCGCGTCCTGGCCGCAGCAGGTCCACCAGCTCGCCCAGCCCGAGCAGACCGCGCGCCCCCAGCAGCCCCTGCCGCAGCAGAGCCCCGTGCTCGCGCAGCAGCAGGGCGTCGGGCCGGAGCAGCAGCAGCCCGTCGTGCCCTGGAAGCCCGTGGCGGACGACCCCTTCCAGCAGCTCGCACGGTCCCAGGCGTCCGCCAGGCCCGCGGCACTCGGCAAGCGGCTGGCCGCACGGATCGTGGACACGGTCGTCCTCGGCGCGGTCGTCGGCGCGGTCGGCTTCCCGCTGGTCACCCAGGCGCTGGAGCACATCGACGAGAAGATCGAAGCGGCGAAGACGTCCGGTGAGACGGTCACGGTCTGGCTCCTGGACTCCACCACGGCCGGCCTGTTCGGCGGGGTGCTCGCGGCGTTCCTGGTCCTCGGCTTCCTCCTGGAGGCAGTGCCCACCTCCCGGTGGGGCCGCACCCTGGGCAAGAAGCTGTGCGGGATCGAGGTGCGGGACATCGAGTCCCACGACGCGCCGAGCCTGGGGGCCGCCCTGCGCCGCTGGCTGGTGTACGGGGTGCTCGGCCTTGCCGTCGTCGGCGTGGTCAACGTGCTCTGGTGCCTGGTGGACCGTCCGTGGCGCCAGTGCTGGCACGACAAGGCGGCCCGCACCTTCGTCGCGGGCCGGTAAGGGCCTCTTTACGCCCGTGGGCTGACACCCCGTCCCCCGAAGGGCCCTGAGCCGTTGCGGGCCTTCACCGGCCGGGGTGCACTGCCCCCATGAGCACTGAACCACCGCCTCCGCCCCCTGACGACGACCCCTTCTCGAAGAGGCCGCCGCAGGGACCTCCGAGCGGTTCGCCCTACGACAGCGGGCCGCCTCCGCCCCCGCCGCCGAACGACCCGTACGGCGGCGGTGGGCCCTACGGCGGTGCCGATCCGCTGGCCGGCATGCCGCCGCTCGCCGAACCGGGCAAGCGGATCCTCGCGCGGCTGATCGACTTCCTCATCATCTCGATCCCGCTGTACCTGATCTCGCTGCCCTTCGGCGGTGCGGTCGACGTCTCGGACGACGGCAACGACGACTTCGGCAACGCGGTGGGCAACGCCTACACCGGGCACCAGCTCGTCTGGTCGCTGATCGGTCTGGTGGTGTACGTCGCCTACGACACGTACTTCACCCACAAGGACGGCCGGACGCCGGGCAAGCGGCTGCTGAAGATGCGCGTCGCGATGCTCAACGACGGCTCGGTCCCCGACACGAGCTCCTCGCTGATGCGTGCCGTGGTGCTCTGGCTCCCGGCGCTGCTGTGCTGCCCGTGCCTGTGGTGGCTGATCAACATCGTGCTGATGTTCACCGACAAGCCCTACCGGCAGGGCCTGCAGGACAAGGCGGGCAAGACCGTGGTGGTCAGCGTCCCGTGAGCGGCCGTTCCTCAGCGGCGCAGCGAGTGCTCACCGACGTGCCGGCGCTGAGCGGCGGCGATCTCGATGTCCTCGATCGTGCGGTGCGTGCGGGCGGCGGTGGGCGGCGGCGTCGCTCTCCGGACCGGCCTCGTGCGGGCCGGGAGGGCCATGGCCACCAGCAGGCCCAGCACCATCGCCGCGGTCCCGACGGCGGCGACACCGATGCCGGACTCCGTGCGGAACAGCAGCAGCATGGCGAGGGCGGAGAAGACGACGGTGGCCGAACCGTAGGAGTACTGTGCGGCAGTCGGACGCGGCATGGCGGTATCCGTCCTCGGGGCGTCGGATAGGGAAGTCTCTCAACACGTTCGCACTGTCAATCGACTCTACGACGGTGGATGCCCGTGAGGAACCGGCAGTAAGCGTGACCTAACCCTCGGTACCGGTGCACGGGGGGCGCACTGAGTCACGCTCCTGCCGACAAGGGCTCCGGACGCGCCGGTTGACGGATCGAAGGGCCCGTGAGCCACGTCCGGATACCGGAAGACGACTCCCGCATAGTGCACTTGGTGTGTGCAAGTCAAGGTCTGTCTTTTCTCTCATAACTCCGATCAAATGTCGTCACTTGTGACGCGTTGAACGCGCGCGGCCCCGTAATCACCCCTGGCCGCGGACGCGAACGCCGGGGAGGACTGCATCAAGTGACCACTCAGAGACGGGCGCTGCGCGCAACCGCCGTAGCCGTTTGCCTGGCCGCCACTGCCGCGACGGCCTCCGCCTTCGCCACGGCGCAGGCGGACGACAGGGCGCCGGCATCCGGCGCCACCACCGTGGACCGGCGCGACCCCGCACCGGCCAAGGCGCACGAGCACGACCTGGAAGGCCCCTTCAGCAAGGAGCAGGACGCCCAGCGTCAGGCCGCGCTGGAGCAGGTCCTGTCCGGGGACAAGAAGGTGACCGCCAAGGGCGGTTCCAAGGTCGTCAAGCTCGGCAAGAGCAAGTACGTCGAGCTCGGCCGGGAGAAGACCGACAAGATCTTCACGATCCTCGTGGAGTTCGGCGACCAGGTCGACGACACCACGATGTTCGACCCCGACGGCGACGGCCCGAAGCCCCCGGTCAAGAAGTACGGCGGCACGCCCGGCCCGCTGCACAACCGGATAGCCGAGCCGGACCCGGCGAAGGACAACAGCACCGCCTGGCAGGCCGACTACGACCAGGCCCACTTCCAGGACCTCTACTTCGGTGAGGGCAAGGGCAAGGACTCGCTCAAGACGTACTACGAGAAGACGTCCTCCGGGCGCTACTCCGTCGACGGCGAGGTCTCCGACTGGGTCAAGGTCCCCTACAACGAGGCCCGTTACGGCTCGAACTACTGCGGTTCGACCAACTGCGCCAACGTCTGGGACGCGGTCCGCGACGGCGTCAACGCCTGGGTCGCCGACCAGAAGGCCAAGGGCCGCACGCAGGCCCAGATCAAGGCCGACCTGGCGCAGTACGACCAGTGGGACCGCTACGACTTCGACGGCGACGGCGACTTCAACGAGCCCGACGGCTACATCGACCACTTCCAGCTGGTCCACGCCGGCGAGGACGAGTCCGCGGGCGGCGGCGCCGAGGGCACCAACGCCATCTGGGCGCACCGCTGGTACGCCTACGGCACCAACGCCGGTGCGACGGGCCCCGCGAACAACAAGGCCGGCGGCGCCCAGGTCGGCGACACGGGCATCTGGGTCGGCGACTACACCGCGCAGCCCGAGAACGGCGGCCTGGGCGTGTTCGCCCACGAGTACGCCCACGACCTCGGCCTCCCGGACCTGTACGACACGTCCGGCGGCGGCGAGAACTCGGTCGGCTTCTGGTCGCTGATGTCGGCGGGCTCCTGGCTCGGCACCGGCAAGGGCGAGATCGGCAACCTCCCCGGCGACATGACCGCCTGGGACAAGCTGCAGCTCGGCTGGCTCGACTACGACACGGCCAAGGCCGCGACGAGGTCGACGCACAAGCTGGGTGTGTCGGAGTACAACACCAAGGACAAGCAGGCGCTCGTCGTCGAGCTGCCCGAGAAGGAAGTCACCACCACGGTGACGAAGCCCGCGCAGGGCTCGAAGCAGTGGTGGAGCGACATGGGCGACGACCTGTCGAACACCCTGACGCGCTCGGTCGACCTGACCGGCAGGACCTCCGCGTCGCTGGACCTGTCCGGCTGGTACGACATCGAGGCCGACTACGACTACCTCTACACCGAGGTCTCGGACAACGGCGGCACCAGCTGGACCGCGCTCGACGGCACGGCGGACGGCAAGGCCATCCCGCGTGACGCCAGCGACAAGCCGGCCCTGACCGACGTCTCCGGCGCGGTCAAGAAGCTCTCGTACCCGCTGAACGCCTACGCGGGCAAGAAGATCGACCTGCGCTTCCGCTACCAGACGGACGGTGGCGCGGGCGGCAAGGGCTTCACCGCCGACGCCATCACCGTCACCGCCGACGGCGCCGTCCTCTTCGCCGACGACGCCGAGGGCGACGACAACGGATGGACCGCCAAGGGCTTCTCGCGGATCGGTGAGTCGTTCACCAACGACTACCCGCAGTACTACATCGCCGAGAACCGCCAGTACGTCTCGTACGACAAGACCCTCGAGGTCGGCCCGTACAACTTCGGCTTCTCCACCACCCGTCCGGACTGGGTCGAGCACTACTCGTACCAGAACGGCCTGATGGTGTGGCTCTGGGACACCTCCCAGAAGGACAACAACACGTCCGCGCACCCCGGACAGGGCCTGATCCTTCCGGTGGACTCCCACGCCAAGCCGCTGAAGTGGACGAACGGCTCGCTCCTGCGCAACAAGATCCAGCCTTTCGACGCGCCGTTCAGCTGGTACCCGAACAAGGGCTTCACGCTGCACAACGCGGATGTCGCGCTGAAGATCAAGCCGTCGCTGGGCGTCCCGGTCTTCGACGACCGCAAGGGCACCTACTGGTACGAGGAGAACCCGACCGGAAGTGTCAAGGTTTCTGACACCAACACCCGGATCTCCATCGTGAACGAGCCGCTCAGCGGCTCGACGATGACCGTGAAGGTCGGCCCCTCGGGCAAGTAGTCGATAAAGAGCCAGGTCACAGCATGATCGGCCGTCGCCCTCTAGCGGGCGGCGGCCGATCGTGTTTAGGTGCGTCCTACCGGATCCTTATTGACACGAAGTCTTACGGGGGGAGCGCGAAGCATGGCAGGCGGAGGTTTCTGCAGGTTGCCCAACGGCACCGTGGTGGTGGCACTCACCCTGAACGGCCCGGCGGCCGGAGCGGGGCCCGGAGCACAGGTCCGGGTGCTGGTGCACGCCGCGAACCGGGCGCGCGCCCTGACCAGGCTGCGCAACCTCGGCATGCGCGCCGTCTACCTCAGGGGCAACGCCCAGCCGCCGACCCCGGACGAGGTCACGGCGGTCCTGCACCACCCGGACGGACTGCTCTGGCGCACCGCTCCCCAGACCGGCCAGGAGCTCTGGCACCCCATACGGGCACTGCTGGGGTCCGCCGGATACGCCGGACCCGCCCGCCCGGCGGCCTGAGCGCGGCACGCCCGGCGCGAAGCGCACCGGGACCGCGCCCGCGGGGGACTCAGACGACCGGCTTGCCCGACAGCTCCACACCCGCGGTGCGCAGCTCCTCCAGGGCCCGCGCCGTGGTCCCCTCGGCGACACCGGCCGTCAGGTCCAGCAGCACATGCGTGGCGAAACCCTCGCGGGCGGCGTCCAGGGCGGTGGCCCGCACACAGTGGTCCGTGGCGATGCCGACGACGTCGACCGCGGTGACGGAACGGTCCCGCAGCCACTGGGCGAGCCCGGTGCCGTTCTCGTCGACGCCCTCGAAGCCGCTGTACGCCGCGGTGTACGCACCCTTGTCGAAAACGGTGTCGATCGCCCCGGAGGCGACCGCGGGGGCGAAATTGGGGTGGAAGCCCACACCCTCCGTGCCGGCGACGCAGTGCGGCGGCCAGGAGCGCTCGAAGTCGGGGGCCGAGGAGAAGTGGTCACCGGGATCGATGTGGTGGTCCCGGGTGGCCACGACGTGGCTGTAGCCGGGCTGGGCGTCGCCGATCAGGTCGGTGATGGCGGCGGCGACATCGGCGCCGCCCGCCACCGCGAGGCTGCCACCCTCGCAGAAGTCGTTCTGAACGTCGACGACGATCAAGGCGCGATGCATGACGGTTGTCCTTCGGTGGGGGTTCGGCGTGTTCTGCGGACCGTGGCGGTGGGGATGCCACCGAGCCTAGAGACTCGGCGCACCCTGCGGGAGGGGGTGCACGCATCGGCTCTCCCCTTGGCCCGCCCGGCGGTGCGGCGCCGGTTCCGGGGAGCACCGTCGGGCGGGCTCCCCGGAACCGGACCGGCGCCCGGGGACGGGGTGGGCAGGTCCTTCGTGTACCCCGAGGACCTCAGACGTACTCCGTCGGCAGCACCGGCTCCCCGCGCGACAGCTGCATCGCCGACATCGGCAGCCCGGCGCGTGCCGCGCTGTGGCGCTCCCGAGCGGCCTCCAGCGGCTCCCGGGCGACGACCTCGCCGCCCTTGACCAGCTCCACCAGGAGCTGCCGGTCGGCCAGCTCCGCCGGGACGTCACCGGTGCCGATCACCTCCGCCTCCGCGACCCCGTACTCGTCCAGCCGGCGCGCCGCCCACTTGCGGCCGCCCTTCGACGACTTCGCACCCAGCGACTTCTTCACCACCGGCAGCAGCGGATCGGCCGGATCCGCGGACCGCGCACGCGCCACCAGCTTGTAGACCATGGAGCACGTCGGGTGCCCGCTGCCGGTCACCAGCTGCGTGCCCACGCCGTACGCGTCGACCGGGGCGGCGGCCAGCGAGGCGATCGCGTACTCGTCCAGGTCGGAGGTCACCACGATCTTCGTCTCCGTGGCACCCAGCTCGTCCAGCTGCTGACGCACCCGGTGCGCGACGAGCAGCAGGTCGCCCGAGTCGATCCGTACGGCCCCGAGCTCCGGGCCCGCGATCTCCACCGCCGTACGGACCGCCTCGGTCACGTCGTAGGTGTCGACCAGCAGCGAGGTGCCCCGGCCCAGCGAGTCCACCTGGGCCTGGAACGCGTCCCGCTCGCTGTCGTGCAGCAGGGTGAAGGCGTGCGCGCTCGTCCCGACCGTCGGGATGTTGTAGCGGAAGCCCGCGGCGAGGTCCGAGGTGGTGTGGAAGCCGCCGATGTACGCGGCACGGGCCGACGCCACCGCCGACAGCTCGTGCGTGCGCCGGGCGCCCATCTCGATGAGCCGGCGTCCGCCCGCGGCGGCCGACATCCGGGACGCGGCGGCCGCGATCGCCGAGTCGTGGTTCAGGATCGACAGGATCACGGTCTCCAGCAGCACGCACTCGGCGAAGGAGCCCTCCACCCGCAGGAGCGGGGAGCCCGGGAAGTAGACCTCGCCCTCCGGGTAGCCCCAGATGTCGCCGCTGAAGCGGTAGTCCGCCAGCCAGTCGACGGTGGAGGCGTCCACGATGTCCTGGTCGCGCAGGAAGGCGAGCATCTCGTCGTCGAAGTGGAAGTTCTCCACCGCGTCGAGCACGCGCCCGGTGCCCGCGACGACGCCGTAGCGCCGCCCCTCGGGCAGCCTGCGGGTGAAGGCCTCGAAGACGGAGCGCCGGTCCGCCGTGCCCGCCTTCAGTGCGGCCTGCACCATCGTGAGCTCGTACTGGTCGGTGAAGAGTGCGGTCGACGGCACACCGACCCGTCGCCCAAGGTCCGCTGAGTTCATGCCGGGGATGCTACTCCCTATTCGTCAAAGTGACGAGATGGGGGCGCCGTTTGTGCGCGGGCCCCTCTCTGGTGGCAGCATGGGGTGGGTGAGCGTTGCTTCCCCCGTAGAGATCGAACGTCCCGAATCGGCCGAGGAGACCTTCGTCGTCCCAGAGCCCGATGTCCCGTGGGTGACGCTGGTGCACAACGACCCGGTCAACCTCATGAGCTACGTGACCTATGTCTTCCAGGCCTACTTCGGCTACTCCAAGGACAAGGCGCACAAGTTGATGCTCGACGTCCACCAGAAGGGCCGCGCGGTCGTCTCCAGCGGCAGCCGCGAGGAGATGGAACGCGACGTCCAGGCCATGCACGGATACGGACTCTGGGCCACGCTGACCCAGGACCGCAACTGACCCACCACCGCTGCCCTCCGTCCGACCCACCATCGGAGAATTCATGGCCGGCCACTTCGAGGCCACCCCAGGCGGCGGCGCGTCCGTCGCACTCGACGAGGTCGAGGTCGCCATCCTGCGCTCCCTCGCCGTCCAGCTGCTCGAACTGATCGGCCCCGGTGCCGAACCCGCCGAGGGGGAGGACCCGCTCGCCGCGCTCTTCGCGGAAGGGCCGAGCGAACCGCCCTCCGACCCGGCGCTGGCCCGGCTCTTCCCCGAGGCGTACGGGGACGAGGACAAGGAGCTGCGCGAGGCGTCCGCCGAGTTCCGCCGCTTCACCGAGAACGACCTGCGCACCCGCAAGCGTGAGGACGCCCTCGCCGTCGTCCGCTCGCTCGACGCGCTCGCACCCGTACCCGACGACGGTGCGGTGCTCTCCCTCGCCGCCGACGAGTGCCGCCACTGGCTGGGCTCCCTCAACGACCTCCGGCTCACCATCGGCACCCGTCTCGAGGTGTCCGACGAGGACGAGGGCCAGGACGGATCGCTCTACCGGCTCCCGGACAGCGACCCCCGCAAGCCCATGGTCATGGCCTATCTCTGGCTGGGCGCGCTCCAGGAAACCCTCATCGAAACGCTGATGCCCGACTGAGGTTCGCCGGGTCCCCGGGTTCGCTCAACGGATGCTCAAATCCGAATAACGATCCCGTCACCTGAACGGCGTTCTTTGCAGCCCCTGGAAACGCTTGTCCGCTTTTTCCTGTGGCGTGCGCCACATAATGTCCGTCGGGTCGTCCGGGCGGCCGTGATAAATCTTCACGACCGCCCGGGGACGCCACCCCTGTCCCCGGGGGCGCTACAAGCCGGCCGAACGCCGGCGGCACTCCATCCATATCCGGGGGGATCAGGACCTGATCCGACGCCGAGGACGGCGCGGATCGGCGTGGAGAAAGGCGCACCACCATGACATCGGCGCAGGTCGACAACGGACAGGCGGACGGCCCGAAGGCCGTCGACGCCCCGGCGGGCGAGGGCTACCAGCGTGGCCTGGGAGCCCGCCAGATCCAGATGATCGCCATCGGCGGAGCCATCGGCACAGGACTCTTCCTCGGCGCGGGCAAGGCCATCGACAGGGCCGGACCCAGCCTCATCCTCGCCTACGCCATCGCGGGCCTGGTCATCTTCTTCATCATGCGCGCCCTGGGCGAACTCCTCATGTACCGCCCGGTGTCGGGCTCCTTCTCGGAGTACGCACGCGAATTCCTCGGCCCCTTCTTCGGATTCGTGACCGGATGGACGTACTGGCTCTTCTGGGTCGTCACCGGAATCACCGAAGTCACCGCGGCAGCCACCTATATGACGTACTGGTGGGATATCCCGCAATGGCTGTCCGCACTGGTCTTCACCGTCATTCTCTACGGCGCCAACCTGATCTCGGTGAAGCTCTTCGGTGAGCTCGAGTTCTGGTTCTCCATGGTCAAGGTCACCGCGATCCTCGGCATGATCCTCATCTGTGCCGGCGTGCTCACCGTCGGCTTCTCCGACGCCGGTGACACCGCGACCGTCGCCAATCTCTGGAACGACGGCGGCTTCTTCCCCCAGGGCATCGGCGGCACGCTGATGACCCTCCAGATCGTGATGTTCGCGTTCCTCGCCGTCGAGCTCGTCGGCGTCACCGCCGGGGAGTCCAAGGACCCCAAGACCGTCCTGCCCAAGGCCATCAACACCGTGCCGTGGCGCATCGCCGTCTTCTACGTCGGCGCGCTGATCATGATCCTCTCGGTGGTCCCCTGGAGCACCTTCAAGCCGGGTGTCTCGCCGTTCGTCGCCGCGTTCGAGGAGATGGGCCTCGGCATCGGTGCCGCCATCGTGAACTTCGTCGTGCTCACCGCCGCGCTCTCCTCCTGCAACTCCGGCATGTACTCCACCGGCCGCATGCTGCGTGACCTCGCGATCAACGGCCAGGGTCCGAAGGCCTTCACCAAGCTGACGAAGAACGGCCTCCCGCTCGTCGGCACCACCTTCTCCGCCGCGCTGATGCTCGTCGGCGTCTGGATCAACTACCAGTGGCCCGGCGACGCGTTCAACTACGTCGTCTCCTTCGCCACCATCTCCGGCATGTGGGCCTGGATCATGATCCTCGTCTGCCAGATCCGCTTCCGCGCCAAGGCCGACCGCGGCGAACTGCCCCAGTCCAGCTTCAAGGCACCCGGAGCGCCCTTCAGCAGCTGGTTCGCCCTCGCGTTCATCGGCCTCGTCATCGTCATGATGGCCATCGACAAGGACGCCAGGATCTCGCTGTACTGCGCACCGCTGTGGGGCCTCATCCTCGGCGTCTCCTACCTGGTCCTCAAGGCGCGCAACCCCGACAACAAGGCCTTCGCCAAGCGCTGACCCGCGCGACGGCAGCCCCAGGACACAGCCGCCCCAACGGCCCTGTCCGGCATCCGGGCCCCCGCGTACCACTCCTCGGTACGCGGGGGCCCTCTGCTTATCCTGGGCGCCATGCTGACCCTTACCCAGGCGCTCTACGACCAGATCGTCGCGCACTCCCGCGCGGACCACCCCGACGAGGCGTGCGGAGTGGTCGCCGGCCCGGCCGGAACGGACCGGCCGGAACGCTTCATCCCCATGCTGAACGCCGCGCGCTCGCGCACGTTCTACGAATTCGACTCCGGGGACCTGCTGAAGCTCTACCGCGAGATGGACGACCGCGACGAGGAGCCGGTGATCATCTACCACTCCCACACGGCGACCGAGGCCTACCCCTCCCGCACCGACCTCACGTACGCCAACGAACCCGGCGCCCACTACGTCCTGGTCTCCACCGCGGACACCGACGACGAAGGCCCCTTCCAGTTCCGCTCCTACCGCATCCAGGACGGCGAGATCACCGAGGAGGAGGTCGAGATCGTCGAGGCCTATCCCGCCGCGGTCTGACGCGCGGGGCGGCTCCGGAAACCCCGCCGCCCCACCGTCTGCCCACATGGCGAACGCTCACCATCCACGATGTGGAATCACACTCCGGAAACCCGGTCGGGAATCGATACGATGAGCCCATGGTTCCCCATGACGTGAGCGACAAGACGCCGGGCAT
>Ga0164308_10001476_pt1 | contig 12509 bp, 10 predicted proteins | sample Whisoiple_246_MG_FD_109983 | JGI IMG/M metagenome (GOLD analysis project Ga0164308, IMG submission 109983) | Soil microbial communities amended with fresh organic matter from upstate New York, USA - Whitman soil sample_246_MG | ecosystem: Environmental > Terrestrial > Soil > Unclassified >... | reverse complement strand
GCGCGCCGCCGACGCGCTGCTCGATCGCGGTGTCGAGCTCGCCGTCGTCAAGCAGGGCCCCAAGGGCGTGCTCGCCGCCACGCCCGACGAGCGAGTGGAGGTGCGGCCCTTCCCGGTGCAGGTCGTCAATGGCCTCGGCGCGGGCGACGCCTTCGGCGGCGCCCTGTGCCACGGCCTGCTCGAGGGCTGGGACCTGCGCAGGGTCCTGGAGTTCGCCAACGTCGCCGGCGCCATCGTCGCGAGCAAGCTCGAGTGCTCGACCGCCATGCCCACCTCCGCCGAGGTCGAGGAGCGCTTGGCCGGCGTCGGATCACTCTCTGGCGCAGCACCGTTCGCTCCCGTTGCCGAGGAGGCACGATGACCACCACGCACGACCCGAGCGCCACCCGCCTTGCCGTCGCCGACCTGACGGAGGTGCGTGTGCGGCAGCCGGACCGCATCGCGGCCGGTTGGGCGGCACGCGAGCGCCGTCCGCTTGTCGGAGCCGACGGCCGCATGCTGCTCGTCGCCGCCGACCACCCGGCTCGTGGAGCGCTCGGTGTCAGGGGTGCCGGCGCCGCGATGGCGAGCCGGAGCGACCTGCTCGCTCGCCTCGTCACCGCACTGGAGCGGCCCGGGGTCGACGGGGTGCTCGGGACACCTGACATCCTCGACGACCTGCTGCTCCTCGGCGCGCTCGAGGGCAAGGTCGTCATCGGGTCGATGAACCGCGGCGGTCTCCAGGGCGCGAGCTTCGAGCTCGACGACCGCTTCACGGCCTACACGGCCGCCGAGATCTCTGCGCGCGGCATCGACGGGGGCAAGATGCTGACCCGCATCTGTCTCGACGACGCCGGGACCGCCGCCACGCTCGAGGCGAGCGCCCGGGCCGTCACGCAGCTCGCCGACCTCGGCATCCTGGCCATGGTCGAGCCCTTCCTGTCGACCCGCGAGGGTGGGCGCGTGGTCAACCAGCTCGACCCGGACTCCACCATCAAGTCGATCCACATCGCAGCCGGCCTCGGCGCGTCAAGCGCACACACGTGGCTCAAGCTCCCCGTCGTCGACGATCTCGAGCGTGTCATGGACGCGACGACCCTGCCGACCCTCCTCCTCGGCGGTGACCCCCAGGGCGACCCGCGCGACACGTATGCCTCGTGGAGGCGGGCGCTCGACCTGCCAGCGGTGCGCGGCCTCGTCGTCGGTCGTGCCCTGCTCTTCCCGCCCGACGGTGACGTCGCTGCGGCCGTCGACATCGCCGCCGACCTCGTGCACGGCAGCGGGGCACCGGCGTGAGCGACAACGCGCGCTGGGTGCACCCCTTCGGGTCCGCCGCCGCCGGCGGCTGGGACGTCGCCATCGACGAGACCATCGAGGGCTGGTCCCACACCAGCCTGTATGCGGTGAGCCTGGCTGCCGGTGACAGCCGCACCGTCCCCGCGGGCGAGTGGGAGCACATCGTCGTGCCGCTGCGCGGCTCGGTCTCCGTCACCGTCGTCGACCCGGGGGGAGCTTCGCACGAGACGGTTCTCGCCGGGCGCGAGTCCGTCTTTGCCGGCGCGAGCGACGTCGCCTATGCCTCGCGCGACTGCGAGGTCACCGTCACCGCCGCGGGTGGCAACGCCAAGATCGCCGTCTGCGGCGCTCGCGCGGCGAGGCGGCACACGCCGCCGCTGCGCCACGTGGGTGCCGCAGACGTGCCCGTGGAGCTCCGCGGGGCGGGCATCGCCTCACGCGAGGTGCGCAACTTCGGCACGCCCGGGGTGCTCGAGGCCGACTCGATCATTGTCTGCGAGGTCGTCACCCCTGCCGGCAACTGGAGCTCCTACCCGCCGCACAAGCACGACGAGGACCGGCCCGGCCTCGAGACCGAGCTGGAGGAGATCTACTACTTCGAGGTCGAGTCAACCGAGCGAAGCGAGCTTGACTCGACCTTCGGGGAGCAGCCCGCCGGAGGCGGTCCGAGCAGTTCTGGGGGGCGCTCGGGGGGCGAAGCCCCCCGAGGGTTGGGCTACGTGCGGGTGTACGGCACCGACGAGCGGCCCATCGACGTGCTCGCCGAGGTGCGCTCCGGTGACGTCGTGCTCGTGCCCCACGGCTGGCACGGTCCCGCGATGGCTCCTCCCGGTTACGACCTCTACTACCTCAACGTCATGGCCGGCCCGGGCGACCAGCGGGCCTGGCTCATCTGCGACGACCCCGCCCACGGCTGGGTGCGAGACACCTGGGCGACCCAGCAGGTCGACCCCCGACTTCCCCTTGGAGGTGCTCAGTGACGAGCGCGACCCAGACCACCGACGCCGCTGCGACGGTCCGGCTGACCGTGGCCCAGGCGGTGGTTCGCTTCCTCGCCAACCAGTGGAGCGAACGCGACGGCGAGCGGCAGAAGCTCTTCGCCGGGTGCTTCGGCATCTTCGGCCACGGCAACGTCGCCGGCATCGGCCAGGCGCTCCTGCAGAACGAGCTCGCCGATGGTCAGGAGCACCTGCCCTATGTGCTCGCCCGCAACGAGCAGGCCATGGTGCACACGTCGGTCGCCTACGCGCGGCAGAAGGACCGCCTCCAGACGTGGGCCTGCACCGCCTCGGTCGGCCCCGGCTCGACGAACATGCTGACCGGCGCGGCCCTCGCGACGATCAACCGGATTCCCGTGCTCCTGCTTCCGTCCGGCACCTTCGCGACCCGGGTCAGCTCGCCGGTCCTGCAGGAGCTCGAGGCGCCGTATGCCGCCGACGTGACCGTGAACGACGCCTTCCGGCCGCTCTCGCGCTTCTTCGACCGGGTGAGCCGACCCGAGCAGCTGCCGTCGGCACTCATCTCGGCGATGCGGGTGCTCACCGACCCGGTCGAGACCGGTGCCGTGACGATCGCACTGCCGCAGGACGTCCAGGCCGAGGCGCACGACTGGCCGGTCGAGCTCTTCGCGCCGCGCACGTGGCGGGTCGCCCGGCCGCTGCCGGAGGCCGTCGACATCGCTGACGCCGCCGCTGTGATCCGCTCGGCCAGACGCCCGCTCGTCGTCGCGGGCGGTGGGGTCCACTACTCCGGCGCCGAGGAGGCGCTGCGGGCGCTGTGCGAGCGGACCGGCATACCGGTGGGGGAGAGCCAGGCGGGCAAGGGGTCGCTGCCGCACGGGCACCCGCAGCTGATGGGCGCCGTCGGGTCGACCGGCACGACGGCCGCGAACGCGCTCGCCGCCGAGGCAGACGTCGTCATCGGCGTCGGCACGCGCTGGAGCGACTTCACGACAGCCTCGCGAACCGCCTTCCAGGGCAGTGGAGTCCGCTTCGTCAACCTCAACGTCGCCCGCTTCGACGCGGGCAAGCACTCGGGCCTCTCGGTCGTCTCGGACGCCCGCGAGGCGCTGACCGCTCTCGGGTCCGCCCTCGAGGGGTATGCCGTCGACGACGACTACCGCTCACGCCAAGCCGCGCTGTGGTCCGACTGGGACGCTGCCGTCGAGTCCGCCTACCACCCGACCGCGGAGGTCACCGACCGGCTCGCCGAGGGCCAGCTCACGCAGGGCCAGGTGCTCGGAGCCGTCAACGAGCTGAGCGACCCGCGTGACGTGGTGCTCTGCGCGGCGGGCTCCATGCCCGGCGACCTCCACAAGCTGTGGCGGGTGCGCGACCGCAAGGCCTACCACGTCGAGTACGGCTACTCCTGCATGGGCTACGAGGTGCCGGCGTCGATCGGCATCCGCCTGGCCGACGAGTCTCGAGACGTCTTCGCCATGGTCGGTGACGGCGGCTATCTCATGATGCCGACCGAGCTGGTCACCGCGGTGCAGGAACGCGTCAAGGTCATCGTCGTGCTCGTGCAGAACCACGGCTTCCACTCGATCGGCTCGCTGTCGGAGTCGCTCGGGTCGCAGCGTTTCGGCACGAGCTACCGCTTCCGTGGCGAGGCATCCGGGCGGCTCGACGGCGATGTCCTGCCGGTCGACCTGGCCGCCAACGCCCGGTCGCTCGGTGCACACGTCATCGAGGTCCACTCACCGGCCGAGCTGGAGCAGGCGATCAAGGAGGCCAAGGCCGCTCCTGCCGACGGGGGCCCGATCGTCATCCACGTCGAGACGGACCCGCTCGTGCACGCGCCCGACAGCGCCTCGTGGTGGGACGTGCCGGTGAGCTCGGTCTCCGAGCTGGACTCGACCCGGACCGCCTTCGCCGAGTACCGCGACCGCAAGGCGACGCAGCGCCCCCTCGTCACTCCCACCGCGCCGACCGACCCGACCGACCCGACGACCTCGGAGCCCGCATCATGAAGCTCGCCATCGACCCGTACATGTTCCGGGAGACGCCCCTGCTGGAGCTGCCCGCCCTCGTCGCCGAGCTCGGCTTCGAGTGGATCGAGCTGTCACCACGCGATGACTTCGTCCCCTTCTTCACCCATCCGAGGGTCGACGACGCAGGGGTGGCCGCCTTCAGGTCCGCGCTCTCGAGTGCAGGCGTCGGGGTGTCGTCGGTGCTCCCGCTCTTCAGGTGGTCCGGTCCCGACGAGGACGAACGGCAGGCCGCCGTGCGCTACTGGAAGCGCGCCATCCAGATCGCTGCCGACCTCGGTGTCGACACGATGAACTCCGAGTTCAACGGCAACCCTCGCCAGGCCGCTGTCTGCGAGGCGAAGTTCTGGCGGTCCATGGAGGAGCTGCTGCCGCTCTTCGAGCGGGAGGGCATCCGCCTCGTGCTCGAGCCGCACCCGGACGACTGGGAGGAGGACGGCAAGCGTGCGGTCGACCTCATCCGGGGCATCAACTCGCCGAACGTCTCCTTCCTCTACTGCGCGCCGCACACCTTTCACCAGGGCAACGACTGCGACGGCATCATGGACAAGGCCGACGACCTGCTGACGATGGTCCACGTCGCCGACGCCTACGACCACGTCGCCTCCTCCGGGCTGCGCTACATCGTCAACCCGCCCGGTTCACAGGTCACCGTCCACCAGCACCTCGACATCGGGCAGGGCGAGGTCGACTTCGAGCAGTTCTTCTCCGGTCTCGAGCGCATCGGCTTCGACGGCATCGTCACGTCCTGCGTCTTCGCCTGGGAGGACCGCGCCCGAGAGTCGAGCACCTACATGCGCGACACGATCCTGTCCTACCTCGACAAGTGGGACACCACGCCCACGCTCGTCTCGCCCTGAAGCCCGGCACGCGGCATACCCCTGAACCAGCCTGTCAGAAAAGGAAACTCCCATGAGCACCCCCACGCGCATCACCCACCTCATCGGCGGTCGGCCGTGGTCCGGCACCGCAGAGCGCACCTCGCCCGTCTTCAACCCGGCGACGGGAGAGCAGACGGGGGTGCTCGACCTCGCGTCCGCGGCACTCGTCGACGAGGTCGTCAAGGGCGCCTCCAGCGCCTGGGAGCAGTGGGCCGATGCCTCGCTCGCCAAGCGGACCGCGGTGCTCTTCGCCTTCCGTGAGCTGCTCAACGAGCGCAAGCACGACATCGCCGCCCTCATCACGGCCGAACACGGCAAGGTCCTGTCGGACGCCCTGGGGGAAGTGACCCGCGGTCTCGAGGTCGCCGAGTTCGCCTGCGGCATACCGACGCTCATGCGTGGCGGCTTCTCAGAGAACGCCTCGACCAACGTCGACGTCTACTCCATCCGCCAGCCGCTCGGCGTCGTCGCGGTCATCTCGCCGTTCAACTTCCCGGCCATGGTGCCGATGTGGTTCATCCCCGTCGCCATCGCCTGCGGCAACGCCGTCGTGCTCAAGCCGTCGGAGAAGGACCCGTCAGCCGCCCTTGCCATCGCGGCGCTCTGGAAGGAGGCCGGACTGCCTGACGGCGTCATGCAGGTCGTCAACGGTGACAAGGAAGCGGTCGACGCGCTCCTGACGCACCCCGACGTCAGGTCGGTGTCGTTCGTCGGCTCCACCCCCATCGCCAAGTACGTCTACGAGACCGGCACGGCACACGGCAAGCGAGTCCAGGCTCTCGGCGGTGCCAAGAACCACATGCTCGTGCTGCCCGACGCCGACCTCGACCTCGCGGCGGACGCGGCCGTCAACGCCGGCTTCGGCTCGGCCGGTGAGCGCTGCATGGCGATCTCAGCGCTCGTGGCCGTGGAGCCCATTGCCGACGAGCTGATCTCGAAGATCAAGGACCGCATGGGCAAGCTCGTGACCGGAGACGGCACCCGGGCGTGTGACATGGGCCCGCTCGTCACGGCTCAGCATCGCGACAAGGTGACCTCCTACCTCGACGCCGGTGTCTCGGAGGGCGCGACGCTCGTCGTCGACGGCGGTCAGGACAGCTACGAGGCCGACGGGGAGGGCTACTTCCTCGCTCCGACGCTCTTCGACAACGTCAAGCCCGGGATGTCGCTCTACGACGACGAGATCTTCGGGCCCGTGCTGTCGGTCGTGCGCGTCCACTCCTACGACGAGGGGCTGAAGCTCATCAACAGCAACCCGTACGGCAACGGCACGGCCATCTTCACCAACGACGGTGGGGCGGCCCGCACGTTCCAGCGCAACGTCGAGGTCGGCATGGTCGGTGTCAACGTGCCGATCCCGGTGCCGGTGTCGTACTACTCCTTCGGCGGGTGGAAGAACTCGCTCTTCGGTGACACGCACGCCCACGGCACGGAGGGTGTCCACTTCTTCACCCGCGGCAAGGTCGTGACGTCGCGTTGGCTCGACCCGAGCCACGGCGGCCTCAACCTGGGCTTCCCGCAGAACGACTGACCCGACCCCTTGCCGAGCAACCTGACGGCAACACCTTTCGAGAGGAACCGAACGATGGCCGAGTCCAAGGCCCGCAACACCGATGACCGCTACGGCAAGCTGACGATCGGCGTCTGTCCTGACCAGTGGGGGGTCTGGTTCCCCGAGGACGACAAGCAGATCCGCTGGGAGACCGCCCTCGACGAGATGGCGCAGGCCGGCTTCTCGGTCATGGAGACGGGTCCGTTCGGCTACTTCCCGAAGGACCCGAAGCGGCTCCAGGAGGAGATGGACAAGCGCGGCTTCCGGGTCGTGGCGGGCACGGGGTGGGGCATCCTGCACAAGACTGAGGCCTGGGCCGACACGGAGAAGACCTTCCGCGAGATCGCGCAGACCCACGCAGCCGTCGGCGCGGAGTACATCGTGCACCTGCCGCCCCTCTTCCGCGACGACAAGACGTGGGAGTTCACCGACGACCGCGTGCTCTCGACGGAGGCGTGGAACGCCTACATCTCCAACGCGGACCGGCTCGGTCGCATCATGAAGGAGGACTACGGCCTCCAGATGGTGCTGCACCCCCACGGCGACAGCCACATCGAGACCCCGGAGGACATCGATCGCGTCTTCCAGGCGACCGACCCCGACTACGTCGGCTTCTGCCTGGACACGGGTCACATCGTCTACGGCGGCGGCGATCCGATGGAGCTGTGCCGCAAGTACCCCGAGCGCATCTCCTACGTGCACATCAAGGCGATGGACGAGGCTCTCGTCAAGCAGGCCCACGACGAGGACTGGCCCTTCGGGCTCGCCGTCGCCAAGGGCTGCTCGGTCGCGCCGCCCGCCGGCGCTCCCGACATGCCGTCGCTCATCGAGGCCCTCGCCGACCTCGACAAGGAGCTCTACGTCGTGTGCGAGCAGGACATGTACCCGTGCGACCCGTCCTACCCGCTGCCCAACGCCATCCAGACCCGCGAGTACCTCGCCTCGGTGGGTCTCGGCCGGCTCTGAGCCGGCACCCCGAGCATCCTCATCACGAAGGAGTGACACCAATGACCGTGCGCATCGGCATGATCGGCCCCGGCGGCATGGGCCAAGCCCACATCGACCGCATCCACACCGTCATCGCGGGAGGGCGCGTCGTCGCTGTGTCCGATGTCGACGAGGTGCGGGCCAAGGAGGTCGGGACACGCATCGGCGCGACGGCCTACGCCGACTCGGCGAGCCTCATCGCCGCTGATGAGGTCGACGCCGTGATGATCTGCAGCTACGGGCCGGCACACGAGGTCGACGTGCTGGCGTGCATCGCGGCCGGCAAGCCCGTCTTCTGCGAGAAGCCGTTGACGCCGACGGCCGCGGCAGCGCTGCGCATCATGGAAGCCGAGCAGGCGACCGGGCGACGTCTCGTCACAGTCGGCTTCATGCGGCGCTTCGACCGCAGCTACCGTGAGATGAAGTCGCTGCTCGACTCGGGCGAGCTCGGCGAGACGCTCATGGTGCACTGTGCGCACCGCAACCCGACCGTTCCCGAGTCGTACACGTGGGACATGGCGATCAACGACACGGCGATCCACGAGGTCGACACGATGCGCTGGCTGCTCGGCGAGGAGTTCGTGTCGGCGCGGGTCGACAAGCCGAAGAGGACGTCGCTGCGCTTCGAGCACCTCCAGGACCCGCTCGTGCTCATCCTCGAGACGGAGTCGGGCGTCCGGGTCGACGACGAGATCTTCGTCAACTGCCAGTTCGGCTACGACATCCGCTGCGAGGCGGTGGCCGAGAAGGGCACGGTGAGCCTCGCCGACCAGAACGCCGTCGAGGTTCGCGACGGCAGCGGCCACCGCAACTCCGTCGCCCGCGACCACAACGACCGCTTCTGGGGGGCCTTCGTCACGGAGGTGCAGGAGTGGATCACCGGCGTCGCTGCCGGCGAGCACTCCGGGTCGACGTCGTGGGACGGGTATGCCGCCGCGTGCGTGTGCGACGCCGGCGTCAGGGCCCTCACGGACGACGGCGTCGTCACGGTCGAGATGATCGAGAAGCCGGCCTTCTACGCCTGACAACCCGCGTCGGGCGGGTCGGCTCGCGACAGCGGGCCGACGTCCCGCACGTGCACCGGCTGCCAGGGCGACACGGCATACAGCCCGCCGCAGAGCAGCGCCAGCGCCGTCACGACCGCGCAGACCTGGAGCATGACGGTTGCCTGCCTGGCCGGCCTGGCCGACCTGGCCGCGAGCCCGCGCCGGGCGAGGGTCAGCAGGCCGAGGCCGACGAGGCCTCCCGCAGTGTTGGTGATGACGTCGGTGGTGTCCGACCTCCCGACGGCCAGGACGTACTGGGCGACCTCGAGGGCGAGGCTCGCCCCGGCCATCACGAGGCCGGCCGTCCACCACGGACGGCCGGGGGCGACGAGACCGAGGTAGACGCCGAAGGGGATGAAGAGCGCGAGGTTCACGACGACCTCGACGGGTGCGCTGGGGCCGGCCTCGGCCGTGCGCACGAACGGTGCGAGCTTCACCATCGTGTCTCCGCCGATCCATGGGACATCGAGCTTCCAGAGCACGGTCCAGACGAGGAGGACGAGGTAGACCGCGAACAGCGCGACCAGGCGCCGCGCGGGACCGGGCGCGCGTGCGATCGAGCGGTTCATGGCTGCATCCTCGGGTCCCGCGACGGGTCGGCGTACATGGCGGGGCAGCCGCGGGCCGACGCGTGAGGGCGCAGCTCGTAGTGCCAGGGTTCGTTGGCGTAGACCTGGCACAGGCCGTAGGCCGCCCCGCGCTCCGACAGCCAGGCCATGGCGTCCGTGTCCCCGACGTCGACAGCGTCCCCCGTCACGTGAGGGGACGCGGCGACACTCGCGACCCAGCGGGCGGCACCGTCGCTCGTCCCATACGTCCTGTCGGCCTCAGCGAGCAGCTGCCGCTGGTAGGCCGACGAGCGCCAGCCGCTGTTGACGTAGATGGTGACGTCGTCGCGCCGGGCGGCCCGCGTCGCCTCGCGTAGGGCGTCGAGCAGTGCGCGGTCGAGCCTCGTCAAGCCGGGGTAGGTGTCGTCGAAGGGCCCGACGCCGTCAGGGAGCTGCCCGTCGGCGACGCTCGACGCAGCGTGCGCCGAGGCCGGAGGCTCGTCGGCACGACGACCAGCGCCCTCGCCGGGCGCGTGGAGGGCAGCGCCGTCACGCAGGTGCTCGGGCGACGTGTGAGCGACAGGCTTCACGACGCTCGGTGGTACACCTGCTGTGGCGTCGTCCGGCGAGCAGCCGCTGAGGACGGCCAGCAGCGCCATGACGATGCCCAGCGCGGCTCCGGGGGCGGCTGAGGTGTGCGGGCCGGTCGGTGGGTGCTGCAGAGGGGACATGGCGCCCAGTCAAGACAGTGCGGCGTTGCGGGCACGTATGCCGTTTTCGTTACGCGGACGATACGGGTCCGATCCCTATCCTTGGCTCATGCGTGTCTTGGTCGTGGAGGACGAGCCCCTGCTCGCGGGTGCGATCCGCGACGGCCTGCGGCTCGAGGCGATCGCGGCCGACACCGCGGGAGATGGCGACACCGCGCTGGAGCTGCTGGGCCTCAACGCGTACGACATCGCCGTCCTCGACCGCGACATCCCTGGGCCCTCCGGCGACGAGATCGCGAGCCAGATCGTGGCGTCCGGGTCGGGCATGCCGATCCTCATGCTCACCGCCGCAGATCGCATCGAGGACAAGTCGTCGGGGTTCGAGCTCGGCGCCGACGACTACCTCACCAAGCCCTTCGAGCTGCGAGAGCTCGTGCTGCGCCTCCGGGCACTCGACCGCCGGCGCGGACACAACAGGCCACCCGTGCTCGAGATCGCGGGACTGCGGCTCGACCCGTTCCGTCGCGAGGTCTTCCGCGAGGGGAGGTACGTCGCCCTGACCCGCAAGCAGTTCGCCGTGCTCGAGGTGCTCGTCGCGGGCGAAGGTGGCGTGGTCAGCGCCGAGGAGCTCCTCCACCGGGCGTGGGACGAGAACGCCGACCCCTTCACCAACGCCGTCCGCGTCACGGTCTCGGCCCTACGCAAGCGACTGGGAGAGCCGTGGGTCATCGCTACCGTCCCCGGCGTCGGCTATCGCATCGACGCAGGACCGGGCGACGGTCAGGGCAGGGAGGCGGCCGAGGGTGGCGCGGGTGGCTAGGAAGCCGGGCCCGAGCGTTCGCCTCAAGCTGACCCTCAGCTATGCGAGCTTCCTCATGGTTGCCGGCACCCTGCTCCTCGCCACCGTGTGGGTGTTCCTGCTGCGTTACGTCCCCGACCAGACTCGCATCGGGCCGGGCCTGCCCGGCCCCTTCAGCCCCACCCGCTCCGATCTCCTCGACGCCTTCGCGCCCCGAGCCTTCCAGGCCCTGGTGATCCTGCTCGTCGTCGGTCTCGTCGGCGGGTGGTTGCTCGCCGGCCGGATGCTCGCTCCCCTCGCGAGGATCACCGAGGCCACCCGCACCGCCGCGGACGGCTCGCTCTCGCACCGGATCCGGCTCGAGGGCCGCAGCGACGAGTTCCGCGAGCTCGCAGACGCGTTCGACGCGATGCTCGCGCGTCTCGAGACACATGTCGCCGAGCAACGCAGGTTTGCAGCGAACGCCTCACACGAGCTGCGCACCCCTCTGGCGATCACCCAGACCCTGCTCGACGTGGCGCGGAAGGACCCGGATCGCGATCAGGCGCAGCTCGTCGCCCGACTGCACGACGTCAACTCGAGGGCGATCGGCGTGACCGAAGCGCTGCTCCTGCTGAGCCGGGCCGACCAGCGCACGTTCACGCCCGAACGCGTCGACCTGTCGCTGTGCGCGGAGGATGCCGCCGAGACGCTCCTGCCCGAGGCAGAGGAGCGCGGGGTCACCATCGAGACGTCTGGCGACGCCGCCCCCACCCTCGGCTCGCCAGCGCTCCTGCAGCAGCTGACGACGAACCTCGTGCACAACGCGATCGTCCACAACCTGCCCGATGGTGGCACCGTGTGGGTCAGGACCGTCGCCGGCACCGACCGCGTAGAGCTCACCGTCGAGAACACCGGCGAGCGCCTCAGCGCACCGCTCGTCGCCACGCTCACGGAGCCCTTCCTGCGGGGCGCCGAACGCACCCGCACCCACGAGGCAGGCGTGGGCCTCGGCCTGGCCATCGCCGACAGCATCACCCGAGCACACGACGGGACCCTGACGCTGACCCCGAGGCCCACCGGTGGGCTCGTGGTCACCCTGCACCTGCCAGCCGCGGCGATCGGCACGGCTCAGTAGGTGCCTTTGACGACCAAGTAGGAACCGCGGATCGTTCCGGCCAGCTTCGACTTCTGCGGGGCGAACGTGAACCGGGCCGCGAGGTCTTCAGGGACCTACATGCCGTCGGAGAGCGTGAACCCGACGGCGCGCTTTCCCTCCGGTTCGAGCGCATACATCACGTTCATCGACAGGCCGGACTCGTAGAAGACGTACGCCAGTAAACCCGTACCGCATGACCCCGCCCAGGGACGTGGTCCCCGGGCGGGGTCTGGCAGGCCGTCGTGTGGGTCAGTCGGCGATCTGGAGCGCCTTGACCTCGTCGCGAGCGGCCACGATCGAGGCGTGCTGACGGGTCACGACCTCGCGGAAGCCTGCGCTGAGGTGCTTCTCGAGGCCCTTCTCGTACTCCGACACCGCGTGGTCCTCACCCGTGACGGCGGCACCGAGGACGCTGCCCGCGTCGTCACCGGTGAGGGCATCCTTGAGCGAGATCCACCCGCGGTGCAGGCCAGCGGCGACGGAGCCGCTCTCGTCGACGTCGTCACCGTAGTCGTGGCCCATGGACACGATCTCGCGCGCGAAGGCGGCGCGCTGCTCAGCCAGGCGCTCGAGCGTCGAGGCGG
>Ga0164308_10001475_pt1 | contig 12510 bp, 11 predicted proteins | sample Whisoiple_246_MG_FD_109983 | JGI IMG/M metagenome (GOLD analysis project Ga0164308, IMG submission 109983) | Soil microbial communities amended with fresh organic matter from upstate New York, USA - Whitman soil sample_246_MG | ecosystem: Environmental > Terrestrial > Soil > Unclassified >... | reverse complement strand
TCGCCGTCGAACAGCTGGGTGTCGTCGACAACCGCCTCACCGTGCAGCGGTGCGCCGTCCTGGCCGCGCCATTCGGCCGACCCGACGATGACGTGGCCGGTCTCGTCGCGGATCAACGGCACTCGGCGCGCGGTGCCGCGGCGTGCCCTCCCTGCCGCCCACCATCCGTTCCCGTGGCCGACCTCGACATCGAGCCGGTCGGCCCGCAGGAGCCGGCCCAGCACCGCGGCCACATCGGCGTCGGAGCCCACCACGATCACCCGTCCACAGCGGCCGATTGCGTCGTCGATGTCGTCCGGCCCAGCCGCCGTCTGGGTCGCAAGGCCGGCCAGCGGCCGGGGCGGGCGCCTGCCGCCGAACAGCAACACCACGACATCAGCGGTGATCAAGGCGGCTCCTCACGTCTGCTGGGATAGGGTGGCTCACCGGCTGGATCACAATAAGCGGGAGAAACGCCATGCCGGCAATCGTGCTCATCGGCGCTCAGTGGGGCGACGAGGGCAAAGGTAAGGCCACCGATCTTCTCGGTGGACGCGTGCAATGGGTCGTGCGGTACCAGGGCGGCAACAACGCAGGCCACACTGTGGTGCTGCCGACGGGCGAGAACTTCGCGCTGCACCTGATTCCGTCGGGCATCCTGACGCCAGGCGTCACCAACGTGATCGGCAACGGCGTGGTGGTCGACCCGGGCGTGCTGCTCGACGAGCTGAAGGGCCTCGAGGATCGCGGGGTCGACACCGAGCGCCTGCTGATCTCCGCCGATGCGCATCTGCTGATGCCCTATCACGTGGCCATGGACAAGGTGGTCGAGCGATACGCAGGCAGTAAGAAGATCGGCACCACCGGACGCGGAATCGGCCCGTGCTACCAGGACAAGATCGCCCGTATCGGAATACGTGTCGCCGATGTTCTCGACGAGGCGCAGCTGACCCAAAAGGTCGAGGCGGCACTGGAATTCAAGAACCAGGTGCTGGTCAAGATCTACAACCGCAAGGCGCTGGTGCCCGAAGAGGTGACCGAGAACCTGCTCGCGACGGCGGAGGGCTTCAAGCACCGGATCGCCGACGCGCGCCTACTGCTCAACGTCGCCCTGGACAATGGTGAGACCGTGCTTCTCGAGGGTTCGCAGGGCACGTTGCTCGACGTCGACCACGGCACGTATCCCTTTGTCACGTCGTCGAACCCGACGGCCGGCGGCGCCGCCGTCGGTTCGGGCATCGGCCCGACCCGCATCACCACGGTGCTGGGAATCCTGAAGGCCTACACCACCAGGGTCGGCTCCGGCCCGTTCCCGACCGAGTTGTTCGACGAGATGGGTGAATACCTGTCCAAGACGGGCGGAGAGTTCGGGGTGACGACGGGCAGGCGTCGTCGCTGCGGTTGGTTCGACTCGGTGATCGCGCGCTACGCCACCCGGGTGAACGGCATCACCGACTACTTCCTGACCAAGCTCGACGTGCTGTCCAGCCTGGAGACGGTGCCGATCTGCGTCGGCTACACGGTGCACGGCAAGCGCACCGACGACATGCCGATGACGCAGAGTGACATCCACGCCGCGGAGCCGATCTACGAAGAGATGCCGGGCTGGTGGGAGGACATCTCCGAGGCGCGCGAATTCGACGACCTGCCGGCCAAGGCGCGCGACTACGTGTTGCGGCTGGAAGAGCTTGCCGGCGCACATATTTCGTGTATCGGCGTGGGACCGGGCCGGGAGCAGACGATCGTGCGCCGCGACATTCTGGCCGGCCCGTGACCGATCCCCGGCTCGTCGACCCCGACTACGACAGCCACGGCGGCTTCCCGAATTTCGAAGCGGCACAGCCAGGGCCGGGGTTCGGGCGGTTCCTATCGGCGATGCGTCGGACGCAGGACCTTGCGGTGTCGGCCGACCCTGACAGCGACACCTGGAACGAAGCGGCCGATCTGGCCGAAAAGCTGGTGAAGCTGCTCGACCCGTTCGAGGCCGCAGAGGGTGTCGGCCCCGCCAACCGGGTGCCCGCGCTTCCCGGCTCGGGCAGCCTCTTGATGCCGCCGTATGCGGTGACGAAGTTCGAGTCCGACGGGGTCGAGTTGACCGTGCAGTTCAGCAGATATCACGTCGGTGGCAATTACGCCGTGCACGGGGGTGTTTTACCGCTAATGTTCGACTCGATGTTCGGCATGGTGATCCACGCCTCCGGACGGCCCATCAGCCGGACCGGATTTCTGCATGTCGACTACCGGAAAGTGACGCCCATCGACACGCCGCTGACCATGCGTGGCTGGGTCGATAGAACGGAAGGCCGAAAGGCGTTCGTCAACGCCGAACTGCGCGACCCCGACGGCAACCTGCTCGCCGAGGCCAACGGGCTGATGATCCGCCTGCTGGCGGGCCAGCCGTGACCCAGCCGAAGCCGCACCCCCTGACGACCCCTCGCGCGGCGGCTTTAGCCGGTGTGTTGTTCGGCCTGCTGTTCGGCACCGCGCTGATCCTGATCCGGACTGCGTTACCCGAAGGCGCCGAGGAGGGCGCGCAGTGGCTGGACGCGGGCAGCCAGCGAATGAAGGTGTCGGCCATCTTGATGCCGTTCGCGGGCATCGCGTTCCTGTGGTTCATCGGCGTGGTGCGAGAAAACTTCGGCCGTGCCGAGGACAAATTCTTCTCGTCGGTGTTCATCGGTGCAGGGCTCACGTTTCTGGCGATGGTCTTCACGGCATCGGCCATCGGTGCCGGATTGGTGGCGACAAGCAGGGAAGTCGTGGACACGGCCGCGCACGCGGAGGTGGCCACCTTCGGGCAGATGGTGCTGATCGCGCTGACCAAGACCTATGCGCTGCGAATGGGCGCGGTGTTCATGATCTCGCTGGCCACCATGTGGCTGAAGACCGGTGTGATGCCACGCTGGCTGGTCATCGTGACTTACATTCTGGCACTGGGGATTCTGCTCGCCACCGACATCAGTATGTGGATCACGTTGGCGTTTCCCGCATGGGTTCTCGTCGTCAGCGTGCTGCTGTTGATGCGTGCCGGCGTGATCGATCTCGACCGCGACGACTAAACAAATTTCCCGAGGGTTGGTCAAATGTCTGATGACTTCGATGTAATCGTGGTCGGTTCGGGGCCGGCGGGCTGTACCGCGGCGATAATGTTGGGCCGCAGTGGATTACGGGTAGGACTGCTAGAGGCGCACCGCGATGTGAACCATTACAAGCGGTTGTGCACACACAGCATCCGATCTAGTGCGCTGCCGACTATCCGCCGGCTCGGCCTCGACACCACCTTCGACGAGCTCGGTGGCGTGCACCAGCACGAGAAGGCATGGACGAGGTTCGGGTGGGCTCACGAACGGGTCAAGGAACAAGAGCACGGATACAACATTCGACGGGTGACGCTCGATCCCTTTATGCGTGCGACGGCCGCGGCGACGCCCGGCGTGGAGTTGATGCTGGGTGCCCGGGTTCGGGAACTGACCCGCAGCGGCGGACGGATCAACGGCGTCGTCGCCGATGTCGAAGGCACGCAACGGCGGATCGGGGCCACGCTGGTGGTCGGCGCCGACGGCTATTCATCGAAAATCGCCGACCTGGCCGCGTTGAATGGAACCGCCTCGCCGAACAGCCGGTTCGCATATCAGGCCACCTACCGCAACGTGAAGTGCTCCGACGGCTGGTCAGGTGGGGTGTGGTACCGGGAGCCCAACGTGAACTTCTTCTTCAACAATGACTCCGGTGTCACCATCCTCGCTGTCTTTCCCGGCAAGGACCAGCTGCCGCATTTCCGCACCGATCGGGAGGAGGCGCTATTGGCGAGTTTTGCCGGATTGCCCAACGTCCCAGACCTGTCCGCGGCGGAGCGGGTGTCGTCTGTGATCGGAACGACCGATTATCCGAGCATTACCCGCAGGCGCATCTTCGCCCCCGGGGTTGTCCTGATCGGTGACGCGGCCATGGTTGGTGACCCCGTTTGGGGTACCGGTTGCGGTTGGGCGTTCCAGTCAGCGGAATGGCTCGCCGACGCGGTTTCCGGAGCGCTGCATTCCAAGTCGACGCAAGATGTCGACAGGGCGGCGCGCCGCTATCAGCGCAAGCACCGTCGCCTGCTGTTACCCCATCAACTCGTCAACATCGACTTCAGCCGCAGATCGACGTTCAATCCGTTGGAGCGGTTGGCCTACGGAGGAGCGTCGCGTGACCAGCGCGTGGCAGATCGGGTTTTCGCGGTGGGTACGCGCAACTCGTCGCCCTTGACTCTTCTCGACCCGGTGCTACTTACCCGAGCCGCGATCGCGCGACGGAAGTCCGTCAATCCTGTGTGATCGTCAGCGCCTGCGACGGACATAGCTTGACCGCTTCTCGCGCCTTGTCCTGTTCTTCGGCGGGGATGTCGTCGACGAGCACCACCACGATGCCGTCGTCGTCCTGGTCGAACAGGCTGTCCGCGACCATCACACAGTTGCCGGCCTGAATGCAGACGTCGCGATCGGCATGCACCTTCACCAGCTCACCTCCAATGACTTCAACCCGTAGATGAAGTTCCAGGTGCGGAACGCCACATCGGTGAAGTCCTCGGCCAGCGCCAGGTTCGGGAACCGGCGCAGCAGTGCGGGGAATGCGATGCGCATCTCCATCCGGGCCAACGGCGCGCCGAGGCAGTGATGCACGCCGTGCCCGAACGCAAGATGGCCGGGCGCCCCGCGACGGATGTCGAGAAGTTCGGGTGAGTCGATGAAGTCCGCGTCCCGGTTACCCGACGGCATGGACGGGAAGACCAGATTGCCCGCGGGGATCGTCACGCCCGCCACCTCGACATCCGTGGTGGTGATGCGCGGGATCGCGGACTGCACGATGGAAAGCCAGCGCAACAGCTCTTCGATCGCGGGGCCGACGGCGTCGGGGTCGTCGCGCACGAGGTCGAGCTGTTCGGGATGACGCAGCAGCGCCAGCGTGCCGAGGCCGAGCATGTTCGACGTGGTCTCGTGGCCGGCCAGCAACAGCAGGCTCGCCACGCCGACGAGCTCGTCGTCGGTGAGCTCGTCGCCGTGCTCGCGCACCAACATCCCAAGAATGTCCTCGCCCGGCTGGCGTCGCGCACGCGCGACCAGCGTGGTCATGTACGCGCGACCCTGCCGCTGCAGCTCCAACCGCTCCGGTATCGGAACGGAGAAGTCCAGCTGTCGGACGCTGCGCCGCTGGAAGTCTTCGCGGTCGTCGTACGGCACGCCGAGAAGTTCGCAGATGACCAGCGACGGAATTGGTAACGCGAAATTCTCCACCAAATCGACTGGCGGGCCTGCACTTTCCATCGTGTCCAGCTGCGCGTCGACGATCTCGACGATGCGCGGTTCGAGGCGCTTCATCCGCCTGATGGTGAACTCGGGGGTTAGCATGCGACGCAGCCGCGAATGTTCGGGCGGGTCGAGGCCGAGCAGGTTACCGGCCCGTGCGGTGGCCTGTTCCTCCGCGGTTGCCTGCGGCACGCCCTGCACGGCGAAGCCGGGCGGACGCTCGTTGGAGAACCGCTCGTGGTCTGACAGCACGGCCTTGATGTCTTCGTGCCGGGTGACCAGGTACACCTGCCAGCCGAACGCGTTGGTGAATTCGCGGACGCCCTCGGTCTCGCGGATCTTGCGAAGTTCCGCGGTGGGGCTGAACGCATCGCGCCGCATGTGCAGCGGCGGAAGTTCGGTCGCTTCGGTCATGATTCGACGCTACTCGCGAAAAACGAAATCCCCGATGAGCGCGTTGACCAGCGGCGGGTTCTCCAGCCCGGCCAGATGGGCGACGCCGTCGAGCACCGCGACAGCGGCACCGGGTATCGCCTCGGCCATTGCGATGGTCTCGGGCAGCGGGAACGTCACGTCCTCGGCTCCCGCGACGACCAGTACGGGTGTCGTGATGTTCGCGAACAGCGAACGCTGGTCCGGGCGGCCCGGCACCACGCTCTTGACCGCCCATGACGCGGAACCGATGTCGACCGTGGTCACCGTGTCCCGGACGAATGCGACGACGTCGGGCCGGGTGGCGAAGGTCGTCGGCCCGAGGAATGCCTTGAGCACCGATCGGGTCAGCGGCGGCCGGACACCGCCGAACAGCTTCGCCATCCGCAGCAGGATTCCGTACTCGATCTTCTGCCGCGTGCCCGCAGGAGATGCGGTGCAGTTCATCAAGACGGCGCTGGCGATGCGGTCGGGGTAGGTCGCGGCGAAGGTGCCGCCGATCATTCCGCCCCACGAATTGCCGACGAAGTGGGCCCGATCCTCGCCGAGCGCGTCGAGGACGTCGACGATGCAGCGGGCGCAGTCGGCGAAATCGAATGTCTGCTTGAGCTTCTCGCTCTTCCCGTGCCCAGGCGGGTCGACCAGGATGACGCGGTTGCGATCGCCGAAGTGGTCAGCTTGGGCGGACCACATGTCGCCGGTCATCAGCAGGCTCGGCCAGAACATCATCGCGTCGCCGCTACCGCGGACCTGTACCCCTAGCCGCCCCAGCGCGGTGTCGACCATGTGTCTTTCCACTTTTCGAACCGTAGCCCCCGTCCCGCAGTGCGGGCCACCAGATCCGCGGCCCGATGAGGGTGAAGAGGGCGGGAATGATCACGGTGCGCACGACGAACGTGTCCAGCAGGATGCCGAGGCCGACGATGATGCCGACCTGGGTGAGCACAATCAGGGGCAGCACTCCCAGCACGCAGAACACCGCGGCCAGCACGATGCCCGCGCTGGTGATGACCGCGCCGGTGGCCGACACCGCCCGCACGATGCCGTCCCGGGTGCCGTGGCCGGGCGTCTCCTCGCGAGCACGGGTGACGAGGAAGATCGTGTAGTCGACGCCCAGCGCCACCAGGAACAGGAACGCGAACAGCGGCGCGGTGTTGTCGAGTGCCGGAAACCCAAAGACGTGCACGCTTGCCCAGCCGCCGAGTCCGAGAGCGGCCAGCGCGCTGAGCACCGTCACGGCGACCAGGATCAGCGGCGCAAGCGCCGATCGCAACAGAACGTAGAGCACGACCAGCACCACGGCGAGGATGGCGGGGATGATCACGAGCCGGTCGCGATCGGCTGCCGCGCTCGCGTCCCTGGCCTGCGCGTCCGGTCCGCCGACCAGCGCACCCGGATCCACGTCATGGACCGAATCACGCAGCGCGTCAATGGTTCTGAAGGCATCGTCGGACGCCGGTTCGGCGCTCAGCACCACCGACCACTGGCTGAGTCCGTCTTGTGAAGCACCCGCTGGGTTGGCCGAGACGACGCCCGGGGTGGACGTGATCGCCTTCTCGACCTCCGCTGCCTTGCCCGTGGCGGCGATGACGCGGGTGGGGTTGGTCAACCCGCTGGGAAAGTGGGCCGCGAGTGTGTCGTATCCGCTGACGGACTCCGCCTGCACCCGGAACTGTTCGGTCTGCGAAAGGCCGATCGGTGTGGCCAGGATTCCGAGGCAGAGCAGCCCAAGGCCGGCGACGGCGACGACGGTGACGCGGGCCGGTCTGCGTGCCACCGCGTCTGCGATACGGTGCCAAACACCGCCCTCGGTAAGGGGTTTCGCGCCGAGCTTCGGGACGAACGGCCAGAACAGCCCGCGCCCGAACAGGGCCAGCATGGGTGGCAGCACGAGCAGCACGAACACCGCGGCCACGACGAGACCCGCGGCGGCTTGCACGCCGAGGCTCCTGGTGCTGGGCGACGAGGCGAGCACCAGGGTCAGCAGCGCCAGCACGACGGTGGCATTGCTGGCAAGGATGGCAGGGCCGGCCTGGCGGACAGCTACCCGAAGCGCATCGCGGTGGTTTTCGGTGCGGCCCAGCTCTTCTCGGTAGCGCGAGATCAACAAAAGGGCGTAGTTGGTGCCTGCGCCGAATACCAGCACGCTGGTGATGCCGCCTGTCGAGCCGTCCGGCGTCATCCCGACGGATTGCGCGACCGCAGTGCCGACAACGGCAGCGACGCGATCGGCCACGCCGATTACACCGAGCGGGATCAGCCACAGCACCGGGGATCGGTAAGTTGCGATCAGCAGCAACGCCACCACGAGTGCGGTGACCGCGAGCAGCGTGATGTTGGCGCCGGAGAACGAGTCTGCGATGTCAGCGCCGAAAGCCGGTCCGCCGGTGACCTCGACTCGCAGGTCGTCGGGCAGCCCGTCTCGTGCGGAATCTCGCAGTTTCTTGACGACATCACGCAGGGCGAAGCCGGACAGCCCGGTGTCCAACGGCACGGTGGCCACCGCCGCCTTGCCGTCCTCGGACACCATGACGGGCTGCTGCTTGATCGCGCCCAGGTCGGCCGTGGTCAGCGGCTGTCCGTCGTTGCGGCTGAACACCTCGATGACGGGGACCTGATCACCGCCGGGTAGCCGTGCCCGAACCGCGTCGGCCTGCGTGGACTCGGCGCTGGTGGGCACGGGAACCGGCGACTGCTCACCGGAGTCGTCGCTGCCGATGAGACCCATCAGCGCACCGGAGACGATCAGCACCGCAAGTGCCAGCGCCCATGAGAACCGCCCGGTCATGACACCTAATATTTCAGATACTTAATTATTAATCAAATGAACCTATCGCCGGTATGCTATGTGGGTGCCGAAGACCGACCGTGCCGCAATGGAGTCGATCATCGCGGCCGACGTGCGGGCGATGACAGCAGAATCCGACCAGATCGGCAGGCACTTCGCAGGCCAACATGATGTGGCGGCCAATGACTTTCGCGCTCTGTTACACGTCATGGTCGCCGAGACGGCGGGTTCGCCTCTCACCGCGGGCGAACTCAGAACACGGATGGGCATGTCCGGAGCGGCCATCACGTATCTCGTCGAGCGGATGATCACCTCCGGGCACTTCCGCCGCGAATCCGACCCAACCGATCGGCGCAAGGTCATTCTGCGGATCGCCGACGACGGAATAGCCGTCGCCCGAGGCTTTTTCGGGCCCCTCGCCGAACACAACCGGCGCGCGATGGCGGGGCTGCCCGCCGACGATCTCGCCGCCGCGCACCGGACATTCACGGCGATCATCGACGCGATGCGGGCATTTCGTTCCGAGCTCGACCCGTCGTGATCTCCTCGACGAGCCGCTGTGCGGCCACCGATGCGCCGTCGGTGCGAATCCTGCCTGCCGTCTCAGCCGCGCGGTCGCGGATCTCGGGGCTGGTCGCCGTCTGAAGTGCCGCCGCGAGCGACTCGAGCGTCGGGGCGGGTCCGTCGTGGGCAACCCCGATGCCGAGAGCAGCCACCCGGCCCGCCCAGTAGGGCTGGTCGGCAATCTGCGGAACGACGACCTGGGGCACGCCTGCCCTCGCGGCGGTGGCCGTCGTGCCCGCGCCGCCGTGGTGCACGACCGCCGCGACCCGCGTGAACAGAGCCTGGTGGTTGACCTCGCCGACGGCGAGGCAATCGTCCTCGTCGTCGATCAGTGCCAGGTCGGCCCAGCCGCGTGAGACGACGGCGCGGCGGCCCTGTCCGCGGATGGCCCCGATGGCGATCCTTGCGACGTCCTCGGGGGCGCGCACACTGCTGAATCCGACGTACACCGGCGGTGTGCCCGCATCGAGGAACGCCGTCAGGTCGGCAGGAAGCGGCCGGTCATCGGGAAGGATCCACGCGCCGGTCTGCATCACCTCGTGATCCGGCGAACCCGGCCACGGGCCGAGGATCGGATCGACTGCAAGCCATGGGCGGTCGGTGTGCACGTGATCGCGGACGTTGTCCACCGGCGGCAACCCGATGGCGGCGCGATGCGCGTTGAGCGGGTCGCGGTACAGCGCATTCACCCGCTCGGCATCCACCTCCCAGAGCACCCGGTTGTCGGTCTCGCCCGGCGGGAACGGCCGGCCGGGCCGCTGCATCGGCACCTGGTGTGGGGACGGGATGGTGCCGGGCAGGAACGCGACGCACACGTAGTGGATGCCCAACTTCTCTGCTATCGATCGCACACCCGCGGGCATCAAACCCGTCGCCACCACCGCATCACATCCCTGCGCGGCGGCGGCGACCGTGTCGAACTGCATCGCAACAAGATTGGCCGCCGTCTTTGGCGCGTCGGCCGGGGTCAGCGGCCTCTGGCCGTGCAGCATCTCGCGCAACGACTTGCCCATGGGAATCAACGGCACGTCGACCCTGGCGGCAAGATCGGCGAAGTCGGGTGGTGCGCATACCCGAACCTCAACGCCGAGCTGCTTGAGCGCCAGCGCGAATCCCATCAACGGCTCGACATCCCCGCGTGAACCCCACGACGACAACAAAACACGCAATTGCCCAACCCCCACATTCCTCGACTTCTGGCTCAGCGGGACGATTCTGGGTGATCACCGGGGTCTTGCCGCAAGCCCCCCTGTGCGCTATATGTTGAAGAGGGAAGGAAACTGCTCCGGCCTAAGTGCGGTTGAGCGTCGCTTCCTCGAGATCCAGCCCATGTAGCACCGACCGCAGCACCTCGTCGTCGATGTGTCCGCTGTCCCGCTCGGCGATGAACGTCTTGCGTTCGGCGGCCAGCATCTCCAGCCGTAGTCGCCGAAACGCCGACGTCGGGCTCTCGCCGATCTCCTCCGCGGTGCGGCCGAGCCGCTCCCATGCCGAGTTGCGTCGGCGAGTGTTCCACGCGCGCAACACATCTGCGGCCCGCTCGTGAACTTCCGCGGCTTTCGGGTCGGCCAGCAGTTCGTCGAGCCGGTCGGCCGCCGCGATAGCTGCCTTCTCTTGCGCGGCGGCCGCGGCGATCGCATCGGTGCGCGCCTCGTCGCCCTGGATGCCGAGCGTGCGGATCAGCAACGGCAGTGTCAGCCCGTGCAGCAGAAGTGTGCCGATGACGACCACGAAGGTCAGGAACACGATGTGCGAACGACCGGGGAACGGAGCCCCCGACAGCGTCGTCATGGGCACCGCGAACGCAGCTGCCAACGAAACCACGCCGCGCATCCCCGCCCACGCCACGACGAACACCTGCGCGACGGTCGGTGCGGTCTCGAGCTCCCTGATGCGCTTCGACAGCATCCTGGGTAGGTAGGCGAACGTGTACACCCACACAATGCGCACCACGATGACGGTCGCGAGGACGGCGACCGACGAGGCGATGATCACCGACGCGGAGATGCCCGCCAGTGCGCCGATCACCGTCGGCAGCTGCAGGCCGATCATCAGGAACGCGAACGATTCGAGCAGCAGCTGAACGGCCTTCCACACCGCCTGGTCCTGCAGCCGGGTCTCGTAGCCGGCATGCGGGGACAGCTGGCCGAGCATGAGCGCGGCGACCACGACCGCGAGCACGCCGGATCCGTGCGCCTCCTCGGCGGTGAGATAGATGACGAACGGAGCGACGAGGCCGAGCGCGCTTTCCACCAGCGGATCCTTCAGCCGGTGCCGGATCAGGGCGATGACGGCACCGAGGGCGATGCCGATCACGACGCCGCCGCCGGCCGCCAACGCGAACGTGCCTAGGCCCTTGCTCCAGGTCGCCGCACTGCCGATGGCCGCGGCGAGCGCGACCTTGTAGGCGGTCAGCGCGGTCGCATCGTTGAGCAGGCTCTCACCGCCGAGCAGCGTCATCACCCGGCGCGGCAGGCCGAGCCTGCGGCCGACCGCGGTCGCCGAGACCGCATCGGGTGGCGCCACGATGGCGCCGAGCGTCAGCGCGGCCGCGACCGTCAGCTCCGGCACCGTCTTGAAGGCGACGAAGCCGACCGCGAACGTCGTCGCCAGCGGGAGTCCGATGGCGAGCAGCCCGATGGGCCGGATGTTTCGTTTCAGGTTGAGGTAGCTGCTCTCGAGGCCCGCCGACCACAGCAACGGAGGAAGCAGCACATAGAGCACGAGCTCCGGGTCGAGCTCGATGTCCTTGAAGCCGGGGATCGCGCTCACCGCCAGGCCCGCCACCACCAGGGCCAGTGGAGCGGACGCGTTGACGCGGCGCGCAAGGGCGGCCAGCAGCACCGACAGCACCAACACCGCAAGCAGGGAGCCTTGCACCTGATCAACCTCCTAGGCCGAAGCTCGACGGGCCGATGTCCCTATCCTTGGACAGCATGCTCAAGAGATCGCGCGGACGCGAGACGACTGCATCGGCTGCACCAACCACATGCACGCATCTCTTGGCTGCAACCTCAGAACCCGAGCCGCTTACTCCCGGACGGTGCCAGTCCTGCGCCGAGCTGGGCGAGAACACCTGGGCGCATTTGCGGATGTGCATGACCTGCGGTCGTGTCGGCTGCTGCGACTCGAGCCCGCATCAGCACGCGAGCGAACACTTCCACGACACCGGGCACCCCGTCATGCGGTCAGCGGAACCGGGGGAGGACTGGCGATGGTGCTACATCGACGTCCGGCTCGGGTGAAGATCTGGCAGGCTTGACCCCCGATGAGTGAAACCACGCAGACCCCCGAACCACCGGACACGTCGGACGACGAGTCAACCGACGCCGAGCCGGCTGCGCAGCGCGACGACCGCAGCTCGGTGATGCTGCTGGGCTCGGGCGAGTTGAGCCGTGAGTTGACGCTCGCCTTCCAGCGGCTTGGCCGGGAGGTGGTGGCCGTCGACCGGCACGCGAACGC
>Ga0164308_10001474_pt1 | contig 12525 bp, 12 predicted proteins | sample Whisoiple_246_MG_FD_109983 | JGI IMG/M metagenome (GOLD analysis project Ga0164308, IMG submission 109983) | Soil microbial communities amended with fresh organic matter from upstate New York, USA - Whitman soil sample_246_MG | ecosystem: Environmental > Terrestrial > Soil > Unclassified >... | reverse complement strand
TCCTGATTGACCGCCGAACCACGCACCACCGCCAGCACCGGATCCCCGTCCCGCACCGCATCACCGAGCCGCTTGAGCACCACCACCCCACAACCCTCACCCCGCACAAAACCATCAGCCCCGGCATCGAACGCGTGGCAGCCGCCGGTCGGCGACATCGCGTTCGCCTCGTCAAAGCTCCGCGTGACCGCCGGGGACAGCAGCAGGTTCACACCCCCTGCGATGGCCAAGTTGGATTCTCTCGCCCGGAGACTCTGACACGCCAGGTGGACCGCCACCAGCGACGACGAACATGCCGTGTCCACTGCCACCGACGGCCCGCGCAGATCGAGAACATACGACAGGCGATTGGCGATTATGCTGACCGCACCGCCGGTTCCGGTCCATGCATTGACCTGACTCAGATCCTTCGACGCCAGGTAGCCGTATTCGCTCAGGCAGGCTCCCGCGAAAACACCTGTCTGCGACCGGCGCAACGAATCGGGGGGAATACCGGAGTGCTCCAGTGCTTCGTATGCCACTTCGAGCAACAGTCGTTGCTGAGGGTCCATCTTGGCGGCTTCGCTCGGCGAGATCCCGAAGAACTCGGCGTCAAAAGCGGCGACATCGCTCAGAAACGAGCCCCATCGCGTGGTCCGGGCGATCATCGCCGCCGTGTCCGGTGAACCATCGTCGAACTGCGGCCACCGATCAGCCGGGATCCTCCCTATGGCATTACGGCCCTGGCACAGGAACTGCCACAATGCTTCTGGTCCATAAATGTCACCCGGGAAGCGGCAACCGAGTCCGACAACGGCAATCGGTTCGTTTATTGCCGCTTCAACGACTGGGCTTGTCTCTGATGGACTTTCCGGCGCTGTGAGATGACTCGACAGAGCGCTGATCGTGGGAAACTCCCAGAAGTCGAGCGGAGAAACCCATCGGCCGAGCAGGTCCGACATTTCACCCGCCAACGAAACCGCGTCACGAGAGCCCAGTCCGAGATCATTCAGCGTGACATCCGGGTCGAGTTCGGCTGCATCGCATCCGACAACGGTCACGAAATAGTCCATCAACCACTGTCGGAGCTCAGACTCGTTACGAATGTCGGCAGTCATGTCGCGACGTCCGAGCGCGCGAATTGGCCGTTGAGGTAACGCTCGACGCAGGCGGACCGCCGAATCTTGCCACTGCTGGTAATTGGGATCGAACCTGGCTCCACCCCCACCAGATCCGCCACATGCAAACCATGCGTCGCTGACACCACCGATGCGACATCGCGCTTAGCAGTGCGGAACTCGAGTTCGGCCTCCGCCCTGGAGACGCATCTGCTCTTGAGTTCGGCGATGATGACGAGTTGCTCGGTGCCCACCTTCGGGATAGCGATGGCTGCTACCCGGCCCCCCGTGATCTCCCGGACAGTCGCCTCGATGTCGTCGGGGAAGTGGTTGCGTCCATCGACAACCACCAGATCCTTCAGTCGGCCCATGATGTAGAGCTCACCATCCGAAAAGGCGCCGAGATCTCCGGTCCGCAGCCATGGCCCTTGCGGCGTGCCGATAGACGGATTGACCAGCCGTGCGTCGAAAGTGTGCTCGGTCTGTCGCGGTTTGCGCCAGTACCCAATCGCGACATTGTCGCCGTGCACCCAGATTTCCCCGATGACGCCTTCGGGGCATTCCACGCTGGTATCGGAATCGACGACCCGTACCGTGGATGCCCGCGGCACACCGTAACTGACCATCTCGCTGACGCTGATACCTTCGCCTGCAGAGGGTTTCGCTCGGCCGGCTGACAATTCTTGGTAGTCGAACGGGACCACCTTCGGCGGCGTGCCCTCCGCGGGCGTCGCGACGTACAGCGTCGCCTCGGCGAGTCCGTAGGAAGGTCTGATGGCTGCCTGCTTCAGATTGAAGCGTCCGAACCGCTCAGTGAACCGTTTGACGGTCAGGGGGTGCACCCGCTCGCTACCGCTGATGATTCCGATGACGTTGCCGAGGTCGCACCCGGTCATGTCGTCGTCCGACGTTCGGCGCATCGCCAGCTCGAAGGCGAAGTTCGGTGCTGCCGAAAGTGTCGGATAGTCGGCGGCAAGGAGCTGCAACCAGCAGGCCGGCCGGCGGAGGAATGACGTCGGACTCAGGAGTACAGCGCTGCGTCCAACGACGATCGGTGCAAGGATTCCAACAATCAAACCCATGTCATGGTAGAACGGCAGCCACGACACCACCCGAAGCAGTGGAGCGTTCTCGGAATCGCCGAAGTAGTCGTGTATCGCTTGTTGGACGTTGACGACCACATTCTTGTGTGAGACCAGTACGCCGGTCGGTGTGCGCGTGGAGCCGGACGTGTACTGCAGGTACGCGGGTCCTGAATGCAGGCGTACGTCCGAATCGAGAACGCGCGGCGTATTCAAGTCCAGCAAATCCACTTCGACCACCAACGGCGCAGGTTGACCGGCGAGAGGTTGCGCATACTTCGCGATATCGGATGCGACGGCGGACGTGGTGAGCAGAACTACCGGTTGGGCATCTCGGATGGCCGAGGAAACCCGCTCCTCGTGGATTCCGAATTGCGGTACAGAAAGCGGAACAGCGATGAATCCTGCATGCAACGCGCCCAGGAACGCGGCGATGTAGGCGAGCCCCTGCGGGGCCAGTATCGCGGCGCGGTCACCCGGCGACCCACAATGCTCGAGGGCGCGAGCAACCGCCCGTGCCTGTCGATACACCTGCGACCACGTCAAACTTTCGGCGGGTTCCACCGGGTGCTGGGCGCCGTCGACGAACGTGAAAGCCAACGAGTCAGGCTGTTCCTCAACACGTGCCTTCAACAGGGCCGGAAGTGAATAATCCGTCACCTGCATGGCAAAACCGCATCGCGCGGACGGTGTGTCGCGACAATGCCCGGCGCCGCTGCCGTCGAGATGCCCCATTCACATACTGAAACGCTTCCCGGATCGGCTGGTCGCACGCCGGATGCACCGCTCCACCACTGCCACTCCGGCGGCACCCAGGGCAGACCTGCAGTGGGCGTTGACGCCGCCGGAGCGCCCGCCCAGAAGAACCCACTACTCCGTGTCAGGACCACACAAGCCCTGGTCATCTGCAGTAAGCTACACCGCGGCTGACGTCGTCGTAAGCGTATTGGCGCATCGCCGAGCAGCTAGCCGAGGCCACTAAGTCGAGAGACTTTGTTCTCTATGTCGTCGACCAGTTCCGCCAGGTGGTCGTTGATGTAGTGATGTCCGCCGTGAAAACTTCGGATCACGAATTCTGACGTCGTGTGCTGGCCCCATGCGGCGACATTCTCGTAGTCTGCGACCGCGTCGCCGTCACCCATGAACGCGTACACGGGACACGATATCGTCGTCCGAGGTGAGCAAACATAGTCGGCGATGGCTCTGAGGCTTCGTAACGTCGGCAACACGGTCGCGGCGAACTTCTCATTGCCGACGAATTCCGGGTCCAGACCTGTCAATCGAGTCGCCATTTCCAACAGTTCGTGATCGGCTCCCGGCATACGCTCCAATCGCATACGGCTCGGCGCCGGGCTTGCCGATACGAACAGCGCCGTGATCGGATGGCCCGCGGATTCGAAGCGGCGGGCCACCTCGAAAGCGAACAACGCTCCCATGCTGTGACCGAAGAGTACGGTTTCGCTTGCGGACTCATCCGCCGCAAACATGGCGTAGATATCGTTGGACAGCCCTGAAACGCTAGTCATGGCAGGTAAGTCTTGTCGGCCGGTCCGATGTGGATATTGGACCGCAATAGGTTTGATTGCCGCAGAAAACGTCCTCGCAAAAGGAACGTAGAATTCGACCGACGCACCAGCATGCGGGAAGATGTACAGCTTCGACGGCCCGTGCCGAGCTCCGGTCGGGTTCTGTGTTGGACGGCTGTTCATGGCGCCAACCCTGCACGGCGAGAATCGCTCTCAGGCTCGACAACCCAGGAACCATGGCGCAGTACTCCGGCGACCACGAGGTCGCGATCCAGCACGACGAGATCGGCGTTGGCACCTGCGACGAGTTCTGCGGGCGGAAAACCCAGCGCCCGTGCAGGATTGGCCGAGGCCTGACGAACTGCGGCCATCACCGCGTCGTCGCGAGGCAATCCGCTATGGTGCACAGCGAATCGGAACTGGTGGTCCATCGTTGCGGTGCTGCCCGCGATGGTCTGCGTATCGGCGACCCGCGCCACCCCGCCGACGACATCAACGGCCAGCGGCCCAAGCCAGTACCGACCGTCGGACATGCCCGCCGCCGCCATCGAGTCGGTCACCAACGACACCCGGTCGACTCCGACGCTGCGGAAGACATGCCGATACAGGGCCGGATCGACGTGGACGCCGTCGGTGATCACTTCGACTGTCACCCTTGGGTCTTCGAGCAACGCGATGACCGGACCCGGCTCACGTGTGTTGATCGGGCGCATCGCGTTGAACAGGTGTGTGCCCACTGTCGCGCCCGCATCGATCGCGGCCCTTGTCTGCTCATACGTGGCCTCGGTGTGGCCGACCGCGGCAGCCACCCCGGCGTCGACGATCTGTCGTATCGCCGCAAGGGCGCCGTCGCGTTCCGGTGCGATGGTGACCATGCGGATGGTGCCGTCGCCCGCTTCGAGAACACGGTCGATCTCGGCCGGGTCGGGGTCCCGCATCAGGGACGGCTGGTGCGCGCCGCACCGCTGCGTGGAGAGCCAGGGCCCTTCCAGGTGGATGCCGTCGATAACACCGGCGCGAACGTCTCGCGCCAGCGCGGCGACCTGGCGCAGAAGATCCTCGGGGCCTGCGGTGACCAGCGAGGCGACGAGTGTGGTGGTGCCGTGCCTGCGGTGAAACGCGACAGCCGTGGCCGTCTCGCCGCGCTCGGCAGACGAGAAGTTCGCCCCTCCCCCGCCATGCAGATGGGTGTCGACGAAGCCCGGCACCACCGTCACCGCGCCGAGTTCGCGGTCCGCGCCCTGCACACGGCCTGCGCCCAACGCGGATACAGTGCCCTCGGAAACCTCAATCCACCCGGGGCGCAACAGTTCTCGGCCGGTCAGCAGGGTGTCGGCGGTCATCAGCATGACGGTGACTCAGATGCCCTGCCAATTCGGCTTCGAGCGGTAGGTCTCGCGGTAGTAGTCCACCAGCTGGAGCCGACGGGCGGCGGCGTCGTCGAGCAGCACCGTGACATGCGGGTGATGCTGCAGGATGGTCGCGGGCCATAGGGCGCTCACCGCGCCCTCGACGAGATGGTGCACGGCTTCGGCCTTGTTCCGGCCGGTGGCCACCAGGATCACGTGCCGAGCTGCCATGATCGTCGCCAGACCCTGCGTCAGGCAGTGGGTGGGCACGGCGTCGATGTCACCGCCGAAGAAACGGGCGTTGTCGATCCGCGTCTGCCGGGTGAGCGTCTTGATCCGGGTGCGCGAAGCCAGCGATGAGCCCGGCTCGTTGAAGCCGATGTGCCCGTCGGTGCCGATGCCGAGGATCTGCAGATCGACACCGCCCGCTGCCTCGATCGCCTTCTCGTACGACGCGCACGCGGCAGGGATGTCGGAGGCAAGGCCGTCGGGTCCCTCGACGGCTCCGGGGGCGAAGTCCACGCGCGACACGAATACCTTCTCGATGACGGTCCGATACCGCTCGGGATGGTCTGCGGGCAGGCCTACATACTCGTCGAGGGTGAACCCGCGTGCCTGCCGAAACGAGATCGCGCCAGCATCGCACCGGTCGGCCAGTTCGTCGTAGATCGCCAACGGCGAAGAGCCGGTGGCCAGCCCGAGCACCGCGGCGGGCTTCTGGTTCAGAAGGGAGGCGACGGCGTCAGCTGCGACGCCGCCAATCTCCTTGGCGTCAGGCAGAACGATTACTTCCATCTATGTCGTCGCCGTGAAAAGTTCTGCGCCGGTAGCGATATCGGCCCCCTGCGCGACAGTGTCGGCTGGGGCGATATTGCCTGATTCCCGCTCGTCCATGACCACAACGGGGACAATCGGATTGAGCCCCTTGGCTTCGATAGCCGGGACGTCGTAGGTGATGATCAGCTGGCCCGCGGAGACGTCGTCGCCCTGGGTGGCGTGCGTGGTGAAGCCCTCGCCCTTCAGCGCGACGGTATCCAGACCGAGGTGGACCAGGACGCCGACGTTGTCCGGGGTCATGACGATGTACGCGTGCGGCATCAGCTTAAGGAGCTTGCCGCTGACGGGGGCGAAAGCCTCGACCAACTCGCGCGGGGGGTCGACCGCTGCCCCGTAGCCCACCATGCCCTGGGAGAACACCGGGTCGGGTACGTCCTCGAGCCGAACTGCCCGCCCCGCCACGGGGGTCAGGACCACTGTCTTGCTCACCCACCAAACAATACGAGTGTGGGTGCAACACGGTCTCAACTTCGCGGGTTCTCGTCTAAGCTACCGCTGGCGCTTCGACGGCAATGACGTTTGCGGCAGAGAGGGTGACCGACGATGAGCGACGCGGCGAAACCTCAAGCGATCCAGCAAAAGTCGGGTTTGCGGATTCCGGGGTTTGGGCAGTTGCAGCGGCTCGGCAAGAGCCTGATGCTGCCGATTGCGGTGTTGCCCGCGGCGGGCATCCTGCTACGGCTGGGCCAACCCGACCTGCTTGGCAGCATCAAGGCTCCGGTCATCGGGCCTTTCTTCCAGGCGATGAGCGCCGCGGGCGACGCACTGTTCTCCAATCTGCCGCTCCTGTTCGCCGTCGGCGTCGCCATCGGCTTCGCCAGGAAGGCCGACGGCTCCACTGCGCTGGCGGCCGTCGTCGGCTACCTGGTGGTCGAGGCGGTGTTCAAGACCATGTCGCCCATCGTTCTCGCAGGCGAGGTGGACAAGGCCGGTGACCAGGCGCAGATCAACTACAGCGTGTTCGCGGGCATCGTGGTCGGCTTGGTCACCGCGTGGCTGTTCGACCGCTACCACACCATCCAGCTGCCGTCGTACCTCGGATTCTTCGGCGGCAGGCGGTTCGTCCCGATCGTCGTTTCGGTGACATGCCTGTTCCTCGCGTTCGCGATGAGCTACTTCTATCCGATCTTCGACGCTGGGCTCACGGCGCTCGGCGAGTTCATCGGCGGCGCGGGCGCGCTCGGTGCGTTCGTCTACGGCTTTGCCAACCGCATGCTGATCCCACTCGGGCTGCACCACATCCCGAACTCCTATATCTGGTTCCTGTACGGCGACTATCAACCGCCGGGCGGAGGCGGTGCCGTCACCGGCGAGCTGACCCGGTTCGCCGCGGGCGATCCCACCGCGGGCATCCTGACCTCGGGGTTCTATCCGATCCTGATGTTCGGGCTGCCTGCGGCCGCGCTGGCGATGATCCACGTCGCGAACAAGAAGCAGCGCAAGCTCGCGGTCGGCATTCTGGCGGCCGCGGGGCTGACGGCTTTCCTGACCGGCGTCACCGAGCCGCTGGAGTTCGCGTTCATGTTCGTGGCGTTTCCGCTGTACCTCATCCATGCGGTGCTGACCGGACTGTCTCTGGCGATCGCGTACCTGCTGGACATCCACCTCGGCTTCTCGTTCTCCGCCGGCCTCATCGATCTGCTGCTGTACGGCACCGCTCCTGCCGCGAAGAACATCCCGTTGCTGATCGGCATGGGAGCGGTGTTCTTCGTCGTCTACTACGTGTTGTTCCGGTTCGCGATCACGAAATGGAATCTGAGGACACCCGGCCGCGAGCCAGAGGACGAGTTCGAGGCGGAGGAGGAAGCCAACCTCGGTGAGGGCACCGACTCGGCGACGGCAGTGACTGCCGCCGGATCCGGCACGGCGACCGCCACCATGACGGCGCCCGTCGCCGCCGGCAACAAGGCCGAGCAGGTGATCTTGGCGTTCGGCGGGCGGGACAACCTGGTTAACGTGGATGCCTGCATCACGCGGCTTCGCGTCGAGGTGAACGACAAGGGCCAAGTCGACCAGGCGCGGCTGAAGAGCCTCGGCGCCGCAGGCGTCATCGAGGTCGGCAACAGCGTTCAGGCGGTCTTCGGCACCGACGCAGAGGCGCTCAAGAACGACATCAACGACATTCTCTAGAACGCTCGGCAACGGCCTGAGCATCCGTCAGAGCACCGCGAAGAGCTCCAGCTGGATGTTGTCCGGATCGCGGAACACCACTGTCGCAAAAGGAAACGGCTCGTTTCCAGTCCGGATGCCGGAGTGCTCGATGGCCAGCTCGTCGAGCCACCCGGTCCACGCCTCCAGCTCGTCGCGACCCGCGACGTTGAAGCCCACGTGGTCCAGCCCGGTCTGAGCCTCGTCGAACGGCCCACCGTTGTTGCCGGTGTTGGTGTGCAGTCCGATCGCCAAACCCGAGCGTGGCTCGAGGAGCAACACGCCATAGCCGGTGTCCTCCCGTTCGTAGTGAGGAAACGTCATCGGCACGCGCTGGGCGCGAAACACCCGCTGATACCAGGCGGCGCTGGATTCGATGTCGCGGACGGTCACGGAGAAATGATGGATCCCAGTAATTGCTGGGGCCGGTCCCTCGGTCACGTGCAAGATGGTGCCATGACCAACGACTCATCGGCCGCAATCCGGCAAGAGCGCCGCGACTGGATGGTCAAACACCGCGACATATACCTGCAATCAGGTGGCACACAGGGCCACGTCGAGGATCTCTCCGACGTCGGCGGCCACAATTTCACGACGCACTGCCTGATCAAGGTGCGGGGACGCAAATCCGGGACGACGCGCATCGTTCCGCTCATCTACGGCGACATCGGCGGAGAAATCGTCGTCGTCGCCTCGAAGGGCGGGGCCGACCGGCATCCGGACTGGTACCTGAACCTCCGCGCCGACGAACACGTCGACGTCCAGATCGCCACCCAGGCCTTCCGGGCGACCTGGCGTGAGCCTGAAGACGTTGAGCGGCATAAGGTCTGGGACTTCATGGCCGGCGTCTACCCGCCGTACATCACCTATCAGAGGTCGACCGCGCGGCACATTCCGGTGATCATGATGACGCCCGTCGCAACCATAGACGTCTTCGGAATGTCTGACCTGCAGTCCTAGTAGACGGGACGATTTCCCGACACCAGGAAGCCGGTGTAGGACGTGAAGAACCGGCCGGCGGTGTCGGCGGCTTGCAACTCGCCTATCCAGCGGTCGGCGTCGGCACGGCTGATGATCCCCGCGTGAACCAGGCCCTCGGCAGTCGCGAAGAAACTGAAGACACGGTCGGCGACGCCCAGGTCGCTCGAGACGAGAGTCTTCGGATGCGTGACGACGCCGCCGAGCCCGGCGTCGAGGAACAGCGGCACCAGCCGGCGGCCGATCCAACCCGACGGAAAGCGATCGCACCACGTGTTGAGAATCGCGCGTGTCAGCGCCCGATCCGTGGCGTCGATCGTCAGTGTCTCCCAGTCGTTGTCGAACGCGACCAGCACACCACCGGGACGAAGCACCCGGACCATCTCGCGGATCGCTGCTGCGGGATCGGCGATGTGCTGCAGAACCCGGTCTATCCGACAGCCGTCGAAAGTCGCGTCCTGGTACGGCAATTGAGTCGCATCGGCGTTCTCGAAAGACAGTCCTGCGATATCACCGTGGCGCTGACGTGCCGCATCGACCATCGCTTGACTGCCGTCGACGGCGACCACCGATCCACCCGGCGCGACGCGCTTCGCCAGCGTCGCGGCGTCGTCCCCAAGCCCGCATCCGACCTCGAGAAGCCTGCTGCCCGGTCCCGCCGCCAGCAGGTCATAGCTTTCGCGTTTGCACTCGGCGAAGAACGGGAGTGAGTCGATCAGTGTCAGGCAGTTGGCGAACATTTCGAAATCCGAAGCGGCATCGACGCGCTGGAATCCCGAAGCGAGGTCGTCGGCCATCACCGCTACGGCGAGCTTTCTGCTAGTTACATCCGCCGGCGTTGACCCATCGGCCGTTGTAGCTGACACAACCCGTGGCGTTCGGTGGCGGCGGCGGGTCATAGGGCATCGGAGCGTAGTACGCCGGGGGCGGAACATAAGGTGCCACCGCGTCGGCGATATTGGCGCAGCCACCCACCGACACGCGACGGCCGACGCTGGCGCACACGTCGGCGTTAGCAACTCCCGGCGGGTTGATCACGATGATCGGGCCCGGGATCACGGCGAACGCCATCAGAGTCGCCGCCATGGCCGTACGCGTGCTCGTCCAGATACTCATGGGTGTACTCCTTACCCGCCCAGAACCGGCGCAGGGGCGTCGCAGCGAGTTCTCAAGTCGGTCAGCGGTTGGCGTATCCCGGTGATCTCGGATTGGGTCTGGGGATGGGCGTCCATATAGGTCTGGACGTCGGCGCGAAGCTCCTCGTTCGGTAGCCCACGCAGGCTGGTGAAGAAATCGTTCACCTCCGGGTGGGAGAACAGATAGCCGGACATCGCCGTCCCCACGGCGCCCGACACCTGCGCCAGATCGCCTGCCGAGCACCCGGGTGGAGCCGGTGGTGGCGGTTCGGCGGACGCTGTCGAGGCCATGCCGAACAACAGCGCACCCGCCGTCGATCCTGTACCTATGACTACAACCAATGCTCGGTGGCCTGAGTGCAACATGCGTTCGCTCCTCAATAGTTGCTGAGACGTCTGCAGCCCACGCAACCACAGCGAAGCCGAATATTGCCGGGAATGACTATTTCGACGGATCCTTGGGCACCGGGTCCAGCCGCGCGTTCGCCGCGCGGCACGCAGCAGCGGGACGCGCAAGACGACGTCCTCGACACCTACCAGAGCGAGCGTCACCCCATTGGGTTCTGCGGCAAAGCGGTTTGATGGCCCGCGGTGTGACACTGCATCCCCGGATCGGTCGGGCAGTACGGAACCTGATCGCGCCGAGACTGCTGCGGATGCCCCGGGTTCGCGACGCGGTGGCAGGCAGCTTCGCGGGAACCGAGTTGCGATACGCACACGGGCCAGGAGACAGCCCGCTCGTCGGCACCAGGGCCACGGAGATCCCACTCGTCGAAGGACCTCTGACGCATCTGCAGCGGTCCGCGGGGTTCGTCCTCATCCGCGAACACGGCGCGGCACCGGGCGACGTCCCAGGGGTCGTCGAAGCTGAGCGCACCGATGCCGGGCCCGCCGTTCTCGTCCGACCCGATGGCTACATCGCCTGGGCCGGCGCATCTTCGGACAGCGGCACGATGAGCAGCGCGCTGAGCCGGTGGACCGGACTCACCCGTCGACCGCCATGTGCATCGCCGCGCGGTGGCTGAACAACAACGACGCACCGATCGGGTTACCACCACCGGGATACGTCGTGCCCGACACGGCGGCCATCGTGTTCCCGGCCGCGTAGAGGCCCGGAACGGGCCGATCGTCGCCGTCGAGGACACGCGCGTGCACATCGGTACGCAGCCCGCCCTTGGTGCCGAGATCCGATATCCCGAACGCCGCAGCGCGATAGGGCGGGGTGTCGATCGGCACGAGCGGAGATGCGCCGCCGGTGAACGCCCTGTCGAACGACTCTCGGCCCCGGCCGAAGTCCTCGTCATCGTCGCGCCCGGCCATTTCGTTGAAGCGGCGCACCGTGTTGACGAGATTGCCTGGCGGGACATCGATCTGGTGCGCGAGTTCGGCAAGCGAGTCCGCTTCCCGCCACAGCCCCGCGGACACATACTCAGCCGTCGGTGAGAACGACACGTTGGGCGCCATCACCGGTGGCTGTTCTCCGCCCCGGCTGTCGTAGACCATCCAATAGCGCGGCCCGACACGGCCTTCGCGCATGGCCCCAATGATCTCGCGGCCCGCCCTGTCATAGGCGGCGGACTCGTTGACGAACCGACGTCCGGCCCGGTCGACGAAAATCCCACCGGTGAAACACAGCGCGAAGGCGGCCCGGCCGTCGGGGTGAACCAACCCAGGCGACCACCACGCCTGGTCCATCAGGTCGGTGCTCGCGCCGACGGCGATCGCCGCGCGGTGCGCGAGGCCGACGTTGCCCGGCGATCCCATGGTGTCCAATGCCACTCCCGGAACGCCGAATTCGGCCCGCATGGCATCGTTCTGTTCGAACCCGCCCGCGGCGAGCAGCACCCCGCGCCGCGTCCGGATCACCCTTCTCGCGCCGTCGGTCTCGACCACGGCACCGGCGACGCGGCCTTCGTCGACGATCAACTCGACCAGGCTCGTGTTCAAATGCGCTGCAACCGACGGATTTTCGGTCATCGCCCAGAGGAAGCGGCCGATCACGGCGCGGCCGCCGGTGAGCAGATCGGGTCGCGGCGTCCCGAGGCGTTCATGGTCCAGCGGTCCACGAACCAGCCCCTGGAAGCGGCCGAGGCGGTTGTCGGGCACCGCCTTCGAGACGATATGCCGCATCCCGTCGTTGCGGGCGCCGACAGCGCAGCTGTAGTAGTTCGGCCACGGCAGGATCTTGAACCCGAAGTGCTCGTCGCTCTCCAGGTATTCGATCAGTGCTGCACCGCCGCGAACGTAGGTCTCCTGCAACTCGGCGGGGGTGCGGTCGCCAACGACGCTGCGGTAGTAGCGCAACGCCTCCTCGATGGTGTCGTCGACTCCCGCGCGAACGAGCACGGGATTGCACGGGTACCACATTCCGC
>Ga0164308_10001469_pt1 | contig 12543 bp, 9 predicted proteins | sample Whisoiple_246_MG_FD_109983 | JGI IMG/M metagenome (GOLD analysis project Ga0164308, IMG submission 109983) | Soil microbial communities amended with fresh organic matter from upstate New York, USA - Whitman soil sample_246_MG | ecosystem: Environmental > Terrestrial > Soil > Unclassified >... | reverse complement strand
GATGGCGCTGATTATCGCGCGGGGACGCCGCCGTGACCGCTTTGGCCAATGCCTGCTGCACTTTGACGACTTGCCGCGGGAGGACGTTCGCGCCCTCGTCTGTGCCCTGGCAGCGGCCCTGGGGTTGGAGTTGAGCGGCGGAAAAACGTCGCAGGCCGGCAGCGACCCGCTGCTTTCGGCGGCGATAGTCCAGGTTTTGGCGCGGCATGACATGCACAGCAGCATCGAGAACCTGACGGCGTCCCTCGTGCGGCTTCTCGACGAAGAAAATGAGCTGAGCGATGAGCTGGTCGTAGCGGCGGCGATCGAGGGAGAGATGAACTTCCTCGCCCAGTCGCTCGCGCGCCGTTGCGGAATTGCCGGCGAAGCCGCGCTGGACGAGCTCCTGTCGGGATCCGCCAAGCGGATCATGAGCCTGCTGCGGATGGGCCGCGTGCCCCGCGAGACCGCCGCCGCACTGCTTGCGGCGATCGGGGACCTCCTGGGGATCAATGATCCGGGCCGCGCCCTGGGGGAATTCGATTCGCTGACGGATGAGGATGTCGCGGCCTCACTCAATTGGCTTTCCGCGGACCCCATTTACCAGGCAGCCGTAGCGGAGTTGAGGACGAGCAGTGGCAAGCGCACCGTCTGAGCGACCGCCGGTTTTCGGCCGCATCGATAAAGCCGGGCGGCTCATTGCGGCCGATCCGGAGCTTGAAGCGCTGCAGCGCCAGGCCGGCGCGACGCTGGGACAGCGCTTCGCCCTTCCGCAGGTGTCTGCGATTGCACAGCTCGCGCGAAAACTCGGCATTACCGTCACTCGGCAAGCCGTGGCGGCCTCGGCAGACCATGACATCGATCTGTGGGTCGAAGCGACGCCGGACGGCGACGACGTCTTGCTCTCGCTTCAGGGATGGACCGAGCGGCTCCCCCTCGCGCCGCGGCTAACTTCGCTGCTTGGCGGCACGGCCGAAGCCGATGCGGGAGATTCGCACAATGAATGGGTCGCGGACGAGGAGTTGCGCCTCATCTCTCTGTCCCCCGAACTCGCCGAGCATCTCGGCGTGGACGTTGCCGAAGTGGCCGGGCAGCCATTGACGCGCGCGCTGCGGCTCATTGAAAATGACGCTGGCGAGATGCCGCTGATCACTGCGCTTGCAGGTCGACGAGCATTCACCGGCCAGCGGGCGGCGAGCCGCACCGACGAAGCAAGACTCCTGAACCTGAGCGGCGAAGTCGTCGCCGCTGCTGACGGAAGCTTCGCCGGCTTCCGGGGTTCGGCCGTCATCGATCGTCCCGCCAACGAGAGTGGAACTCGCTCGGAGATCGCCGATTTCGACCGCGCACTGGAGGAGGTCCTCCGGTCGCCTATCGATCGAATCATTGAAAGTGCCGAGCGGATCGTGGATCGGGCGGACGGCCCCCTCCGCAGCGATTATGCAAGCTATGGGAACGATATAGCGGCCGCCGCGAGGCACTTGCTGTCGGTCGTTCGCTCGATGAGCGAAGATCCGGCACAGGGCCACCGAACGATCGACCTGTCGGCGCTGACCGCAGAGGCGGTCGTGATGGTCGACCCACTCGCCGAGGAGCGTAGCGTCGCCATAGAAGCTCAACCTCCTGGGTCCTTGACCGCGAGCGGGCAGGAGCCCGCGGTGATCCAGATCCTGGTCAACCTGATCGGCAATGCCGTTCGCTATTCACCCGAGGGCGGCGTCGTGCGTCTGGCCTTCGACCGGACGCAGGCAACGGCTTCGGTGACGGTTGCTGATCAGGGCCCCGGAATCGAGCTCGTCGATCAGCAGCGCATCTTCGAACGTTTCGAGCGCGTGGAGCCGAAAGTCGGCGGAACCGGCCTCGGGCTTGCGATCTCCCGCCGTCTCGCACGATCCATGGGGGGCGATGTCACGCTGGAAAGCGCGCCCGGCGAAGGCGCGCGTTTCACGCTGACGCTTCCCAGTCCCTAGCGCTTGTCGACCGGGATATAGTCCCGCTGAGTGGAGCCAACGTACAACTGCCGCGGGCGTCCGATCTTCTGCTCCGGATCCGAGATCATCTCGTTCCACTGAGCGACCCAGCCGACCGTCCGCGCGAGAGCGAACAGCGCGGTGAACATGTCGGTCGGGAAGCCGATCGCGTTCAGGATCACGCCCGAATAGAAATCGACGTTCGGATAGAGCTTCTTCTCGATGAAATACTCGTCGCTGAGCGCGATTTGCTCGAGCTCCTTGGCGACGTCCAGCACCGGATCAGAGATGTTGAGCTCCTTGAGCACCTCGTCGGCCGTCGTCTTCATCACCTTCGCCCGCGGGTCGAAGTTTTTGTAGACGCGATGTCCGAAGCCCATCAGCCGGAAAGGATCGTTCTTATCCTTAGCGCGGGCGATATATTCCGGGATCCGCTTCACGTCCCCGATCTCGCGCAGCATGTTGAGCGCCGCCTCGTTCGCGCCGCCGTGCGCCGGCCCCCACAGGCAGGCGATGCCCGCCGCGATGCAGGCGAATGGATTCGCGCCCGAGGAACCGGCGAGACGCACAGTCGAGGTTGACGCATTCTGCTCGTGGTCGGCGTGGAGGATGAAGATCTTCCGCATCGCATCCTCGACGACCGGATTCACGTCATACGGCTCGGCAGGCACGCCGAAGGTCATGCGCAGGAAGTTGCCGGTGTAGCTCAGGCTGTTGTCCGGATAGAGAAACGGTTGCCCGATCGAATATTTGAAGGCCATCGCCGCGATGGTCGGCATCTTGGCGATCAGACGGTGCGACGCGATCATCCGCTGCTCGGGATCCGTGATGTCGGTGCTGTCATGGTAGAAGGCGGACAGCGCCCCGACGACTCCGCACATGATCGCCATCGGGTGCGCATCGCGGCGGAAGCCGCGATAGAAGGTCGCCAGCTGCTCATGCAGCATGGTGTGGCGGCTGATCGTGTAGACGAACTTGTCGAGTTCCGCTTGCGTCGGAAGCTCGCCGTGGAGCAGCAGGTAGCTGACCTCCATGAAGGTCGAATTTTCGGCGAGCTGGTCAATCGGATAGCCGCGGTGGAGGAGGACGCCCTTCTCGCCATCGATGTAGGTAATCGCGCTCTCGCAGCTTGCCGTTGAAGTGAAGCCGGGATCGTAGGTGAACATCCCCGTCTGGCCGTAGAGCTTGCGGATATCGATGACTTCCGGACCGACGGAGCCGTCCAGCACCGGATAGCTATTGTTCGACCCGTCCACCCCGAGGGTCACAGTCTTGTCGGTCATTCGTTCGGCTCCATCTGGTCGGCGATCCGGGCGAGGCTTTCATGCCGCCCGAGCAATTCGAGAACATCAAAAATACCGGGAGACGTCGTGCGCCCTGTGAGAGCAGCGCGCAGCGGCTGGGCAAGTTTCCCGAGCTTTACGCCTTCGCTCTCCGCGACCTCGCGGATGGACGCCTCTAACGACGCAGGCTCCCAGTCCGCAAGAGCGGCGAGGCCGTCATGGGCGCGGCGCAGGATCGCTCGCGCTTCAGAGGTTAGCAGTGCGGCGGCGCCCTCTTCGACGTCGAGAGGCCGTGAAGCGAAGAGAAAGCGCGCGCCGTCGGCAAGCTGACCCAGGGTGTTGGCCCTGGTTTTCAGCTCCGGCATCGCCTTCACTAGCAGCGCTCGTTCGCCGTCACCGATGCTCAGCCGCGGCGCGACCAGATCCGCCAAGCGGCCGTCCTCGGCCTCGCGGATGTAGTGGCCGTTGAGATTCTCAAGCTTCTTGAAGTCGAAGCGTGAAGGCGATTTGCCGACATGGTCGAGGCCGAACCACTCGATCGCCTGTTCGCGGCTGATGATTTCGTCGTCGCCATGGCCCCAGCCGAGCCGCAACAGGTAATTGTCGATGGCCTCCGGGAGGTAGCCGAGCTCGTCGCGATAGGAGTCGACTCCCAGGGCGCCGTGGCGCTTGCTCAGCTTGGCGCCATCCTGGCCGTGGATGAGGGGAACGTGGGCGTAGACCGGCTCCGGCCAGTCCATTGCACGAATGATCGCGAGCTGGCGGAAGGCATTGTTGAGATGGTCGTCGCCGCGGATCACGTGAGTGATTCCCATGTCGTGATCGTCGACGACCACCGCAAGCATATAGGTCGGCGATCCGTCCGAGCGCAGCAGGATGAAATCGTCGAGCTCGGCGTTCTGGACGGTCACGCGACCCTGAACGCGGTCGTCGATGACCGTTTCCCCGTCGCGAGGCGCCTTGAGGCGGATAACGAACGGCTTGCCGCCTTGCTCGTCTTCCCGGTTCCGCCACGGACTATTGATCCGAAATGGCTTGCGGTCGCGCTGCGCCTCCTCGCGCTGTGCCGCCAGCTCCTCCTGCGTCATGTAGCAGCGATAGGCCGCGCCGCGCTCGAGCAGCCGGTGAGCGACTTCGGCGTGCCGGGCCCAGAATTGCGACTGATAATATTCGTGCCCGTCCCAATCGAGCCCGAGCCAGCGCATGCCGTCCAGGATCGCATCGATCGCTTCCGTCGTCGAACGCGCCTTGTCGGTATCCTCAATCCGTAGGAGAAACTTGCCGCCGTGATGGCGGGCGTAGAGCCAGTTGAAGAGCGCGGTGCGCGCGCCCCCGATATGCAGGAAGCCGGTGGGCGAGGGCGCAAAGCGCGTAACAACCTTCGATTGATCGCTTGCGCTCAAGCGTTCTTTCCTCTTCTCTCAATGCTGCAATGCAACGGACGAGCGCCCCTAGCATGGGGGAAGCGCCTCTTCCACAGCGTGCTCGGAGCTATTGGAGGACGCGGATTTCCGCGCTTCACGAGAAGCTGGAAAAGCTTCTCGAGGCGGAGCGCGCTCAGCTCCCGCCTTGGTTCGCTGTCGGCTTCGGAGCAGGGATCGCGGCCTGGTTCGCGCTCGGTGCGCCGGAGCAATGGCTCGGCTTCCTCTGCATCGCCGCGGCGATCGCACTCTTGGGGTTTTCCTGCGGTGAGGGCAGGGCGCCGCGAGCAATGAGCTTCTTCGCCTTGGCGGCCCTGCTCGGCTGCGCGCTCGTGTGGGGCCGGGCCGAATGGGTGGCCCACACGAAGCTGAGCCGACCTGTAGTCACCGAGGTGACCGGTGAAGTGCGTACCGTCGATCACCTGGCTGCCAGAAAGATCGACCGACTTCTCGTCGTGACCAAAGACACGGCGCTGCCGTCGCTGGTTCGCATCTCCGTCGATCAGGATAAGTTGCCGGACTCTATCGCAGCGGGCGCCGAAATTCGCCTGCGTGCCCGTCTCGCGCCGCCGCCGCCCATGGCGCTGCCTGGGACTTATGATTTCGCACGCGATGCCTGGTTCAAGGGAATCGGCGCCGTCGGGAAGGCGATCGGCGCGATAGCGGTCGAAAAACCTGCGACGCCCAAAGGCCTCGACCGCGTGCGCAGCGGCCTTCGCCATCATGTCTCGTCGCAGCTTCCGCCGAGCTCTGCCGGCATTGCTATCGCGCTTGCCGCCGGCGACCAGAACGGGGTGGAAGAGGCCGACGCGGAGGCGATGCGTCGAAGCGGCCTGACGCACCTCTTGTCCGTGAGCGGGCTCCACATCGCCGCGGTCGTGGCGTTCGCCATGCTTCTCAGCCTCAAGCTTCTGGCACTGAGTGAGCGGCTCGCCCTTCGGTTCAATTTGGTGCTCGTTTCGGCGGGCGTCGGCGCTGTCGCAGGCATTGGCTATACGCTCCTGACCGGCGCGCAGGTGCCGACAGTGCGGAGCTGCGTCGCGGCGCTGCTCGTCCTTGCCGGCATCGCGCTGGGGCGCGAGGCCATCAGCTTGCGGCTGGTCGCGTCGGGAGCGCTCATCGTGCTGCTCTTCCGCCCCGAGGCGCTTGCGGGGCCAAGCTTCCAGATGAGCTTCGCCGCGGTGACCGCGATCGTCGCGCTCCATTCGTCCAGCTGGTCGCGCAGGCACTTCCAGCGGCGCGACGAAGGTTTTCCGGCCAGGCTCATCCGCGGACTGGTCGCGACGATCGTCACCGGACTTGTCGTCGAGTTTGCGCTCATCCCGATGGCCCTTTTCCACTTCCATCGGTCCGGCCTTTACGGTGTCGCGGCAAACATTGTCGCCATTCCCCTGACGACCTTCGTCATCATGCCGCTAGAGGCAGGTGCATTGTTGCTCGACGCTGTCGACTGGGGCCGTCCCCTCTGGTTCATGTGCGGGATCGCCATCGACGCGTTGCTCTGCATCGCCCACACCGTCTCCGCGGCCAAAGGCGCCGTGGCGATGCTGCCTTCGATGCCCGGCTGGGCATTCGGCCTGATGGTTGTCGGTGGGCTTTGGCTATGTCTATGGCAGACGCGCCTTCGACGGCTTGGAATCGCTCCGTTCTTCGCCGGCATCATGGGCGCGGCCTTCGCACCGGCACCCGATCTGTTGCTGACCGGAGACGGTCGCCACCTTGCCATCGTAGGCGATGGGGGCGCGCCATATATCCTTCGCGAGCGCGCCGGCGATTACATCCGCGATCTCCTCGCCGAAGCCTCGGGCTTCGACGGGGACCCGGTGGAGCTCGGCTCGCGGCCTTTCAGCGCCTGCTCCAAAGATGCGTGCGTCGCGCTGATTCCCAAAGCTCATTCGGAGTGGCGCCTTCTCGCGACCCGCTCGTCAAATCGCATCGACTGGTCCAGGCTGACAAGGGCGTGCACGGCGGCGGACATCGCGGTGTCCGACCGGTGGCTGCCCAAGGGATGTTCGCCGCGCTGGCTCAAGCTCGATCGCAAGGCGCTCGCGCGCACAGGCGGGCTCGCCATTTACCTTGGAAGCCAGCCTCGCATCGATAGTGTCAGCAATCGCGTGGGGGCCCATCCGTGGGCCGCTGCCGCCCGCTAGGTCGCGCTCCAGACCGCGAGCTCGCTGCCCGACGGGTCGATGAAGTGGAAGCGCCGGCCGCCGGGGAAGCTGAAGATGGGCTTGGCGATCACGCCGCCGGCCTTGCTGACGGCATCGAAAGCGCCCTCGAGATCCTCGACCCGAATGACCGGCAATGGCGCTGAAAGCGAGTCGGACGGATCGCCCTGAAGGCCCAGGTCGGTCGTTCCATTGGCGGTCGCCGAATAGGTCGGTCCATAGTCCGTGAACGCCCACCCGAAGGCCTTAGAATAGAACGCCCGAGTCAGCTCATGCGAGGTGGCGCTTGGAAGCTCGACATAGTCGATGCGTGCGTCGGGCATGTCAGTAGCGCCGGATCAGCCCGGCGAGCCGGCCCTGGATCTGCACCCGTTGCTCGTCGTAGCGCTGCGGCTCGTAGCGCGCGTTCGCCGGGTCCAGCCGGATCATCCGGCCCTCGCGGCGGAAGGTCTTGAGAGTCGCCTCCTCATTGTCGATCAAAGCCACGACGATCTCACCGTCGCGAGCCGTGTCGACCTTCCGGATCAGCGCGAAATCGCCATCCAGAATGCCTTCTTCGACCATCGAGTCGCCGGAAACTTCGAGCGCATAATGTTCGCCGGGACCGAGGAGCGCTGCTGGAACGGAAAAATTCTCAGTACCCTGCAGAGCCTCGATGGGCGTGCCTGCGGCGATGCGTCCGTGCAATGGGATATCGATTGCGTCGTTGGCCGGCGCCACGGGGCGGATTGCCGGCGCCGTTACTGCCGTCGCCGCCGGACGACCTTCAGGCATCTTGAGAACTTCCAGGGCTCGCGCCCGGTTGGGCAGGCGCCGGATGAAGCCGCGTTCCTCAAGTGCCGAGATCAGGCGGTGCACACCTGACTTCGACTTGAGATCAAGCGCCTCGCGCATTTCGTCGAAGCTCGGGCTGATGCCGCTGTCGTGAAGCCGGCGATCGATGAACAACAGCAATTCACGCTGCTTTGCGGTGAGCACGGCGGATCACTCCCCATAAGAACGAACGGGGAACGTGTAGGCAACAAACATGCGCCCGTCAAGCGCCGGGCGATCAGTTGCCGCCCGACGCGATCCGCGACTTGGTGGCGGCGATCGCGCTATCGTTGCGCTGAACCTTCGCTTCGGCGCTCAGGGCGGCAAGGAACTGATGGCCGTAATCTTGGGAAACTGCTGATGCCAGATCACTCTGGACCCTGCTGATGAGGACAGGCTGAAGCATGGCATTACCCGGAATGATCTTGTTCACCTTCACCACGTAGAAGCCCTTGGCCTGGGGTACGGGGATCACGCGTGCCTTGCCTTTCGCGACCGCGAACAGGACGCGGAGCGGAGGCGGGACCTCACCATTGGCGCGGGCGATCTGAATGCGCCGTGCGGCCAAGGGCGCGGCCGCCGGCAAGGTCGCACCCGACTCGCGTGCGGCCTGGCCAAGCGGAATTCCGCGTTCCGCCTTGGCGGCGATTGCGTCGGCGGCTGCCCGGGCGCGCTTCAGCGCCTGCTCACCGATCCAGTCCGCCGTGACGCGATCCTGAATGGTCGCGAGCGGAGCAGGGGAGGCCGGAACGACCTGGGCCGGTGAGACCAGAACATATCCCTGTTCATTCATCGCTACGAGCTCGGGCGGGTCGTTCGGGGCGATTTCGAAGCCGGTCTTCACGGCGGGAGCGAACTGCGGGGGAAGTTTGAATGCCGGGTTGCCGCGCATCGCGCCGCTCGCAACGATCAGTGGTGTGTTGGTGATCGCCAGCTTGGCTGCAGCGGCAGCCTCCATGAAATTGCCTCCCTCGTCGATCGACGTCTGAAGCTTGTCGACAACGTTTTCGATCGCCTGCTTGCGCTTTTCCGCGGTCAGTTTCTCGGAAATCTCTGGTGTCGCCTGCGCGAGGGTCTTCCCGCCTTGCGACCGGACCGCATCAACCTTCGCAACCACCCAACCGAAATCGGACTGGATCGGCCCGACGATTGCCCCGGACGGAGCCGAAAACGCGGCGGTCGCTACGGCGTCACCGGCAACGGCCGAATAGGCCTGCCGTGTTTGGTCCTGAAGCGACGTTACCGCAGCGTTTGATCCAGCGGGCGCCGCGGCTGCCGCGAGCGTTCCACCGGACTTCGCACGAGCGGCGACCGCATTGGCCGCCTCGCGGTCAGGGACGACCACCTGACTGATGCTGCGGGTCTCTTTTGCGGCGTAGGATGCTTGGTTCGCCTTGTAATAAGCGGCGACGTCCTCCGGTGAGGCCGCGACGTTGGCAACTTGTTCCGGACCGACCGTAGCGAAGCGGAGCACACGCTGTTCGGGGACCGTGTAGCGCGCGCGCTTGGCAGCATAAAATTGCTGGAGCTGTGCGTCGGTAGGCCTCAGCCCCGATTTGAAGGATTCCACCGGCACGGCAACGGCTTCACCTTCACGCGATTCGAGCAGCATCGAAGCATAAGGCGTCGCGACGCCCACGGAAACGCGCGCATTCGCGGCAACAGGCGTGACAACCATGCGCTGGAGCATGTCGCCGACGATCAACTGCCGCACCTGCGCATCCGTCAGCCGCTCGCGCTGGAGGAATGTCTGATACGCTTGCTCGCTGAACTGTCCATTCAGGCCCTTGGCCTGCGGAAGCTGGGCGATGTAGCCATCAACCAGCTTCTTGGAGAAGGAGAAGCCGTACTTGTCAGCGAATGCCAGGGCGGCACGCTCGCTGATCAACTGTGCCAGCATCGGATCGAAGTCGCTGCTGATGCTTGAATAACCGGCTTCGGGATTCTGTTGGCGGACTTGCTGCAGACGGCGCTGCATGCGTTCGCTCATTTCGCGTTCGGTGATGACTTGGTCCCCAACCTTCGCGAGTGTGTTCTGGCTCATCGCGAAGCCGACGTCGCCCGAGCCGAAATTTCGGATGTCGGCGACCGCAAAGCCAGCGAGGATCGCGATCAGAATGCCGGCCATGATGGCAGTGCCGAACTTGGATTTGGATACGCGGCGAAAGAAGGAGAGCATCTGAACCTGCAAAATGGGAAGAACCGCGAGCTTTAGGGGTGAGCCTTGCAGGCATCAAGGCGGCGCGGCTACTGGCCTCGCGAAAGAGTGGGAGGAAGTCGCGTTGAAGAAACTTGTCGCGGGCAATTGGAAGATGCACGGCCTCTCGTCCGACCTTGAGCAGGTCCGCGCGATCGCCTCGGCGGCAGGTCCATTCGACCAGGTTGATGTCGCGCTTTGCGTTCCTTCGATTCTGATCGAACGAGCAGTGCGGGCCGTCTCAGGTTTCCCCATCGGCGGGCAGGACGTCCATTTTGCGGAGAAAGGCGCCCATACGGGCTGCACGTCGGCGCTGATGCTGCTGGATGCCGGTGCGAGCCTGACCATCGTCGGTCATTCCGAGCGCCGCGACGCCCAGCGTGAAGACGACGCCGAGGTCAAGGCGAAGGCGGAGGCTGCGCTGTCCGTGGGCCTGAACGTCATCCTGTGCGTGGGTGAAAGCCTCGGCACGCGCGAAGCCGGGCAGGCGGTCGAAACGGTCCTGACACAGCTGGAAGGATCGCTGCCTCAAAATCTCGAAGGAGTGGCGGATCTCGCCATAGCCTATGAGCCAATCTGGGCGATCGGGACGGGCAAGATCCCGACCGTTGGCGAGATTGGAGAGATGCACGGCGCAATTCGGCAGAAGCTGGTCGAGCGCTTCGGCAGTACGGGAGAGCAGCTGCGCATTCTCTACGGCGGCTCGGTCAAGGCATCGAATGCCGAAGAGATTTTTGCCGTCGACGATGTGGACGGAGCGCTGGTCGGAGGCGCGAGCCTCACGTCCGCCGATTTCATCCCGATTGTTGCAGCCGCGGCGAACGCTTCCCAAGTAAGCCGTTGAACCTATGCGCCGGGGCCGGTAAGTGCCCCCCGCACTGATTGAAAGCCACACATGTTTGCCTTCCTCCTGATCGTCCAGACCGTCGTCGCAGTCTCGCTCATCGGCGTCATCCTGATGCAGCGCTCGGAAGGCGGGGGGCTCGGCGTCGGCGGAAGCTCGTCCGGTTTCATGACGGCCCGCGGCGCGGCGGACTTCCTGACGCGTTCCACGTCCATCCTCGGCGGGACTTTCATCGTCCTGTCGATCGTGATGGCCGCAATTGCCGGCGCGACGCGTGAACCGGTGAAGATCGATACGTCCCTGGCGAACTCGACCGCACCGGTCAGTCAGCCTGCGAACGGTCCGGCACAGCCGGCTCAGGGTCCAGCGACTGCCCCCCAGCAGAATCAGCAGTCTCCAGCGGTTCCGCTCGCTCAGTAACGGCCGCCCGGCACAAATTTTTTCGCGGCAGCGGGTTGCGCGAGTCCGCTGAACACCCCTAAGCCCCAACTCCCATGGCGCGGTTCGTTTTTGTCACCGGCGGCGTGGTCTCCTCGCTTGGAAAAGGTCTTCTCTCCGCCTCCTTGGGGGCGCTTCTCCAGGCGCGTGGCTACAAGGTCCGCATCCGTAAGTTTGACCCGTATCTCAACGTGGCTCCGGGAACGATGTCGCCGTACCAGCACGGCGAAGTCTACGTGACCGATGATGGCGCGGAGACCGACCTCGACCTCGGCCATTACGAGCGGTTCACGGGCGTCAGCGCGCGCCAGTCGGACAATATTACGACGGGGCGAATTTATCGTGACATCATCGCGCGAGAACGGCGCGGCGACTACCTCGGTGCCACGGTCCAGGTCATCCCGCACGTCACCAACGCGATCAAGGAATTCGCGCTGGCGGAGACTGACGGCTGCGACTTCGTCATCTGCGAGGTCGGCGGCACCGTCGGAGATATCGAGAGCCTGCCGTTCATCGAATCGATTCGGCAGCTGAGGAACGACATTGGGCGCGGCAATTCGGTCAGTGTCCACACGACGCTCGTCCCGTGGATCAACGCGGCCGGCGAATTGAAGACCAAGCCCACCCAACAATCCGTCCGCGAGCTTTCCAGCCTCGGCGTTCAGCCGGAAGTTCTTCTGTGCCGCTGCGACAGGCCGCTGCCGGAATCGGACCGCGAGAAGATTGCGCTTTTCTGCAACGTCAGGAAATCGGCCGTCATTCCGGCGCTCGACGCGCGGAACATCTACGACGTGCCGCTCCAATATCACGAGGCAGGCCTCGACGACGAAGTGCTTTACGCGTTCGGCATTGAGGATGCGCCGCGCCCCGAGATGGGCCGCTGGAAAGAAGTGATGGATCGTATTGACCATTACGACAGCGAGGTCACGATCGGCGTGGTTGGCAAATATGTTGGCCTTCCGGACGCCTACAAGAGCCTGCGCGAGGCTCTGATCCACGGCGGCATCTCAAACCGGGCAAAGGTCAACATTCAGTGGATCGATGCCGAGCTGTTCGAGCATGACGGTTCGGAAGTGATGGCTGAACTTGAGCCGCTTCATGCCATTCTCGTCCCGGGCGGGTTCGGCGAGCGCGGCAGCGAGGGGAAGATCGCCAGCGTCAAGTTCGCGCGCGAGCGGGAAATCCCGTTCTTCGGCATCTGCCTCGGAATGCAGATGGCTTGCATCGAGGCGGCTCGGAACCTCGCCGCGATCGAGGAAGCCTCGACGACCGAGTTCGGCGAAACGCCGGAGCCGGTGGTTGGCCTCATCACCGAATGGATGAGCGAGGAGGGGCTGCAGAAGCGCGCCGCCGGCGGCGATCTCGGCGGTACGATGCGGCTTGGCGCCTATCCGGCGAAGCTCACCGGCAATAGCGTCGTCCATTCGATC
>Ga0164308_10001468_pt1 | contig 12546 bp, 9 predicted proteins | sample Whisoiple_246_MG_FD_109983 | JGI IMG/M metagenome (GOLD analysis project Ga0164308, IMG submission 109983) | Soil microbial communities amended with fresh organic matter from upstate New York, USA - Whitman soil sample_246_MG | ecosystem: Environmental > Terrestrial > Soil > Unclassified >... | reverse complement strand
CCGGACCAGTTCAGTGTGTTCTTCCCTCGTCGTGCCCGGCCGGACGCCGGCGTCGATCTCGGTACGTTCGATCCAGCCACGCAACGTCTCGGAATTCACGTCGATCAACGCGCCGATCTGACGGCGGGACCCGATCGCCGACTCACCGGGATGCGTCTGCCGACGCTCCTGGTACATCCTCACCGCCCGGTCGCGGGTCTCCTGGTCGTACTTGCGGGGTGCAGGCATAGCTCGATTCTCCTTAGGAGATCAGAGCCTCCACCAGAGCCAGGACACCTCAGGCCCCCCCGCATCTGTTCCACACCCCGCTCGAGATCCCCCCGGCGCCCACCCTGACCAACCCTGACCCCAACTTGCCCAGCCATCCATCACACCCGGTTCATCCTGGACACCAGCAACATGAGTCGCAGCCGTCCGCGCCCGTCGGCGATGCCGGGCCAACACCTTTGGCTCAGGTGGTCGACCGTCGCCATACGGCCCGGGTGTACTGCTCGGGGTAGGGTGCGTCGGCGGCGGGGATCCCCAGTTCGTGAGCGGCCCGCAGTGGCCAGGCCGGCTCGCGGAGCGCGGCCCTGGCGAGCAGCACCACGTCTGCCGAGCCTTCGTCCAGGATCGCCTGGGCCTGCGCCGGTTCGGTGATCAGTCCGACTGCCCCGGTGGGGATGTCGGCCTTGGTCCGGACGTCACGGGCGAAGGGCACTTGGTACCCGGGACCGACGGTGATCTTCTGCGCCGGGTGCAGGCCGCCGGAGGACACGTCGATCAAGTCGACGCCGCGCGCGGCCAACAGTTGGGCCAGCTCGGTGCTGTCCTGGATCGTCCAGCCGCCCTCCACCCAGTCGGTCCCGGAGATGCGAACCACCAGCGGGAAGTCCTCGGGTAGGGAATCGCGCACCTCGGCGACGACCCGCAATAGGAACCGGACTCGGTTCTCGAAAGAGCCCCCGTACTCGTCGGTCCGTTGGTTCGCCAGCGGGGAGAGGAACTGGTGCAGGAGATATCCGTGCGCGGCGTGGATCTCGACCAAATCAAAGCCGGCCTCCAGCGCAAGCCGAGTGGACTGGCCGAAAGCGGCCACGATGTCATCAATTTCGCTGATGGTCAGCGCGCGCGGTTCCGCGTAGTCGCCGAAGGCGACCGCCGAGGGAGCGACGGCTCGCCATCCGCCCTGGTCGGCTGGCACGGAGTTCTTGCCCAACCAGGGGGCGAAGGTAGACGACTTCCGACCGGCATGGGCCAGCTGGACGCCCGTGTGCGCGTCCTGCCCGTGCACGAAGTCGACGATCCGCCGCCACGCTTCGACCTGCTCCGAGTTGTACAGCCCCGTGTCCTGCGGGCTGATCCGACCGTCCGCGGTGACGGCGGTGGCCTCGGTCATGATCAGCCCGAAGCCGCCGACCGCCCGGGAACCGAGATGCACGAAGTGCCAGTCCGTTGGGACACCGTCGCGACGCTCGACGCTGTACTGGCACATCGGGGACACCCAGATGCGGTTCTTCACGGTGAGCCCGCGCAGGGCGATCGGGCTGAACAACGACGTCATGAAAACCAGAGCCTTTCGAGTTGAGCATCTGAATGGGGAACCTGGGAGCGGACAGGGCTTATTCCGCCGGGTTCACAATCCCAGGAATGCCCGACCGTGGGCGGTCAGCGCTTCAGCGTTGATTCCGTGCTGGACGGCGAACCGGACCGGGTCCTGTTGAGCCATGTCGAACGGGTAGTCGCTGCCACACACAACCTTCTGCTCACCGGCGCGAGCGGCCAGCATCCGAAGCTGATCGCCATCGTGGGTGACGGTATCGAAAAACAGTTCCCGGAAACCTGTGGCCGGCGGGCGTTTCGAATGCGTCCGGACGTCGGCGCGGCTGTGCCACCCGTGCTCCCAGCGACCGAGCAGACCGGGGGCACATCCGCCGCCGTGGACGAAACAGATCCGCAGCAGCGGCAGCTCCTCGATGACACCGCCGAGAATGGTGGCCGCGACCGCGGTGGCCGTCTCGGTGGGATTCCCGATCAGGTTCCCGAGATAGTGCTCCGACCACTCGGGCCTCGGCAGCTGCATCGGGTGGACCAACACGGAGAGCTCGAGTTCAGTTGCTGTGGAGAGGATCTCCCGAAGCACGCCACGATCCAGCGAACCGCCTGCGAGCACCGGTGGAATCGCGATACCCGCGATTCCGGGCGTCGCTGCGAGCGCGGTCACCTGGGCCCGGCAGGTTCCGGCGTCCTCCAGCGAAACCATCCCCAGACCGATGAGCGTCCCGTCGGATTCCCGAACCACATCGGCGAGTGCGTCATTGAAGGCACCGACGAAGTCCACGGAGTCACTGCCGCCGACCGCAAACGCGAACGGCGGGGCAGACAGCACCCGGACGGCAATTCCGGCGGTGCGCATGTCGTCCCGAATTGCAGACACGTCGCTCATGGACCGGGTCGAAATGGACAACGGGATCTCACCGAGGAACAGTTCACCCCCGCGGTCGTGCATCGCACCGTACGGCGCACCGGGCGGGAGGGCGAAGAGCTGCTCGGGCAACCAGTGCGCATGTACGTCGATCACGCCATCGGCCAGCGCTTGGGCTATCACTGTGACGGCTCCCGGTCCAGATCCAGTGGTGCGTTCTCGCTGTCCAAGTGCTCCACCGTGGTGAAGATCAACTCGGTGTCACCGACGTTCTGAATGTCGTGCAGCAGATACTCACCCTTCGCAAAGTGAAAGTACCTGGTCTCGCCGGCCTGGTAGCTGACCTCACGAACCGTGCCGTCATGGGTGTGCTGACGGCTCCGACCGGCGTTGATCGCGGTCCAGAAGTAGTCCAGCACATGCCGGTGGGCGTGCCAGCGCTCGCCCGGCGCGAGCCGGATCTCCCACACCCTGGCCCGCGGGGTCTGGCTCAACAGGCGCGAACCCACGTTGCCGTCTTCGGCATGAGTCTGGAACTCCTCACGTAACTCGGTGCTCCAACCGGTGAAGTCGGTGCCGACCAGGGTGCCGGCGAGCGGCAGATCGGCGAGAAAGGTGCTGGGCGCCATGGTGTCTCCTTGTGTGGTGGCGGTACTGGTCATCGTCCCGGTCCGTACAGACCGAAGCGGAGGCTCGGGTCACCGGGGGTCCAGGTGTCGCGGAACTGGGCACGCTCGCCCATGTCGACGACCCGCTCCAGCAGCGCCGCCGACAGGGCGAGCTGGGCGGGCTCCCACTTGCGCAGCGCGGCCCGGATATCGCCGTCCGCCTGCTGCAGCGCGTCGTGCAGCGCCCAACCATCGGCGGCCGCCTTCGCGGTACCGGCGGCGGCGTGCGGGCGTGCGCCACACGCGGCGTCCCCGATCAGCGCCACCCGCCCGTCGGCCATCTTCGACGACCGGACGTCCTGCACCACCTGCACGTAGGGAGTGGCCGTTGAGGTCACCACCTCGGCGATCGCCGGCCCGAACAGTTCCGCGGCCGCGGCTCGCATCTCGGCCACGTAGCGGTCCTGTACCTGACCCGGATGGACGGAGACCGGTCCGGTGAAACCGCGCTTGTCCACCAGCATCTCGGCCAACTCCAGGCCGGCGGCAACGTTGCGGTACCATACGTAGTTCATCAGCCGGTCCTGCGGTCCGGCGCCGTGCTCGCCCGGAATCGGATACATGGTGATGTGCGAGTGGGGAACTACCGTGTAACTGATCGAATCGGCCAGGGTTGCTCGTGCATGGTTGGAAAGGGTGTGCTCGGGGACCGTGCCGCGCCAGCCGACGTACCCGGAGTAGGTCATGGTGGCGGAGGGGTCGACCCGGGTGCGTGCCATTGAGGTGATGCCGTCAGCAAACACCACCAGGTCCGCGGACTCGGTCCGGCCGCTGACGAACCGGACCGTCGCGGACTGCTCGTCCTGCTCGAATCCGGCCGCGAATTCACCGAGGACGTAGTTCTCCAGCCCGAAGTCGTCCAGCAGCGCCTTATAGAAGGTGCCCCAGGCGGTGTAACTCCAGGTCCGTTCCTCCCGGTGCACGATCTGGTCGGAGGCGTCCAGGTACTGCACCCAGCGGGTGGAGGTGGACAGCTTTGCCGGGTTCTGGGTGCTGCGCTCGGTGAACCAGCGGAGCGTGTCGGGCTGCAGCACGATCCCACTGCCGCGACCGTCCAGCACGGTGGGTGTGCGCTCGAAAATCGTCACGTCGAACCCGAGATCTTTCAGCAGCAGCCCGGTCGTCAGGCCGCCGATCGAACCGCCGATGACGATGGCGCGGGCACCGCTGTAGGTGTCAGAGCGGTAGGTGTCAGAGCTGAAGGTGTCAGAGCTGTTGTTCTGCTGAGCCTTTGGGTCTACGTGGTTGGTGTTCACGAGTGGCTCTCTTCCGCGGTGGCGGCCGAGACCGTCTTTTCCGCAACGGTTCCGGCTCCTTCGGGAGCGGGGTCGGGCGACAGGGTGGGGTCGGTGGGTAGTGCGGCGCCCCGAGTTTCCGGGGCGAAGGCAAGGCCGACGAGGGCGATCAACCCGAAGGCGGCGACGCTCGTGGTGGCCATGCCCAGATTGCCGCCGAACCAGGAGACTGCGATGACGCCGGCGATCAGCGGCCCGGCAGCGGTGATGTAACGACCGACGCTGTTGGCCAGGGCCATGCCGGTGGCGCGGACACTGGGCGGGAAGATCTCGGGTCCGTAGACGAAGGTTCCGGACAGGGCGCCGAAAAGGCCGAACCCGATCACGGGCATCGCAACCAGGAACTCGGTGTAGCTGCGCTCGAACGGGAACAGATAGACGACGCTGATCGCCGACACCAGGAAGCTGATGGCGAAGGCCTTTCGCCGGCCGATGGCGTCGGCGATGAAGCCCCAGGACGCGTAACCCAGGACACCGCCGGCGTTGAACAGCAGTGACGCCATCGCCACTCGATGGTTGCCCTGATCGACGGACAGCGAGTCGGCCGCAGCGGCCAACCGGATGATTTGCGGGTACCAGGTCGACACGCTCCAGAAGGCGATCAGGGAGCCGGTGGCCAGCGCCGTGCAGATCAACGTGCTGCGCAGGAAGGGCGGCGTCAGGAGGCGGCGGAGGACGAAGCGGTCCTGCTCGACCCGCTGACCCTGTTGCTTGCGCGCCCGCCGGGCGGTGATAGCGGTGGTGATTTCTGCGGGCTCGGGGACATACCGGCGGATGAACCAGACCAGGATGGCAGGCACAACCGCGAGGCCGAGCATGAACCGCCACCCCTGGGTGCCGAGGATCGCGTAGGCCAGCGCTGCGATGAAGAAGCCGGCGGCATAGCCGGACATCATGACGCCGCAGGCCTTGGCGCGGTAGCGGTTTCGCCAGACCTCGGCGATCAGGGCGGCCCCGACCGGGGCTTCCACGCCGGAGCCGAGACCGGCGATGAACCTCAGAATGCCCAGCTGCCACCAGGTATCGGCGAAGGCCGCGGCCGCGGTGAAGACCGCGTAGGTGAGGATGCCGATGGACAGCACCCTGGTCCGGCCGAAGTAGTCGGCGAGCATGCCGAACAGGATGCCGCCGGTGGCCCAGCCGGCCAGGAACAGCGCGACGGTGAGCCCGCCATAGAGACCGATGTTCGCCGGTGACACGGGGACGCCGCTATTGGGTAGCAACTCCGTCATGGCCGGACCGAGGACCAGCGCATACAGACTGCCGGCGAAGCCGTCCAGGGCCCAGCCCAGGGTGGTGCCGAGCAGGACCAGCCATTGCATCCGGGTGATCTCGGTCCGCCAGCCACCGGCGGGTGCTCGGGAGAGGTGTGCGGTCATCGACAAGAACTCCTTTGTTCTGCGCCTGCACCAGGGCAGCCGCCATCAGCACATCGGGGGGAATTGCGAAGGGGCGCACGGCCCGCTGGATCTGAGTCGCTGGTACGCGACTGGATATCGCGCTAGTTCAGGCGGCCGGGAGTTGCCTGGCCGTACCAGTTGACGTCGTCCTCCGCGGTGCGGACGACGACCGTCTTGATCCAGGTGAAATCGTCGAAGGACTCGGTTCCGGCGTCCTTTCCGGTGCCGGACTCCTTGACCCCACCCCAGGGCAGCGACGGCTCCAGCCGGTGGTGATCATTGACCCAGACCATCCCGGCAACGATGCGGTCGGCCACCCGGTGGCCGCGGGCGAGGTCCCTGGTCCAGACTCCGGCGCCGAGGCCGAAGCGGTTGTCGTTGGCCATGGCAATGGCGTCCTGCTCGGTGTCGAACGGGACGACGACGGCGACCGGGCCGAAGATTTCCTCCTGGGCGACGCGCATGTCGTTGGTTGCGTCGGCCAGCACCGTGGGCTGCAGGTAAAAACCGGTGCTCAGTGAGCCCGGCAGGTCCGGAACGGCGCCGCCGGCGGTGAGCCGGGCGCCTTCGTCGAGACCGACGGCTATGTACTGCTGCACCTTGTCGCGTTGGACCCGGCTGATCAGCGGCCCGAGTTGGGTGCTCACCGAGGACGGGTCACCGATCCGGATGGCATCGGCCCGTTCGCTCAGGGCGGTGACGAATTCGTCGTAAACCCCGCGCTGCACCAGGAATCTCGCGCCGGCGACGCAGGACTGGCCGGCTGCGACAAATGCGGCGAACGCGGCGCCCTCGGCGGCCACGCGGGGGTCCATGTCGTCGAAAACGATGATCGGAGTTTTGCCGCCCAGTTCCGCGGTCACCCTGGCGAATCGCGATGCGGTGGCGATCGCCGCGGCGCGGCCGGCCTCGGTGCCGCCGGTCAGGGTGATCTTGGCGACGTCGGGGTGGCGGGTGAGGCGTTCACCCGCCACCCGACCGCCGGTCACCACGCTGACCACGCCCTCGGGAAGTCCTGCGGCATACAGGATGTCGACCAGTGCGAGGGTGGTGAGCGGGGTGAGTTCAGAGGGCTTGACCACCAACGTGTTTCCGGTGGCCAGAGCGGCCGAGAGACTGCGAGCCAGGATCAGCATCGGATGGTTGAACGGGGTGATGATCCCGCAGACACCGAGCGGCGTCCGGCGCTGGTATGTCAGGTAGGGACCGTCGCTGGGCAGTACCGCGTCCCGTTGGGTGGCCAACAGGCCGGCGTTGTAACGGAACCACTCCGGCACCCGGGACAGCTGGGCCATGGTCTCGGTGATCGGCCGGCCGTTGTTCAGCGTCTCCAGTTCGTACAGCGTGGTCGAGTTGGCCTCGATGGCGTCGGCGAAGCGGAGCAACAGGCGGGCTCGCTCGGTTCGGGTCAGTTCCGGCCAGGGGCCGGACTCGAAGGCAGCCTTTGCGACGCGGACCGCGTTGTCCACGTCGACGGCGGTCTGGTCGGGAACGGTGGCAAGGACCTCACCTGTGGCCGGGTTGATGATCGACCGAACGGTGTCCGCGAGAGCCATGTCCACCTCCTGCGCTGCCAAGACCGTGTCAATATCCGAGGGTGCCGTGCTGGTGTCCGTCATTGGACTCCTTTCGACCGAAAAACCGGGGCTGGGGTGCAGCAGGATTCGTCAAGTATTCGAGCTACCGTCCGGCGGCGCCATGTTCGCAGACACATACTTGCCAGATGGATATGGCGCTTGAGACATGTCGCACTGTGCCACCCTGGCTGTCATGACCAACACGAGCGACATCGGCTCGGAATCATTGGCCGAGCTCCGCAGCTGGTTGCAGGCGGTCGACGCGCTCACTGAGGCGGTCAACTCCACCCGCAGCCTGCCGGTGATTCTGGATCTCGTGGCCGGCAGTGCGCGGACGCTGCTGGGGTTCGATTTCTGTGCGGTGCTGCTGCCAGACGAGCCGAAGGTGAACCTGGTGATCACCGGGTGGAGTGGACTGTCCGCGGAGTACGTGGCCCGGGTCAACGCCGACCGGCCCGTTCGGCTCGCCGACCAAACCGACCCCTCCCGCGAGGCAGGGCTGGCACCGTCCAGCAAGGCGTTCCGGACGGGCCGTCCGGTGACCGTCACCGACATCGCCACCGAACCTGAGTTCACCCCGTGGGGTGGGGTGGCCCGCGAACAGGGCTATGCGTCCATGGTCTCGGTGCCGCTCGTCTCCGGCGGAACCGTGGTCGGGACGCTGAACGGCTATCACGCAGCGATTCATGTCTTCAGCCCGCATGAGCTCGAACGGTTGACGCTGCTGGCCAACCACGCCGCGATCGCCCTGTCGTCAGCCCGCTTGGTGGACCAGATGCAAACTTTGAACGAATCCCTGCTGCGGCAGCGCGATCTCTTGGCGAAATCCGAGAAGATACACCAACAGTTGTTGGCGGTCACCCTGGGTGGCGGTGGGATCGATGGCATCGCAACGGTTCTCGCTGAACTTGTGGGCAGGGCAGTGCTGATCGAAGATGTGCGCGGCACGGTGCTGGCACAGGCCGGCGGGCCCGCCGAGTTGCCGGACGCTGACCTGCGTCACAGCTACGAGATCGACCCCGACAACGCCGCACCGCTGGCGGTTTCGGTCGCCGGCGGGGGTTTCGCGGTCTGGTCGGTGCACCTGTCCGACGAGTTGGTGGCCAGGGTGTGGTTGCGCGCTGACCTGTCCGAGCTGACGCCGATCGACGAACGCGCCGTCGAGCACGGGTCCATCGTGATCTCGCTGGAAATCCTCCGCCTACGGACCGCCATCGAGGTGGAGCACCGGCTGCGCGGTGAATTGCTGGCCGACCTGCTGGGCGGCGCCGCACCGGATTCCGTTTCGATGCGCGAACGGGCAGAGCGACTGGGGCACGATCTGTCTGTCGTCCATGTCGCGGTTGTCGCTCGACTCGAGACGGCAGACCCCCGACGCATGGGCACCGCTAACCAGCGCGCCCTCACCGCCGTCACCGAGATTGCCGCACATCTCGAGCCGCGGCCGCTGGTCGCCATACATAGGGGACTGATCGTCGGGCTCTGGCCCATCGACCGGACGCTCTCCGCATCGGGCCCGGCGCAGCGGGCTGGGCTGCGGCTGGCGGCCGACACCACACGCCGGGCGATCGCCTCGATTCCCGGTGTCGCCAACGCGACGGTCGCGGTCTCCGGGACGGGACAACGGACCTACCCGCAGGCCTACCGAACTGCCCGCGGTGCCGTGGATATCGCGATCCGGTCAGGCCGGCAGAACAGCACCGTCACTCTTGCCGACCTCGGTGTCGGCGGACTGCTACTGCAGCTGGACGATCCGGAGCAATTGCTGGATTTCGCCGATCGATCGTTGTCCGAGATCCGCCGCCACGACCAGCGTCGAGGTACTCAGCTCATCACGACGCTACGGACCTACCTCGACCACCGGTCGAACCGATCCGCCACGGCTGCCGCACTGCACCTGCATCCGAACACCGTGAGCCAGCGGCTGCAGCGGATCGAGGCTCTCACATCCCTCGACCTCGCCGATCCGACGGCGGTGGTGCAGATCACGGCTGCGCTCATCCTGCTCGACGTCGCCCAGGGCGGTGACCCGACCTGAGCGACCAGCGGGGGCAGATGACCAGGGCGCCGTCGACCAGGAGCAGATCAGGCCGATTCGATCCTGCCGGCGTAATCTGGGCGGGCTCGATGCGCCGGGACGGACGGAGGACGGATGCCCGGAGGACCTCCGCTGGCGTCCAGGATCGCCGGGATATCGGCGGCGATGGCCGGGCTGCTGAACCAACTGGCAGAGCGCGAATCGCAGCGCCACGAACCCGGGATGGCCGACCTGGTGTTGGGTAATCCGCAGGAGATGCCGCTGCCCGGCTTCGTTGCCAGCCTGCGGGAGCACACGATCCCGCACTCCAAGGACTGGTTCGCCTACAAATTCTCCGAGCCCGACGCCCGCGCCGTTGTCGCGGATGCGTTGCGCCGGTGGCGAGGCCTGCCCTTCGAGCCGGATGACATCGCCCTCACCACAGGAGCTTTCGGTGCCCTGGCCGCCGCCTTTCGGGCGCTGCTGGATCCCGGTGACGAGGTGATCTACTCGCTGCCACCCTGGTTTCTCTACGAGCCGATGCTGCTGGCCGCGGATGCGGTTCCGGTCAAGGTTCGCGTGCGGGACGCCGACAACGATCTCGACTTGGACGCCATCGCCGCAGCCATCGGCCCCCGCACCAGGGCCGTCATCGTCAACACACCGCACAACCCGACCGGCCGGATCTACCCGCCCGCGACTCTGGCCGCGTTGGCGGACCTGCTCACCTCCGAATCGGAGCGGTTCGGTAGTCCGATCTGGCTGCTGGCCGATGAGCCGTACGCCCGGCTGGTCTTCAGTGACGCCGAGTTCCACAGCCCCAGCGAGTTCTATCCCTACACCCTGATCGCATATAGCTACGGCAAGGTGCTGCTGACTCCGGGCGAGCGAATCGGCTGGCTGGCGATCTCGCCGTCGATCCCGGATCGGCAAGCGCTCCGAGACGCGATACAGCTGGCCCAGGTGGCCGGCGGCTGGCTGTTCCCCAACGCGGTGCTGCAGTACGCGATCGCCGACCTGGAGACGCTGTCCATCGACCTGGACGAGCTCGAGGGGAAGCGGGACCGGGTCGTCGCCGAACTGCTGGATGCCGGGTACCAGCTGCGCCAGCCGGAAGGCACCTTCTACCTGTGGGTCCGCTCGCCGGATCCGGATGACCTCGCATTCTGCCGCCGACTCGCCGACCATCGGGTGCTGGTGCTTCCGGGCACCATCTGCGAAGCACCCGGCCATTTCCGAATCTCCCTGACCGGCAGCCAGGAGATGATCGACAACGCTCTCCCCGGGTTCCGCGCCGCGATCACCGAATACCGGGGGCTGACAGCCAGCCGGTGAGAGGCGCTGCGCCGATCGAGTGAATATCACGGTCGGATAACGCCCCAAGCAAATTCACAGTATTTCTGTGACCTGGGACTATTTCGATACCTGAGTAATGGCTGAGTGAACACCCAGCGACGGCGGCAGAATTGATTGTTGAAATGCCGGGGACGAGCGGCCTACGGTGAATCGTGTTCCGGATTTCACCGGAGCACCTGTGGAAATCATCCCGCTCCGGACACCGTCGACACCGTTGCCCGTCCGGAAGCGTTCACCGTCAAAGGCGGGGCAACGATCCTTTCGATGAGGAGTCGACGCTGCCTGGAAAGCGACTGCATGCCGAGTCTCACCCGCACCAACGCCGCACCACGTGCCACCAGATGGGTCAAGCGCGCAACGGTGGTGGGAGCCATCGCCGGCGCCGGCTTCTTGGGCATCAGCCTCCCCGCCTCCGCTGCACCGACCTCCACCTGGGACGCCGTTGCGGATTGCGAAAGCAGCGGCGACTGGTCGATCAACACCGGCAACGGCTACTACGGCGGACTCCAGTTCCTGCAGTCGACCTGGGAGGCCTACGGCGGCCTGGCCTACGCGGAGCGCGCCGATCTGGCCACCAAGGAGCAGCAGATCGCCATAGCAGAAGCAACTCTGGCCGGCCAAGGATGGGAGGCCTGCGCCTCCATCGTCGGGGCGAGCGGTGAGGCCGACGTCGACTCGGCCGTCGCCGCCGTCGATTCGACCAGCGGCGACCCAGTCATTGCGGATGACAGCACAGCGGCGAGCACGCGCGACGACTCCGTCGTCACGGACGATCCGAGCAGCGACGCTCCTGCACCCCGGGCGGAGCGGTGGCGCAGCGGCCAGGCTGGGGTCCCGATCGACCGCGGTGCATCCGGCGATCAGGGCAGCTGGTCCGGCGCCACCGGAACCGGCTCGTCCGGCGGGGGTCCCTGCGCACGCTGACGGACCGGAGAGATGAGTGCTCGACAACGGCGGCCCGATAACGGCGATGGCCCGACGAATCCCCTCCGTCGGGCCATCGCCGTGCGCAGTGATCAAACATTCACCGTCATCGATTCTCGATTACTCCGCTACCGAAAATTGCCGCCACCCTGAAGCGCTGTGCACATTCACGAAAAGATCGGTGACCGAGGAAAACGATCGGTATTCCGGGCATTAAGGGAATCGAACGGCCCAGATCTCAACCGGATCACCGGTCATCGGCGCCCGCCAGGTCGACCACCCCCACCACTGATCGGGCAGTGACCTGCCCGACCCGCGCCGCCCGCCGGACGGGCATACTTTCGACTACGAAGGAGCCGCCGCACCAGGACGATCAGCAGGACAGGAGGCAGCTGCCATGGCCAGCCCGAACTCCGGTCACCCTGACTCCTCGACTTCCCCACCGGCGTCCTCGAACGATCCGACGGCGATCGGGCTGACGGACGCTCCGGCCGACACGATGGCAACCGACACCATGGCAACCGACACCATGGCCACCGACACCATGGCCACCGACCACCTGCCGGCACCCGTCCTCGGTGTCACTCCGACCCCGAGCAGCGAACTGCAGGCACAGCCGGACGGCGACGGCCATCACCTGATCACCATCCCCTGGCACTCGGACGGCGGCGGCCCGGTGCCGACAGCCGACGGCCCGGTGCGGAACCGCTGGCGCAAGGTCGCCGGCCGCACCCTGAGCAAGGCCTGGGCAGAATCGTTGTTCGGGATGAGCTCCCAGGCGGCCTTTTGGACCGCCATGTCCACCGCGCCGTTCCTGCTGGCCCTGCTCGGCCTGTCCGGCATCTTCACCCGGTGGCTGTTCGGACCGGAGGGCATGACCGCCATCCGCGAGCAGGCCACCACGT
>Ga0164308_10001467_pt1 | contig 12549 bp, 12 predicted proteins | sample Whisoiple_246_MG_FD_109983 | JGI IMG/M metagenome (GOLD analysis project Ga0164308, IMG submission 109983) | Soil microbial communities amended with fresh organic matter from upstate New York, USA - Whitman soil sample_246_MG | ecosystem: Environmental > Terrestrial > Soil > Unclassified >... | reverse complement strand
CAGTCGGGCAAGCTCGTTAGTGTGGATCCGCTTTACCTTCGACTTGATGTTGGCCACGCGCTAGTTCCTTCGTAAATCTTCATTGGGGTTGGGCAAAGTCTGGCGCCCGTCGCGCGGGCAGCGAGGGTTCAGATTACCAGCGCAGGGGGTAAAAGCCCAAAGTGGTCAAGAAGCGGAAGCCACTGGCCTGCGTAAACGCCGCGTTTGGGGCAGCATGTCAAAGGTGAGCCTGCGAACATTGCCGACCGAGACCGCGAAATCCGCCCGAGGCAATGGCCGCCGAACGGCACGATACGAGGGCATCTTCGACGGCTACAACGACCTGGGCAGCTACTGCGAAGCCTTCGACGAGATGTTCGATGCGCAGGGCAATGTACGTGGGCCGTACAAGGGCATCTTCGCCGAACTCGCCCCGTCTGACGCCTCTGAGCTGGAGGCACGCAACGACGCCCTCGGTCGCGCGTTCGTCGATCAGGGCATCACGTTCTCGCTGTCGGGCCAGGAACGTCCGTTCCCGCTCGACCTGGTGCCGCGGGTGATCTCGGCTGCCGAGTGGTCGCGGTTGGAGAAGGGCATTCGGCAGCGCGTCAAGGCGCTGGAGATGTACCTGGACGACATCTACGGCGAGCAGGAGATTCTTCGCGACGGCGTCATCCCGCGCCGGCTCGTCACCTCCTGTGAACACTTCCACCGCGAAGCCGCGGGCATTGTGCCGCCCAACGGCGTGCGCATCCACGTGGCAGGCATCGACCTGGTTCGCGATGCGCAGGGCAACTTCCGGGTGCTGGAGGACAACCTGCGCTCACCGTCGGGCGTCTCCTACGTGATGGAGAACCGCCGCACCATGGCGCGCGTCTTTCCCAACCTGTTCGCCACCCACCGGGTGCGCGCGGTGGGCGACTATTCGTCGCATCTCCTGCGTGCGCTGCGCAACGCCGCCGCGACCAACGAAGCGGACCCGACCGTGGTGGTGCTGACGCCCGGTGTCTACAACTCGGCCTACTTCGAGCACTCCCTGCTGGCCCGGCAGATGGGCGTCGAGCTCGTCGAGGGACGCGACCTGTTCTGCCGCGACAACACCGTCTACATGCGGACCACCGAGGGTGAACGTCAAGTGGACGTCATCTACCGCCGCATCGACGACGACTTCCTCGACCCGATGCAGTTCAATCCCAACTCCGTGCTCGGCGTCGCAGGCGTGTTGAATGCGGCGCGCGCAGGCAACGTCGTCATATCGAGTGCCGTCGGCAATGGCGTCGGCGACGACAAGCTCGTCTACACGTACGTACCGACGATCATCGAGTACTACCTCGGGGAGAAGCCGTTGCTCGCCAATGTCGACACCTTCCGATGCTGGCTCAGCGAAGAGCGTGAGGAGGTGCTCGACCGCGCCGACGAACTCGTCATCAAGCCCGTCGAAGGATCTGGCGGTTACGGAATTGTCTTCGGGCCCAACGCATCCGAAAAAGAACTCGCGACGATCTGCAAGAAGATCCGCAACGATCCGCGCGGCTGGATAGCCCAGCCTGTTGTACAGCTGTCGACGGTGCCGACGCAGATCGACGACAAGCTCGCGCCGCGCCACGTGGATCTGCGACCGTTCGCGGTCAACGACGGAGACGACGTGTGGGTGCTTCCCGGCGGCCTGACCCGTGTCGCGCTCCCGGAGGGCTCGCTGGTGGTCAACTCCAGCCAGGGTGGAGGCTCGAAGGACACCTGGGTGCTGGCGTCGCGCACCTCGGGAGCCGACCGCGAGCTGGCCGCCGCAGAAGTGGTCCGCAAGCTACCCAAAGCGCCGAAAGGCGCGAAGGGCGACAAGAACGGGGATTCGTCGGCACAGCAACAACAGCAGTCGCAATCATCGGGTCCCGGCCAGGAACAGCAACAGCAACAACAGCAGCAGGCGGTGATGAATCATGCTCGCCCGCAACGCTGAATCGCTGTATTGGATCGGCCGCTACGTCGAGCGCGCCGACGACACCGCCCGGATTCTCGACGTCACGGTCCACCAGTTGCTCGAGGACTCCAGCGTCGATCCCGACCAGGCGTCGCGCACGCTGCTGCGGGTGCTGGGCATCGAGCCGCCCGCCGAGGCGCTCGATGTGTGGTCGCTGACCGACTTGGTCGCATACAGCCGTAACACCCACGGCGGTTGGTCGATCGTCGAATCGATATCGGCCGCGCGTGAGAATGCAAGGGGTGCACGTGAAGTCACCTCCACCGAAATCTGGGAGTGCCTGAACACCACGTACAACGCGTTGGCTGAACGTGAACGGGTCGCCAAGCGTCTCGGGCCCGCCGAGTTCCTGTCTTTCGTCGAGGGCCGTGCCGCGATGTTCGCCGGGCTCGCCGACTCGACGCTGTCCCGCGACGATGGCTACCGCTTCATGGTGCTCGGCCGCGCAATCGAACGGGTCGACATGACGGTGCGCCTGCTGCTGTCCCGCGTCGGTGACAGCGCCTCGTCGCCCGCATGGGTGACGGTGCTGCGCTCCGCCGGTGCGCATGACACCTATCTGCGCACGTACCGCGGTGTGCTCGACGCCGGCCGTGTCGTCGAGTTCATGCTTCTGGATCGGCTGTTCCCGCGATCGGTGTTCTATTCCCTGCGACTGGCCGAGCACAGCCTCGACGAACTCCACAACCGCGCGCTCAACCGAGTCGGCGCGACCGCGGAAGCCCAGCGGCTGCTCGGCCGAGCACGCAGCGAGTTGGAGTTCCTTCGCCCCGGTGTACTGCTGGAATCTCTCGAACAGCGGCTCGCCAGCCTACAGAAGACTTGTCACGATGTCGGAGAAGCGTTGGCACTGGAGTACTTTCACGCCGCGCCATGGGTCGCGTGGACGGATGCAGGCCGTACCGGCTCGCTGGTGATCGAGGAAGGCGAGATCTAGATGTGGCGCATGCGGGTGGTGCACTCGACCGGCTACGCCTACAAGTCGCCTGTGACGGCTTCATTCAACGAAGCACGCCTGACGCCACGGTCGGACTCCCGTCAGAACGTCATCCTCAACCGCATCGAGACCGTTCCCGCAACAAGGTCCTATCGCTATGTCGATTACTGGGGCACCGCGGTCACGTCGTTCGACCTGTATGCACCGCACACTGAGCTCGAAGTCACCTCATCTTCGGTCGTCGAGACCGACAGGGGAGAAAAGCCCAAGAAGGTCAGCTGGGAGGACCTCAATTCGGAGGCGGTGATCGACCGCTATGACGAGATGCTCAGCCCGACCGACTACGTGCCTGCCAGCAGGAGGATTCAGGCCGTGGGCAGGCGTATCGCCAAGTACAACGAGCCTGCCGACGCCGTTCTCGCTGCCGCGCAGTGGGCGCACAGCGAGCTCGAGTACGTGCCGGGGACCACGGGGGTGCACTCGTCGGGGCTCGACGCGCACCGCGAGGGCAAAGGCGTGTGCCAGGACTACGCGCACTTGACATTGATTCTGTTGCGGGGCATGGGAATTCCGGCGCGATATGTGTCGGGCTATCTGCATCCCAACCGGGAAGCCGCAGTGGGCGAGACCATCGACGGTCAGAGCCACGCGTGGATCCAGGCCTGGACGGGCGGTTGGTGGAACTATGACCCGACCAACGACAGCGACATCAACGAGCAGTACATCAGTGTCGGTGTGGGTCGGGACTATGCGGATGTTTCGCCGCTCAAGGGCATCTACTCGGGGGAGGGGTCGACCGACCTCGACGTCGTCGTGGAGATCAGCCGGCTGGCCTGACATCCATGGTGGCGGAGTTCGACCTCGATCTCGCATCCGGACGCGTGCATGCCCAGCGCTTCGGTGAGTCCGATGAGCCGCTGATACTGGCGGTGCACGGCCTCTCGGCCAACATGCACGGCTTCGACTACCTCGCGCCGCTTCTGATCGACGACGGCGCGCGTCAGCTGGTCGCGGTCGATCTGCGCGGCCGCGGAGGCAGCGAGTCCACCGTGCCGGGGACGTACGGTCTCATGTCGCACGCTCGCGACATGTTCGAGGTGGCAACGCTTCTGGGCCACGACCGGTTCGACTGGGTGGGATGGTCGCTCGGAGCGCTGATCGGTATCGCCGCGTCGCAGATGGACCCCGGCCGGATCCGCAGCCTCGGGATGATCGACCATGCGGGCCGGTCCGACCACAGTGCTGTCGCGGCAGTGCTCTCCGGCCTCAACCGACTGGATCTCGAGACGCCAACCGCCGAGGACTACGTGGCTCAGGTCGAGGCGCTGAGCCCGATCCGCCCGTTCACCGACTTCTGGCGCCGTTTCTACGCCTACGAGTTCCGGCGGACGAGCAAGGCAGCCTGCCTCGAAGACGGTGTCGATGCCTCTGGGCAGGACTGGCCGCGGGCGTGGCGGCACCTGACGATGCCTGTCGGGTTGGTCCGGTGTCGACGGCCGCTGAACGGCGGCCTGGTGGTGCCCGACGACGTCGCCGCCGACATCGCATCGGCGGTTCCGACGATCGCCGTCACCGACGTCGACGCCGATCACTTCACCGTCATGACGCACCAGCCCGCCGCGGAAGCACTGCGTGCTCTGCTGGCTTAACCTGTGCCGCGGCCGCCACACACGCCGGGATGCACCTCGATTCGGTGCAGATCGTCGCCGAGTTCGATCTGCCTGCTGAATGCCGTGGCCGCCAGGGCACGCCAGTCGTCCTCCTGCCCGGGACCGATGCCCGGGACGTAATGGGTGAGGACCAGAATTCCTACGCCGGCCCGCTCGGCGGTGGCAGCAGCATCCTCGACCGACGAGTGGTAGTCGATGATGTCCCTGATGCGTTGCACAGCCATCTGTTCAACCAGATCCCTTCGGATCACGCTGTGCACCAAAGCGCCTGCGCCTGTTGCTAATTCGTCCAGTCCGGCGCACGGCACGGTGTCGCCTGCCAGTACCACCGACGCTCCCTCGAAATCGATCCGGAACCCGACAGTCGGCTCGACGGGTCGGTGATCGGTCGGAGCCGCGGTGATCCGCACGCCGTCACCGGCCCACACCACGCCGTTGGTCACCTCCTCCACCTCGACCGTGGGTGGTTCGGTGATGTCGGGGTGGTGGCCGATGCGATAGCTGATGTCGGGGGCCAGCGCGTTGAGCGTCGCATCGACCACTGCGGTGGTTCCAGGCGGACCGATCACTCGTAGTGGAGTGCGGGTGAAGGTGGTGACCCATCGCGTCGTGATGACGTCGGAGAGATCGGTGATGTGATCGCTGTGCAGGTGTGTCAGGAGAAGGGCGGAGATGTTGGCGGCACCGACACCCACCGCCGCAGCCCGCATCAACACGCCGCGGCCGCAGTCCACGAGGAAGGTCTGCCCGCCGGCGCGCACCAACGTCGAGGGCCCTGCGCGGCGGGGATCGACCATGGGGCTTCCGGTGCCCAGAAGGGTGACCTCGATCATGAGGCCTAACGTTAAACCTCGTGGCAGCGGATTCATCGCGAACGGTCGCAACGTGGCTGTGGCGGGTGACCGCAGATACCCGAGAGATCGTCGCGTTCGCCGCCGCACGCCACCTGCGTGAGGTCTATGTCGCGGTGCCGTTGAGCGGAGTCGACGATGACGTCGCATCGCTCACCGCGGCTTTGCGGGCCAACGGAATTGCGGTGTCGTGCCTCGGCGGTGACCCGACCTGGACGGTCGACCACGACGCCGCACTGAACTGGGCCTTCCGCGCGACCACCGACGCCGTGTTCGACGGTGTCCACCTCGACGTCGAGCCATGGGCGTTGCCGCGCTGGCCCGAGGACGCGGGGGCACTGATGGGTTCCTTCGCCACGCTGGTGGACGAGATGGCCGAGGTCGCGCCGCTGGCGATGGACTTGGTGCCGTGGCTGACGACCGAGCACCACGGGACCGTCAGTCATATTGTGCGTCAGTGCAACTCGGTCACCGTGCTGGCCTACCGCGATAATGCCGCGGCGATCGTCGCCGAGGCCGACGCAATGCTCCGGCTCTGCCGGGTCGCCGGGATTCCCCACCGTATCGGCGTCGAGACGCAACCGCCTACCGCGGCAATCCCGGCGAACACGACGTTCGGCGACGACGGCGAGGCAGCGATGCGCAGGGAACTCGGCGACGTCGCGACCCGGATGGGGCCGCCGCTGTTCGACGGGTTCGCCGTCCACCATCTCGACTCGTGGCGAACGATGGCGCCGTGACCGGCTACTCGCGGCCGGCCGACACCCAGCTCATATCGTGGAACCTGGTCCCCGACACCGTATCTGCGGCTGCATCCAGCGCGTTGATCTGATCCGCACCGAGCACCACCGACAACGAGCCGAGGTTCTCCTCAACTCGGGCGGCCCGCCGCGTGCCCGGGATCGGAACCGATGCGACACCGAACGTGTCGGCGCGGTACCTCAACCACGTCAGTGCGACCTGTGCCGCCGTCGCGCCCGCGGCCTCTGCGACCGACGTGACGACTTCCACCACCGCGAGGTTGGCGTCCAGGGCGCCCTCGGCGAACCGCGGCATGGTCTTGCGGAAGTCGTTCGTCGATGTGAGATCGGCCGCCGACCGGACGGTACCGGTCAGGAAGCCGCGGCCCAGCGGTGAATAGGGGACAAAACCCACGCCGAGTTCGGCGGCCGTCGGCACGACGTTGCGCTCGACGTCACGGCTCCAGATCGACCATTCGCTCTGCACCGCGGCGATCGGGTGCACTGCGACGGCCGCGCGAAGCTCGTCGGCCGTCACCTCCGACAACCCGAGGTAGCGCACCTTGCCGGCCGCTACCAGGTCGGCCATCGCGCCGACCGTCTCTTCGATCGGGACCGACGGGTCGCGGCGGTGCATGTAATAGAGGTCGACGACGTCGGTCTTCAACCGCGACAGGCTCTCGTCGATGGACTTGTGCACGTACGCCGCGTCGCCGTGAGCCACCAGGCTGCCTGCCGCACGATCGGCCGGGTTGCTCGCGATGCCGAACTTCGTGGCGAGGGTGACTTCGTCGCGCCGTTCGGCGAGCAGCTTGGAGATCAGCCGCTCGTTGTTTCCGCCCCCGTAGACGTTGGCGGTGTCGATGAACGTCACGCCGATGTCGAGACAGCGGTGGAGCGTGGCAAGCGATTCCGTGTCGTCGACCTCGCCGTAAACCGGCGTCAACGCCATCGCTCCGAAACCGATTGCACTGACCGTCAATTCGTCGCCAAGGGTGACGGTGGGTACGTCCGCGGTTTTGTTAGTCATGCTTTCATTCCTCGTGTCGGTTGTCGTTCTACGTTCCTGCAACCGGCACCGCGGCGGGGCTGTTCCGACCAAGATGCTTTCCCGACGACCAAGTTCGACCTAACCTGTTGTGACACCGGTCACTATGGAGGCGACGATGCGAATCGCGGACGTGTTGCGAACAAAGGGCGCCGCGGTGGCGACGATCACCCCCGAGACGTCGGTCTCCGGCCTGCTCAACGAGCTCGCCATGAACAACATCGGCGCCATGGTCGTGGTCTCCGGCGACGGCGTCGTGGGCATCGTCTCGGAGCGCGACGTGGTGCGCAAGCTGCATGAACACGGCGTCGAGCTGCTGCGGCTGCCGGTTTCGCAGATCATGACGACGATGGTCGCGACGTGCTCGCCGACCGACACGGTCGATCACCTGACCGCACTGATGACCACCAAGCGGGTCAGGCACATCCCGGTCGTCGAGAACGACCGCCTTGTCGGGATCGTCAGCATCGGCGACATCGTCAAGCAGCGGATGGAGGAGCTGGAAAGCGAGCAGAGGGCGCTGCAGGACTACATCACCCGTGGCTGAGATCGAACTACGCCCCGTCGCGCGGGCCGACGTTCGTTCGCAGAGCAAAGTGCTCGCCAGGGCCTTCTACGACGACCCGGTGATGAAGTACATGCTGCCGGACGACAAGGCCAGGGCCAACGCACTGCCTCCGCTGTTCGCGACCCTGACCAGGAACCATTTCATCGCCCGCGGTGGGTCGGAGGTAGCGAGCCGCGGCGGGGTCGTCGGCGCGGCCACGCTGTGGGACCCGCCGGGCCAGCGCAAGTCTTCGCGATGGGAAGAGCTGAAGATGATGCCGACGCTGGCGTGGCACTTCCGCTCGCGGGCCGAGCAGACCAAAACCCTCGGCAAGTTGATGGAGGAGGCTCACCCCGAGGAGCCGCACTGGTATCTGATGGTCATCGGCAGCGATCCGTCGGTGCGCGGCGCAGGCTTCGGGCAGGCCCTGATGGCTTCACGCCTGAACCGGTGTGACGGCGAGCGGGCCCCCGCCTACCTCGAAGCGAGCGAGGAATCGCTGATCCCGTACTACAGCCGGTTCGGCTTCGAGCAGATCGGGGAGATCGTGGTGCCGGGCGGCCCGGTGATGATTCCGATGTGGCGGGCGCCGCGGTAGGTCAGCTCCACGAATAGTCGCGGCGCAACCTGGTCGCGACGATCTCGAACGTCTCGCGTTCCAGGATTGCGCCTTCGCGGCGGATGCCCTCCTCGGGCACGTCCAGCACCCGGTCCAACCGCACCCAGCTCGGCCGGGCTTCGTAATCCCACGGTCCCGAACCGATACCGACCCACTCTCGGTCGTTCTGGTGGCGTTCCTGGCTGGACAGCATCAAGCCGAGCAGGGTGCGACGGTCGCGGCCGACCACAAGTACCGGGCGATCCTTGCCCCGTGACGGGTCGTCCTCGTAGACCACCCACGTCCACACCACTTCGCCGGGATCGGCGCGGCCGTCGAGGTCGGGTGCATACACCAACCTGCGGGCCCGTTGCGCGGTGGGAACGCTGTTATCGGTGACCGGGCGCCCGGCCGTGATGGCTGGCGCCGACTCATCAGCGACTCCCGTCAGGGCGTCGATGCCCGCCTTGATGCCCTGCTGAATGCTGCGGGGCAGCGTCTCGGGCCGCTGCAGCTGGCGGATGAACCTGGGCGCCTCGTTGAACACCAGGTTCTCGGCTAGCCGCTGGAAGGTCTTCCATTGCGAGGCCATAATCGCAGCATATGTGAAGCGAAACGCGCACGATTGTGTCGCCTCGCCCCGCTCTCGATACCCTGGATGGACATAGCGCCCCCGCTATACGAAGCCTGACCAGGAGATTCCCATAAGCAGTTTCGCCGACCAGACCTTCACCGCGCCGGCGCAGATTCGGAACTTCTGCATCATCGCCCACATCGACCACGGCAAGTCGACGCTGGCCGACCGGATGCTGCAGCTCACCGGTGTCGTCGCGGACCGCGATATGCGCGCCCAGTACCTGGACCGGATGGACATCGAGCGGGAACGCGGCATCACCATCAAGGCTCAGAACGTCCGGCTGCCATGGAACGTCGACGGCACGGACTACGTCCTGCACTTGATCGACACGCCCGGTCACGTCGACTTCACCTACGAGGTGTCGCGCGCCCTCGAGGCGTGCGAAGGCGCGGTGCTGCTGGTCGACGCCGCCCAGGGCATCGAGGCGCAGACGCTGGCGAACCTGTACCTGGCGCTGGACCGCGACCTGCACATCATCCCGGTGCTGAACAAGATCGACCTGCCTGCTGCCGACCCCGACCGCTATGCGGGTGAAATCGCCCACATCATCGGTTGTGAGCCCAGCGACGTATTAAGGGTCTCCGGGAAGACGGGCGATGGCGTCGCCGATCTGCTCGACCACGTCGTGCGCGAGGTGCCCCCGCCGCAGGGTGACGCCGACGCGCCGACCCGCGCGATGATCTTCGACTCCGTGTACGACATCTATCGCGGCGTGGTGACCTACGTGCGCGTCGTCGACGGCAAGATCCTGCCGCGCGAACGGATCAAAATGATGTCCACCGGCGCCAACCATGAACTGCTGGAAGTCGGCATCGTGTCACCCGATCCCAAGCCGTCCGCGGGCCTTGGGGTCGGCGAGGTCGGCTATCTCATCACCGGTGTGAAGGACGTGCGTCAGTCGAAGGTCGGCGACACCGTGACGATGGCCCGCCACGGCGCCACCGAGGCGCTCACCGGGTACCGCGAACCCAAGCCGATGGTGTATTCCGGGCTCTATCCCGTGGACGGCTCCGACTACCCGGTCCTGCGCGACGCGCTCGACAGGCTTCAGCTCAACGACGCAGCCCTGGTCTGGGAGCCGGAGACGTCGGTGGCGCTGGGATTCGGCTTCCGGTGCGGCTTCCTCGGACTGTTGCACATGGAGATCACCCGGGAGCGGCTTGAGCGCGAATTCGACCTGGACCTGATCTCCACCTCGCCCAACGTCGTCTACCGCGTCGAGAAGGACGACGGCAGCGAGCTCGTCGTCACCAACCCGTCGGACTGGCCCGAAGGCAAGGTGCGCGCGGTGTTCGAGCCGGTGGTCAAGACCACGATCATCGCGCCGAGCGAGTTCATCGGCACCATCATGGAGCTGTGTCAGTCCCGTCGCGGGGAGCTGGGCGGCATGGACTACCTGTCGCCCGAGCGGGTGGAGCTGCGCTACACGATGCCGCTGGGCGAAATCATCTTCGACTTCTTCGACTCGTTGAAGTCGCGCACCCGCGGATACGCCAGCCTTGACTACGAGGAGTCGGGCGAACAGGAAGCCGATCTCGTCAAGGTCGACATCCTGCTCCAGGGCGAGCCTGTCGATGCGTTCAGCGCGATCGTGCACAAAGACGCTGCCGCCGCGTACGGCAACAAGATGACCAGCAAGCTCAAGGAACTCATCCCACGCCAGCAGTTCGAGGTTCCGGTGCAGGCTGCGATCGGCGCGAAAATCATTGCCCGCGAGAACATCCGCGCGATTCGCAAGGACGTGCTGTCGAAGTGCTACGGCGGCGACATCACGCGCAAGCGCAAGCTGCTGGAGAAGCAGAAGGAAGGCAAGAAGCGGATGAAGACCATCGGGCGTGTGGAAGTTCCCCAGGAGGCCTTCGTTGCGGCGTTGTCGTCCGACGCCGCGGGCGCCAAACCCAAGAAATGACCGCACGGGCTCTCGTCGCCGGGACAGTCATCGCCGTGATGGCGTTATCCGGCTGCGTGAGCACAGTTTCCGGCTCTGCCGTGCGGGATGCGAAGACCGTGCCGACAGATGTGCCTCGGCTGCAGGAGTCGGTTCTCGACTCGGTGTTGCTTCCCATCGACGAGATCAACGACATCATGGGGACCACCGATCTCGAAATCACCAGCGACATGGACGAAATGACGGATTCCTCGGACAAGGTGTCCAACCAGGACTGCCTCGGCGCGATGTTCGGCGCCGAGGAACCCGTGTACGAGGGCAGCGGATGGACGGCGGTGCGCGACGTCGTGGCGCGCGAACCCGATGAGGACAACGACCACTGGATCGAGCAGACCGCGGTGATCTATCCGGAGGCGAGCAATGCCAACCGGTTCTTGGAGAAGTCGAAATCGAGCTGGCAGAAGTGCGTCGGGTCGTCGCTTGCGGTGGACACCTCGGATACCAGCTCGTTGTGGGAGTTCGGCGACGTGACGAGCACTGACGGTCTGATCGCCCAGGTGGCGAACCAGGAGGATGCCGACGGCTGGGGATGTCAGCACGCACTGGCAGCGGCGTCCAACCTGACTGTCGAGACGTGGGTCTGTGCCTACAACCTCGCCGACGAGGCGACGACGATGGCGATCGACATCATCAACAACGCGTCGGAGAGGTAGCGCGGCTGCACTTCTGCTCAACCAGAGTTCAAGGTTTGAGGCCACACCGGTTTTGGGGTAGTCCGTTAGCACTATGCGGGTATCGATCATCGAGACATCGGGACTGGGCGACCGCAGCTACGTCGTCAGCGGCGACGGCGTCGCTGTCGTCATCGATCCGCAGCGTGATATCGACCGCGTGCTGGCGGCGGTTGGCAATGCCCGCATCACCCACGTGCTGGAAACCCACATTCACAACGACTACGTCACCGGCGGGCTGGAGCTGTCACGGACGGTCGACGCCGAATACGTGGTTCCTGACGGGGAAGACCTCGGCTATCCGGCGCGAAGGGTGGTCGACGGCGACACCATCGAGTCCGGTTCGATCGTGCTGCGGGTCATTCACACGCCCGGCCACACGCAGCACCACGTCAGCTACGAACTGCGCGACCAGTCCGGCGACGCCGTCGGCGTGTTCACCGGCGGCTCGCTGCTGTTCGGCAGCACCGGACGCACCGACCTGGTCGACGAAGCCGAGACCGAGGCGCTGACCCGCGCGCAGTACAACTCCGTTCGACGCCTGGCCGACGAGCTACCCGACGGTGCGGCGGTGTACCCGACGCACGGTTTCGGCAGCTTCTGCTCAGCCTCGTCCGTCGACGAGGACGCGTCGACGATCGGGCTGCAGCGCCAGAGCAATCCCGCTTTGACCAAGGATGAGCAGGCCTTCGTCGACGAACTGCTGACAGAGCTGTCGGCATACCCGGCCTACTACGCGCACATGGGCGTGATCAACAGCGAAGGTCCTGCGGCCGTCGATCTTTCGTTGCCGAAGCCCATTGACGCCGACGAGCTGCGCCGCCGGCTGGAGTCGAGCGAGTGGGTCGTCGACCTCCGCCATCGGGTGGCGTTCGCCGCCGGACATCTCAACGGCAGCCTCGGATTCGAGTTGTCCGGGTCGTTCGTGACGTATCTCGGGTGGCT
>Ga0164308_10001466_pt1 | contig 12557 bp, 10 predicted proteins | sample Whisoiple_246_MG_FD_109983 | JGI IMG/M metagenome (GOLD analysis project Ga0164308, IMG submission 109983) | Soil microbial communities amended with fresh organic matter from upstate New York, USA - Whitman soil sample_246_MG | ecosystem: Environmental > Terrestrial > Soil > Unclassified >... | reverse complement strand
GGTCGCCGTGCCGGGGGGGAGCCAGACCGGCTGCGCGTCCGGCATGACCGGGATCTCCGGGAAGGTCGCGCTGCTGCGCTGGACCGACGGCGGCGACTCCTGCCCGTCGACCCAGCGCGCCGCCAACATCCAGGCCGCCGGTGCCACAGGGTTCATCGTCACCGAGGACGGCGACGCGCTCGGCACGATCAACGGCAGCGCCACCCGGCCGGGCATCATCATCAGCAAGACCGCCGGTGACGAGATCCGCGCCGCGATCGCGGGCGCGCAGACCGTCTCGGTCACCGGGACCTCCGCATCGGACTTCGAGTACCTGATCCCCGCGCTCGACGACCAGTTGGCGAGCTTCTCCTCGCGCGGCTCCCGCCGCGCGGGCAACGTGAAGCCGGACGTGGCGGCGGTCGGCGGGTCGGTGTTCTCCGCGGCCGTCGGCAGCGGCAACCTCGGCCGCGACAGCAGTGGCACGTCGATGGCGGCGCCGATGGTCGCGGGCCTGGCCGCACTCGTGCGGCACGAGCGGCCCACGTGGAACGCCGAGCAGGTCAAGGCGAACATCATGAACACCGCCGGCGGCGACATCGACACCAACGGGTCGACCGTCGGCGGTGGGGACCGCTACGGACCCAACCGGGTCGGCGCCGGCCGGATCGACGCCGAGGCCGCGCTCGCCAACGAGGTGGTCGCCTACGTCACGGACGACGACGGCGCGGTCAGCGTCTCGTTCGGGCCGGTCGAGGTCACCGGCCCGACGTCGATCAGCAAGGCCGTCACGGTCGAGAACACCGGCTCGACTCCGGCCACGTACGCGACGTCGTACGACGCGATCACCAGCGTCCCCGGCGTCGCGGTGGACGTGTCCCCGGCAACCGTCGCGGTCGCCGCCGCTGGCACGGCGAGCGTCACCGTGACGCTCCGCGTCGACAACGCCGCCGCGCTCACCAAGACCGTCGACCCGACGCACGGTCGCTCTGGCACCGACCTCTTCGAGTACCTCGCGGACGCGAGCGGCAACCTGCTGCTGACGCCCTCCTCGGGCTCGGCGCCCCAGCTGCGCGTCCCGGTGTACGCCGCGCCGCGGCCGGCGTCGGTCATGTCCCAGCCGGCCAGCGTGTCGATCGGGGCGAACGGCGCAGGCACCCTGGCCCTCCAGGGCTCGGGCGTCGACCAGGGCGCGGGTGTGGAGCGGGTGCGCTCCCTCGCGTTCGGCATGGAGCTCCAGGCCACCAGCGGCGTGGCGCCCTCGTGCGGCGGCCTCGTCACCACGCTCTGCACCACGCAGGCCGTGGACAAGGCCGCCGACCTCCGCTACGTCGGCGTCACGGCGGACGGCTCCCAGGCGTACTTCGGCCTGGCCACGCACGGCCCGTGGTCGACGCCCGAGGGGCGGCTCTCGGTCGAGGTCTACCTGGACGTCGACCGCGACGGCACCACCGACGCCCGCCTGTACAACTACCGCGACCCCGACACCGACACCGTGGTCGCCGTGTACACGCCGGCCGGGACGACCGACATCTACACGGCCGGGGGCATCGACAACCGGTACGGCGACGTGGACGCGGCGCTCTTCGACAGCGACGTCATGGTGCTGCCGATCCCGCTGTCGGTGCTGGGTGTGAACGCGAGCAGGCCGCGGATCAACTACGGCATCCGGACGTTCTCGGACGGTTACCTGATCGACCAGGCCGGCATCGGCAGCGACGGCAGGCCCAACGGCAGCCTCACGGCGAACCTCCACCAACCCGGCCTCCGGGCCACCGGCGAGGGCGTGCCGGGCGGGGAGCTCGACCGGAACTCGACGACGACCGGGCCGCTGCTCCTCGACAGCGCGGGGAAGAACGTCAAGGTCGTCCGCAACGCCACGTCGTACGCCCAGGACAGCGGCCAGGGCCTGCTGATGCTGCACCTGCACAACAAGGCCGGCAGCAAGGCGCAGGTGGTCGCGCTCGCGAAGGCGAAGCCTGCGGTGACGCTGACGGCGACCCCGCCCACCGTCGCCTGGGGCGGGTCGACGTCGCTCGCGGTGTCGGTCACCGACCCCGACGGGCAGGGCACGCCGACGGGCACGGTCACGGTCAGGAACGCCGGCGGAGCCGTCGTCGCCACCGGGCCGGTCGCCGGCGGCGCGGCGACCTTCAGCTACCGGCCGACCACCGCCGGCACCCAGCAGCTCGTCGCGACGTACGACGGCGACGCGCTGTTCGCCAGCGTCGCGTCCGCGCCGGTCTCGCTGACCGTCAACCCGCCGCCCGCCGCTGGGAAGGCCGCGGCGGTGCTCACGCTGAAGCTGCCGAGGGCGGCCGTCCTGGGCACGAAGGTGCGCGCGTCCGTCGCGATCGCGACGGTCGGCGGCAGGCCGGCGACCGGCACCGTCACGCTGAAGAACGGCAAGAAGTCGGTCGGTCGCGCGAAGCTCAAGAACGGCAAGGCGGTGGTGACCGTCAGGGCCAAGCCGAAGGGCAAGCTCACGCTGGTCGCGACGTACGCCGGCGACGCGTCGTACCAGGCGGGCACGTCGAAGGCGGTCACGATCAAGATCAGGCCGAAGAGCAAGAAGAAGAAGAGGTGACGCGCCCGGGCGGCTAACCTCGCCCGGGTGAGCCTTCCGTTCGACCCGATCGACGAAGCCGCCCGGCAGTGGGGCAAGCGCTGGGACGGCGTGCCTGCGATGCACGCCGTCACCTCTCTGATGCGGGTGCAGCAGCTGGTCATCGGTCGGCTCGACGCGATCCTCAAGCCGCACGGGCTGACGTTCGCGCGCTACGAGGCGCTGGTGCTGCTCACGTTCTCCTCGCGGGGGTCGCTGCCGCTGGGCAAGATGGGTGAGCGGCTCCAGGTGCACCCGACGTCCGTCACGTCGATCGTCCGCCGGCTCGAGGCCGCGGGGCTCGTGGTCCGGAGGGCGCACCCGGACGACGGTCGGGCCGTGCTCGCCGAGATCACCCCGGCCGGTCGCGAGCTCGTCGAGCGCGCGACCAGCGACCTGGTCGACGCCGACTTCGCGCTGGGGTCGCTCACCGACGACGACCTCGGGACGCTCTCGGCGCTGCTGACGCCGGTGCGCAAGGCCGCCGGGGACTTCTGAGCCAGCCATGGTCACCGCCGACGACGTACGCCGCGTCGGCCTGGCGCTGCCCCGTGCCTACGAGTTCCACACCGGCGGCCGGGCGAAGCTGAAGGTCCGCCAGATCGTGTTCGTCGGCTTCACCCGGGACGAGACCGCCATGGGGTTCGGCTACCCGAAGGACGCCCGCGACGGGCTGGTCGAGTCGGATCCGGAGACGTTCTTCCTGCCGCCGGCGCGCGACCTGCGCTACCAGTGGGTCTGCGCCCACCTCGCCCGGCTCGACCCGGTCGAGATGCGCGAGCTGGTGACCGACGCGTGGCGGATGTGCACGCCGAAGATGCTGCACGACCTGCCTGAGCTCGAGCCGCCCGCCGCGGCGGCGTGGGCTGCGATCGATGCAGGGGAGTGGGGCGAGGCGACGGACCTGCTGCACCCCTACGTGCACTTCACCGACGGTGCGGTGGCGCTGCGCGGGCGCACGAACGTGCTCGCCCACCTGCGCAGCCACCCCACACCGAAGCCGCCCGCCGCGGTGGAGGTCCGCGACGGGCAGCTCTATCGGTGGATCCGCTAGCCGGCTACGAGGCGCCACCCGGCTGGGTGACCCCGTTGACCGTCAGCGTGTACGGCGCGAACTGCTGCACCAGCTCGGTCGGGTCGTCGGTCGCGACGATCGCGACGACCTTGTCGAACGGCGCGGCCGCCGCCAGTGCGGGCCGGCTGAGGGAGAGGTGGTTGCGGCCGTCGAACTCGACCTGCAGCACCGCCGGCACCTTGCCCGCGCGGATGCCGACCAGCTTGACGTTCCAGTTGGCGACCTCGTGCGGGCGGATCTGGGTCGGCGACCTGAACGGCGCCAGGCTGGACCCGTCGCTGATCGTGGTGCCACCGAGAGCCACGTCGTCGATCTCCAGGCCGCCCTCGTTGACGCCGCCGTCGCTCACGTAGCGGAAGCTCAGCAGCACCTTCTGGCCGGCGTACGCCGAGAGGTCGAAGGAGTGCGGCTCGAACCCGGTCGTGGTGCCGTTGAGAGCCGGACCGAACGGTCCGTCGACGGTCTTGTCGCCGGCGACGGAGGTGTAGGTCTTGCCCCCGTCGGTCGAGACCTGGACGTAGGCGTAGTCGTAGCCGAGCTCGGCGCCGTACTTCGCGAGGAAGGTCAGCGTCGGGTCGGCGGCCGGCACGGTGAGCTCGGTGACCGCGGCGGAGTCGAGGTTGGTGTCGTTGCCCGACCAGAGCACGGGGTTGCCGGCCCGGTCGGGGTCGTCGGTGACGACGCTCCACTCCAGCGGCTGCTCCGGCAGCGTGGCCGCACCGTCGAAGGTCAGCGAGCGCAGCTTGTTGCCCTTGAGGACCTTGCCGTCCGTGCCACGCAGCGCGACGTAGTCGGCGCCGTTGGGGGCGGCACCCGGGGTGTCGTAGGACTCCGGGTTGTCCAGGTTGACCGTCGAGCGCAGGCTCGGCGTGGTCACCTTGTCCTTGCGGGCACCGACGACGATCGCGTTCTTCGCGTCACCGACGATCCGGTCGAGCAGCACCATCGACTGGTACTGGTGGATCAGCGTGTACGGGTCGTCGATGCCCTCGTCGGCCAGCTCGGCGGCGAGGCTGGCGATGCCCTGGCGCTCACCGTCGCGGTGCAGGGCGGACATGAAGTCGGTGCCGAACCGGTCGTAGAGGTAGAGCATCATCGAGTAGGCGTTGCCGTAGTCGGCCAAGACGGCTGCGGGGTTGGCGTCCTCGCCCCACAACGTGAGCGAGTTCTGGGCGCCGCCGCAGTCACGCGGGTTGGGGTTGTACTGCGTCTGCACGGTGCCCCAGCCCTGGAAGCAGTTGATGTGGCTGTCGTTGCGTGGCTCGTCGATCGTCTTGGTGGCGTCGACGTAGCCGACCAGCGTCTGGGCGAAGTCCGAGAGGCCCTCGTTGATCCAGTTCGTCTCGAACGGGTCGGTGTAGTAGTGCAGGAGGTGCTGCCACTCGTGGGCGAAGGTGCCCTCGTAGAGGTTGGGCCGCGCCGGCCGGCTGGTGCACGGGTCGGCGGTCGCCGCGTCGGTCGGGTTGTCGCCGGTGCGGTGCTCCCAGTCGTAGGCGTCGATCGTCATCACGTTGCGGTCGAGCAGCTCGTTGAACTGCGCCGAGAAGAAGCCCGCGATGTAGGTGGAGGCGGCCGGGAAGTCGTAGTAGTTGTCGTCGCGGACGTTGTCGATCAGCGCGACGGTCTTGTCGCCGTCACCGGTGTAGACGCCGCCGTTGCCGCTCGCGTCCGGACCGAGGAGGGCGTTGCTGCCGTCGCGGTCGGGCGGCGTGCTGAACGCCTGCGTCTCCTTGGGGTACATGTTGCCGTCGAACTCGGTGATCAGGCGCTGCACCTGGGCATCGGTGATCGTCGTGGTGTTCGCGACCGCGGTCCGGCAGTCGCCGGCGGGGAACGCCGTGTCGTTGGCGACCCAGACCTCGATCTTGTCGCCGACTCCGCGCAGCGTGTAGTCCTTGCGGTAGAGGCGGCCCTGGGCGTCGTCCAGGCCGAGCCACTGGCGCTGGCTGCCGACCGCCGGGGTGGCGGCCGCGGTGGCGGCCAGGCTGCTGCGGCGCGCCTGGGCGCCGACCCGGCCGAGCTGCTTGGTCGAGTACTTCGCGTCCGGCGGGACCTCGCGCACGTCGCTCGGCGTGGTGACGTCCGAGGAGCTGGGTGCGGTGGCCGTGCCGGGCGCCGCTGATGCGCCGCCGTAGGGGATGAGGAGTCCCGCCGCGCAGGTGGCGAGGGCGACTCCGGCGGACAACAACGATGTCTTCATGAGACCTCCCGAGAACGGCGCCTGCCGAGTGCTGACCCGCGGTAGCGGGGTGGCGCCGGGATCGTTCCTACCCCGACCCGAGCCCGGCTGGCAAGGGTCTGGTGGGGCTACCGGCCGCCGACGGGTTCTGGTCTGATCGGGAGCGTGGACCTCTCCGCCGCGCTCGCCCGGCTCCCGGAGGATCCGCGCGTGGTCGTCCCGGGCAACCACGCGACGCCGTGGCACGTGCTGGGTCTCGTCGACGCTGGCCTCGACCGCTACCGGCTCTGGGCGCTCAACGGCCAGCGCGGCCTCCCGGACCGCGACGGGGTCACGCTGGAGACCGCGTTCGTCGGTCCGGGGCAGCGGCGGAGCCCGCGGCTGAGCTACGTGCCGTCCCGCCTGTCGATGGTGCCGCGGCTCTTCGGCACCGCGCTGCCTCCGGACCTCGTGGTGCTGCACACGACCCGGCCGCGGGGCGGGACGGTCTCGATGGGCGTCGAGGTCAACGTGCTCCCGGCCGCGCTCGAGGCGGCGCGGCGCCGGGGTGGCCTGGTCGTCGCGCAGGTCAACGACCAGATGCCGTGGACGTACGGCGACTCCGTGATCGACCTCGACCTCGTCGACGTGCTCGTGGAGGCCGACGCGCCGATGCCCGCCGCGCCGGTCACCGTGATCGACGACGAGTCGGCCCGGATCGGCGAGCTCGTCGCGGCCCGCGTCGGTGACGGGGCGACGCTGCAGGCCGGCATCGGCGCCGTACCGGACGCGACCCTGCACGGCCTCACGACCCGCAGCGGGCTGCGGGTATGGACCGAGATGTTCTCCGACAGCATCCTCGCGCTGGAGAAGGTCGGTGCCCTGGACCGCAACGTGCCGATCTCGGCGTCCTTCCTCTTCGGCTCACCCGAGCTGCTGGCGTGGGTCCACGACAACGAGCGGGTCGAGCTCGTGCGCACCGAGGTCACCAACAGCCCGGCCCGGATCGCTCGCAACCCCCAGCAGCTGAGCGTCAACACGGCGCTGCAGGTCGACCTCTTCGGGCAGGCCAACGCGTCGCGGATCGGTGCCCGCATCCACTCCGGCTTCGGCGGCCAGACCGACTTCTTCGTCGGCGCGATGCACAGCGAAGGGGGCCAGGCCCTCATCGCGATGAAGTCCTGGCACCCCAAGGCCGACTGCTCGACGATCGTGCCGCTGGTCGACGAGCCGGTGACCTCCTTCCAGATGACCGCGGTGGTCACCGAGCAGGGGATCGCCGAGCTCTACGGCCGCGACCAGCGCGAGCAGGCCCGCCAGCTCATCGAGAACGCCGCTCACCCGAGTGTGCGCGAGGAGCTGCGCGAGGAGGCCGTCGAGCTGGGGCTCGGCTGACTCCCTAGGATTGGGCGCATGAGCCAGCAGCCGTTCTCCCGCCCCGGAGCGTTCGACCTCTCCGGCCTCGCGAACGCCGCACCGGCGGCCGCCCCAGCAGGCGCGCCGGCCGGCTCGTCGTACGCCGTCCAGATCGACGAGCAGAACTTCCAGTCGACGCTCGAGTCGTCGATGACCGCGCCGGTCTTCCTGGTCTTCTACTCGCCGACCCGGATGCCCGAGAGCGCCGACCTGGCGCGCGACCTGACGACGCTGTCGGGCGAGTTCGAGGGCCGTTTCCTGGTCGGCCTCGTCGACATCGACGCCGTGCCCCAGATCGCCCAGGCGATGCAGATCCCGTCGATCCCGCTGGTCGTGGCGGTGCTCGACGGCCGGCCCGCTCCGCTGCTCCAGGACGCGCTGCCGCTCGACCAGCTCCGCGCGCAGATCACCCAGGTGATGCAGCAGCTGACCGCCAACGGCATCGCCGGCCGCCACCAGCCCCGGCCCGTCGCCGGCGCCGAGGGCGAGGACGGCGAGCCCGCCGCCGACCCCCGGTACGCCGCGGCGCAGGACGCGCTCGGTGACGGCGACGTCGACCGCGCCGTCGCGGAGTACCAGAAGCTCGTCGACGCCAACCCCGCCGACAGCGAGGCCGCCGCCGGCCTGGCGATGGCGAAGGTCCTCCAGCGCACCCAGGGCGCCGACCTCAACGCCGCCCGCGCGGCCGCGGCCGCCGACCCCGACGACGTCGACGCCCAGACGCTGGTCGCCGACCTCGACATGCTCGGCGGCCACGTCGACGACGCCTTCAACCGCCTCGTCGACCTGGTCCGCCGGTCCGCCGGCGCCGAGCGCGACCGGGCCCGCGAGCACCTGCTCGGCCTCTTCGGTGCGGTCGGCAACGACGACCCGCGGGTGCTCCGGGGCCGGCAGAACCTGGCGTCCGCGCTGTTCTGAGCCGGTGTCGGTCTCCCGGCAGCAGATCAGCCGGTGAGCGCGTCGAGGACGGCGCGTACGGCGGGCGAGTCGGCCATGCTCCGGCGGTGCACCGCGATCACCTCCCGGGTCGGCTCCGGGTCGTGGGCCGGTACGCCGACCAGGTCCTCGCCGAGCGGCTGCCGGCCGAGCCGGGGGACCAGCGCGATGCCGAGGCCGGCGCGTACCAGCGCGAGGTGGGAGTCGAACTCCATGGCCTGGTGGGCGATCCGCGGCGGCCGTCCGGTCCCGTCGTACATCCGCGAGAGCCACTGGCGGCAGATCGTGCCGTCGGGCGTGGCGATCCAGCCCTCGTCGACGAGGTCGTGCGGGCTGACGCGGTCGCGGCCGGCGAGGGGGTGGTCGGCGCGCACGACGACGTCGGCGACGTCGTGGGCGACCGTCGTCGCCACGAGGTGCTCGGGGATCGAGATTGGCACGTCGCCCCAGCGGTGCACGACGCCGAGGTCGCTCTGACCGCTGCCGACCAGGTCGACGGTGTCCCACGGCTCGCGCTCGGTGAGCGTGAGGGTGAGGTCGGGGTGCCGGTCGCGGAGCTCGCGGACGACGGGCGCGACCAGCCCGCGCATCGCGGTCGAGAACGCCGTGAGCCGCAGGTGGCCGGCCACCGCTCCGGCGCGGCGGTGCAGCCCGGCCTCGACCTGCTCGAGGTCCGAGAGCAGCCGGGCGCCGGCGTCGACGAGGTGGCGGCCGTGGTCGGTGAGCATCACGCCGCGACCGACCCGCTCCAGCAGCGGGACGCCGGTCTGCCGCTCCAGCCGCTTCACCTGCTGGGAGACCGCGCTGGGCGTGTAGCCGAGGGCATCGGCGGCGGCGACCACGGACCCGTGGGTGTCGACGGCGCGCAGGCTGGTCAGGGCGGCCAGATCGATCATGCAGCGATGCTACATCGATAGGTGCATGAGGATTCGCTGGTGCTTCACGGTCGTGGTGAGGTTTCCTGGCTCCATGAACCGCCGCGACTCGCTGCTCGCCGCCCTCGTCGCGTCGATCTGGGGCTTCAACTTCGTCGTCATCGACTGGGGGATGGACAGCCACGGAAGTGGCGCCGTCCCGCCGCTGCTCTTCGCGGCGATCCGGTTCACGTGCGTGGTCTTCCCGGCGATCTTCTTCGTGGCCCGGCCGGACGCGTCGTGGCGCGTGATCGGCGCGGTCGGTGCGTTCATGTCGCTGGGTCAGTTCGGCTTCCTCTACGTGTCGATGGACGCCGGCATGCCGCCCGGCCTCGCGGCACTCGTGCTCCAGGCGCAGGTGATCTTCACGATCCTGATCGCGGCCGGCGTGCTGCGTGAGCTGCCGACTCCGATGCAGGTCGTCGGCGTGCTCGTCGGCGCGGTCGGTCTCGCGGTGGTGGCGGTGGGCCGCGGCGGCCACGTCTCCGTGGTCGCGCTGTCGCTCTGCCTGCTGGCGGCGCTGTCGTGGGGCATCGGGAACGTGATCTCCCGCGCCTCCGGCGTCCGCGGCGGGCTGTCGCTGACGGTGTGGTCGGCCGTCGTCGTGCCGGTGCCGCTGCTCGCGCTGTCGTTCGCGATCGACGGGCCGGCCGAGATCGCCGACGCGCTCGCGTCGTTCTCGTGGCAGGCCGCGGTCTCGACGCTCTACACCGCGGGGCTCGCCTCGCTGGTGGGGTACGGCGTCTTCAACACGCTGCTGTCGCGCAACCCGTCCTCATCGGTGGTGCCGTGGGTGCTGCTCGCGCCGGTCGTGGCGATGGCGTCGGCCTGGCTGCTGCTCGACCAGCAGCCGAACGCCGCCGAGCTCGTCGGCGGCGGACTGCTGGTGGTCGGGGTGCTGGTGGCGATGCGGCCGCCGCGGTCAGCTCGGGCCGACGACGCCGACCTCGTCGATGCGCACGATCTGGCGCCCCAGCGGTAGCAACGCCACCGGGATCATCTTGAAGTTCGCGACGCCGAGCGGGATCCCGATGATCGTGATGCAGAGCAGGATGCCGGTCACGACGTGCCCGAGCGCCAGCCAGATGCCGGCGACCACCACCCAGATGACGTTGCCGACAGCGGACCAGAAGCCCGCGGTCGGCTGCCGGATGACGGTGCGCCCGAACGGCCACAACGCGTAGATCGCGATCCGGAAGGACGCGATCCCGAAGGGGATCGTGATGATCAGGATGCAGCAGATCACGCCGGCCACGGCGTACCCGATCGCCATCCAGATCCCGCACAGCACCAGCCAGATGACGTTCAGGACGAAGCGCATGCCGCCAATCTAGGGGGATCGGGTCAGGCTGCGGGACCCTTCGCGCGGACGTCGGCGACGGTGTGCATCGCCTCGCGCAGCTCCGCGAGCCAGTCTCCCTCGTGCTGGCCGACCAGCCGGACGCACCAGGCGAGCGCCTCGGAGCGCGACTTGGCGACCCCGGCGGCGACGAGGGTGTCGAGCACCAGCCGCTCCGGCTGCCGGAGCCGGGTCATCACCGGCGCCGACACGTGGGTCCAGAGCTCGCGCCGCTCGCCGACCGCGAGGCCCCACGAGACCTTGCGCTCGAACCGGTGCTGCGCCTCCTGCGCGATCTCCATCCGCTGCTCGCGGGTCTCCTCGCGGAACCCGCTCGCCCGCCCGGCCCGCGCCTCGGCCACCGCCGCCTCGGACCCCTCGACGTCGACGTCCGGGATCGTCAGCACGACCGTGATCTCCTCGCGGTCCACCGTCACCTCGGCGGGCTGCCACTCCGCCGGGAGCCGGCCGGCGAACCAGCCGCCCACTCGTTCCTGCAGTTCGTTCGTAATCATGTAATCAACATTACGCCGTTGCGCAAGGGCGCACGTCGTACCTGACCTGACGGTCGCGGAACGGCCCGTTCCGCGACCGTCAGGTCAGGTACGACGGGGTCAGCGACCCGACTCGGTGTACGCCGGGCCGCAGCCGGCGGCGAGGTTCGCCAGCGCCGACTCGACGCGGCGGGCGGTGAAGTCGGCGCAGCGCTCGCGGACCTGCTCGGGGGTGCAGAACTCGGCGGTGCGGATCTCCCGGGCCTCGCGGACGATGGCGGACGTCAGGGAGGCGTCGTGGGTGCCGCCGTCGAAGACCAGGCAGATCGCGTCGTCCCAGCCGCTCCAGGCGGGCAGCCAGTCCGTGAGCACCAGCGCGCCGGCAGGGATGTCGAGCGCCAGCTCCTCGAGGATCTCCCGGCTGACGGCGTCGCGCGGCGACTCGTTGACCTCGACCACGCCGCCGGGGAGGTCCCAGTCGGCCTTGTAGGTGAGGTTGCAGAGCAGCACCCGGCCGTCCTGGTCGCGCACCAGCATCTGGCCGATCGCGCGCTTGCGCGGGAGGAAGGAGTTCAGCAGCGCCCGGAAGCCCTCGGGCTCCTGCAGCGGGGTGTCGGTGGCGAGGCGCGCGTAGACGATGCGGTCCACCTGCGAGCCGCCGACCGTGACGCCGCGCATCACCCCCTCGCGGCGCAGTCCCGACCACGTCGCGGTGCGCTGCGCGCCCTCGTCGGTCGGGTCGACGAGCGCCTCGACCCGCGCGTGGTCGGCGAGCGCGGCGACCACGCTGTGCCGCACGACGTCGATGGGCTCGTCGCTGCTCCACGCGATCCGGGCGACACCTTCCGCGACGGTGGTCACGGTCGTGGTGGGCTCGGTCACGCAGACACCCTACTGACCGGCTCCAGGTCGCCGTCGCCGGAGCCACACCGTCGCCAGCGGAGGTACGACGATGGTCGCGTGCGCGGGTTGGCCCGACCAGTCGCCCTCGACCGCCGTGACCGAGCCGAGGTTGCCGACGCCCGACCCGGCGTAGGTCTCGGCGTCGGTGTTCAGGAGCTCCTCCCACTCGCCGGGGGCGGGCAGCCCGAGCCGGTAGCCCTCGTGCGGGACGGCCGCGAAGTTCGACACGCACACCACGTCGTCGGAGCCCTCGGCACCGCGACGGATGAACGTGAAGATGTTGCGGCCCGCGTCGTTGGCGTCGATCCACTGGAAGCCGGCCGGGTCGTGGTCGCGCTGCCAGACGGCCGGCGAGCCGACGTACGCCGCGTTGAGGTCGCGGACCAGCGACGAGACCCCGCGGTGCTCGGGGTGGTCGAGCAGCCACCAGTCCAGCTCGCGCGACTCGGCCCACTCCGACTCCTGGCCCATCTCGCTGCCCATGAAGAGCAGCTGCTTGCCGGGGTGTGCCCACATGAAGGCGAGGTAGGCACGCGGGTTCGCGAGCTGCTGCCACCGGTCGCCGGGCATCTTGCGCAGCAACGAACCCTTGCCATGAACGACCTCGTCGTGGCTGATGGGCAGCACGTAGTGCTCGGAGTAGGCGTAGACGAGCGAGAACGTCATCTGGTGGTGGTGGTACTGCCGGTAGATCGGTTCGTTGGCCATGTAGCCCAGCGAGTCGTGCATCCAGCCCAT